>Ga0207829_100034_pt1 | contig 334345 bp, 318 predicted proteins | sample TtaePargueraPR_4_FD_187738 | JGI IMG/M metagenome (GOLD analysis project Ga0207829, IMG submission 187738) | Aerobic enrichment media microbial communities from Bioluminiscent Bay, La Parguera, Puerto Rico - Tt and P1 (SPAdes) | ecosystem: Environmental > Aquatic > Marine > Unclassified ... | reverse complement strand
CGGTACGTGGTGAGTAAGCCGCTGGCTGTTGGTCTTTAGTACCCAAAGCTGCAGGGCAGATACCGGTGGTGTTCACATCTTCACCGTTACGTGCAGTTGAGTATTTCGCTACACGGTCATGACGACCTGTTTTCAGGTTAACACCGTTTGACCAGTTAACCGCTGGATCATATTTTTCTGCCACCAGCAGTTCACCGGTTTCACGGTCCATGGTGTAAGCGAAACCGTTACGGTCGAAGTGAACAGCAGTCTTGTGCATTTTGCCTTTGACTTTTTGTTCAGCCAGGATCACTTCGTTCACACCGTCATAATCCCACTCATCGTATGGCGTCATTTGGTAAACCCATTTCGCCATACCGGTGTCAAGGTCACGACCCCACAGAGACATAGTCCACTTGTTGTCGCCAGGACGTTGGACCGGGTTCCAGGTAGATGGATTACCGTTACCGTAGTAGAACATGTTCAGGTCAGGATCGTAAGAATACCAGCCCCAGGTGGTACCACCACCGATTTTCCATTGGTCGCCTTGCCAGGTTTTCAAAGAAGAATCTTTGCCAATCGGTTTCAGCATGGAAGTGGTTTTTTGCGGGTCAACCAGCATTTCTTCGTCTGGACCGGTGCTGTAAGCACGGTATTTAACGTTACCAGCCAGGTCGTAGGCTTGAACATAACCACGAACACCGAACTCACCACCTGAGATACCGACGATGATGGTGTCATCAAAAACGTGAGCCGCCGCTGTGCTGGTCGCACCGCGTTTTGGATCATCACGTTTGTCAGACCAGACAACGCTACCGTCAGCGGCATTCAGTGCAACCAGGGTAGTGTCAGCTTGGTTCAGGAAGATTTTGCCGTCAGCATAAGACAGACCACGGTTAACGGTGTCGCAGCACATGACTGGCACAGTTTCGTCGTAGTTTTGCTTAGGCTCGTATTTCCACTTGATCGCACCGTCGTTGTTCAGATCCAGCGCGTAAACGATGTTCGGGAACGGCGTGTGAACATACATGGTGCCGTCGATAACGAGTGCGTTACCTTCGTGACCACGCAGAACACCGGTGGAGAAAGACCAGGCCATGTTCAGATTTTTGACATTGTCTTTATTGATTTGTGTCAGTTCTGAATAACGCTGGTTAGCATAGTTACCAGCAGGCATCACCCAGTTGGCTTCATTTTGTTGCATTTGCAGCAATTCGTCAGCTTGTGCCGCGCCAGCGACAGCCAGTGACATCATCGCCAATGATAATGTTTTCAGCTTCATAAAGTTTTCCTCTACATTGCTTTTTTTTAGTGTTACGCCACGAAGTGTGATTGAGCCGAACTTCATGCGTAGAGCAAACCATAGTCTTGCTGAAAACGTTAGTCAAGCATCTTCCTGAACTTTTTTGTGATATTTTCCATATTTTTTTCGGGAATTTTTTCCCGACGCATTAAGTAGCTGAAAAAAATAGGAAAAATGGATCATGCCCGTTTTCAGGCATGATCTTTGATCCAGTTAATCGCTTTTGTGATTGCCGCTAAAGTGCGCTCACGACCCAATAAAGCCAGGGTGACATCCAGCGGTGGAGAGACCGTATTGCCTGTGATGGCTACACGGATAGGCTGTGCCACTTTACCCATTCCTACGGCATTGGCTTCGGCGCAGGCTTTAATCTCAGCATGCACTGGTTCAGCCAGCCACTCCGCTACATTTTCAAGCCGCGTCTGCATATCTTCCAGTAGTGGCAGGCTGGCTTCATTGAGGTTTTTGTTTGCCGCTTTGTCATCGTATTCCGTGACTTCGCGATAGAAAAAGGCACTATTGTTGGCCATTTCTACCAGCGTCTTAGCGCGCTCCTGCTGGGTTTTGACAACTTCAACCAGTTCCGGCCCCTCTGCCGGGTCAATTCCCAGCTGTCCCATGTGCCAGCTCAGATGATTGGCAACATGCTCGGGGCTGCTGTTTTTGATGTATTGCTGATTGAGCCAGAGCAGTTTCTCGGGATTGAAACTGGAGGCCGCTTTGTTGACATCTTCAATATCAAACAGTTGGGTCATTTCATCCATGGAAAAAACTTCCTGATCGCCATGTGACCAGCCCAGCCGCACCAGATAATTAAGCAATGCTTCCGGCAGGTAACCCTGATCCCGGTAACTCATTACACTGACCGCACCATGACGCTTGGATAATCTTGCACCATCATCGCCCAGAATCATCGGCACATGAGCAAATACGGGTGGTTCTGCACCCAGTGCCTGATAAAGATTAATCTGACGAGGTGAATTATTCAGGTGATCATCGCCACGTATGACATGAGTCAGTTGCATATCCATATCGTCGACAACGACGGTCAGGTTATAGGTCGGCGTGCCATCCGGACGCGCGATGACGAGATCATCCAGTTCCTGGTTACTGAATTCAACATGACCACGGATCACATCTTTGACAATCACACTGCCTTCGGTCGGATTCTTGAACCGGATTACCGGCTCAACACCCGGTTTAGGTTCAGTGCGATGGCGGCAACGACCGTCATAACGCGGTTTTTGCTTGTTGGCACGTTGCTCTTCGCGCATGGCTTCCAGTTCTTCCTTGGAGCAGTAGCAATAATAGGCATCGCCCTGTTGCATTAATTGCTCAATGACTTCCTTGTAACGGTCAAAGCGTTTGGTCTGATAGAACGGCCCTTCATCATAGGTGAGCCCCAGCCAGGTCATGCCCTCCAGAATCGCATTGACTGACTCGGCAGTGGAACGCACAAGATCAGTATCTTCAATTCGCAGAATAAACTGGCCGCCATGCTTACGGGCATAAAGCCAGGAAAACAGAGCCGTGCGGGCGCCACCGACATGCAGATAACCGGTTGGGCTGGGTGCAAAACGCGTACGAATGGTCATGTAACAAACTCTCAACTGGATAGTCTTAGGAAAGGTGGGTTATTGTACCAGCCTCGTCCTATATATATAGAGTGAGCCTATGTTAAGAACGTATTTCATCTTTATCGCTAGCTGTTTACTGGCTTTGCTGATGCACAGTGCTTCTGCCGAGACCGGTACTTACACGGTGCAAAAAGTCAGCAATGGAGTGTTTTATCATCAGGGTGTTCATGAAGATGCCACAGCTGACAATATCGGCGCGATTGCCAATGTCGGTTTTATCATCGGAGAACGCTGCGTTGCAGTGATCGACAGTGGTGGCAGTTATAAAGAAGGAGAACTGCTATACCAGGCACTGCGTGAGCAAACTGATAAACCGGTTTGTTATGTGATCAATACCCACGTACACCCCGATCACATGCTGGGCAATGCCGCCTTCAAGCAGGAAGACCCGGTTTATATCGGCCATGAAAAACTGCCTGCAGCAATGGCGGCACGTAAAGATTTTTTTGATCGCGCTTTTTCCGACACACTGGGTGATGCCTACCTTGGTACAGAGTTTATTTCCCCTTCCCGTACTGTTGCTGTGGGTGAGCCTGTGACGCTGAATCTGGGACAGCGGGAACTGGTGCTGACAGCTTATACTACGGCCCATACCGACCATGATCTGACCGTTTATGACAAGAAGACTCAGACGTTATGGACTGGCGATCTGCTGTTCATCGATCGTATTCCTGCCCTGGATGGCAGTATCAACGGCTGGATCAGCAACCTTGAGAGTTTGAATACAGAAAAGCTGAGTTATGTTGTACCCGGTCATGGCCCGGCAGGCAGTGAGCAATGGAAACAGGGCCTGAAACAGCAATTAAGCTATCTCAAAACTATTCGTGAACAAATTCGTCAGATTATTCTCGATTTTGGCACGATTGATGAAGCCACCAGTACGGTAGGACTTGAAATGAAAGACGACTGGCTGCTGTTTGAAGACTATCATCGCCGTAATGTCACTGCGGCTTTCGTTGAGCTGGAATGGGAGTGACTGAAAACACGGTTGATTAACGGGGATCAAGTTAAATTTTCAATCAAAAACCACACTGAAAATCAGTAACTTACTTTGAACATGAGACGGGAACTTTAGTCACGGTCCCTTTTCAAAACCATACGGTAGATTAACAACAACAATAATTTAGAATTTGCAGGAGAGAGAGATGTTTAGCCGATTTATTTCTATTGTTTTAATGAGTTTGTCACTGTTTGCTGTCGCCTTGCCGAGCAGCCAGGCTGCAACAGACAAAGAGCCTAAATGGTCCGCTCTGAAAACCGCTTACTTCGGTGATCGGGAAATCCGCGATAATGCCGATGACCTGCTGGTGCTTGAAGCGCCCAAACGCGCAGAGGACGCTGCTATTGTCCCCATCAGTATCAAATCATTGGTTCCTCAGACCGCTGACAACTACATCAAAAACATTCACGTTATTATTGATGAAAATCCGATGCCTTACTCGGCAAACTTTGTATTGTCACCGGAATTGGGCACGGTGGACATTTCAACCCGGATGCGCATCGATCAATACACTAATGTTCGCGCTATCGCTGAAATGAATGATGGTAGCCTGCACATGGTATCGCGTTTTGTAAAAGCTTCAGGCGGTTGCAGTGCGCCAGCCGGTAAAGATGCCGCAGCTGCACTGGCCCGGATGGGTAAAATGCAGATCCGCATGCGTCAGCCTACCGTGGGAGAGCCGGTCCAGGCTCAGGTTATTGTCAGTCACCCCAATTACAGTGGTCTGCAATACGATCAGAAAAACCGTAAATATATTCCGGCGCATTATGTCGATGACATCGATATCAGCTATAACAATAAAACCCTGATCAAAGTGGAAGCGGGTATCTCACTCAGTGAAGACCCGAGCGTGCGGTTTACCTTCACGCCGAATGAGCCGGGCAAACTGAAAGCTGTTGTTCATGACAGCCAGGAGCAGGAATTCAGCATGGAAAAAGACATCTGATTGAGGGGTATCAACTCATAAAAAAAGGCCGCATCTGCGGCCTTTTTTTTGGAAATCAGTATCAGCTTTTAGCGGATACGACATTCCTCGTATGCTTTGGCATTGGTCTCTTCAAACAGTTGCAGACCACTCTTGATGCCTTTATCGTCGCGGAAAGTCGCGCCGCGGTCCGCAGGCAGGTTTTTGTACATGTAACCGGCACTGATATCTTCGAATTCTTTCTCGGTAAAGACTTCGGCTATCTTATCCACCACGCAGGAACATTTGTGGGTGCCTTCATAAACATTCATATCGGGATTGGCTGCCATGCAGTCCATCACATAATGAACACGGGTAACCGTTGAAAAATCATTGTCAGCCATCGCCATTGCAGGCAGCATGGCCAGCCCGGCGGCGAATAGTGTCATACCAACTTTCTTCATTTATCTCTCCTGAATTAGTGTTATTTGACGACTCATCTGTGACTCGCCGTCTTTATTGTAAGTTCCGGTTCTTGTCTTACGACAAACTCTGAATACTACATCAAATCAGCAGCATCTTGTGACAGGGATATGATGCAGAAACAAGCGTTTAGTTTCTTAGCCAGGAAACATCAGGTAAAATCCGACGTTTATATTCAGATTTGGACCGCCTTAAGCGGGCAGGAGAGAACCAGATGAAAAAACTGTTACTGCACCTGGATACGGATCCGGTAGCCAGCACTTTTGACCAGGCCGTAGCTTATGATTCAGGTGTCGATAATATCATCGCCCATGGCGGTGCGACCCGTGACAATGTCACTCCCCATGTTCATGGCATGATCTTCACCCGCGGCGGTAAAAACCTCAAGCACAGTGCGATTTTCATCGGTGGTTCCAATGTGCCGGCCAGTGACTTGGTTGGTGAAGCGGTCAAGAAAGCTTTCTTTGGTCCGGTCAGAGTCTCAGTGATGCTCGACCCAAATGGTTCCAATACGACTGCTGCCGCGATCGTGCGTAAGGTCCTTACCGACTTTGATGTCAAAGGCAAAAATGTCGTGATTCTCGGCTCCGGTCCGGTAGGTCAACGCAGTGCCTTGTACCTTCTCAAAGAAGGTGCCGCCAAAGTCACAATGACATCGCGCAGTCTTGAACGCAGTAAAGTGACCACCGATCAAATGAAGCAGGACTATGGTGTCGAGGTCGTGCCGGGCGAAACCCGCAGTGACGAGGCGGTTAAAAAATTGCTGGCTGATGCCCATGTGGCTATTGCGGCGGGTCCTGCCGGCGTCTGTGTTATTCCCGAAAGCGCGTTGGAAGGCAACACCAGCCTGGAAGTGATTGCTGACGTTAATGCCGTCCCGCCACTGGGCGTTGCCGGTATCGAGGTGATGGACAACGGTACTGAAAAAGATGGCATTCGTTATTACGGCGCGATTGCTATCGGCAATTTCAAGATGAAAGTTCACCGTGGTGCGATAGCCTCTTTGTTTGAAACCAATGATCTGTTTCTGGATGAAACCACTATTTACGACATTGCCTGTAAAATCGATAACGCCTAGTGAAGCCCGATCAAGCTGAGCGCCTGACAGTGATGCAATCTGTTACTGTTCGGGCACCAGCCAGACTCCATCTCGGATTCCTCGACCTCAATGCCAGCATCGGCCGCCGCTTCGGTAGCATCGGGCTGGCTATCGGCAGTCATCACACGGCGCTCAGCGTCAGTCCTGCAGAGTCTCTCTGCATAGAAGATGAGACGCTGCTGGCGGAAACCCGGAGTCGGCTGGAAAAAATCCATCAGCTTTTTTATCAGACTGTAGGACGAGCGGTCCCGCAGACTCAGCAATCCGTTCTTATCCAGGTGCATGAACTGATTCCGGAACATGCCGGTCTCGGCAGTGGCACCCAACTGGCCCTGACACTGGGCACGGCACTGGCCCGTTTGCATGGGCTGAAACTGAGCACTGTCGATTTGGCTAAAGCCCTGGGCCGCGGCAAACGCTCTGGTATCGGTATCAGCACTTTTGATCTGGGTGGCTTTGTCATCGATGGCGGGCTGAAACCCGAACAAACTGTGCCGCCTGTGCTGATGCATCAGAGCTATCCTGAACAATGGCGGGTAGTGATGGTGATGGACCCTCATCATCAGGGCATTCACGGTCAGCATGAAAAAGCGGCTTTCAGCCGCTTACCTACTTTTCCGCTACAAAATTCGCGCGCTATCTGTCACCTGACTTTGATGCAGTTATTGCCATCACTGGCAGAACAGGATATTGCTAACTTTGGCAATGCGGTGACTGAAATTCAGACCCTCATCGGCGACCATTTCGCCAGTGCCCAGGGCGGTCGCTACACCAGCCCGCTGGTCGCCGCCTGCCTGGAGCAGGCTCATAAACTGGGTCATACTGGTATCGCCCAGAGCTCATGGGGTCCCACCGGCTGTATCTTTGTCAGTTCCCAAACCGCGGCCGAACAGCTCATCCAACAACTTCAGGCGTTTACCGCCGCCGAACCGGCCAGCCAGCCGGTTTTCATCAGCGCGGCTGCAGACAATCAGGGAGCAATCATTGAAACTGTCATCTAAGACTGGCTATGATCAGCTCCAGTTACCGCTTTCAGTCATTAGTCTTTAAGGAACTCTCATGTCCAAACGTTCAATCATTCATATGATCAACCCGATGAAGCATAACAGTCCATTTGATATCAATATGGCACTGGATGCGGGTTATGATGTCCTGATGCCCTATACCCACGTCGAACTCGATGAAGTCGCGGATCTGACTCAGGACGCTATCTTCTCGCGCGGTCCGTCCGGTGTGAAAAAGACCGGCATGTTTATTGGCGGCCGCGATATCGGTGTCGCGATGGATATGCTGGATGCTGCCAAAAAAGCCATGGTGCCGCCATTCGAAATTTCAGTCATGGCCGATCCCAGCGGTGCATTCACCACAGCAGCAGCACTGGTTGCCTGTGTCGAACGGGAACTGAAAAGCAAATTTGACCAGACTTACGAAAACACCCAGGCCGTTGTTTTCGGCGGCACCGGCCCGGTCGGTATTGCCACTGCGGTCATTGCTGCACTGCAGGGTGCCAAAACGACTATCGTTGATCACTTCTCACTGGACACAGCGCTGGAGTTTGCCGAAGAGGCGAAACGCCGCTACGGTGTTGAACTGCGCGGTACCACTGCCGCCTCGGATGCCGACAAAGCCCGACTGCTGGCTAATGCCGATGTGGTTTTCTGTACTGCCAAAGCCGGTATTCAGGTACTGAATGCCTCGGTACTGGAAGATGCCAAAAAACTGAAGGTCGCTGGTGATGTTAACGCCGTTTCTCCGCTGGGTATTGAGGGCATCAAGCTGATGGATTTCGGTGCTCCGCTGGAACTGGCTAAAAATGCACCGGATGCTGTCGGTATCGGTGCCCTCGCTGTCGGTGACGTCAAATACAAGCTGCAGCAGGCCTTACTGCGTGAAACCCTGGAAAGCGAGAAACCGGTTTACCTCGATTTCCGTAATGCCTTTGAAGGCGCCCGCAAGCTGGTCTGATTGGCCGTACTGATGCAAAGACCACCCATCCTGGTCTTTGCCCAGAGCGGACGTTTTATTGCAGAGTCAGCGGCCCGTGCCGGTTATCCGGTCCGGGTCGCTGACTGTTTTGCTGACAGCGATACCCGGGCTGTCGCCGAGAACTTCATCCAGCTGCCAAGTTTTGATGCCTTGTCTGAGAGCGAGCTGTTACAGTCTTTAGTCTCTCTCTCTAGAGACGAAGCCTGCTTACTGATTTGCGGCACCGGCATTGAGCGTTTCTACTCTGTTCTTTCTCAGTTGCCTGCGCATATCGAATTCATCGGCAACTCGCCACAGACTCTCGCGTTAGTTCGCGATCCTCAGCACTTTTTCAGCCTGCTGGATCAGTTACAGCTTCCCTATCCACCAACCAGTCTGACCCTGGCACCGGTTCCAAATCCGCTGCGAAAGCGTCTGGATAGTGCCGGCGGTACGGAGGTTAGTGCTGACAATAAGCCCTTAGCGCCGGGCGAGTTTTATCAACAGAAAATTGACGGTGAAGCGCGTTCAGTCTGTTTTATTGCCAACGGCGTGGATTTCACCATTCTGGGCTGGAACCGGCAGGTCAATCTGCCCGGGCAGTTTCTTTTGCAGCAAATCTGGCAATACGCAGCCGTGCCGGCTGAACATGCCGCGGATCTGACTTTACTGCTCGGCAGGCTGGTCAAAGCTACTGGCCTCAGAGGTTTTAACAGCCTTGATTATATTGTCACCGCTGATGACGAGATTTTTATTCTTGAAATTAATCCCCGGATCAGCGCTTCTTTGGAGTTACTAGCAGCAGCGCCGTGCTTGCAATGGCAGATCGACAGCAGCCGTGGAATGGCTCTGCGCGATATGCCTCGGCATGCTGAAAAAACACCTATCAGACTACTGCATTATTGCTTTGCCGAAAGCGACCTTGAAGTTGCTGATACCCCCCTCTGGCCGATGCCATGTCACGATCTTCCTTTGCCCGGCACACAAATCAGAAAAGACCAGGTAATCTGCACTGTGATTCTCGCTGCAGAGTCCGAGCAGACCTGCAATGAACAGCTGACAGACTGTCAGCAAAAGCTGATGAAAAATTGTCTTATCCAAGCTTGAAATTGTGACCGGCTTTACCCATATTTAGCTCTGTTTAATCATTTAGGATTCAGCAATGAAACGAATTATGCTTTTTGTAGGTACCAACCTTGCCGTCTTGTTGGTACTGAGTATGACCATGCGTCTGCTGGGCATCGAAAGCCTGCTCGATGAGCAGGGTGTCGGCCTCGACATGAATTCGCTGCTGATTTATGCCGCGGTCATCGGTTTCAGCGGTTCCTTCATTTCATTACTGATTTCCAAATGGACTGCTAAACATCTGACCGGTGCCCAGGTCATCGAGCAACCCGGCAATGACACTGAACGCTGGCTGTTGAGCACGGTCAGCCGGTTGGCCAAGCAGGCCAACATCGGTATGCCGGAAGTGGCTGTGTATCAGTCACCGCAGCCCAACGCCTTTGCCACCGGTGCCAATAAGAATAAAGCACTGGTCGCAGTCAGTACCGGGCTGATGCAATCAATGACCCAGGATGAAGTAGAAGCGGTGCTGGCACACGAAGTCAGTCATATTGCCAATGGCGATATGATCACGATGGCCTTGATCCAGGGGGTGGTGAATACCTTTGTCATCGTGCTGTCACGGGTGATCGGGCATGTCGTCGACAGAACCGTTTTCAAAACCGAAAGCGGCCATGGTCCGGCGTTCTGGATCACCTCGATCATCGCCGAACTGGTACTGGCATTCCTCGCCAGCATTATCGTGATGTGGTTCAGCCGTCAGCGCGAATACCGCGCTGATGCCGGTGCCGCCAGCCTGGTCGGCGCGCCTAAAATGATCGCCGCCCTGCAGCGTCTGGCCGGCACTGCGGATGAGCCATTACCGGATCAATTGCACGCCTTCGGTATTTCCGGTGGTCGTGCCGGTTTCACAGCCTTATTTATGACTCACCCGCCGCTGGAAGATCGCATCAACGCATTGCGCGGAGTACGCTGAAAACAAAAAAGCCGGGATTATCCCGGCCTTTTTATTGTTAATGCCCTGTTTTTTACAGATCATCGTCTTCAAAATCATAATCCAGTTTTTCTGAAGGCTCGTGGATATAGTAGCCCTGCGCATAATCCACGCCCAGCCGCCACAGTAGCGCGAGACTATTGGCATCAGACACAAACTCTGCGATACAACGCTTACCAGCCTGTTTGGTCATTTCGATAATTGCTTTCACAGCAGCCTGGTTTTCACTGTCATGCGCCATATTTTCTACAAAGGCGCCATTAATTTTGACGTAATCCACATCCAGCGTATTCAGACTGTTGGAGAAATCGACACCGGAGCCGAAGTGCTCCAGTCCGAACTCACAGCCATTGTGTTTGAGTTTAGCGATGACAGCACGGGCCTGCTCCAGATTATCCAGCGCAATGGTTTCGCTGACCTCGAAAATCACCGCATTGCCGCTGAGCTTATGGGCTTCCAGTGTCGCCACCAGCCAGTCAACAAATTCGGGGGCATGCAGGCTTTGCTCTGAAAGCTTGATAAAAAAGCGGGTGTGCGGAAACTGATGACGATGTTCACTGAGGGTTTCAATGGCCGTACGAATCACCCACTTATCAATTTCTGCCATCATTTTCAGGTTATGGGCATGTTCGATGAATTCATCGGCCTTGGTCATGCGGCCTTCAATCAATTCCAGTCTGAGCAGGACCTCATAAAACTCCCGCTCATCGCCATGCAGACTGACAATGGGCTGGAAATGGAGCAGGAATTTGTTTTCCTGCAGGGCTTTTGTCAGCCGCTTATGCCACTGCTCGACAGTCTGGGCCCCGGATTGTTCTGATTCCAACTGGGCCTGGTGACGGGCGATTTGGTTGCCGCCGGCCTTTTGCGCCTTAGTGCAGGCTTTATCGGCATTTTCCAGCACCTTTTCTACCGATGCCTGATTTTCACTGATTCGCGATATACCGATACTGCAGTGCAGATCGATGGTTTTGCCATTGGCATGGGATACGTAGTCATCAATCGCCTTGAGATAGACGTTGGCCCGCTCATCAACCACGTTGTCATCATGACTGGGAATGATGATGGTAAAGACTTGATCGCCATAACGCCCCAAAGTTTCGCCTTCATTGAGGTTTTTCCGCAGTAAATCGGCGACGCTTTTGATGATAACGTCGCTGGTGCCCAGCCCGACCTGCTCCTTGATCGCCTGGAAGTCATCCAGCACCAGGTACAGCATCTCGGCATCGCCATTGCCTTCGGCAGCCTGGAATACGGTTTTTTCCAGCTCATCAACAAAGCGTTTCCGGTTATAAAGCCCGGTCAGCAAATCATGATCGCGCAGCAGCTTCAGCTGTGAATCATCGACACTGAAGCTGGCATCATCACGAATCACAACCTGGGTGCAATCCTCGCCTTCCACCCTGGCGTGACTGAATTCAATCTTGGCATTAAAGCCGGTACCATCGGCACGCACACAATGGGAAACGACAGTGACCGGAGCCGACTCACTTTGCTCGGCGAAGTCACGGAATACGGCTTTGAACTTGTGATGATCGTCAGCGCTGATAAGGTCCAGCATCGGCAGACCGTCGACATCTTCCGGCTCTTCATAACCGAACAGGTTCAGATAGGCCTGATTTACATAAATATGCATGCCCTCATGCATATAGGCTACGGCATCACGCGAGCTTTCCAGCAGCGCCCGGGAGCGCTTCTCGCTCTCTCTCAGCGCGCGCTCATTGCGTCGCCCAAGCCGGCGGATATAGAGATTTTTAAGTTCCCGGTTGGCGGCAAACTGCAAGCGGCGGTTATCACCGAATACGACAATATCCTGCGCACCACAGTCGTAGAACTGTTCTTCACTGTCCTTATCGTTGACGATGATGATGCAGGGCAGATCCTTGCCCAGACGATGCTGCAACGACACGACATCCACGGGTGACAGACTGGGTACGCCTTCGCGACACACCAGCAAATCCCAGGTCTGAGTCGCCAGTAACTGTTCCAGTTCGGCCGGACGGTCTTCTCGGGCGGCACGGACAGCGTGGCCTGCACTTCGCAGCGTGTTGATCACCGCCTCTGCGTCCGTCAGCGAATTATCCACGATCAGTAAGCGTAAAATGCCTTCTGCTCTAGCCACCATCTCGACTCTCTATTGTTTTTTGTCTTGCTGGAGCGGTTTTTTACCTTCCAGCTTGGTCATCTGCTGCTGCATCCATTCAAACAGCTGCTGATTGAGCGCCCCGGCATCAATATCTGTGGTCTCAATCTTGTTACCAATCACCATTTTGATGGTGCCCGGTTTCTTCAAAAAGCCACGCTTGGGCCAAAAATGTCCGGCATCATGCGCAACCGGTATGACCGGATAGCCGGTATCGACTGCCAGCCTGGCACCACCGATACCAAATTTGCCCATGTGGCCCGGCGCCACCCGGGTGCCTTCCGGAAATACCACCACCCAGGCACCGGAAGACAGACGATCAAGGCCTTGTTCGATGACCTGGCTGAGCGCTTTTCGACCCGCTTTGCGATCAATCGCAATCGGGCTTAATGATGCCAGTCCCCAGCCAAAAAACGGAATCCATAACAGTTCACGTTTGAGCACCCACACCTGCGGCGGAAACACCGCCTGCAATGCCAGTGTTTCCCACGCCGACTGATGCTTACAGATAATAACAGCGGGTTCTTCACCAATGTGCTCTTTACCTTCCACTTCGAGATGCAGATCACATATTTTCGCCAGCAGCCAGATATTCAGCTTGGCCCATTGACTGACCACAGCGTAACGCCACTTGAACGGTAAAGGCCAGACTATGACGCCGAGGCACGAGAACAACACGGCAGTGACCGCATAGATAACAAAGAAAACCAGCGAGCGGAACAGAATCATTGCAGCTGCGGCTCCAGCAGGGCACTCGCCACAGAGGCCAGATCGTCATAGACTTCAACCCCTTCGGGAAGGCCTTCGGCTAGTGTACGCTGACCTTTGCCGGTTTTGACCAGAATCGGTCTGGCATTGGATGCCATCGCCGCCTGAATATCCCGCATTGAATCACCGACAGCCGGCACATTATCCAGATTCACCCGCAAGCGATGCGCCAGATCAGTGAATGAACCGTTGTGCGGCTTGCGGCAGCTGCAGCCATCCTCAGGGCCGTGCGGACAGTAGAGAATGGCTTCAATCTTGCCGCCGACCTGAGCCAGCATCCGTCGCATTTTACTGTGGATCCGGTTCAGCGTTTCCACATCCAGCAGGCCACGGGCAATACCGGATTGATTGGTAATCACCACAATCCGGTAACCGGCATAATTCAGTCGCGCGATCGCTTCCAGACTGCCCTCGATGGGCTCCCACTCAGCCGGTGTTTTTATAAAATCATCCGAGTCATGATTTATCACACCGTCCCGATCCAGAATTATCAGCGACATAATCTTACTCCTGCAGGCAGGAAATATCGGCCACGCCCAGGAACAGAGCCCGGGTCTGATTGAGTAATGCCAGACGGTTTTGTCTGACGGCTTCATCATCCGCCATAACCATGACATCGTCAAAGAAGCTGTCGACGGTCTCACGCATGCCGGCCAGATAGTTCAGCACACCGGTGTAATCGGCTTTGGCCGTTAACGGCGCAAGCTCGCGCTGGGCCTCGCCAACCTGTGCTGCCAGTGCTTTCTCTGCGGCTTCCTGCAGCAGACTGTCTTTCACCTCTGCCTCGATAGTTTCAGCGTCGTTTTTACGCAGTATATTGCCGATACGCTTGTTGGCAGCAGCCAAAGATTCTGCCTGTTCCAGTTTACGGAAAGCGGCTACAGCTTTCAGACGTTGCATAAAGTCCAGCGGCCGGGTGGGTTTCACAGTCAATACCGCTTCAAACTCATCAGCCTTGAAGCCCTGCTCCAGTGCATAGCCACGCAGACGGTCATAAAAATATTGCATAACCTGATCGCTGACATCTTTTTCGGACAATCTGCCATCGAAATTCGCCGTCGCTTTGTCCAGCAGCTGCGTCAGATCCAGATCCAAGGCTTTTTCGATAATGATCCGTAATACGCCCAGCGCCGCACGGCGTAGCGCAAACGGATCCTTGACACCGGAAGGCGGCTGACCGATACCAAACAGGCCAGTCAATGTATCCAGTTTTTCCGCCAGACTGACGGCCTGACCGGTGCGGGTGGCCGGCAGGTTATCACCGGCAAAACGCGGTTGATACTGTTCATCCAGCGCTTCGGCGACTTCATTATCTTCACCATCAAGGCGCGCATAATAGCGGCCCATAATGCCCTGCAATTCCGGAAATTCACCGACCATTTCAGTGACCAGATCGCACTTGGCGAGTTGGGCGGCACGTTCAGCCAGATTAGGCTGACCTTCAATCTGGCCGGCAATCTCCGCAGCCAGCGCTGCGACCCGCTGAGATTTATCGTAAACCGTGCCCAGCTTGTTCTGGAACACGATGGTTTTGAGCTGTTCCTGATGCTCCGCCAGGGCGCGCTTGCGGTCGGTATCCCAGAAGAAGGCAGCATCACTGAGACGGGGCAGGATCACCCGCTCATTACCGGCAATGACCTGCGCCGGGTCCTGGCTGGCGATATTGCTGACGGTGATGAAATGCGGCAGCAGCTTGCCGTCTTTGGCCTCAATCGCAAAGTATTTCTGATGGCCTTCCATCGATGAAATCAGGGCTTCCGGGGGCAACTCCAGAAAACGCTGATCAAAATTACCAGCCAGTGCCACCGGCCATTCCACCAGCCCGGTCACTTCATCCAGCAGATCCGGATTAATAATCGCACTGCCTTTGAGCTTGTCTGCCAGTTCTTTGACCTGACCTTCAATGGCTTCTTTGCGGTTCTCAAAGTCAACCATGACATGGCCTTCACTTTCCAGTTGCGGCGCGTAGGTCATCGGCGAGCTGATGCGGATCGGCTGCGGAGAATGGAAACGATGCCCGCGGCTGAAACGGTCGGCGCTGACGCCCAGTAAATCCATTGGCACAATGTCATCGCCCAGCAGCACTATCAACCAGTGCACCGGACGCACAAATTCGCCTGGCAGATCGCCCCAGCGCATGCGTTTGGGAATGGGCAGATCATTCAGCGCCTGCTGGATAATCTCCGGCAGCAGTTCCGCGGCAGTGGCACCAGCCTGTTCCTGTTTAAATACCAGCCAGGCACCTTTGTCGGTTTTCATGGTGTCGAGATCATCGACTTCGACACCGCAGGAACCGGCAAACCCCAACAAGGCTTTGGTGGGATTGCCGTCCTCGTCAAAAGCGGCCGTCACCGCAGGGCCGCGACGCTCAACCACGCGGTCGGGTTGCTTGGTCTGCAGTTTGCTGATAACCAGCGCCAGACGGCGCGGTGTCGCATAAGGACGGATTTCGTCAAATGTCAGTTCGGCATTTTTCAGGCCCTGTTCCACGCCCTGATGAAAAGCCCGGCTGAGTTTGGCGAGGGCTTTCGGTGGCAGCTCTTCTGTACCGAGTTCAATCAGCAGATCGTCAAATTCCTTCATGCCTGCGCCTCCGCCTCTGCTGCCTGCACCATCGGGAAGCCTAATGCTTCGCGGCGGTCGTAATAGGCTTGTGCCACGGCCCGGGCGAGGGTTCTGACCCTCAGGATGAAGCGTTGTCTTTCAGTCACGGAAATCGCTTTACGCGCATCCAGCATATTAAAGGTGTGGGAGGCTTTCAGCACCAGCTCATAGGCAGGCAGCGGCAGGCCGGCTTCTATCATTCGTTGACTCTCGCGTTCGCAGGTATCAAAACTATTGAACAGGCTTTCCACATCGGCCTGTTCGAAGTTATAGGCGGACATCTCGACTTCGTTCTGATGGAAGACATCACCGTAAGTCACGGTGCCCATCGGACCGTCAGCCCAGACCAGGTCATAAACGCTGCTGACGCCCTGCAGATACATGGCGATCCGCTCAAGTCCGTAAGTAATTTCGCCCGTCACCGGACTGCACTCAAGGCCGCCCACCTGCTGGAAATAGGTGAACTGAGTGACTTCCATGCCATTGAGCCAGACTTCCCAGCCCAGTCCCCAGGCACCGAGAGTCGGTGATTCCCAGTTATCCTCAACAAAGCGGATATCATGAATGGACGTATCGATACCCAGCATTTCCAGTGAGCCCAGATACAGCTCCTGAATATTGAGCGGAGACGGTTTCAGCACCACCTGGAACTGGTAGTAATGCTGCAGACGATTGGGATTTTCACCATAACGGCCATCGGTCGGACGACGTGAGGGTTGCACATAGGCCGCGCTCCATGGCTCCGGGCCGATGGCGCGCAGGAAAGTCGCCGGATGGAAGGTACCGGCACCGACTTCCATATCGTAAGGTTGCAACAACACACACCCCTGTTCAGCCCAGTACTGTTGCAGTCTCAGGATGAGCTCCTGAAAGGTTCTCGGCGTCTCCGCCTTCATCACCGCTTTATTCGTCATTAGCTCGATATCATTATTCAAAGTCAAAACCCCTGCGATTATAGCGAATCCCATGCCCGCTTGTAGAGACGCATCATGCAATCATTCTGCGCTAAACGCTTTATGGCTATGCAAAATCTGCGGTCAAATCAGGCTTTCAGGTACAATGGGCTGTCTTTTTCACAGCGTACACAGAGTGGGATATGCAACGCACCATCGGTATCGTTATGGATCCGGTCTCCCGGATAAATATCAAGAAAGATAGCAGCTTTGCGATGTTACTGGCCGCCCAGGGCCGGGGCTGGCAGGTCCTGTACATGGAACAGCAGGATCTGTTTCTGCGTGATGGTCAGGTTTTTGCCGAGATGCGACCGCTGAAAGTGTTTGAGGATCCGGTCAAGTGGTTTGAACTGGGCGACAAAAAGACCCGTCCCATTACCGATCTGGACGCGATCCTGATGCGTAAGGATCCGCCTTTTGATATGGAATATGTCTACAGCACCTATCTGCTGGAACAGGCCCAGGCGGCCGGCGTATTGATTGTCAATGATCCGCAAAGCCTGCGTGACGCCAATGAAAAACTGTTCACCGCCTGGTTCCCGCAATGTTGCCCGCCGACCCTGGTCACCCGCCACAAGCATCTGATCCGTGAATTCCAGCACGAACATGGCGATATGATTCTGAAACCACTGGACGGTATGGGCGGCGCTTCGATATTCCGGATTAACCGGGATGATCCCAATTTTTCGGTCATCGTGGAAACCCTGAGTGATCATGGCCGCAAATCAGTCATGGCCCAGAAGTATCTGCCCGAAATTAAAGACGGTGATAAACGCATTCTGCTGATTGACGGGGAACCGGTACCCTATGCGCTGGCACGGATTCCGGCCCAGGGCGAAACCCGGGGTAATCTTGCTGCCGGCGGCCGCGCTGAAGGTCGGCCACTGACCGAGCGGGATCGCTGGATTTGCCAGCAAGTGGGTGGCAAGTTACGCGAAAAAGGACTGATTTTTGTTGGCCTGGATGTCATCGGTGATTACCTGACTGAAATTAATGTGACCAGCCCGACCTGTATCCGTGAACTTGACCGTGAATTCGGGCTCAATATCGGTGCTGATTTAATGACTGCGATTGAACAAAGGCTGCCATGAAACGATTCCTGATCCTGTTTTTACTGATTTCTGGGCTGCTTGTCAGCGCTTGCGGCGACAGCGAGCGCGCCCGCCAGGCCAAATTCTATGCCTTTGGCACCGAAATTGATGTCAGTCTCTATGGCGTCGATGCCGAGACGGCTGACAAAACCGTTGAGCTATTGGAACAGGCTTTCAATAACGTCAATGATACCTGGCATGCCTGGCAACCCAGTACACTGACGCGTATTAACGAAGCGATAGCCGCCGGTGAATCAATCGAGATCAAACCCGAAGTCGCGGCGGTGATCGAGGAAGCCGCCCGCTACGCCCACGACAGCCAGCATCTGTTCAATCCGGCTGCAGGCAAACTGTTTGAGCTGTGGGGTTATCATCAGGACAACTGGTTTGAATCCAGGCCACCACCCGCCCAGGACAAGATCGATGAATGGCTGACCGCTGCGCCAACTATGGAAGATATCCATATCGAGAATAATGTGCTGAGCAGTGACAATCTCATGGTCAAACTGGGTTTTGGCGGCTTTGCCAAAGGCACCGCCGTCGACGCGGCCATTGCTGCACTCAAAGCACAGGGGATTGAGAACGCGATTATCAATATCGGCGGGGATCTGCGTGCCATCGGCAGCCATGGCGACCGGCCCTGGCGGATAGGCATCCGCCATCCCCGTAAAGAGGGCGGCATGCTGGCCTCGGTCGAGATTCAGGGCGATGAAAGTGTGTTTACTTCCGGCGATTACGAACGTTATTTCACTTATGAAGGTCAACGCTATCCGCATATTCTTGACCCCCGCAGCGGTCAGCCGGCCCGCGATAATATCTCGGTCACGGTGATCCACAAACAGGCTGCCCGTGCTGATGCCGCCGCGACAGCCCTGGTTGTGGCAGGTAAAGACTGGCCGCAAATTGCCGCTTCACTGGGTATTGATCATGTTATGCTGATGCGAGCTGACGGACAGATCGAAATGACAGCGGCCATGGCCGAGCAAGTCAGGTTGAGTGATCCGGAGCAGACGCCGTTGATTCGTCAGGTACCCTAGTGACCCATGGCAAGAACCACTGCCTCTGACAGACTGGTCTTTACTCTGCTGATCTCGATTATCATTCATTTGATTATCGTGCTCGGCATCAGTTTTGACGTCTTTTCCGAACCGACTAATGCGCCAGTCAATAATCTGGAAATCACCCTGGTCAAACAGCAGGACCGTATCAAGCCGGAAGAGGCGGACTTTCTGGCCCAGGCTGACAATGAAGGTGGTGGTGAGACTGATACGCCAAGCCCTGAACCGACGCCGGAGTTACCGGTTCCGGTAGTCGAAGAAGCGCCGAGCTCAGAGCCCATCCCCCCTATTGCGATGACTGAAGTCGAGCCAGAGCCTATACCGCCTGTCGATCCCGAACCTGAACCTATCCCCGAACCACCGGCGCCGGAACCTGAGCCCGCTCCTCCCGAGCCTGAACCCAAACCGACCCCGCCCGCTCCAGCAGAACCTCAGCCTGAAAAGCCGGTGAAAAAACTGACTCAGGACAAAGCCGAACGCAAGGTTGAGAAAGTGGAGAAACCGGAGACTGATGTGGAGCCACAGGCTGAAGCAGCACCGGAGCCGCCGCCACGGCCTTCAGCCCGGGAATTAATGCTGCAGGCGAGAAATGAAATTCACGACTTGCAGAACAAGCTGAACGAAACCACCCGGGCCCTCAGCGATCGCCCCAAGAAAAGGCGTATTTCAGCCTCTACCAAGGAGTTTGCAGCCGCAGCTTATATGAAGGCCTGGGAAATGAAAGTCGAGAATATCGGCAATATGAACTATCCGCAGGAAGCCCGGCGTCAGGGCCTGAATGGCAGCCTGATGCTGTCGGTGGATATTAATCCGGACGGCAGTGTGCCTGCCGGTGGCATCGTGATTTCTCGATCATCCGGTCACGAGGTTCTGGACGAAGCGGCGGTTCGGATTGTCCGTCTGGGGGCACCTTATGCTGCGATACCTGAGAATGTGCTGAAGGATAATGACATGCTCACCATTATCCGTACCTGGAAGTTTGAAACCGGGCAGGGTCTGTCCACCCGGTGAGATCTGGCCGGCGACCGAAGTCACCGGCGTCAACTCCTATTGAAACAGATAATCGCGGATTTCTGCTTCGCTCTTGTGAATCAGATTTTTATTGATCGTTTGACTGATATGCTTCTGCGTCACACTGCCCAGGCTCTGTTTGAGCTTACCCAAAAAGCCCGGGGAAGAGATGATCACCAGATCGTTGTAATCACCGACGCGACGCGCATTTTCCAGCCTTTCACCCACATCATGGGCGAAATGCATGACTTCGGTCTGCTTGGGCTCGGTCCTTGGCTCCATCGCATGACGACCACCCTGACCATGACTGTCAAAAGTCCGGCCGGCATCGTCAGTGACCAGTTCTTCATCCTTGAGACGGCTGGCCGTATTAACCATATCATCCACTTCTTTAAGCGGGCTGGTCCGGCTTTCCACCGAAAAGATTCTGGCGCGGCTGCTCTCGGCAACGACGACCCATTTTTTCTTCATAGTCGATACTCCTCTCGCTTGGGTCAGACAAGCAACGCAAAGCAACAAGCGGTTAACTGCTCTGCGCATTGTTGAATCGATAGAAGCTTCAGTTCGACTATAACAAACTATTCAGGGGTTTGTCTGCGCCTGACAAAACAAAATAAAATCTTTATTTTTCAATGCTTTGATACAGTGAATAACCTTGTGCCGCTTTGCTGATATCACTGTATTGTAGTGGCAACGCGGCCTTCAGCTGGTCGGCCAGTTGCTGCACTTTTTTTATCTCGCCCTGCTTCAGTTCCAGCTCGATTTCATGAATGGGCGTTTGCTTATTTCCTGCGCGCACCTCACCCCGGTCATACGCCATTTCCACTTGGGTGCCGTCATCCAATTGCAGCGGCATCACCAGCCTTTCAAACTCGGTGGTAAATAGCGGCTTGATGGCATCCCAGATCGCGGCATTCGCTACCAGTGGTGACAGTTCGGTCTGTTTCAGCAGCCTCTTATCAAATTCAGGCCCCTCGAGCGGATGCTCCCATTCCTTCCTTTGATGCAGACCGTTTTCAGCCTTGCCGGTACATTTCACGGTCTGTAGCCACTGCTCACCAATCTGACGCAGGCGCAGTCCGGCGCCGAATTTTTTCAGCTCGAGGTCAGGGGTATCAAAGTAGGTGCTGAGCAAATGAATTTGCTGGCCCGGTTGTTCCAGCATCGCCATCAGCCAGTCCAGCTTGTTTAGATCCAGCGCTTGCTCCTGAGTGACCTGCAGTTTGATTTCCTGTTCTAGACTCATGATTGCAACAGCGGTTTCAGATAATGGCCGGTATAGGAGGATTCATGCTCGGCAACCTCTTCCGGTGTGCCGGTCGCCACCACCATACCGCCGCCGGAGCCCCCTTCCGGCCCCATATCAATAATCCAGTCAGCGGTTTTAATCACATCCAGATTATGCTCGATAACGACGATGGTATTACCACGATCCCGCAAGCTATGCAGGACTTTCAGCAGTTGCTCGATATCGTAGAAATGCAGACCCGTTGTCGGTTCATCCAGCACATACAAAGTCTTGCCGGTATCGCGCTTGGACAGTTCCTTGGCCAGTTTCACCCGCTGGGCTTCACCGCCGGACAGCGTGGTCGCATTCTGCCCCAGCTTGATGTAGGTCAGTCCCACATCAATCAGCGTTTGCAGCTTCTTGGCGACCACCGGGATATTTTCGAAAAAGACATTGGCTTCCTCGATGGTCATATCCAGCACTTCGGTAATGGTTTTGCCCTTGTAACGGATATCCAGCGTTTCGCGGTTATAGCGGGCACCTTTACAGACATCGCAGGGCACATAAATATCAGGGAGGAAGTGCATCTCGACCTTGATAAGACCATCCCCCTGGCAGGCTTCACAACGGCCGCCTTTGACATTGAAACTGAAGCGGCCCGGTCCATAACCGCGGGAGCGGGCTTCCGGCGTGCCGGCAAACAGTTCACGAATCGGTGTAAACAGACCGGTATAAGTTGCTGGGTTGGAGCGCGGCGTTCTGCCAATCGGGCTCTGGTTGATGGCGACGACTTTATCCAGTTGATCCAGTCCCAGAATATCCTGGTGCGGCGCCGGTTCATCGGAAGAGCCATTGAGGGTTCTGGCCGTGAGCTTCAATAAGGTTTCATTGATCAGCGTTGATTTACCGGAACCCGACACGCCGGTCACGCAGGTCATCAGCCCCACCGGAATATCAATATCGACATTCTGCAGATTGTTACCACAGGCACCGCGCAGACCAATCACCTTGCCGGCATGAAATTTTTCACGCTGGGCTGGCACTTCGATTTTACGCTTACCGGACAGGAACTGACCGGTGAGTGATTCTTCACACTCCATGATCTGCTGCGGTGACCCCTGACAGACGATATCACCGCCATGGACACCGGCTCCCGGGCCGATATCGAGCACAAAATCGGCGGTGCGGATGGCATCTTCATCATGCTCGACCACGATCACAGTATTGCCCAGATCCCGCAGCCGGGTCAGCGTCGCCAGTAATCGATCATTATCACGCTGATGCAGACCAATAGACGGTTCATCGAGGATATACATGACGCCGACCAGGCCGGCACCAATCTGACTGGCGAGACGGATCCGCTGGGCCTCACCGCCGGACAGGGTTTCGGCACTGCGGGCCAGATTCAGATAATCCAGGCCAACATTGACCAGAAAACTCAGGCGGGCGGAAATTTCAGTAATAATCTTGGCCGCAATTTCGCCCCGGTTGCCCGGCAAGCTGAGTGTGTCGAAGAAACTACTGGCTTCGCCTATGGGCATTTGGGTCACTTCAGGCAGCGTGGTCTCATTGACATAAACATGCCGTGAAGCCTGGGTCAGGCGGGTGCCGTTACAATCCGGGCAGGCTCGCACAGAATGGAAACGCGCCAGTTCTTCCCGCACGCTATTGGATTCAGTCTCATGATAGCGCCGCTGCATATTGGGGATGATGCCTTCAAACGGATGCTTACGTGCCACCTGTTTGCCGCGGTCCCCCATGTACTTGAATTCAATGGCGGTGTTGCCACTGCCGTAGAGTAGCACCTGGCGGACTTCTTCGGATAAGTCATCAAAAGGGGTCTCCAGGTCAAACTGATAGTGCTTCGCCAGCGACTGCAGCATCTGATAATAATACGCATTGCGCCGATCCCAGCCGCGAATCGCACCGGCGGTCAGGCTCATTTCCGGATGAGCGACCACACGGGCCGGATCGACGAATTGTTTGACCCCCAGCCCGTCGCAGGTGCCACAGGCTCCGGCCGGATTATTGAAAGAGAACATGCGCGGTTCCAGCTCGGAAATCGAGTAGCCGCACTGTGGACAGGCGAAGCGCGCTGAGAACAGCGTCTCATCGCTCTCATCATCCATATCGACGACCTTGGCCACCCCATCGGCCATCTTCAGGGCGGTCTCAAACGACTCGGCCAGCCGCTGCTGCAGATCATCACGCACTTTAAACCGGTCGACGACCGCCTCAATCGTGTGTTTTTTACGCAGCTCCAGTTCCGGTGGATTATCCAGTTCGATGACCTGCCCGTTGACGCGGGCACGGACAAAACCCTGAATCCGCAATTCTTCCAGCACATCGCGGTGCTCGCCTTTACGATCCTGAATCACCGGCGCCAGCAGCATCAGTTTTTTGCCTTCCGGCATTTCCAGCACCATATCCACCATCTGACTGACGGTCTGGGCGGCCAGGGGTTGATGATGGGTCGGACAGCGAGGTTCACCGGCGCGGGCAAACAGCAGCCGCAGATAATCGTAGATTTCGGTAATAGTGCCGACAGTGGAACGCGGGTTGTGGGAGGTGGATTTCTGTTCGATGGAAATCGCCGGTGACAAACCTTCGATGTGGTCAACATCAGGTTTTTCCATCATTGACAGGAACTGACGCGCATAAGCGGACAGGGATTCGACATATCGACGCTGTCCTTCTGCGTATAATGTGTCGAACGCAAGCGAGGATTTTCCCGACCCGGAAAGGCCGGTAATGACAATCAGCGCATCTCTGGGCAAATCCAGATCAATGTTCTTCAGGTTGTGGGTTCGGGCCCCACGGATGCTGATTTGCTTCATCCCGGGAACGCTTATATTTTTCATCAGGTTTCCGTAGTAAAATCAAACGGATCAATATACTCTGTCCAACTATCATGACGCAAAAACAAACTGATTCGACCGCAATGACTGCGTTGGAAAAACGCAGCATTTCAGGCCTTTCCCTCATTTTTGCCCTCAGAATGCTGGGCCTGTTCATGATCCTGCCGGTGTTTTCGATTTCCGCTCACCAATACAGCGGCAGCACACCGATGATGATCGGTCTCGCCATCGGTGCCTATGGGCTGACCCAGGCCCTGCTGCAAATTCCTTTCGGTATGCTCTCGGATCGCTTCGGCCGCAAAAAAATCATCAGCCTCGGGCTGATTTTATTTGCCATCGGCAGTGTCGTTGCCGCCATGGCCAGCAGTATTGAAATGGTCATTGTCGGCCGGCTCTTGCAGGGCAGCGGTGCTATTGCCGCTGCTGTGATGGCCCTGACCGCTGATCTGACCCGCGATGAGCAACGTACCAAGGCGATGGCCAGCATCGGCATCAGTATCGGTTTATCTTTCTCGATTGCGCTGGCGACCGGGGCGGCGCTTGAGCACTGGCTGGGCCTGTCAGGCATTTTCTGGGCGACGGCCCTGATGGCACTGCTGGGTCTGGCGGTACTGTATTTGTGGGTGCCTTCGCCTCATCGTCGTATTAGTCATCGCGATATCGAGCCGGTTCCAAAGCAGTTTAAAAACGTGCTGTCCAACCCGCAGATCATGCGTCTGGTGTTCAGCATCATGGTGTTGCACCTGCTTTTGACCACCAGCTTTTTTGCGCTGCCGCTGGCATTGCAGAACGGGGCTGGTCTCGAAAAAAGTCAGCATGCGCTGGCCTATCTACCGGTTCTGCTGCTGGCGTTTGTCACCATGGTGCCGTTTATCATCATTGCCGAAAAAAAGCGCAAGATGAAAACCGTTTTTCTGGGGGCGATAGCCGTATTAGGCCTCGCTCAGCTGGGCTGGGCCATACTGCCAAGTTCCTTAACCGCCATCCTGCTGTTTCTGTGGCTGTTTTTTACCGGCTTCAATATTCTGGAAGCCAGCCTGCCGTCAATGATGTCCAAGCTGAGTCCACTGGAAAATAAAGGCACGGCAATGGGGATTTATTCCAGTGCCCAGTTTCTCGGGGCCTTTATCGGTGGCGCGATGGGCGGCATGCTCTACGCGAAATTCGGCCTGGACGGGATTTTCTATGCCAGCAGCGCCCTGATTTTCATCTGGCTGCTTCTGGTATTACCGATGCAGGCACCACGACACTACAGCAATCGCATTATTCATATGAATGAGAGCGCGCTGGCTGACATCGATCTTTTTATCAACGAGCTCAACGCTATTAAAGGCGTCAAAGAGACCATTGTGGTGCCCGAAGAGCAGGTGGCCTACGTCAAATTTTCACCGGATGAAATTAATCTGTCGGAACTGGAGTCTTTCGCTTTTCAGCGTTAGCATCGTAGAATAAAACATTACATTTCAACCAAGGATTTTGCCATGTCAGTAAACAAGGTCATTCTCGTCGGCCGCCTGGGTACAGAGCCCGAAAGCCGCGCATTCCCTAACGGTGGCTCGATCTGCAACCTGCGTATTGCCACTTCGGAAACCTGGAAGGATCGCCAGACCGGTGAGCGCCAGGAACGCACAGAATGGCACCGGGTAGTGCTTCGTAACAAACTGGGTGAAATTGCCCAGCAATATCTGCACAAAGGCTCTCAGGTTTATATCGAAGGCCGTATTCAAACCCGTAAATGGCAGGATCAAAGCGGTCAGGACCGTTACACCACAGAAATCGTCGGTAACGAAATGACTATGCTCGACAGTAAAGGCAGCAGTGGTGGTAGCGGTAGCGACACCTCGTTCGACCAACGTCCTCAGCAGCAATCCGGCGGCTATAACGCGCCGCAGCCGGCTTCCAGTTCTGCCGGCCCGGATTACGGCGGTGATGCCGATTACTATGATGACGATATTCCGTTTTAGGACTTATCTGCGACATCTAAAGAAAAGCCCCGTTCAGGGGCTTTTTTATGGCTCAGCCCAGCAGCGCCTTGAGATGCGCCACCACACTGCGGCCCAGCGCTGACAGCGCATAACCACCTTCCAGTACCGAGACAATGCGGCCACCGGCGTCGCGATCAGCCACGGTCTTTATCTGCTCGCTGAGCCAGGCATAGTCATCCTCCACCAGGCACAGCTCCGACATATCATCTTCACGATGGCCGTCGAAACCGGCAGAAATCAGAATCAGTTCCGGCTTGAAAGCCTCCAGTGCCGGTAGCCAGTGCTTTTCGACACCGGTTCGAAGTTCAGCCCCACCGGCACCCGCCGCAAGCGGAACATTAATGATGTGACCCTGATATTTGGGCTCACCACTGCCCGGATAAAACGGATGCTGAAAGCTGGAACAGATCAGGACCTGCTGACTCTCTGCGAAAATCTGTTCAGTACCATTACCAAAATGCGCGTCAAAGTCGATAATCGCGACTCTGTTGAGGTCATAAACCTCAAGGGCGTGGGCGGCACCGACCGCGACATTATTGAACAGACAGAATCCCATCGCCTTATCCCGTTCGGCATGATGACCGGGTGGCCGTACCGCACAGAAAGCCAGTTGGTGATGCCCCTCCATGATCAAATCCACAGCCTCTACCACGGCCCCGGCTGCCCTTCCCGCTGCGGTCAGTGTGTCCGGCATCATGATCGTGTCAGCATCCAGCCATACCTGCTCCTGGCTATCGAGCTTACGGTAAAGCTCATCGAGATAAAACGCGTCATGGACCCGCTCAAGTTGCTCACGTGTCACCAGTGGAGCCTGGTAATGATGTAATATCATTTCCAGTCCGCTGGCGAGCAACTGATCATGGATCGCAGAAAGTCGCTCTGCCGTTTCCGGGTGATAGGATACGGTCTGATGCAACATGCAGTCGGGATGTGAAATCAGTGCCAGGGTCATTATTGCCAGTCATGCCGAAAGGGTTATAAGCCGATAGCTTATCAGGAAGGAGTCATGAATACGCATTATCTGGATCGCCTGTTTTCTCCCCGCGGTATTGCCGTATTCGGTGCCAGCGAAGAGCAAAACTCGGTAGGCCGGCGCGTATTCGATAATCTGCTCAGCGGCGACTTTCGCGGCCCCGTCTATGCCATCAACCCCAAACATAAAAAAGTATTGAGCCAGCCCTGTTTCGCCAGCATTGCCGAGACGCCCAAGGCTATCGATCTGGCTGTGATTGCCACCCCGGCCGAGACCGTACCCGATATTATCCGGCAGTGCGGTGAGCATGGCGTCAGCGCTGCGATTATTATTTCCGCCGGCTTCAGTGAAGGTCAGGGTCAGGGCATCGCACTGGAAAAAACCGTGGTGCAGCTAGCCGATCGCTATCAGATGCAGTTACTGGGACCCAACTGTCTTGGCTTGATTCGACCGTCCATCGGCATGAATGCGACTTTCAGCAAAAATACCGCCCTGCCGGGACAGCTGGCACTGATTTCGCAGTCGGGCGCACTCTGCACCGCTATTCTGGACTGGGCCTGTGCCAATGATGTCGGCTTTTCCACCATCGTCTCACTGGGGAATGCAGCCGATATCGATTTCGGCGATCTGCTGGATTATCTTGCCCAGGATCCGAAAACCCAGAGCATTCTCCTGTATGTCGAAGGTATCCGTGATGCCCGCCGGTTTATGAGCGGCCTCAGAATTGCGTCGAGAATGAAGCCGGTGGTAGTGATTAAGGCCGGTCGTCATCTGGCCGCTTCACAGGCAGCGGTGACGCACACCGGGGCGATGATTGGCGGTGATGATGTTTTTAATGCAGCCCTGAAACGCGCCGGTGTGGTGCGGGCTGACAGCATTCAGCAGTTATTTGCCGCCGCAGAAATACTGTCCACACAAAGCCGCGTCAATGGTCGCCGGCTGGCGATTGTCACCAATGGCGGCGGCCTGGGTGTGATGGCGACTGATCGTGCCGTGGATCTGAATATCGAGCTGGCTGAATTATCTGCAGCCACCATCGAGGCGCTGAATCAGTCGCTGCCACCGCACTGGTCACAGCGAAACCCGGTCGATATTCTGGGAGACGCATCTCCCGAGCGCTATCAACAGGCGGTCAAAAGCTGTCTTGCTGATGACAATGTGGATGGTGTGCTGGTGATGCTCTCCCCCCAGGCAATGACCGACCCGGATGCCTGCGCTGAAGCGGTCATTGAGGCGCAGCAGGGTCAGTCCAAACCGGTTCTGGCCTGCTGGATGGGCCAGGATTTAATCGCCGAAGCCGACAAGCGGTTTGCCCGCCATCATCTGCCCTGTTTCAGCAACCCGGAATCATCGGTGGAAGCCTTTGCCTGCCTGTCCCGCTTCCACGATAACCAGCAGTTACTGATGCAGGTGCCGGGGCCGCTGGCCTCACACAGCGCTCCTGATGTGGAGGGCGCAAGACTGATTATCGACAGCGTGTTGTCTGAGGGAAGGCATATTCTGAGCACCACCGAATCTCGGGCTTTATTGAAAGCCTTTAATATTCCGGTCAGCTTCAGCATTGACTGTGACAGTGCCAATGCAGCGCTGGTCGCCGCCGAAACCCTGGGCTATCCAGTGGTCATGAAAATCAGTTCACCGTCGATTGTGCATAAAACCGAAGTTGGCGGTGTCCGCCTTAACATCAGCAACGCGCCGGCGGTGCGTACCACCTACAACGAGTTGCTGGAACAGGTGCATGTCAATCAGGGCAATCCCTACGCCACCCATGTCACTGTCGAACCGATGTATGTGACGCCGTCGGGACGGGAACTGCTGGTCGGTGCCAGCCGTGACCCGGTATTCGGCACGGCGATAGTCTTCGGTGCCGGCGGAATTAAGGTCGAAGTGCTGCAGGATCGGGCCATTGCCCTGCCGCCTTTGAATCACTTTCTGGCCGAAAGGCTGATTGCCGAAACCAGGATATCGGGTCTGTTGGGTGAATTCCGCGGGCTACCACCAATCAACCGCGAATCGCTGATACAGGTCCTGTTACGGGTCTCGGAAATGGTCTGCGAACTGCCTGAATTACTATCACTGGATATCAACCCGCTGATTGCCGATGAAAAAGGTGTAATGGCACTCGATGCCCGCATTGAAGTCGGCCACCAGCCGGCTGGCATCAACCGCTATGATCACCTGGCGATTCATCCCTACCCCAATCAGCTGATTACGCTGGATCAGCTACCCGACGGCAGTAATATCACCATCCGGCCCATTCGCCCGGAAGATGCCATGATTGAGCAGGATTTTTTCCGCAAGCTGTCCGCAGAATCGCGTTATTTCCGTTTTATGCAGCGGCTGAATGAGCTGACTCAGGATATGCTGATTCGCTTCACCCAGCTTGATTACAGCCGGGAGCTGGCACTGATTGCCGTCACCGATATTGATGATGAAGAAACCGAGGTCGGCGTGGCCCGTTACACCATGAACCCGGATGGCCAGAGCTGCGAATTTGCGCTGGTGGTGGCTGATGAATGGCAGCATCGCGGCATCGGCTCCAGACTGATGAAAGCCCTGATTGCCAGCGCCCGCCAGCAAGGCTTCAGTCGGATGAATGGCGAAATTCTGTCGACCAATATCAATATGCAGCGCCTGGCCGAGGAGTTGGGCTTCAAACTCCGTAACGATCCTGATGATCCCGGTGTCAAACTCGCCAGTAAAAGCCTCGTCAACTGAGCCAGCTCACAAAATCGCGTTATTTTGCTGTCTGGGGATTGATTCGCCATAGCAACAGTGGGAGCATCAAACTATGACAACAATAAAGGTCAATGCATGAACAAAGTTGCCCGGACCACCATCCGACCGGTTCGCAGTCTCAACCTGCTGTCACAGGATGAAATCTACAAACTGAGTAACCCGCGTGCCGATCTGCACCGTCTGTTTCGTGACTGTGCCCTCGCCATTCTCAACACTGACAGTGAACAGGATGATGCCGAGGAAATCTTCAAAACCTTCGCTGACTTTAATATTCAGCTGAAACCGCAACCACGCGGCGTGATGCTGGAAATTCTCAATGCGCCGGCCCAGTCTTTTGTTGACGGCAAGATCATCCGCGGTATCCAGGAACATCTGTCATCGGTACTGCGTGACATCGTTTATACCGATTTCAAAATCCTGGCTGAAGAAGCTGATGATCCCGCCAAGATAACGGATAAGGTGTTCCGTATTCTGCGGAATGCCGGCGTAGTGCGGCCGGGCGTCTCACCTAACCTCGTGGTGTGCTGGGGCGGTCACTCGATTCCACGGCAAGAATATGATTATGCCAAGCATGTCGGCTACGAATTAGGCCTGCGTGGTCTTGATATTATTACCGGCTGCGGTATCGGAGCAATGAAAGGCCCGATGAAAGGCGCCGCGGTGGGCCACGCCAAGCAGCAGATCAAAAACGGCCGTTATATCGGCATTAGTGAACCGGGCATTATCGCTTCCGAATCGCCCAATGCGATCGTCAATGAACTGGTCATCATGCCCGACATCGAAAAACGGCTGGAAGCCTTTGTGCGTCTGGGACATGCCATTGTCGTTTTCCCGGGCGGGGTAGGTACCGTCGAGGAAATCATGTATCTGCTCAGCATTCTGCTGCATCCGGAAAACCGCCAGGGCATTCCGCTGGTGTTTGCCGGACCGGAATGCTGCCGGGACTACTTCAATACCCTGGACCGCTTTCTGCGCCAGTGTCTGGGGGATGATGTCGCCAGTCTCTACAAAATCATTATTGGCGACCCGGGACAGGTCGGCACCGAAATCCGGGAAGCGGTGGAACAGGTCCATCGTGACCGTTATGCCAGTCAGGATGCCTATTATTTCAACTGGCAGCTCAACATCGACCCGATTCTGCAGTTCCCGTTCATACCCACCCATGAAAATATGGCGGCGCTCAAACTCGACCCGTCACTGCCCAAACATGAACTGGCCAGTCAGATCCGCTCGGCCTTTTCCGGGATTGTGGCGGGCAATGTCAAAGCCTTCGGTATTCGCGAAGTCGCCAAGCACGGTCCATACATCATCGACGGTGATCCGGCGATCATGCAGGCGATAGATGAGATCCTGCAGATCTTTGTCCATGAAAAACGGATGAAACTGGGCCAGGACAAAAAGGCCTACCGCCCCTGCTATCAGTTGGCAAAAAAGGCGAGTTAGGGCTTGTTGCTCTTTGGTTTCCGCCTCTGTTGTGACTGAAAAGCATCATACGAGGCGTAAAACATGAAATGTAGCCACCCCAAATGAGTGTTTTGCAACCAAGATTGACGCTTTTTTCAGCCTCAATTCGACAGGCTGCGGCTAAGGCGCGAGGATCTCCAGCGAAGTCACATAAACCAGTTCACAGGCTCTGGCACCGGTATCCTCGCGTGTCAGCGAGCTCTGCCAGCGCCAGCCGTCGTAGCTTTCAGCCTTGATCAACTGGCCTTCCAGGCTGATGAGCTGGCCCGGTTTGACCATCTCCAGCATTACCGCTACCTGGTCATCGGCCGGCACCAGATGCATATTGGCGCTCTGGGTTTCAATTGCCCGCCGAGGAATCGGGAAATCCTCAACCCGCCAGTGATACCAGCGACCGGACTGACTGATATCGATTTGCGAAAGCACCGCTTCGTCAGACATCTGTTGCCAGCCGAGCGCCAGATCGGTGGGTGCCAGATCGCTTTCCCTGTCCAGAAAATAATCTTCCCGCGACAGGACCTTGGCCTCCAGTGAAAACTGAGCCAGTGGCGTAATCAGATATTCATTAAACTCAAAGGTTTCACCCTGCTTGATTGGCATTTGCGCCGGTGTGGTCTGCACTTTGATGCCCGGCCCGAGGCTGACGGTTTCCGCTGCCCGGCATTGCCATACAAACAGGCCAATCATCAACAGGAAAAGCAGATTTCTGAGACTCATGACTGCGCCAGGTTAAAATGTTTGTTAGCCAATATAATCAGCAACAACACCGGCAGTCCCATCAGGGCAGTGGATAAAAAGAAGCCCTGATAGCCAATCGCATCCACCATCGTGCCCGAATAGCCTCCCAGCATTTTCGGCAGCAGGGTCATCAGCGACGAGAAAATAGCGTATTGCACGGCAGTAAAGGAAATATTGGTCAGACTCGACAGAAAAGCCACAAAGGCCGCGCTGGCAAGTCCCCCTGACAGATTATCTGCAGAAATCACGACATACAACATCCAGACATCATTGCCCATGCCGGCCAGCAGCATAAACAGCAGATTGGTCGCTGCCGAGAGCAGCGCGCCCAGCATTAGAATCCGCATTACGCCGTAACGTACCGCCAGCAGCCCCCCAAGAAAACCTCCCAGTAAGGTCATAAACAGACCAAAGGTTTTGACCACAGTGGCAATTTGCGGCTTGCTAAAGCCCATATCCTGATAAAACACATTGGCGATAACGCCGAGCACAATATCGGAAATCCGGTACAGTCCCACCAGCGCCAGCAGCAACCAGGCCAAAGACCAGCCATAACGCCGGAAAAAATCCTGGATGGGTTCAATATAACTGCGTTTCAGCAAAGCCTTGTTGACCCAGTCAAAACGCAGACAGAACAGCGCCAGAATCACAGCCACCCCCAAAGCCAGCGCCAGTCGCAACATTTCCACCAGCACACCGGCCAGATTAGCATTGACCACCCAGCCTGCTACGACTAACTTTGCCTGCAAAGCCAGTTCTGAGCTTGAGGCAAAAAAGGCGATAAAACCACTGACCGCAACCACAAAGGTGAAAAACAGTCCGGCATAATCGCTGGCAGCCTGGGTGCGTATAGTCTGATTCACAACCGGCTCATCAATGACCAGCGTGGTGATAATGCCAATCAGCATAAAGCTGCTCATTAGCAGATAAGTCAGCTGCCAGGCGCCGAAGTCATAATCGCCGAGACTGGAGCCGAAATAACTGGCCAGAAACAAAGCGCCGGCGCCGGCGATCAGCATACCGATACGGTAACCGGCGATATAGCTCGCTGACATCAGCGCCTGCAGTTCCTTGCCGGCAGACTCGATCCGATAGGCATCAATCACGATATCCTGGGTTGCGGCGGAAAAACCGAGCAATACCGCCGCCAATGCCATTAATGTCAGTCCCTGGCTGGCAGGATCCACCAGCGCCATTAAAGCTATGGCCAGCATCACCATCAATTGTGATAACAACAGCCAGGCGCGCCGCCGCCCCAGTCTGCGGGTCAGAACTGGTAAAGGAATGACATCAATCAACGGTGCCCAGACAAACTTGAATGAATAACCCAGCGCCGCCCAGCTGAAATAAGTCACCGCGGCGCGCTCCACACCCGCTTCGCGTAACCACAGGCTTAGAGAAGAAAATATCAGCAACAGCGGCAGCCCGGCCACAACACCGTAAAACAGCATTGTCACCACCCGCGGATGGGTGAAAGCTTTGAGACTTTCCTGCCAGGATTGTAGTTGTGCTATCAAGCTGTGCTCACTGATAAGGTTGAGTCAGCTAAAGTACCATCGACTGTTTCCGCATACCAGCGATGTCAGCGCAATCTCATACTGTGTTGGCAGCCGCATTCATGAGAAAATAGCGAGAAGTTTGCTCAGCTCATTTATCATGGCCCGACAACGCAAAATTATTCACGTCGATATGGATGCTTTCTTCGCATCGGTCGAACAACGTGATCATCCAGAATACCGGGATAAGCCCCTTATCGTCGGTGGACAGCCTGACAGCCGTGGTGTGGTGGCAGCCTGCAGCTATGAAGCCAGACAATATGGCATTCATTCCGCCATGCCCTGCGCCAGGGCCTACCGTTTATGTCCTCACGCCATTTTTGTCCGGCCCCGGTTTGAAGCCTATCGTGAGGTGTCCGGTCAAATCCGTGACATCTTCTGGCGCTATGCCAGTGAGGTTGAGCCACTGTCGCTGGATGAAGCTTACCTGGATGTGAGCTATACCGCTGACTATAACGGTTCGGCAACCTTGATAGCCAAGGCGATAAAACGCGACATCCTGGCGGAAACCGGGCTTACCGCGTCAGCCGGGGTCTCCTACAATAAGTTTCTGGCCAAAATCGCTTCTGATATGGACAAACCTGACGGGCTTTATGTGATTCGTCCTGAACGAGGCGAAAAATTTGTTGAAACCCTGCCAGTCGGCAAGTTTCACGGTATCGGACCTGCTACCGAAACCAAGATGAAACAACTGGGCATTGAAACCGGTCTGGATCTGCGTCAGAAAACCCTGGCAGAACTGAGCGAACGCTTCGGCAAGGCCGGGCAGTATTACTTCAATATTGCCCGTGCTATTGATGAACGTCCGGTTCGCAGCCAGCGGATTCGCAAGTCTTTGGGCAAGGAAACCACCTTTGCTGAAGATATTGTTTCGGAAACGGAATTAACTGCCAAATTGCTCGAACTTGCAGATATTGTGCTGGAAAATCTAAAAAAACATCAATTAAAGGCACGCACTGTCACCGTTAAAGTCAAATATGCCGATTTCCAGCAGGTCACCCGCGCCGTGACCTTGGATCATGCTGTTACACTGGAGGATCTAAAAACAGTGATCCCTGTTTTGCTCAAAAAAACTGAGGCCGGGGTCAAAGCTGCCAGATTGGTGGGGCTCAGTCTCAGCAGCTTTGATGAACAAAGCCATCAAGCGCCCCAGGTTCCGCAGTTGGCGCTTGATTTAACTGGTGACTTTTAGTCCTGACGAGCGGCTCATCAGACTTTTTATAAGGAGAATCATGGGCGAGTTATTGATTCTGGCCATACTTCTGGCCTTTTATTTCCTGCCGACACTGATAGCTTCACAGCGAGGTCATCATTCCACCGGGGCGATTTTCCTGCTCAACTTTTTACTGGGCTGGACTTTTATGGGTTGGGTCGCCGCCTTAATCTGGTCTTTTACCAATCCCAGCGCCGTCGTTGTTGACGAGCGGGCTTCTCAAAGCGCCGCAGACGAAATTGCAAAGCTCGCCAGTCTCAGAGATAAGGGCGTGTTAACGGAAAAAGAGTTCAGCGACAAAAAACGACAAATTCTGGATAAGGTCTGAGCTTCTGGCTGACAGTGGCAGCCTGCATGCCAAGCCTTTTGCAATTTGTCATAATGACCTTTTGCCAGATTATTTCATAGCTATGGATACTGTCGGACAAACTGCACAGGATGTGCTGCAAAATGTATTTGGCTACCAGGCATTTCGTCATAATCAGGGCGATATCGTCGCGCAGGTGATTGCCGGTGGCGACGCGCTGGTGTTAATGCCCACCGGTGGAGGCAAGTCGCTCTGTTATCAGATCCCGGCCCTGGTGCGCCCGGGCACGGCAATTGTCGTCTCTCCCTTAATTGCCTTGATGCAGGATCAGGTGGTCGCACTCAGAGAGCTGGGGGTCAAAGCCGCCTATCTGAATTCCAGTCTGTCTGCTCAGGATGCGCGCGCTGTTGAGGCTGATCTGGAATCAGGCACAATTGACTTGCTCTATGTGGCACCGGAGCGACTGCTCAGCGGGCGGATGCTGAACCTGCTGGATCGTACTGAAATTGCTCTGTTTGCCATCGATGAAGCCCATTGCGTGTCGCAGTGGGGCCACGATTTCCGTCCTGAATACCAGCAACTGCGGATGCTGCATGAGCGTTTTCCCTTGGTGCCACGCATTGCGCTGACCGCCACGGCCGATAAACGTACCCGTCATGAAATCATCGATCAGCTCAATCTGCACAATGCCGAGGTCTATCTCAACAGCTTTGACAGGCAGAATATCTTTTATTCGATTGCAGAAGCACGTAATGCCAAACAGCAGCTGTGGCAATTTATCAGCACGCAGCATGCCGAAGATGCCGGTATTGTCTATTGCCTGTCACGGAAAAAGGTCGAGGCCATTGCCGAATGGCTGCAGGAACAGGGGCGGGTGGCTTTGCCCTATCACGCCGGTTTATCCGCCGAATTACGGGCGCATACCCAGCATCGATTTCTGCGTGAAGAAGGCATCATTATTGTCGCCACGATTGCATTCGGCATGGGGATCGACAAGCCTGATGTGCGTTTTGTCGCCCACCTCAACCTGCCCAAAAATATCGAAGCCTACTATCAGGAAACCGGCCGTGCCGGCCGCGATGGTTTGCCGGCCAATGCCTGGATGGCCTATGGCCTGCAGGATGTGATTACTCTGCGCCAGTTTATGCAGGACTCGGATGCGCCTGATATCATCAAACGGGTTGAGCATCATAAACTGGAGGCGATGCTGGGTCTGTGTGAACTCATCACCTGCCGTCGCCATGCTTTGCTTGCCTACTTCGACGAAAAAGCGCCGCAACAATGCGGTCATTGCGATAACTGCCAGAATCCGCCCGAGCATTTTGATGCGACTGAAGTGGCACAGAAAGCTCTGTCCTGCGTGTTCCGCAGTGGTCAGCGCTTTGGCGTCAATTATCTTATCGATATTCTGCTGGGCAATGACGATGAGCGCATCAAACACAACCAGCATGACCAGCTCAGTACCTTCGGTATCGGCAGCGAACTCAACGCGACGCAGTGGCGCGGTATCTTCCGACAATTGATTGCCACCGGCTATCTGGATATTGATATCAATGCCTATGGTGCACTGAAACTCACTGAGAAGTGCCGCTCGGTATTGCGCGGTGAAGAGACGCTATTGCTGCGCAAGCAACAGGAAAGGCAGAAAGCAGACAAAACAGGCAAAAAACAGACGGCGGTACGGCCGCAGGATGAAGCACTCTGGGAAGCGCTGCGTCAGTGCCGCGCCGGTATCGCCAAATCGCATGGACTGCCGCCCTATGTCATTTTTCATGACGCCACCCTGCTGGACATGTGTCAGCACCGTCCACAGGATATGGCAGCAATGCGCCGAATCAGCGGGGTGGGTGAGCAGAAACTGTCGCAATACGGTCAACAGTTTCTCGATATTATCCGTCAGCATCCGCTACCGGAACTGCTTAATAACGGCATGAGTGATACTGTCAATCAGACGCTGATGCTATATGAACAAGGACTGAAACCGGATGATATTGCCCGCAAGCGGGATTTGAAAGCGAGCACGGTTTTCAGTCATCTGGCCGAGGGAATCAGCGCGGGTCTGCTTGATGTTAAACAGGTGCTTCAACTGCAGGACAAACAACTCAGTGAGATTAGCCTGACCATCGAGTCACTGGGCGAAGAGGCCAAGAGTCTGAAATCTATTCATCAGGCGCTCGATGAAGCTTATGATTATGGCGTCATCCGCTGTGTGCAGGCTTCATTACAGTAATCCTGCACTGAAACTGGATGGCTGTACTGCGTTCGCAATGAATAAGATAAAAGCAAATCTGCGGCTGATCCACAGAAATATATGTCCGCAATAAGCCCCGCTTGGCGTATTTGCCTAAGCGAGGCCAGACTCAGCGGCGATCCCGTTCCAAATCTGAGAACCATGACTGACTTTCAGTCTTGAACACATCATGTTCAGAGAAAACCGCACAGAAGCCACTAAGACAATGTTTATTGATCCCAGCGGCCTCAATGCGGCAGCCTGATATCATTTCTCCGGAAACGCGTAATCGTAATCAATCGTCAGTGGTGCATGATCGGAAAAGCGCTCATCGCGGTAGATATCGGTCGCCTTAACGGTTCCTTTCATCGACGGTGAAAGAATATGATAGTCAATCCGCCACCCCACATTGTTATCCCAGGCCCGACCACGGTTCGACCACCAGGTGTATTCATGCTCTTTCTGCGGCAGTTCGCGGAACGCATCAATAAAGCCCATTTCATCAAACAGTTTATCCAGCCAGGCGCGCTCTTCAGGTAAAAAGCCGGAGTTCTTCTGATTGGCCTTCCAGTTACGAATATCCTCGTTTTTATGCGCGATATTCCAATCACCGGTAATCACATAGTCACGGCCGGAGTCTTTCATTTCCTGCATTTTTTGTTCAAAAAAATCCATGCAGCGGTATTTAACCTGCTGGCGTTCTTCTTTGGACGAACCGGATGGGAGGTAAAGAGAAATCACACTTAACTTGCCGAAACGGGCTTCGATATAGCGACCTTCGGCATCAAATTCCGGATTATCCATGCCGACTATGACCTCATCCGGTTCCTGTCTGCAGTAGAGGGCAACCCCGCTGTAGCCTTTGCGCTCGGCGTCGTGGTAATAACAGTGATAACCTTCCGGCAGGAAGACTTTATCTTCAAGCTGATGTATCTGCGCTTTGGTTTCCTGAATACAGACCACATCGGCGTTCTGCTTCAACAACCAGTCAAAGAAACCTTTACGTGCTGCAGCCCTGATTCCATTCACGTTAACGGTTATAATGCGCATAGATACCTCATGAGAAAATTTTCTCATCATACCATTTACAAAGCAGATGAAAATCAGGATAATGGCGTGTTCATCTAATACTGATAGCTGAATTTTTTAGGAGAAGCACTTTGGCAAACTCGGCACAAGCAAGAAAACGCGCGCGTCAAGCGGAAGTACACCGTCAGCGCAACGCCAGCCAACGTTCAGCGATGCGTACCAGCATCAAAGCACTGAGAAAAGCAATTGCAGCTGGTGATAAAGAAAAAGCTGTTGCTGCTTTCCAAGCTGCTGTACCTCAACTGGACCGTATGGCACGTAAAGGCATTATTCACAAGAATACTGCAGCTCGCGGTAAGAGCCGCCTGAACAACGCTGTTCGCGCAATGTAATTTAAGCTGCAAAGCTTAAAGAAAAAACCGGCCGAGGCCGGTTTTTTTATGCCTGTTATTTTAACTGGTGACCACCAGATTATCGCGGTGGATGAGCTCAGGCTCATCGACATAGCCGAGCAATTGTTCGATTTCTGCACTGGCGTGTCCTTTGATAATGCGGGCTTCTTCCGCACTGTAATTACTGAGTCCACGGGCAATCTCGCGACCATTAAGATCGCGGCATATCACCAGCTCTCCGCGGGTGAATTCGCCTTCCACATGCTTCACCCCCACCGGTAACACGCTGCGGCCTTTTTCGCGGATCACGGTGACAGCGCCATCATCGAGCACAATCTGCCCCTTGGGAATTAAATGTCCCACCAGCCACTGCTGGCGCGCTTTAATCGGCTTGTTATCCGGCCACAGCAGCGTTCCGACACCATTACCTGCCGCAAGATGCCGCAGATTGTCCGAATTTTTACCTGACAGAATCACCGTATAAGCGCCGGAACGCGCGGCACGTCGGGCGGCGAGTAATTTGGTGGTCATACCACCCCGACCCAGCTCACCTTTACTGTCACCGGCCATCTGATCCAGCGCCGGATTACTGGCAGCGGAGGCGGCGATCATGCGCGCATCCGGATTGCTTCTGGGGTCGGAGTCAAACAGACCGTCCTGATCGGTCAGAATCACCAGCACATCAGCTTCCACGAGGTTGGCCGTCATCGCAGCGAGGGTGTCATTGTCACCGAAACGAATTTCTTCGGTGGCAATGGTATCGTTTTCATTCACTACCGGCAGAATACCCAGCTCCAACAGCGTGTGCAGGGCACTGCGGGCGTTGAGATGGCGGCCGCGGTCAGACAAATCGGAATGGGTGAGCAGGATCTGCGCAGTCTGAATACCGTGCTTGCTGCACTCTGTGGCGTAAGCGTTAACGAGGCCCATCTGGCCGACGCTGGCGGCCGCCTGTAGTTTATGAATTTCATGGGGACGACGCTGCCAGCCCAGCCGTTGCATACCGGCCGCAACCGAGCCTGACGTCACCAGCACGACTTCCTTGCCCTGACGGCGCAATTCAGCAATTTCGCCGCTGAGCCAGCGAATACGTTCAATATCCAGCCCCTCACCCAGGCGGGTCAGCAATGCACTGCCGATTTTGATGACCCAGCGTTTGGTTTGAATAAGCTGCTGGTGAGGTTCGGTCACGGGCTCTTATTCCTTGTTATCGTCTGAGTCAGACTGTTCCTGTTCGCGGCTTTGTTCGAGATAGGCCATGACATCTTCACACAGCTGATCACAGCCTTCACCGGTCTGACCGCTGATGCGATAAACCTTACCCTGCCAGTTCAGCCTGTCAATCACTTCGCTGCACAGCTCTTCACGGATATCTTCCGGCACCAGATCCATTTTGTTCAGCACCAGCCATTGATCCTGGCTGCCCAGGGCTTCACTGTAACGTTCAAGTTCGCGGTTGATGGTTTTAACGCTTTCAACCGGATCCTGCTCGACATCGACGGGTGCCATATCAACCAGATGCAGCAACAGGCGGGTGCGGGTCAGATGCCGCAGGAACTGAATACCGAGGCCGGCGCCTTCGGCAGCACCTTCCACCAGACCGGGCACATCAGCGATGACAAAACTGCGCACATCTTTGAGCGTCACCACACCGAGATTGGGATAGAGGGTGGTAAAAGGATAGTCTGCGACTTTGGGCTGTGCTGCCGAGACCTGGCTGATAAAGGTGGACTTGCCGGCATTAGGTAATCCCAGCAGGCCGACATCGGCCAGCAGTTTCATTTCCAGACGCAGATTGCGTTCCTCACCAGGGGTGCCGTCCGAGGTCTGACGGGGGGCACGGTTGATACTGGATTTATAGCGGGCATTGCCGAGACCATGCCAGCCGCCTTTGGCGACCATCAGTTTCTTGCCGGCTTCGGTCAAATCCCCAATCATTTCATTGGTGTCATCATCCCAGGCTTCAGTCCCGACTGGTACCTTGATAACCAGGTCTTCACCGCGGGCACCACTACAGAGACGGCCACGACCGTGCTCACCGCGCTCAGCCTTGAAATGACGCTGGTAGCGGAAATCAATCAGGGTATTCACCTGGGTGTCGGCCAGCAGGTAGACATCACCACCATCACCGCCGTCGCCACCATCCGGACCGCCGAAAGGAATAAATTTTTCACGACGAAAACTCAGACAACCGTTGCCACCGGCACCGGCCATCACTTTAATTTTCGCTTCGTCTACAAACTTCATGGATCCAACCCGCTTAATTCTCTATCTGACAAACGCCAGAAACAAAAAACCCCGCATCAGCGGGGCTTTAGGCTGTTTGCCCCAAACGGGCTAACACATGTTTTTAGTCAGCAACGACACTGACGAAAGTGCGTTTTTGTGGACCTTTGGTCTCGAACAGCACTTTACCATCAGCGGTTGCAAACAGGGTGTGGTCTTTACCGACACTGACGTTACGACCAGCATGATAACGGGTACCACGTTGACGAACGATGATGTTGCCGCCGACAACCATTTCACCACCGTAGCGTTTTACGCCAAGGCGTTTACTTTCGGAATCGCGGCCGTTACGTGTACTACCACCAGCTTTCTTGTGAGCCATGATTAAACCTCTCTAAACAATCTTAGGCTGAAATGCCTGTGATTTCGATTTCAGTGTATGCCTGACGATGCCCCATCTGTTTCTGATGGTGCTTACGGCGTTTGAATTTGATGATTTTGACTTTGTCGCCACGACCGTTGGCAGCAACTTTAGCAGTCACTTTGGCGCCGTCCAGGTAAGGCGCACCGACTTTGACGTCTTCACCTTCGCCCACCAGCAGTACTTTATCCAGCTCAACCGTATCACCGGCTTCAGCATTCAGTTTTTCAACGCGGAGCTTTTCGCCCTCTTTTACCCGGTATTGTTTACCGCCTGTCGCGACAATAGCGTACATCGCTGTCTCCAAAAATAATGTGTTAATGCAGGTTGCCCAACAAAAGACCGGCAATTGTAGCGCCTTTCTAATAGGAGATCAAATCTCAATATCAGGGTATGCTGATCTTCGTGATTCGCGGTGAAATCCGCATGGTCTTAATATTTGCGCGCATGCCTCGTGCATGAGAAAGTACGCGTTTTCAGACATATTATAGGCAGATTTTTGCACTGTGGATATTCAATCCATTTATTCTCTGATAAAGGACGATCTGGCATCAGTTGACAAGCTGATTCAAAACCGCCTGCAGTCAGACGTGGCGCTGATTAATCAGCTCGGCTTTTATATCATCAACAGCGGCGGCAAACGTCTGCGCCCGGCTATTGCCATTCTCAGTGCGCGGGCCTGCGGCTATCAGGGTGATAAGCATATCAATCTGGCCACCATTATCGAGTTTATCCACACCGCGACACTGCTGCATGACGATGTCGTCGACAATTCCGATATGCGCCGGGGTCAGGAAACGGCCAATAATCTATGGGGTAACGAAGCCAGCGTGCTGGTAGGCGACTTCCTCTATACCCGCTCTTTCGAAATGATGGTGGAAATGGATTCGATGCGGCTGATGCAGATCCTGTCCCGTACCACCAATATCATCGCCGAAGGTGAAGTGCTGCAACTCCTTAACTGTCATGATGCAGATACCACTGAAGCACGCTACCTGGAAGTGATTCACCATAAAACCGCCAAGCTATTTGAAGCCGCAGGACAGCTGGGCGCCGTGATCTGTCATGCCTCTGAAGAAATTGAGCGGGCGATGGCGCTTTACGCCATGCATCTGGGTAGTGCTTTTCAGCTGGTCGACGATCTGCTCGACTACAGCCAGTCCAGCGAAACCATCGGTAAGAATATCGGTGACGATCTGGCTGAGGGCAAACCCACCCTGCCGCTGATTTATGCCATGCGCCAGGGTAATCAGGAACAGGCTGCCATCATTCGGCAGGCTATCGAGAATGGTGAACGCGACCGGATTGAAGATATCGTCCGCATCATCAATGAAACCGGCGCTATCGATTACACAGCCCGAGCCGCCAGCAATGAAGTTGCTCACGCCAAGACGGCGCTGGATATTTTACCTGACAGCGATTATAAACAGGCACTGCTGGGACTGGCTGAGTTCTCCATCAATCGCGACTACTGATTCAAGCCGCTGGCGTTTCTGCCGATTAACTGGATAAGATAGTCACTGTGTTGCTGCCGGGGTGAGCCTGTGATCAAACCAATTTTTGTCTGTCATGATAGCTAAGCAAGAAATCCTCAACGCCAACATCCTGCTGGTTGACGATCAGCTGGTGAATATCAAACTGCTGGAAAAGATGCTGCGGCAGGCCGGTTTTGCCTCGATTTTCTCCACCACCCGGCCGCAGGAAGTCAAAACTCTCTACTTCGCCAATGAGATTGATCTCATCCTGCTCGATATCCGCATGCCTGAGATGGACGGCTTTGAAGTGATGTCACAGCTCCAGGCCGAGATCGAGAATGATTATTTGCCGGTACTGGTGGTCACTGCCGAGCTGACCAGCCAGACCCGTGACCGTGCTTTGAGCAGTGGTGCCAAGGATTTTATTACCAAGCCTTTCAACCAGTCTGAAGTGCTGCAGCGAATCCGTAATATGCTTGAAGTCCGGCTTTTGCATAAAGAAATCCGTTTGCAGAACGAAACGCTGGAACAACAGGTCCGGCAACGCACCCAGCAACTGGAGCAGAGCCGGCTCGAGATCATCAAGCGTCTGGGACGCGCTGCCGAATACAAAGACAATGAAACCGGCAACCATATTCTGCGCATGAGTCACTTTGCCCATATGCTGGCTAAAGCTGCCGGACTCAGCCAGGAGCAGTCAGATAATATTCTGCTCGCCGCGCCGATGCATGACATCGGTAAAATAGGCATTCCCGACCACATACTGCTAAAACCCGGCAAACTCAACCCCGACGAATGGGAAATCATGAAAACGCATGTCAATATCGGCGCTGACCTGCTAGACGGCACCGATATCCCACTGCTGGTCACGGCGCGCAATATTGCGCTCAGCCATCACGAAAAATGGGATGGCAGCGGCTATCCGCAAGGCCTCAAAGGCGAGGCAATCCCGATTGAAGGCAGGATCTGCGCCATCTGTGATGTATTTGATGCATTGACTTCGGAACGGCCCTATAAAAAGGCCTGGCCGCTTGAGGAAGCAGTGGCTTTTCTGCGTCAGCAGAAAGGCAAGCATTTCGATCCGGAGCTGGTTGATTTGTTTGAGTCCATTCTTGACGACATACTGACCTACCGCGCAGCCCACCTGGATAACTTCAGCGATCAGGCCCGGTCAGCCTAAAAGGCTTTGTCCAAAGCCACAGGTCAGCTATCCTTAACGCCTATGGCGCAAATATATCAATACCATCTGTTTTTCTGTACCCATAACCGCGACGACGGCTCAGCCAATTGCGGCGAGCATGGCGCGCAATCCTTGCGCGACTATGCCAAAAAACGGGTTAAGGAACTCAAAATCAAAAAGGTGCGGGTCAATAATGCCGGTTGTCTCAACCGCTGCAAGCTGGGTCCGATGCTGGTCATCTATCCCGAAGGCACCTGGTATCACTACGAGACCCGTGAAGATATTGACGAAATCATTGACTCCCACCTGCTGCAAGGAAAAATCGTGGAGCGTCTGCAGCGATGACGCCAGATGAATACTGCCGCGATAAGGCAGCTAAAAGCGGTTCCAGCTTCTATTACAGCTTTATGTTTCTGCCGCCGCAGAAACGGCAGGCGATCATCGCTTTATATGCCTTCTGCCGCGAGGTTGACGATGCGGTTGATGAGATTGCGGATCCGGACGTCGCCGCTCAGACCCTAGCCTGGTGGCGTCAGGAAATTGAGCAGACTTTCCACGGCAAACCCAGCCATCCGGTGGGCAAAGCGCTGCAGACCGCGCTGGAAAATTTCGAACTGCATCCGGAATATTTTCATGAAATCATCGATGGCATGGAAATGGACCTGCAGCAGCAGTCCTATCCTGCTTTCAAGCATCTGGCTTTGTATTGTCATCGGGTAGCCAGTGTGGTGGGATTGCTCGCTGCCGAGATCTTCGGTTACCAGAACCGCAACACACTCAAATACGCAGAAAAGCTCGGCCTGGCATTTCAGTTGACCAATATCATCCGTGACGTGCGTGAAGATGCCGAGCGTGGCCGCATTTATCTGCCGGATGAAGACCTGCAGCGTTTTAATGTCAGCCACGATGATATTATCAGTTTGCGACAAACACCGGCACTCACCGCACTGCTACAGTTCGAAGCCCAGCGTGCGCGGGAATTGTACCAGGAAGCAAAAAACCTGCTGCCGGCCGAAGATCGTTTCAATCAGCGCACCGGTCTGATTATGTCAGCGATTTATGAAGCCACACTGGATGAGCTTGAACGCGAAGGTTTTCAGGTGATGCAACACCGGCTATCGCTGACACCATTGCGGAAACTCTGGCTGGCATGGAAAACTGCGCGCCGGGAAAGAAAACGCGGCCGATGACCACACTGATTGTTGGCGGTGGCTGGAGCGGCCTCGCTGCCGCGGCTCGCTTATCCCAGCAGGGTCACAAGGTGCATTTGTTTGAGTCTGCCAGACAGCTGGGGGGGCGCGCCCGCAGCGTTGACTGGCAAGGTCTTGAGATCGACAACGGCCAGCACCTGATGATTGGTGCTTACCGGCATACCCTTTCGCTGCTAAGCGATATCGGTGCTGAGAATGGTGCCCTGTTTCAGCGTCTGCCACTGGATATCGAAATTCATGACCCCGACTATCCTCCACTGCGGATTGCTGCCGGTCAACGATTACCGTGGCCATTATCACTGGCCTGGCGACTGTGGCGAGACAACGGGACCGAATGTCTGGCTCAAATCAGCCGGTTGAACTGGCTGGCGACAAGATTTAAACCGGCTCAGGATATCACTGTAGAGACCTGGCTGCGTCAGGCGAATCAATCCCCCCGTCTGATTCGACAGTTATGGGAGCCCTTGTGCCTCGCCACTCTCAACACACCGATAGCAACCGCTTCAGCTAAGATTTTTGCCACGGTACTGAGCACGACTTTCCAGGCCCGTTCAGATACCGATCTGCTGATCCCCAGATTACCCCTGGGGAAGACACTGCCAACATTTGCAGAGCAATACATTCAGCGACTGGGTGGCCGGGTCCATCTGCAAAGCCGGGTTGAAGACATTGTGATAGAAGCCGGCAGGGTCAGGGGGCTTGTCACGCAGAACAGCGAACGGTTTGATGCTGACAATATTATTATGGCAACACCGCTTGCGACTGCCCGCACATTGCTGGGCGAATATCTCGAGCTGCCCGACTGCGCCAGTTACCCGATTGCCACCGTTTATCTGCAATACCCGTCTTCATATCGACTGCCTGCTCCGATCATCGGCATGAGCGGTGTCTTGACCCAGTGGCTGTTTGACCGGCAGGAACTGCGTCCCGGCCTGCTGGCCGCCGTTATCAGCGGCCCCGGTGAACATGAAAAAATGACTAAGACAGCGCTACTGGAGCAGGTAACCAGAGAAATCCATCAACAATGGCCTGGAATTCCCGTCATGGCTGAGGATGGTCTGGTTATACGTGAAAAACGGGCCACCTTTGCCTGCAACGTTGACATTCAGCGTCAAAGGCCCAACAATCGCACTGAGATCACGGGTCTGTGGCTGGCTGGTGACTTTGTTGCCAATCCCTACCCGGCAACACTGGAAGGTGCGGTCCTTAACGGTGAGCAAACTGCGATACAGTTAATGGATAAACTCAACGCCAGTCGCTAACATTGTGATCCATTGCTATAATTCGATTTTGCACAATAACAAATAGGGAATGCCATGTTGAATCATATTCGTTTGATGTTTATCGCTCTGTTTATGGGTCTGTTTCTGATTGCCTGTGGTGATGACAGCGCTCAGCAGGATGCGGCTGAGGAAACAGCAGCCCCTTCTGAAATGACTTCAGAAGAAACAGCAACAGATACTAACACTGAAGAAGCTGCGGCAGCTGAAGAAAGCAATTCTATTGAAGGCATGACAGAAGAAGAAGCGATTGCCAAATGGGGTGAGCCTGATGTGACTCAGACCCGTACCATCGATAAACTGACTATCATTCACCATGAATGGCATGGCGAAGATGGTATCACTGCTGTTCAGTTCCATAATGGTGTCGCTGCACACAGCCAGTTCATCCCGGCTGAATAAGCTGCATGTCAACTCATGCTGAGGCTGACAAGCTCAGAGATCGCGTTATTCTGATTACCGGTGCCGCTCGCGGCATCGGTGCCTCAGTAGCTCAGGCCTGCGCCGCACAGGGTGCAACGGTCGTATTACTGGATAAACTCGTGCCGGGGCTTGAATCAGTTTATGATGACATCATCGAGTCCGGTGCGCCGGCACCAGCCATCTACCCGCTGGATTTGAAAGGCGCCTCAGTGCCTGACTACCAGCAATTGGCAGATACGATCCAATCCCAGTTTGGCAGGCTTGACGCACTGATTCATTGTGCTGCTGCACTCGGACAACTGGCACCGGTAGAACATCAGGACAGCAAAACCTGGCTGGAAACCCTGCATATCAATCTGACTGCGGCCTACCTGCTTACCCGTGCCTGCCTGCCTCTGCTGAAAAATCAATCCGGCAGCAAGCTGATTTTTACCACCGATGCACACAAGCATAACGCTTACTGGGGTGCGTATGGCATCAGCAAAGCTGCAATTGAAGCACTGGCGGCACAAATTGCTGATGAGTCGGAAGCCCAGGGAAAACTCAGCGTGCATACCATTGATCCCGGTCCGGTTCAAACAGAACTGTTCGCAAGAGCATTTCCTGCTACTGATCCGGCCAAATTACCCACGCCGGACCAGCTAGCCCCCCGGTATATTGCCCTGTTATGTGAAACCGATCACAGACAAGCCAGCTGAAGCTTGATCACAGCGATCTGTCAAAACGCTGACACGCCATTTTAAATCATTGTTTTTATTGTTGTTTTACAGGATGGCACGGATATCGCTTATAACACTTACCTTCTGTAAGGATAAGTGTTATGGAACAGCAATTACCGAACAATAACAGCAAGCTGAGCCTGGTCAACGGTGGACTGACAGCCCCCCAGCCCGTGGCCAGCAATAGCTCAGTGCCGGCTGAAGAAATCGTTAACCGCCTGCCCGCTGTGTTGCAGACCACGCTGATACTGGAAGACTTATTGCCGCTGTTCGAACAACAACTGCGTCAGGTCATGCAATTCGACAGTTTCCACTACCAGCATATGACACTTAACTGCCAGATCGACAGCGACACTCAGCGTCATCACCGCTGTCATTACAAACTGGATATGAATGGCCAGTATCTGGGCGACTTGACCCTCACACGCCGTCATAAATTTACTGAAAAACAGATCGCATTGATTGAGGATCTGTTGTGTCAGCTCGTCTACCCACTGCGTAACTGTCTGTTGTACAAGCAGGCTTTGAACTCTGCCCTGCTTGACGATCTGACCGGTTTGGGTAACCGCGCCGCTTATGAAAAGAGTCTGCAGCGTGAGATTGAGCTGGCACAGCGTCAGCAATCCGAGCTGTCTTTAATTATTCTGGATATCGATAACTTCAAAGCCATCAATGATGCCTATGGTCACAGCAGTGGTGACCGGGCACTGAAAGCGCTGGCCGAAACCATCAGCCAGACCATGCGCCGCAGTGATATGGCCTTCCGTTTCGGTGGCGAAGAGTTTGTACTGCTGCTCAGCAACACCGATGCCGAAGCGGCGGCTATTGTTGCAGAACGTCTCCGGATCGCCGTCTCAGAAACCCTATGTCATGATGGCAAACGCGGTTTCGGTTTTACTGTCAGTCTCGGTATTGCTCAACTTGATGCGGAAGAACACGGATATCATCTGTTCGAACGGGCCGATATGGCACTTTATCAGGCTAAGCAGACTGGCCGGAATACGGCAGTCTGCGCGCCTCAGTCATAGCAAAAACGAGCTCAGCGGCCGCGGATACGAGGCCGCCGTTGCGGCTTGTCTTCACTGTTTGACTTGCCTTTGTAAGGCGAGGCGGCGGGTTTAGTCGCTGCTGCAGGACGCCGCTTATCCGCCTTCTGAGCGCGCTTGACGCCAGCTGCCGGTTTTTTGGCTGATGCCGGTTTCATTCCAGCCTGCTCGTACAGATAATCCAGATCACCGCCTTCCAGCTTGGTCCAGTGACCGATGCGCAGATTATGCGGCATGATAATCGGTCCGTAGCGTACCCGCATCAAACGACTGACTTGCACGCCCTGGCTTTCCCACAGACGGCGTACTTCACGATTACGGCCTTCCTGAATCACCACGTGGAACCATTTATTGGCACCTTCACCGCCGGCTTCCTGAATATCGTTGAATTTAGCTTCACCATCATCCAGCATGACGCCGTCACGCAGCGTTTGCATCATTTCCGGTGTGACCTCGCCCAGAACCCGCACGGCGTACTCCCGGTCCATTTCATTGGCAGGGTGCATCAGGCGGTTAGCAAGCTCACCGTCGGTGGTCAGAATGATGAGACCACTGGTATTTAAATCCAGCCGACCAACACTGACCCAACGGCCCTGTTCCGGCTTGGGCAGCGACTGGAAAATAGTCCGGCGCCCTTCCGGATCACGGCGGGTACAGACTTCTCCGATGGGCTTGTTATACAGGATCACCTGCTGCGGCTGTTGCCACAGTCGTTTGGGCGACAACGGCTTGTTATCCAGCCGCAGGCGATCGCCTTCACTGATTTGATCACCGAGGCTGGCGGTTTCACCATTACGGCTGACCCGGCCTTCTTTGATCCAGGTCTCTATCTGCCGACGTGAGCCGTAACCGGCCCGGGCCAGGACTTTTTGAATACGTTCTGCCATATCACTCTACTTGTAGTTAAGTCCCATCGCGGTTCTCACCTCTGCCAGGGTTTCCTGTGCCACTTCCCGTGCCGCGGCGGTGCCGTCGTCAATAATACGGCGTACATCTTCCGGATGCTGACTGAAATCATTGGCACGTTCACGAATCGGCCGCAGTTCTGCACTGATGGCATCAATTAATGGTGCCTTACAGTCAAGACAGCCGATACCGGCACTTCGACAACCTTCCTGCACCCACTGTTTCTGATCATCACTGGCATAAACTTCATGCAGCTGCCAGACCGGACAACGATCCGGATCACCCGGGTCACTGCGACGAACACGATTGGTATCGGTCGGCATGCGTTTGATTTTCTCTGCCAGCGAATCTTCCGGCTCACGCAGGGAAATGGTATTGCCGTAGGACTTGGACATTTTCTGGCCATCGAGCCCCGGCATTTTTGAAGCCGGTGTCAACAAAGCCTTGGGCTCAGGCAGAATGACCTTGCCGGCGCCTTCCAGAAAACCGAACAGGCGCTCCATATCGCCTAAAGCGAGGTTCTGCTGGTTTTTCAGCAGTTCACGGGCGGTGGCCAGCGCTTCTGCGTCACCTTTTTCCTGATAGGACTTACGCAGATTGTTATACAACTTGGCGTTTTTCTTGCCCATTTTCTTGATCGCGGCTTCGGCTTTTTCCTCGAAGTCTTTCTCACGGCCATAGAGATGATTGAAACGGCGAGCGACCTCGCGGGTCAGTTCCACATGGGCAACCTGGTCTTCCCCCACCGGCACCTGACCGGCACGGTAAATCAGAATATCGGCACTCTGGAGCAGTGGATACCCCAGAAACCCGTAAGTCGATAGATCTTTTTCCTTCAGCTTTTCCTGCTGATCCTTATAAGTCGGTACCCGCTCGAGCCAGGACAAAGGTGTCATCATCGACAACAGCAGATGCAGTTCGGCATGTTCGGGCACTTTCGACTGCAGGAACATGGAAGCGGCAGAGGGCTCAATACCGGCTGCCAGCCAGTCGATCACCATTTCCCAGACACTGTCTTCGATAATACCGCTGTCTTCGTAGTGAGTGGTCAATGCATGCCAGTCGGCGACAAAAAAGAAGCAATCGAATTCATGCTGCAGTTTGACCCAGTTTTTCAGTACACCATGATAATGCCCCAGGTGCAGTTGCCCGGTCGGGCGCATCCCTGAAACAATTCGTCGTGACTGTAAAGCTACCGTATCCAAAGTGATCTCCCGATATTGGTAATCTAGTATCTATAAAATGGTGTTAAAAATTTGCGGCGGCAGATCAAACAGCCAGGCCAGGGTATTCAGCAGACCACCCACCAGGGGCCATAAGATCAGGCCCAGCAGGCCGAAAAACAACAGGCCCAGCAGGATAAAGAAACCATACGGCTCCAGCCGGCTCACCTGCCAGCTTAGGGGGCCCGGCAACACACTGACCAGTACGCGACCACCATCCAGCGGCGGCAGGGGCAGCAGATTCAGCATCATCAGCATGGCATTGATGAGAATGCCAGCGACACCCATAAACATCATCGGTTCACCAATCACGTTAGCGCTTTGAGCCAGCACCAAACCCAGCTTGGCAATCAGCGCCCAGAACACGGCCATGATCAGATTGGCGGTAGGACCTGCCAGCGCTACCCAGGCCATATGCGCCTTGGGTTTACGCAGGTTCTGGAAGGTCACCGGTACCGGCTTGGCCCAGCCGAATACTATACCGCCCAGCAGTAACAGCACGCCCGGAACAAGCAGTGTCCCAATCGGATCCACGTGTTTGATAGGGTTCAGTGTCAGTCGTCCCATCATCTGAGCTGTGCGATCGCCCAGCTTCAGGGCGACCCAACCGTGTGCGACCTCATGCACCGTGATGGCGAACAACACCGGAATTGCCCAGATAATGATCTTCTGGACCAGACTGAACTCAAGCACTGATTTGTTCCTGACCACCCAGATAAGGCCGCAATGCAGCCGGGATGGTAATTGAACCGTCAGCCTGCTGATGATTTTCCATCAATGCCAGCAGGGTTCGACCGACTGCGAGGCCGGAGCCATTGAGTGTATGTACCAGTTCCGGTTTACCGGTTTCCGGATTACGCCAGCGGGCCTGCAGGCGACGTGCCTGAAAGTCACCAAAATTACTGCAGGAGGAAATTTCACGATAGGTCTGCTGGCTGGGCAGCCAGACTTCCAGGTCGTAGGTCTTGGTTGAGGAAAAGCCCAGATCGCCGGTGCAGAGGTTGACCTTGCGATAAGGCAGTTCCAGCATTTGCAGAATTTTTTCAGCATGCGCGGTCAGTTCTTCATGGGCCGCCTGGCTGTCCTGTGGTTTGACGATTTGCACCAGCTCCACTTTTTCAAACTGATGCTGACGAATCAAACCGCGTACATCACGGCCATGTGAGCCGGCTTCACTGCGGAAGCAGGGCGTGTGCGCCACAAACTTCAACGGCAGCGCTGTATCTTCCGTGATGGTATCGCGAACGATATTGGTCACCGGCACTTCTGCAGTTGGAATCAGGTAAAACTCACCATCATCCACTTTGAACAGATCAGCTTCAAACTTGGGCAACTGACCGGTACCTTTTAATGACTCGGCATTCACGAGATATGGCACATAGGTTTCCGTGTAACCATGCTGCTCACTGTGGGTGTCGAGCATAAACTGGGTCAATGCCCTTTGCAGTCTGGCCAGTGGTCCTTGCAGGGTAACAAAGCGGGCAGCACTGATTTTGGCTGCGGTTTCGAAATCCATCCCGTTCAGCGCCGACCCCAGATCGACATGATCCCTGGGCTCGAAATCGAACTGACGGGGTTCGCCCCAGCGCGAAACCTCTTCGTTTTCGGTCTCATCCTTGCCGGCCGGTACATCCGCCTGCGGCAGATTGGGAATACCCAGCGCCACATCATTGAGCTTGTCCAGCACTTCGGACAGCCGGGCTTCAGCTGCTTTATGGCGATCGCCCAGGTCCTCAATTTCCTTTAATAAAGGCGCAATATCCTCACCGGCAGCCTTGGCTTTACCGATATTTTTGGAACGGGCATTACGTTCTGTCTGCAGTTCCTGCGCATCCAGCTGTGCCTGTTTGCGTTCCTGCTCCAGTTGCGCCAACAAATTCAGGTCGAGTTCGAACCCCCGGCGCTTTAATTGCTCGGCAACCTCTTCTGCTTCGTTTCTCAGTAACTTCGGATCTAACATCTTGTTTTAAATTCCAGATTGTGCGGGCCAGCTGATGACCAGTTCCGGCTTCACCAAATCTCCCAGTTTTTCAATCGTTTGCTTAACACGTTCGGGCTCATCAAAAAATTCAATGATGATCGGCAGCTCGGAGGATAGCGCCAACAGCGAAGCCTTGTGCAGCCGGTGATCGCTCCCCAGCCCAGCCACGCCTTTAAACACGGTGAAGCCACGGACACGGATATCCACCAGCCGCGTGATGATTTTATTAACATCATCCCGGCCTTCGACCAGATAGATGCGTACCATCGTCACAGCCTGACTCATAACTGTCTTCCTATTCCCAAGCCGATCCAGGTTGCCAGAAGGCAAGCGCTGACACTCACAAAAACATTCACCAGCGCCTTCACCCAGTCACCACTTTCCATTAATGCCAGCGTTTCGAACGAGAAAGAGGAGAAGGTGGTAAAAGCTCCCAGAACACCAAATAAAATGCCCGACCTCAGTTCTACAGAACTGATTTGCCGCTCAACCAGCATAATGAATAAAAAGCCCATCAGCAGCGAACCGAGCACGTTAACAGTTAATGTGCCGTAGGGAAAGTCTTTGCCCATCAAGCGGTGAACACTGGTGGAAAGCATAAAGCGCAGCACCGATCCCACTGCCCCGCCTATCGCTATCGCCATTAGCTGCTGCACGCGACCATCCCCGTAGCTAAAAGCGATAGTTTACCGCATTCGGGCGTTTTGCTCGCAACTGATTGGTTTGAGGCGGAAAAGGCGATACAGGGCCGCCATCTCTGTGGCTGTTACTAATCAGGATAAAACCGGTTTCAGTTCACCGCTCTGGTATCGTTCCACCATTTTGCTCAACGGGATCGGTTTGATCTTGCTGGCATGACCGGCACTGCCAAAGGCCTCATAACGGGCCTGACAGATCTCCTGCATGGCAGCGGTAGACGCCTTGAGAAACTTACGCGGGTCAAACACCGGCTTATTCTTTTCGTCGGTCATAAACTGACGAATCGCCCCTGTAGAAGCCATGCGCAGGTCGGTATCGATATTGACCTTACGTACACCGGACTTGATGCCCTCGACGATTTCCTCTACCGGTACGCCATAGGTCTGGCCGATATCACCGCCATGGGTATTGATGATCTTGAGCCATTCCTGCGGTACCGAACTGGAGCCGTGCATGACAAAGTGCGTGTTGGGCAGTTTTTTTCTGAGCTCTTTGATGCGGTCGATAGCCAGAATCTCGCCGGTCGGCGGCCGGGTAAATTTGTAAGCGCCGTGACTGGTGCCAATGGCGACGGCCAGTGCATCCACCTCAGTACGCTTCACAAAATCCACCGCTTCATCCGGGTCGGTCAACAGTTTACTGTGATCCAGCTTGCTATCAGCACCGTGCCCATCCTCTTCCCCCATCATGCCTGATTCCAGCGAACCCAGGCAGCCCAATTCACCTTCCACCGAAACACCGCAGGCATGAGCCATATCGACCACTTCACGCGTGACCCTGACGTTGTATTCATATTCCGCAGGGGTTTTCATATCTTCCTGCAATGAGCCATCCATCATCACCGAACTGAATCCCGACTGTATCGAACGGGCACAGACACTGGGGGAAGCACCGTGATCCTGATGCAACACAATCGGAATATCGGGATAAGCCTCAAGCGCAGCCAGTATCAAATGTCTGAGAAACGGTTCACCGGCGTAACTTCTGGCGCCTGCACTGGCCTGCATGATGACAGGACTGTCGGCCGCGACCGCAGCTTCCATGATCGAGTGTACCTGCTCCATATTATTAACATTGAAAGAAGGCACACCGAACTCATGCTCAGCCGCATAATCGAGTAATTGACGCAATGATATGAGAGCCATAATTCCTCTCCTCTAGGGCTAGTGCTCAAGCAGGCTGTATACACCGTATATTTTACGCCCTGTTTGATGCTTTTTCAGTTACAACAGCGGCGCTGATAAAGAATAAACAAGCCCTGGCACTGTGTTATTCGCAGCTTTGACCACTGATCCGGGGTTCTACCATGTCACCGACACGCACCAGCTTGAGCGCATTGGTGCTGCCCTGAACCTCCAGATCACCTTTTGTAATCATAACTATATCACCATCTGTGACGACGCCGCGACGCTCAAGCTCATCCACAATTTCACGATTCAGCGCCGCGTGGTCATGATGCTGGCGCGGAAATTTGATCGGATAGACACCGCGGTACAATGTGACCCGCCTCGCTGTCTTTTCATGCGGCGTCAGGGCAAAAATCGGAATGCCGGAACTGATCCGTGACATCCACAGTACGGTCGAACCGGACTCGGTCAGGGCGGCGATGGTTTTGACATCGAGATGATTGGCCAGATACATCGCCCCCATTGCGATCGCTTCGTCCATCTGCTCGAATTTGGAATCTATCCGGTGACGGGAGACGCGGATTTCCCGCTCCTGTTCCGCCTGCAGACAAATCCGGTGCATCGCCGCAATGGTTTTAATCGGATTTTTACCGACTGCGGTTTCGCCTGAGAGCATCACCGCATCGGTCCCATCCAGTACCGCGTTGGCCACATCAAACACTTCGGCCCGGGTCGGGATCGGGTTTAATATCATCGACTCCATCATCTGGGTCGCCGTGATTGTTATCCGATTCATTCGCCGCGCCATGCTGATGATGCGTTTCTGTATCGGCGGCAGAGCAGCATCGCCCATTTCCACGCCCAGATCGCCACGTGCCACCATAATCGCATCGGCAGCCTCAATGATTTCCTCAATGGCATCAATGGCTTCAGCGCGCTCGATTTTGGCGACAATGGCAGCATGACCGCCGGCTTCATGCAGTAAGCGCCGGGCTTCATGGATATCTTCAGCAGAGCGCGGAAAAGAAACGGCCAGATAGTCGGCTTCCATTCTGGACGCAGTGATAATGTCCTGCCGATCCTTGTCAGTCAGAGCCGCAGCGGATAAACCGCCGCCCTGCCGGTTGATACCCTTGTTGTTGGACAAAGGACCACCGGTCATAACCCGGGTCATGATACGGCGCCCATTGACGCCCTCGACACGCAACACAATCCGGCCGTCGTCCAGCAGCAGGATATCGTCTGCCCTGACATCATCGGGTAGCGCCTTGTAATCAATGCCGACCTGATGCTCATCCCCATCCTGGCTGCCGAGTTCTGCATCCAGCACAAAGCTGCCACCTTCTTTCAGTTCAACCGGACTTTGTTGAAACCGGGAGATACGGATTTTAGGCCCCTGCAGATCGGCAAGAATGCCGACCGGCTTCTGGCAGATGCGGGCGCGCTCACGCACCCGCTCGGCCAGATTGATGTGATCAGCCGGATCGCCATGAGAGAAGTTGAGCCTGACCACGTTCATACCCGCTTCTAACATGGCATCCAGGGTTTCAGGCCGCTGCGTGGCCGGCCCCAGAGTCGCAACAATTTTTGTTCGTCTAATGGCCGTCACATCAACTCCTGTCAGTTAACTGGCTTCGGCGGCGCGTTGCTCCAGAATTTCAACGGCGGGCAGGGTTTTACCTTCCAGAAACTCGAGGAAAGCACCACCACCGGTGGAAATATAAGAAATATCATCACAGATTTTGTATTTGGCTACCGCTGCCAGGGTGTCGCCGCCGCCGGCGATGGAGAAGGCGTCCGATTCGGCTATCGCCATTGCGATTTCTTTGGTGCCTTCACCGAACTGATTGAATTCAAAAACGCCAACCGGTCCATTCCAGACAATAGTACCGGCGTTTTTGAGGATGTCCGCCAGCTTCTCTGCTGTTTTGGGACCGATATCAAAGATCATATCATCATCCTCGACCTCTTCCACCTTCTTGGTTTCAGCCTCGGCGTTTTCGGCAAACTTTTTACCGCAGACCACATCGGTTGGTACCGGAATATCACCACCGCGTGACTGAGCCTCACTGCGCAGTTTGCGGCAGGTATCGAGGAACTCTTCTTCATACAGCGAGTTACCGACATTAAAGCCTTCCGCAGCGATAAAAGTATTGGCAATACCGCCGCCTACGATCAACTGGTCCACCTTGGTAGACAGGCTCTCCAGTACACTGAGTTTGGTCGATACCTTGGAGCCGCCAACGATGGCCACCATAGGCCGCGCCGGGTTATCCAGCGCTTTACCTAAAGCTTCCAGTTCGGCCGCCAGTAATGGACCTGCGCAGGCAATGGGTGCATATTTCGCTACCCCGTGGGTCGAGGCCTGTGCGCGGTGGGCCGTGCCGAAAGCATCCATTACAAACACATCACACATCTTTGCCATTCTTTGTGACAAAGCATCGTCGTTTTTCTTTTCACCTATATTAAAACGGACATTTTCACAGATCACGACTTCGCCCGGTTCAACCGGAATAAAATCCGGTTCCAGCCAGTTCTGTTCAAGCCTGACCGGTTGATCCAGCAGGGCTGAAAGGTAATTGGCCACCGGCGCCATCGAATACTGATGCACGTATTCACCTTCAGTGGGACGGCCCAGATGCGACATAATCATCACGCGGGCGCCTTTTTCCAGTGCCATTTTAATGGTGGGCAAAGAGGCATGTATGCGGGTGCCGTCAGCAACCACCCCTTTTTTTAACGGAACATTGAGATCCTGGCGGATCAAGACGCGTTTGCCAGCCAGGTCCAAATCAGCCATCTTGATTACGGACATGAAATTTCCCTCTCGAAATTTTTCGTTTTTTCCCAGTATAGTGGTCTTCGCCACTGTTTTGGGCATAAAAAAGGCCTCCCGCTACGCAGGAAGCCTTCATGGTTTAATCCAACTGTATGGACTTAGCCGGCCACATGTTGCACAAGGCGCATCATGTTGCAGGTATAGCCATACTCATTGTCATACCACGCAACCACTTTGATAAAAGTGCCATCCAGCGCAATACCCGCACCGGCATCAAAGATCGATGGTGCGGTACAGCCTCTGAAATCAGTGGAAACGACACTTTCATCGGTATAAGCCAATACGCCTTTCAGTTCGCCGCTTGCAGCATCACGCATGGCCTGGCAGATTGACTCGTAATCAGCGTCTTTTTCCAGTTCCACGGTCAAATCAACAACAGAGACATCAGAAGTCGGTACGCGGAACGCCATCCCGGTGAGTTTGCCGTTCAGATCCGGCAACACCTTGCCGACCGCTTTGGCGGCACCGGTGGAGGAAGGAATGATATTTTCCAGAATACCGCGGCCACCACGCCAGTCTTTCATCGAGGGGCCATCGACAGTTTTCTGTGTCGCTGTCGCGGCATGCACGGTGGTCATCAGGCCACGTTTGATACCAAAACGGTCATGCAGCACTTTCGACACCGGTGCCAGCGCGTTGGTGGTGCAAGATGCGGCTGAAACAATCGCTTCGCCCTGGTAGCTGTTGTGGTTAACGCCATAGACAAACATCGGCGTGTGATCTTTAGAAGGCGCGGATTGCACGACTTTTTTGGCACCGGCATCGATATGGGCCTGGCAGCTTTCCTCGGTCAGGAAGAAACCGGTGCATTCAATCACCAGTTCGGCGCCGACTTCATCCCACTTCAGATCGGCCGGATTGCGCTCGGCAGTCACCCGTATTGTTTTGCCGTTGACGACCAGATGGCCGTCTTTGACCTCAACCTCGCCGTTAAAACGACCATGGACTGAGTCATATTTGAGCATGTAGGCAAGATATTCCGGATCCAATAAGTCATTAATTGCGACCACTTCGATATCTTTGAAGTCTTTGACTGCAGCCCGGAACGCCATCCGGCCGATGCGGCCAAAACCGTTAATGCCGACTTTAATCGTCATGCTGTTTCCTCTCTGGATTTAATTTGTCTAAAAACTAAAAACTTGTGGACAAGGATTTACTTTTTAGACTTTAAAGTCTCAGGCGAAAAAAAACCAGCGGGCCAAAGCCCGCTGGTCATTTTTTATGCTGCTAAATAAGCCCTTACAGGGTTTCTTTAACAGTTTTAACCACATTGTCGACAGTGAAGCCGAAGTACTTGAACAGATCGCCACCCGGTGCAGATTCACCGAAGGTATCGATACCGACAGTACCGCCTTCCAGACCGACATATTTGCGCCAGAAATCAGTGACACCGGCTTCAACAGAAACGCGTTTGACACCTGGTGTCAGGACGCTGTCTTTGTAGGCTTGATCCTGACGATCGAAGACGTTGGTTGAAGGCATAGACACAACACGTGCTTTGATGCCGTCGGCTTTAAGAGCTTCCTGAGCCTGCAGGGCCAGATCCAGTTCAGAACCGGTACCGATCAGAATCACATCAGCGTTACCGCCATCTGCTTCAGAGATGACATAGCCACCTTTACGAATCGCTTCGAAATGCGCTTTGTCATGAGTACGGCCAGGGACGCCCTGACGGCTCAGAACCAGGCTGGTAGGACCATCCATACGCTCAATCGCAGCAACCCAGGCTACAGCGACTTCAGTTGAATCACCTGGACGCCATACATCCATATTCGGGATGTAACGCAGACCTGCTGAGTTTTCGACAGGTTGGTGAGTCGGACCGTCTTCGCCCTGACCGATAGAGTCGTGGGTCAGAACAGCGATAGTGCGTTGTTTCATCAATGCCGCCATACGCAGTGCGTTTTTGGCATAGTCAGAGAACATGTGGAAAGTACCACCGTAAGGCAGCAGACCACCGTGCAGTGCCATACCGTTCATGATGGCGAACATACCGAACTCACGCACACCGTAAGAGATGTAGTTACCAGGCTCTTTACCAGAAACGTGCTTAAAGCTTGAGCAGCTGGTCAGGTTAGAACCGGTCAGGTCAGCACTGCCGCCCAGGAATTCAGGCAGGGTTGGTGCCAGTGCCGCGATCACGTTTTGTGATGCTTTACGGGTTGCAACGCTTTCCGCTTTGTCGTTCATGTCAGCGATCATATTGTCGGTGACTTTTTTCCAGTCAGCTGGCAGTTCACCGGCCATACGACGTTTGAATTCAGCAGCCAGTTCAGGATATTCCTTCTCGTAGGCGGCGAATTTTTCGTTCCAGGCAGCTTCTGCTTCAGCACCTTTGGCTTTCGCATCCCAACCTTCGTAAACGTCTTCAGGAATCACAAATGGCTCGTATTCCCAACCCAGTTCTTTACGGGTCAGTGCCACTTCTTCTTCACCCAGTGCAGCACCGTGGCAGTCGTGGCTGGAGCATTTATTAGGTGAACCGTAACCGATAATGGTTTTGCAGCAGATCAGTGAAGGTTTGTCAGTGACTTTCTTGGCTTCTGCAATCGCTTTATTGATGGCGTCAGCATCGTGACCGTCAACAGATTGCACGTGCCAGCCGTAAGCTTCAAAACGCTTAACGGTGTCATCGGTGTACCAGCCGTCGATGTGACCGTCGATAGAGATGTTGTTGTCATCCCAGAATGCGATCAGGTTACCCAGACCCCAGGTACCGGCCAGCGCGCAAGCTTCGTGAGAAACGCCTTCCATCAGACAGCCGTCGCCCATGAAAACATAGGTGTGGTGGTTGACAATGTCGTGACCCGGCTTGTTGAACTGATCAGCCATCAGTTTTTCAGCCATCGCGAAACCAACACCGTTGGTGATGCCCTGACCCAGAGGACCCGTAGTGGTTTCTACGCCTGGTGCATAACCATATTCAGGGTGACCCGCACACTGAGAATGCAGCTGACGGAAAGTTTTGATTGAATCCATTGGCAGGTCGTAACCGGTCAGGTGCAGCAATGAATAAATCAACATAGAGCCGTGGCCGTTAGACAGTACAAAGCGATCACGGTCAGCCCATTTCGGGTTGTTAGGATTGTGCTTCAGGTGGTCATTCCACAGGACTTCGGCGATATCCGCCATACCCATAGGCGCACCCGGGTGACCAGAATTCGCCTTTTGTACTGCATCCATACTCAGGGCACGGATTGCATTAGCTAAATGTCTACGTGTAGCCATTTTCTACATTCTCCTATTAAAAAAAATTAAGCCGCCCGCCATTTGATCGAGCAGCCCATACTCGGTATCTGATTTTCCGGGCCATGGCCTGTTTCAGCCACCTGTTTCATTGCTTCAAACAGGTCCCGCCTGACGTCAGGATCGGCAGCCTGTTTACGGCTGGCATCGAGACGACCGCGGTATTGCAACTCAAGGTCTTTGTTATAGCCAAAAAAATCAGGCGTGCAGACAGCCCCGTAAGCCTGGGCGACCTGCTGCGATTCATCATATAAATAAGGAAAGGAAAACCCTTGCTGCTTCGCAACCTTTTTCATGCTATCGAACGAGTCTTCCGGATACTCTTCAACATCATTTGCCATGATGGCAACTGAGTTGATGCCGAACTGCTTCAGTTCATCGGTATCGCGCACAAGTCTGTCAATCACGGCCTGCACATAGGGGCAGTGATTGCAGATGAACATAATCAGAAGACCGTTTTCACCGCGACAGTCATCCAGCGTCCAGATTTTGCCATCGGTGCCCGGCAGCGAAAAATCAATGGCTGGCTGACCGAAGTCACAAACTGGTGTTTCTAAAGCCATAAACGCTCACTTGTGTTGCATTTTCTCGCAGTTTCAGGTGAAAAAATTTACGCATGAAACCCGTTCGGAGTTCTGCATATTACCAGACAATTTCGAGAATGCGAAATCAGGCTTTCCCCTATGCATAACCAGCGCAGGTTCTTGTATCCGGTCAAAAAACCCGTGCCGGAACCGTCCGTTGATAACAGGGAATAAGCCCGGTTAAAGATACTCTGCATCAGCAAAAAATAATCAGCTCAAGCATAATAAGCATCTTATGCGGATTGACTGCATTTGCTCGTCAATCACGATAGGCTGGAAACTGATTAACAGAAATCGTTGCCAGAGTGCTCTAGTCTAGAGACTGCTGCCCCTGACCCGGACTTCCGAAACAACTATGGCCCGAAAAAAAACCACCAAAACTGCTAGCCGTAAAGCGGTAAAAAGCCGCAACCGCAGTACAGCACGTAAAAATAACCGCGGTTTTATCAATAAAGCCACGCTGTTTAAGATCCTGTTCACCCTGCTGGTCCTGGTGGGCTTGCTACTGCTGTTTCTTGATGTACAGATCCGCCATCAGTTTGAGGGCAAACGCTGGGCCGTGCCGGCCAAGGTCTATGCCCGTCCGCTCGAACTTTATGCCGGCTCCCAGCTATCTATAGAAGATCTGAAAATCGAGCTGCGTGGGCTCGGTTACCAGTTTGTCAGCAAAGCAGCGCAGCCCGGACAGGCGGCGTTTTCATCATCACGAGTCATCATCTCGACCCGCGGCTTTCATTTTACTGATGGTCATGAACCTGCGCGCCGGCTGGTGCTCGACTTTAACAATCAGGGACTGTCTGGTATCAGTGACTATCAGGGCAATGATCTTGCGCTGGTGCGACTGGAGCCGATACTGATAGGCGGTATCTATCCGCTCAACAATGAAGACCGGGACCTGATTCAGTTGCAGGAGGCCCCACCGGGTCTGATCGATGCATTGATAGCGATTGAGGATCGGGATTTTTACGATCATCACGGCATCTCACCCAAGGGCATTGCCCGCGCCATGGTGGCCAACATCAAGGCAGGCGCTTTTGTTCAGGGCGGCAGTACGCTGACCCAGCAGCTGATTAAAAACTTCTATCTGACCTCTGACAGGACGCTGATTCGTAAGCTGTTGGAAATGCCGATGGCGATGCTGCTGGAGCTGCATTACAGCAAGGATGAAATCCTGGAAGCCTATCTGAATGAAGTCTACCTGGGGCAGGATGGCGCCCGTGCCATTCATGGTTTCGGTCTAGGCGCCCATTACTTTTTTGCCCAGCCGATTGAGGAACTGAAACTGCATCAGGTCGCTTTGCTGGCAGGTATGGTCAAAGGACCTTCTTATTATGATCCGCGCCGGCATCCTGAGCGTGCCAAACAGCGTCGTAATCTGGTGCTGCGGGTACTCAGGGATCAGGGCGAGATCACCCAGGAGCAATACCAGCAAGCCAGCAGTGCTGATCTGGATGTGGTGAAAAAAGGCACACTGCTGAAAGAGGCCTATCCGGCCTTTCTGGATCTGGTCAAACGTCAGTTGAGACGCCACTATCGTGACGAAGATCTGAGCTCGGAAGGGCTGCATGTATTCACCAGTCTGGACCCGATTGTGCAGAAAGAAGCCGAACAGGCACTCACCCAGACCATCAGTCAACTGGAACAGGACTACCAGAAAGTCAATAAACTGCAGGGCAGCATGGTGGTCACCGATCCGCAGACCGGCGAAGTGCTATCGGTTATCGGTGACCGCAATACCCGCTACAAAGGCTTTAACCGCGCACTCGACCTACAACGGCCTATCGGCTCACTGGTCAAACCGGCGGTCTATCTGGCTGCCCTGGAGCAGGGTTATACCCTCAGTACCCGGCTGGATGATTCGCCATATTCCCTGTCACAGCCCAACGGCCAGACCTGGAAGCCGCAAAACTTTGATAAACAGTCTCACAGCGAAGTCACGCTGATAGAAGGCTTGACGCATTCCTATAATATTTCCACCGCAAGACTGGGTATGGAAGTCGGTCTTGATAATGTCATCGACACCATGGTCAGACTCGGTGTCAGACGCGACCTGGATCCCTATCCATCTCTGTTGCTGGGCGCACAGGGCCTGTCTCCGCTGGAAGTCGCGACGATGTATCAGACTATCGCTGCCAATGGGTTCCAGATGCCTGCCAGATCGATCCGCACTGTCACCGACAGCGAAGGCAATGCCTTGTCCAGTTATCCTTTCCAGCTCAAACAGACCGTTGAGGCAGAAGATATTTATCTGTTGCAGACCGCCATGCAGGAAGTGACCCGCAGCGGTACCGCCGCCAGCATTTACCGCACGCTGCCGGCCAGCATCAACGTCGCCGGCAAGACCGGTACATCCGATGATCAGCGCGACAGCTGGTTTGCCGGTTTCAGCAATAACCGCCTCGCTGTAGTCTGGCTGGGTCAGGACGATAATTCACCACTTCCGTTTACCGGCTCGGGTGGCGCGCTGCGTGCCTGGACCCGGTTTATGGCCAGCCAGCCGCTGGAAAGCTTCCATGCGCCGACACCGGAAACCATTGAATGGTTGTGGGTGAACGAGGACAATGGCTATCTGTCCGCTGCCCAATGTGAAGATGCCCGGCAGTTGCCGTTTATTCGCGGCACAGCGCCACAACAGAAGGCGGCATGTTATCTCAAACCGGGCCAGCAGGACGATCCCGTCAGCCGCTCGATAGACTGGATCAAGGACTGGTTTCGTTAAGGAATGATAATGCGATTATTCAATTTACGTCTTCTACTGCCCGGCCTTCTGGCTGCACTGCTGTCAGCCTGTAGCATTGCGCCCTCGCAAGCACCCAGAGCACCGGTAGAAGATAGGGGCACTGAGGCCGAAGCCAGGCCTTCACCCAGACAGACAGCACCGCAAGCCCCGTCAGAACCGGCTGTTGCGACGCCGCTGCCTGATTCGGGTCCGGCAGCAACACCGGGCCCGTCCCCGGCTCCAGCACCACAGCCACAACAAAGTCCCGCGGTGGTAGCCCTGCTCAGTGATGCCGAGCAGTCACGTAATGCAGGTGATTACCGCGCCGCGCAAGGCAGTCTGCAACGGGCCCAGCGTATCGCTCCCAGAGACGCCGAAGTCTATTACTCGCTGGCGGTAACGCATATGGAACTGGAGGATTTTGATCTTGCAGAGCAGGTAGCGCTGAAAGGCGTCTCCGTCGCGCAGAATAATGCTTATCAGCTGCGACGTCTGTGGCAGCTGATTGCCAAAATTCGATTACGCGCCGGCGACCCTGAAGGCTCGCGCCAGGCAGAACAGAAAGCTGCCGGTTACTGAATCATTTGCTATTCACATAAAAAAGGCCGGTTTCCCGGCCTTTTTTTGATCCTGCTTACAGGCAATCAATTCTTGAGTCCAAGCACATCCTGCATATCAAACAGCCCCGTATCGTGCTGCATCAGCCATTTGGAAGCACGCATGGCGCCGAAGGCAAAAGTCATGCGGCTGGACGCTTTATGGGTGATTTCGACCCGTTCGCCTTCCGCGGCAAACATCACCGTATGATCACCGACGATGTCGCCGGCACGTACAGTGGCAAAGCCAATGGTATTACGGTCACGCTCACCGGTTCGACCTTCACGGCCGTAAACGGCACACTGTTTCAGGTCCCGCCCCAAGGCATCGGCAACTACCTCACCCATTCTCAGGGCAGTACCCGAAGGCGCATCGACTTTGTGGCGGTGGTGGGCTTCAACAATTTCAATATCGACGTCATCACCCAAAACCCGCGCAGCCAGGTCCAGCAGTTTCAGTGACAGATTGACGCCAACACTCATATTCGGTGCCAGAATGACAGAAACCTTCTCCGATGCTTCGCTGATGGCCTGTTTCTGAACTTCATCAAATCCCGTGGTACCGATAACCGGACGGCAGTCGTTGGTCACACAATGCGGCAACAGTGCCATGGTCACTTCCGGCAGGGTGAAGTCGATAATAATATCGGACACTCTGGTCGCCGCATCGACATCACTGCTCAATGCCACATTGAGTTTGCCGACCCCGGCCAGTTCACCGGCATCAGCCCCAATCAGCGAGGAATCGGCCCGATCAATCGCCGCACTGAGTTCCAGGCCTTCAGTTTGATCGACCGCCTGAATCAGGCAGCGACCCATACGGCCAGCAGCGCCGTTGATCGCAATCTTGACTGTCATTTAGTTTCCCTTATCCAATTTATTCATTGTCTGCCTGCCAGGCTTTTGAATGGCAAGTATCTCCATCCTGAAGCTTCACCGCAAGCGGACAACGGCTTCACTCAAAAAAGCGTTTCACCGCATCCAGCCAGGAAGAATGTTTCGGGCTGTGTTTTTCACCGCCACCCTGAATATCCTTCTCGAACTCTTCCAGCAATTCTTTCTGCTTTTTCGACAGTTTCACCGGTGTTTCAATCACCACACGGCACAGTAAGTCACCGGTTGGACCGCCCCGCACCGAGGTGACGCCCTTGCCACGCAGCCGGAACTGCTGACCGGTCTGAGTCCCTTCCGGAATCTTGAGACTGGCCTTACCCTCCAGCGTCGGGACTTCGACTTCACCGCCCAATGCGGCAGTGACAAAGCTCAGCGGGACATCGCAGAACAGGTTGGTACCATCACGGGTGAATACATCATGTCGCTGTACCGCAACTTCAACAAACAGATCGCCAGCCGGCGCACCGTGCAGACCGGGTTCGCCTTCGCCCTGCAGACGAATACGGTCACCGGTATCGACGCCGGCGGGCACTTTGACTGACAGGGTTTTGTGTTCCTGAACCAGGCCTTCACCATGGCAATCCGGGCATGGGTCTTTAATCATCTTACCGGTACCGCGACAGTGCGGACAGGCCTGTTGCATGGTGAAAAAGCCCTGCTGGATCCGGACCTGACCGTGACCACCACAGGTGGTACAGGTCACCGGTTCGGTGCCCTTTTTGGCGCCGCTGCCATCACAGGTTTCACACTCGACATTGACCGGAATACGGATTTTAGCCGTTGTGCCGGCTACCGCCTCCTCCAGTGACAGCTCAAGACGGTAACGCAGATCGGCCCCGCGGAAAGCCTGTTGACGGCCGCCGCCGGCACCAAAAATATCATTGAAGACATCACCAAAAATATCGCTGAAGCCACCGGCGCCACCACGGCCGAAGCCGCCGCCCATCGACTGATCGACGCCTTCATGACCAAACTGGTCGTAGGCTGCACGCTTCTGGCTGTCGGATAAAATTTCGTAGGCTTCCTTTGCCTCTTTAAACTTGGTTTCGGCTTCGGCATCGTCCGGATTGCGATCCGGATGGTATTTCATCGCCATGCGACGATAGGCTTTTTTGATTTCGGCCTCGGTCGCCGTTCGCGAGATACCCAAAATCTCGTAATAGTCTCTTCTGGCCATTCTTCTTGTTTTCCCCAAAACAACAAAACAGGCGCCGGTCTGACCAGACGCCTGTTTGCTTTGTTAGTCCCGTCCGGCAGGGATGAGGTTTACACGGCTAGACATCGCATTGCCTCATCACCGGCCGGGGTTACAGGATTACTTCTTCTTGTCGTCGTCGACTTCCTCAAACTCGGCATCGACCACATCGTCACCGGACTGGGCGTCATCTGCAGCACCTTCACCAGCTTCTGCATTCTCAGCATAAGCGCGTTCCGCCAGTTTGGCAGAGGCTTCGCTCAACGCATTGGTCTTGGCTTCGATATCGTCTTTGTCTTCGCCCTTGATCGCTTCCTGCAGCGCTTCAACGGCAGACTCGATGTTCGCCTTCTCATCGGCTTCGACCTTGTCACCCAGATCTTTCAGCGATTTATTGGTCGCATGAATCAGCGCATCAGCCTGGTTACGTGCGGTGACCAGCTCGTGGAATTTTTTATCTTCCTCGGCGTGGGCTTCCGCATCTTTCACCATTTGTTCGACTTCTTCATCACTCAAACCGCTGGAAGCCTTGATGACGATCGACTGTTCCTTACCGGTCGCCTTGTCTTTAGCGGACACGTGCAGAATACCGTTGGCGTCGATATTAAAAGTGACTTCAATCTGCGGTACACCGCGAGGTGCCGGCGGGATATCAGCCAGGTCAAAACGACCCAGAGACTTGTTCGCTGACGCCATTTCACGCTCACCCTGCAGCACGTGAATGGTCACGGCAGGCTGATTGTCTTCAGCAGTTGAGAACACCTGATTGGCCTTGGTCGGAATGGTGGTGTTTTTCTCAACCAATTTGGTCATGACACCGCCCATGGTTTCAATACCCAGGCTCAGCGGGGTCACGTCCAGAAGCAGCACGTCTTTGACATCACCAGCCAGAACCGCAGCCTGGATAGAAGCACCCAGTGCGACCGCTTCATCCGGATTCACGTCTTTACGCGGCTCTTTGCCGAACATCTCTTTCACCGCTTCCTGCACTTTCGGCATACGGGTCTGACCACCGACCAGAATCACGTCATCGATTTGCGAAGTCGACAGACCGGCATCTTTCAGTGCCATTTTGCAGGGTTCCATGCTGCGGGTAATCAGGTCTTCAACCAGTGATTCCAGCTTGGCACGGGTCAGGCGGATTTCCATGTGTTTCGGACCGCTGGCGTCGGCTGTGATGTAGGGCAGATTGATATCAGTCTGCTGGCTTGAAGACAGCTCGATCTTGGCCTTTTCCGCCGCGTCTTTCAGACGTTGCAGAGCCAGTGGGTCTTTAGCAAGGTCAACGCCCTGATCTTTCTTGAACTCATCAACCAGGTAATCGATGATGCGCTGGTCAAAGTCTTCACCACCGAGGAAGGTATCACCGTTGGTGGCCAGTACTTCAAACTGGTGCTCGCCTTCGATATCAGCAATTTCGATAATGGAAACGTCGAATGTACCGCCACCCAGGTCATAAACAACGACGGTGGAATCACCGCGTTTTTTGTCCATGCCGTAAGCGAGTGCCGCGGCAGTCGGTTCGTTGATGATACGCTTGACTTCCAGACCGGCAATCTTACCGGCGTCTTTGGTCGCCTGCCGCTGAGAGTCATTGAAGTAAGCCGGAACGGTCACGACCGCTTCGGTGACTTCTTCACCGAGGAATTCTTCCGCGGTTTTCTTCATTTTCATCAGCACGCGGGCAGAGATTTCGGGCGGCGCCATTTTCTTGTCATTGACAGACACCCAGGCGTCGCCGTTATCGGCTTCGATGATCTTGTAAGGGACCATATCGATATCACGCTGAACGACTTTCTCTTTGAACTTACGGCCGATCAGACGTTTGATACCGTACAGGGTGTTTTTAGGATTGGTCACGGCCTGACGTTTGGCAGATTGACCAACCAGTACTTCGTTGTCTTTAGTAAAAGCAACGATAGACGGTGTGGTGCGATCGCCTTCACTGTTCTCAATCACACGTGCTTTGCCGTCTTCCATTACTGCGACACAGGAATTGGTCGTTCCCAGGTCGATACCAATAATTTTACCCATAGTTAAACTCCATCATTCTTAAACTGTTCTTGGCTTTATCAGCCTATGTTCGTTTATTTGGGGGACTTTTCAGCGATTTCAAGTCCCCGACCGATTTATTGCGAAACCACCACCATCGCCGGGCGAATCACGCGGCCGTTAAAGGCATAACCTTTCTGCATGACGCTGATGACCTGGTTGGATTCGACACCGTCTGCCGGTTGCATTGAGACTGCCTGATGCAGGTCCGGATTAAAGGCTTCACCTTCGGGATTGATTTGTTCCAGACCCAGTTTGCCGATATTGCTGAGCAGCATTTTCAGGGTCATATCCATACCTTCACGCACCGTTTCCAGCGTGGCTTCATCTTTTTGCGCTGCACTCAAGCCCAGTTCCAGGCTGTCGCAGATTGGCAGCAGTTCAGCGACGAATTTGTCCAGTGCATGCTTGTGGGCGTTTTCCAGATCACGGGCATGGCGACGACGCATGTTTTCCAGATCAGCGCGGGCCATTAACAGCTCGTTCCAGTGCTCATCGGCTTTATTACGTGCATCTTCAAGCAGCTTGGCCGTGTCCTGTTCCGCTTCCGGCTGGGCCTGCTGCTCCGAATCGTTGGCAGTTTCCTGTTCCTGATTGTCTTCAGGCTTTTCGATATCTTCGTTGCTCATGAGTCATCATTCCGGTTTGCTTGTAACAGACCCCCAACTTGGGGACGAAAAATTCAATTTCAAGCGGATTTGAATGAAAAATTCAGATAAGGAAGGTTTTTTGTCCGCAGATTACGCGGATTAGCGCAGATTGTATTTGGTGAGCAGGATAGGCGGGGGTGTATGGCCAGAAGCTTTTTGCTTCCATCTACGAAGAAATGTGTTTTTAATCTGTGGCTATCGGCGAAATCTGCGGATATCAGTCCTGTGCAAGCCAGACGCAGTTGCCACCACTGGATTCATTGACCTTTTCCAGCATGGCCTGATGTGCGGCCAGTTCTTCATCCGTGGCTTTGAGCACCGTCAAGGGTTGACGGGTTTTGATCTGACCCAGCTCGCGGTCTTTTCTGGTATCGCTGACAGTTTCAACCACTTCTTCAGCCGTTAATGTCAGGCTCACCTGACCACCGGTCATCGCCAGGTAGACATCGGCCAGGATCTCGGCGTCAAGCAGCGCGCCGTGGAGTTCACGGTTGGAGTTGTCTACGTCATAGCGTTTGCAGAGTGCATCCAGATTGTTCTTCTGCCCGGGATGCTTGTCACGCGCCATTTTGAGGGTGTCGAGCACAGTGGCAATGGTATTGACCCGACGTGACTCGCCTCCCAGTTTAGCCAGTTCGTGGTCAATAAAGCCGACATCGAAAGGGGCATTGTGAATAATCAATTCAGCGCCATCGATAAAGCGCAGAAAATCCTCGGCAATATCGGCAAACAGCGGTTTATCGGCCAGAAACTCGTTGGTGATGCCGTGCACTTCAATGGCACCCGCATCGATGTCACGCTGGGGATTAATGTACTGATGGAATGTCTGGCCGGTCAGACGACGGCCCACCATTTCAACACAGCCAATCTCGATAATACGGTGGTCGTCAGCGGTGCTGATACCGGTCGTTTCAGTATCGAGAATAACCTGTCTTTTCTGTAGTGTTTCTGTCACGTTAACCTCGTTCAGACTGCCAGTGTTTCTCTGGCGGCAACCGCCAGTTGATCGGCACGTTCATTTTCCGGATGACCGTTGTGCCCGCGCACCCACTCCCATTTCACCTCATGAGGCGCAATCGCTTTATCCAGCCGCTGCCAGAGTTCGGCATTTTTGACCGGCTTTTTTGCTGCGGTTTTCCAGTTTTTGGCTTTCCAGCCCGGCAACCATTCGGTCATCCCCTTCATCACATACTGCGAGTCGGTAGTGATGGTAACACGGCAGGGCCGCTTCAGCGCTTCAAGCGCAGCGATCACGGCCATCATTTCCATACGGTTATTGGTCGTCTGTTTTTCACTGCCTGAAAGTTCTTTTTCTGTGCCTTTGGCACGTAATATTGCGCCCCAGCCGCCGGGACCGGGATTGCCGCTGCAGGCACCGTCAGTGAAAATTTCAACGTGGTCCATGATTGTGTTCTCGGGTAAGCGGTTTGTTGACCAGCCCCGGTGTCGGGAATAGCCGTCTTTTGCGCCAGTTTTCCCTGACCGGTGTCAGTGGAATGGTGCGTTTGGCCGCTACCATAACAGAAACCCCGCCCAGCCAGGGCCATAATCGTCGTCCCCAGCGCTCCATGAACAGACTGCCCTGCATCCAGCGCGGATGCCTGAATGGCGGTCTGTAGAGTGTCTTATGCTGCTCGGTCACTTCGAAGTTAAGCAAAGCCAGCCAGTCACGGATACGGGTCTGGCTGAAAAAGTGGCCGTCCCAGGGCGGGCTGTCCTGCCAGGAAAACAGACGACGCAGTCCCCACAGACTGAAAGGATTAAAACAGCAGAGGATGATTTTGCCATCAGCCGCCAGCACGCGCTCGGCCTCTCTTAATACCTGATGGGGATCGCGGGATCGCTCGAGAACATGCAGCAATAACAGCTTGTCTATACTATGAGATTTGAACGGCAGGGACTCCGCCTCAGCCTGCACATCACCATCAGCTGCGACCAGACATTGACTGCCGGGACGGTTACTAAACGGCAGACAGGACGCATTACCGCCCAGTTGTATAGAAAAATAGCCGGGCATCGGCTCATCCAGCTGACTGACCATCTCACGTTCCAGATTAAGCAGCTGTTGCCCCAGCGGGCTCTGCCACCAGCGTTCGATGTCCTTGCTGTCAGAGTGATTCATGTTATTGTTCCAGCCGGGAGGTTTTATGCTTACAGTTCATGCCGTCAACGCATTCAAAGATAATTATATCTGGCTGATACAGGCAGAAAACAGTCGCAAAGTGCTGATTGTCGATCCGGGTCATGCCGAACCGGTATTTGAGGCTCTGAAACAGATGACCCTCACACCGGCAGCAATTCTGATAACTCACCACCATGCCGATCATATCGGTGGCGTCGAAGCTCTGCTGGATCATTATCAAGTGCCTGTATTCGGCCCCGCCACTAAACAAATTCCGGCCGTCACACATCCGCTGAAACAGACACATGCCCTGCAAGTTGATCCGGACTTTCCCCTGTTTCAGGTCATGGAGACGCCCGGACACACCCCTGAGCATATCTGTTATCTGCTGGAAAACAAGCTGTTCTGCGGTGATACCTTGTTTGCCGGTGGTTGCGGCAAGCTGCTGGGTGGCTCGGCTGAGCAGTTATTTCTTTCGCTGCAGCAATTAAAACAACTACCTGCTGAAACTGAAGTCTACTGTGCCCACGAATATACCGAGGCTAATCTGCGTTTTGCCAGCGTAGTGGAACCCGACAACCGGACATTACAGGAAAGACGGCAGCAGGTCAGGGAAATGCGTGAGGCGGGGCAGCCGACCGTGCCATCACTGATGGCTGACGAACTGGCCACAAACCCCTTTCTCCGCACGCATCTGCATCACATCAAAACAGCAGCCGAGATGTATAGCGGCATGACACTGAACAGCGATAAGGCTGTATTTGCCACGCTGCGAAACTGGAAAGACAACTTTTAGTCCCAGTCATCCTCTCTGCCACGGCCATGACCTTTACCCGGGTGCTCGCCATGGTCATCATAGCCACGCCCTCTACCGCGGTGCTTATGGTCACGGTCACCATGGTCGCGACTGTGTCTCAGTCTGGAAGGCACATGGTCATAATCTATACGCCGCCAGTCATCATCGATATAGCGGCTATATAGCCAGTAGCCGTCATGAAAGCGGTAATAGTGATCATCCAGATAGTAAAGATCGTCATATCCCAGCACTACATAGGCTCCCAGCCCGGAGTCATACACCAGATCATGATGTCCGTGCTTGGCCCGATAACCATGTGCCGGGGCATGAGGCGGTGGCCCCTGCTCATAACCATAATGATGAGGCTGGTGTGACACACATGCGCTTAACAACAGCGCTGACAAAGCCGCTAACAGAATAAACAGTCTTCTCATAACCGCCTCCTTAGATCAGGATGGTCTGTTCAGTTTTCCAGCTTCTCCAAGTGTACATCCATTTGCGGGTAAGGGATTGAGATGCCGTTCTCATCAAAGGCGAGTTTTATCTGTTCAATCAGTTCCGAGCGGACCGGCCAGTAATCATCGGCATTGACCCAGGGGCGGACATCAAAATTGACACTGCTGTCGGCCAGTTCCGCGACACGAATCACCGGTTCAGGATCAGCGTGCACCTTGGGATGGCCTTTGACAATGTCGTTAAGCAGGTTCTTGGCTTTCAGCAGATCATCACCGTAACCGATGCCGAAACTCATATCGATACGGCGGGTGTCGCGGGCCGAGTAATTGGTGATAGTGTCAGCATAGATCTGACCATTTGGCACAATCACTTCGCGGTTATCACCGGTTCTCATGATGGTATTGAAAATCGTGATCTGCTCGATGATACCGCTGGTTCCTGCCGCTTCGACAAAATCGCCGACTTTAAACGGACGGAACATCACCAGCATCACACCGGCAGCAAAATTCTGTAATGAATCTTTCAGAGCCAGACCGATAGCCAGACCGGCGGCACCGAGGACAGCGATCATTGATGTGGTATCAACGCCCAGCTGATCCAGCGCGGCAATCAGCACAAACAGCATCAGCACGGCATTGGCAATCACGCTGAGGAAATTGATCAGCATCACGTCCATATTGCTGCGCACCATCAGCTTGCGTGACAACTTGACCAGCCATTTGACGACAATACGACCGACAAAGACGATCAGCGCCGCGTATAAAATATTCATCAACCAGAATCCAACAAGACTGTCTGCAGCAGTTTCCATTTCAACTCCTCTTTGCGATTGTTTCGACCACTTCCCGTACCAGTATCGGGCCGCGGTATATCAAGCCACTGTATATCTGAATCAGGTCTGCTCCGGCTGCCAGTTTCGCCAGTGCGTCTTCACCGGACATGATTCCACCTGCGGCAATGATCGGCAAGTGCGGGGGGAGCGCGGCGCGGAACTGACGGACAATGTCAGTGGATTTTTCAAATACCGGTGCGCCGCTGAGGCCGCCAGCTTCATCAGCATTGCTGAGACCTTCCACCTCATCTCGTGACATCGTGGTGTTGGTGGCAATAACGGCATCGATACCGTGCGAAGCAAAGGCGTCGGCCAGTTGCCGGACTTCTTCCACTGTCAGATCGGGGGCAACTTTGACCGCCATCGGCACATAACGGTTATGCTCCTCAGCCAGGGCCTGTTGGGCCTGCTTCAAAGCAGACAAGAGTGCATCCAGCGACTCACCGAATTGCAGGCTGCGAAGGCCCGGGGTGTTGGGAGAAGAAATATTGATCGTCACATAATCGGCGTAGGGATAGACCTTGTTAAGACCAATCAGATAGTCGTCGACTGCGTTTTCGACCGGCGTGTCAAAATTTTTGCCGATGTTGATGCCAATCAGGCTTTTGGTGTTGGCCGCTTTAACCTGCTCCAGCAGATGGTCGACGCCGAGGTTATTGAAGCCCATGCGGTTGATAATGCCTTCGGCTTCGGGAATACGGAATAGTCTCGGTTTGGGATTACCCGGCTGCTGCCGCGGTGTGACAGTGCCGATTTCGACAAAGCCAAAACCGAGAGCCGACATCGCTTCAATATAATCGCCGTTTTTATCGAGCCCCGCTGCAAGACCCACCGCATTGGGAAACTCCAGCCCCATCACTTTAACCTTGCGCGAGGCCATTTTGCGGGTCAAAAGCCACGACACACCGGTCATTTCCATCAGATTCAACCCTGTCATGCCCAGGTGATGGGATTTCTCGGCATCGAATCGGAACATCAGATTTCGCATCAGTCGGTACAGCATTTAAACCACCATCTCCACTTCATAGCCGCTGAATTTGCGCATATTGATCACACCTTTATCGAAGATCAGGTACTGGCCCTTGATGCCATGTAAGACGCCGCTGAGTTCCGGCGTTTTGTCGAAATTGAATGACGACACCTTAGCCGGGTATTGCTCAACCGGATAGATAATCTGCTGTACCTGCTCGCCCGGCAGAGTGACGATACTGTTGTCATCAAACTGCTGTTGCAAGGCCTGAATTTCTGACTCGCATTCAGTGAAAAGACGATCACGCTCGGCGGCCAGATCAAGGGCTTCGGCATCACCTTTGAGCATTTTGCGCCAGTCGGTACGGTCGGAAACATGATTTTTGAACATCACCTCTACCAGCCCGGACTGATAACGGCTTCTCACTCTGAATATGGGTAAAGCCTGGGTCGCACCCTGGTCGACCCAGCGGGTCGGCACCTGATTGATGCGGGTAATGCCCACTTTAAGACCGGAACTGTTGGCAAGGTAAACAATATGATCCTGCATACAGACGGCCTGTCCCCAGTCCGGCTCACGGCAGGTACCCTGTTCAAAATGACACAGCTCGGGCTTGAGAAAACACATATCGCATTGCGCCAGACGTTGTGAGCAGGGGAAACAGAACCCGCCGCTGAAGCTTTTTTTGGTCAGCCGCTGACAGTTAAGGCAATGTATTTCGCCCTGGTATCTGAGCGTAACCGTCTGGCCGACCAGCTCATTCATTGGCATTTCCTGTTCACCGAGGCGCATCGCATAGCGCGCCTGGTTATCGGCCGGCAAGGTGACGGCCATCTTGGTCAGCTGTCCGCTGAGTCTGCTCACGGTTTACCTCTGCTTTTTGATAAGGGGCTTATCTTAGCGCAGATGACCGGCAACCAACAGTCAACTAGGGCCTGTCCTGCTGCTCGGTGTCGGTAATCACCCTGATAGGAAAAGGCTCGGTCACCGAACCGGTATAGAGAGAGCGATGCGGAAACGGAATTTCAATGCCCTCAGCATCAAAGGCTTCCTTGATTTCTTCGTGAATGCTGTTTTTCAGGTCAATGAATTTCTCCCGTTTCACCCACACCGAAAACTGCATATCCAGCGATGACTCACCGAAACCCAGAAACACAAAAATCGGTTTGGGTTCATCAAGACATAAGGGATTAGCCTGGGCCACCCGCTCCAGTACTTTGCGGACCTTTTTGATGTCTTCCTTGTAAGCCACACCGATAGCCAGATCGATACGGCGAATCGGAAAGCGGGTCAGCGTTGTGACCTCGGATTTAATCAGGGTTTCATTGGGAATACGGACAAACAGGTTGTCGAAAGTACGCAGCTTGACCGAGAGCAAATCTATCGATAGCACCTCGCCGGTAGTAGCGCCGACCCGGATCAAATCACCGACTGAAAACGGTCGCTCCGCCACCAGAAACAGGCCACTGATGATGTTGGAAGCAGAAGTCTGGGAAGCAAAACCAATCGCCACGGACAAGATACCGGCAGCCCCGATGAGCACGCCCAGATTGAAGCCGATAGCGTTCAGTCCCATCACAACAAATACCAGCAGCACCAGGTAAGCGGCAATTCGCCCCATCAGCAACTGTTGATGCTTGTCAAAACGATGTTTGCTCCACTGTTTAACGCCGCGACTGGCCATACGCGCCAGTATCAGACCGACAATAAAATAAATCACGGCCTCGGCAATGGAGCCAATCAGACCGGCATCAATTTTGGATAACCACTCATTCACGTTGTTTCAGTCTCCGTTTAGCCGAACAGGGCGGATATCGCCTTGGTGATTTTGCTTCGGCCAATATCTTCGCGGGCGTTGCAGACCAGCGTCAATTCAGACTCATTTAAACCGCCACTGACCACTTCATCAACGCTCAGAATCGCATCTTCATTGTCCCGCCGCACCAGAGTGATTCTGGGTGTCCAGAACTGACCGCGGGCATCGGCATAAAGGCTGAGATTGGGCGCCGGCACACTGATTTTATCCAGTGTCAGCATCTGATTTGACTGGTTCTGAATTCTGACCTCGATCGCCGCCCTCGCTTTATTATTGGAGATCGGCTTGACGTCGAGCTGCTCACTGACGAGCGACGCGTAACTGATAACCCCTTCACGGGTATTGGGCCCGAACCAGGAGTCAGAAACCCGCACTGTCGGAATATCCAGCAGGGTCTGTTCGCCTTCCCCGGTCTGCAGTTTCACCCATAATGGCAGGCAGACAAACAGCGTCACTTCCTGAAACGGCAACAGACTCACCGAGACTTCCGGCCGGCATACCACCGGCCGATCAGCCAGCGCCGGCTGCAGGGTCAGACTTGCGGGCAGTTCAGCAAAAACAAAGCGCTGTTCATTTTCCGGTAATGCCGACGGCTGCTCAGCCACGGTCTCCAGCACCGGCTGAAACTGATTGATATCCTGCTGCCATTCATAAGCCAGCCACCATTGATTGGGCAAGGACTGCAACTGCAGCCACAGATCGGCGCAGCGCAGTGTGCGCCGCTCTCCCTGGGTAATGGCAAAATTACCCCACCATTTTGTAGAAAGTTCAGACATATAGACGAATGACAAATTTGTTTACAAGGGAAAGACAGATACGAAATCCTTCCTTATAATAGCCGGAATTATGCAAAAACAAGCCTTTTTCAAAATCGCCCTGGCAGCAGCAACGCTGTTACTGGTGGCCTCCTGTAGCAGCACACCTGACAAGGTCGCTGAGACATCGGCGTCGCCGTCGATTCATTCCGCCAAGATTAAAAAGCACCGCCATACGCCCTGGCAGGAAGCCTACGACGAAACAGCCGATACCGATTCTGACAACACCCTCTCCTCCTCCGACTTACAAGATCCCGATCCGAACCTGCCTGTTACCGATGTCTGGCAACGTGTCCGTAGCGGCTTTCAGCTTTCCGACTACCGGGACCTGCACCCGGAAACTGAGCGCCACCTGCGCTGGTTCATTGACCACCCTCAGTATGTCGGCCGTGTCGTTGAGCGGGCCCGTCCTTATCTCTACCACATAGTAGAAGAAGTTAAAAAGCGTAACATGCCGATGGAAGCGGCTTTGTTACCGGTAGTCGAAAGCGGTTTCAAACCCTATGCCTACTCCCGCAGTCACGCCGCCGGTCTGTGGCAGTTTATCCCCGGCACCGGCAAGCTTTACGGACTGGAACAGAACTGGTGGTATGACGGCCGCCGCGATGTGATCCTGTCAACCAATGCGGCGCTGGATTACCTGCAAAAACTGTATAACGACTTCGGTGACTGGCAGCTGGCGTTTGCCGCCTATAATTGCGGCGAAGGCACTGTTGGCCGCGCCATTAAACGCAACCAGGAACTGGGCAAACCCACTGATTTCTGGTCACTGGATCTGCCCAGTGAGACCTCGGCCTATGTGCCCAAACTGATGGCGGTCAGCCACATGGTCAAATTCCCTGCACGCTATGACATCAGCCTCAGCCCCATCGATAACAAACCTTACATCGGCATCGTCGATGTCGGCTCGCAAATCGATCTGACGGTGGCTGCTGAAATGGCTGGCATCAGTGAAGATGAACTCAATCATCTCAATCCGGCTTTCAATCGCTGGGCAACAGCACCCGATGGTCCGCATAAACTGGTGCTGCCGCTCAGTAAAATCGACGGTTTCAAGCTGGCGCTGGCCAAAATGCCGGCTAACAAGCGCGTTAAATGGGCTCGTCATCAAATTCAGCGTGGCGAATCACTGAGCGTTATTGCCCGTCGATACAGCACGACGGTATCGGTCATTAAACAAGCCAATCAATTGAGCAGCAATCAGATCCGCGCCGGTGGCCATCTGCTGATTCCGGTCGCCGCAGCTCAGTTAAGCAGCACCACACTGGCTCATGCAGGTCAGTCCGATGCCGACAGCGCTAAACAGCAGAAACAGCTTTATACCGTCAGAAGCGGTGACACCTGGTGGGATATTGCGCGCAAACATGAGCTTGATGTAGCAACCCTTGCCAGCTGGAACAAGCGAACCGCGCATGACATTCTCAAACCCGGCCAGCAACTGGTGATCTGGTCTCAGGCCGCCAAGCGTAAATCAGTCAACTACACCATTCAGAACGGTGATTCACTGTGGGCCATCTCCCGCAAGTTCAATGTCAGTGTAGCCGATGTCCGTGAATGGAACGGTCTCAGTGACCGCTCTATGCTACAACCGGGTCAGAACCTGAGACTGTATCTCGACGAAACCTGATCGCGCGTGCTGCACATTGCCCTGTTTGAGCCGGAAATACCGCCTAACACCGGTAATATTATCCGCCTCTGCGCCAATACCGGCGCCAGACTGCATCTGATCGAGCCTTTAGGTTTTGCGCTCGATGACAAGCGGCTGCGCCGCGCCGGTCTCGATTATCATGAGTTTGCCGATCTGCTGATTCACCCGGATTATGAGGCTTTTCAACACTGGCAGGGCGCTCGGCGCGTGTTTGCCTGTACCACCAAGGCTCGCCAGCATCATCATGAAGTGCAATATCAGGATGAAGATGTTCTGCTGTTCGGCCCCGAATCACGGGGTCTGCCTGATTCGGTACTCAGCAGCCTGGCCGATGAATGCAAAATCCGGATACCGATGCTGCCTGACAGCCGCAGCCTGAATCTGTCCAATGCCACCGGCATTATTCTGTATCAGGCCTGGCAGCAATTGGGCTTTGCCGGTGCCAAATCCCTAAAAACTACCTAAACGCCTGAAATCCCGTTCAAAATAACCTGACCTGGTTCATTGTCCGATCGCCCCTGCTGGCTTATGATAAGGCTGATTCAGCCTTTTGATATGGACACCACGAGCCGCAATGAGCTTTCCACTGCCAGCTAACATGCCTTCTCTCAGTCTGAGCATTCCGACCGAGCGGCATGCTGCCGGCAATGTTGAGCTCAATGAAGAACTGCTGCATCACTGGATCCGTCGACTGCCGGCAGACAAGCCGCTGGAATTTTGTACACGCTACCTCGATGCCCTGAAACGCTTCAACGCCAATGAAGTCAATCATGTTCAACGGATCAAACTGCTGGATATGTACCGCGTTCCGCTCAATAAGCTGGTTATGAACCTGTCCATACCCAAACTTCAGCAGCAGGTGACAAACCCTGACAAGCGTCTGAAGCTTATCGACGATATCAGTGAGGCCATCAATCAACTCGCGCGCGGCTACAAAATTATCGTGGTCGAAGCGAATGAAGCCAGCAATAATCTCAAACTGAAACCGCTGGTACACATGGCGATCTACCGGGCTATCGAAGCCATGAGTCTGCTGGCCCTGCACAACTATAATTTTTACCGGACACTGCCGCAGCGCCTGTTCCAGGAGATGCATCAATTGCTGATGCTGACGATGACAGCCGGCATGGCCGACAAGCCGGCCTTTGTGAACAGTCAGTACCAAGCCGACTTTTCTGTTCAGCAGCGCTATGTGCAGATCATGCTGACCAGCATCTGTAACCCCTACGGGCTGGCCTGTGGTGAGGTGCTCCGCTGTTATCAACTGATGCTGCAATTAGCCCCGGCCGCCTCGCTGGAACTGTTACCAGACAATGCCAGGCCTGAAGCCGGTCAGTTTTATATCAACTGTCTCAGTGATCGCACACCGACACCGTCGGTGCTGCCGCCGCTGGATGATAACTACCGGCCCACCACCTTGATGCTGGATACCAAACCGATTCTGACCCGGGTCGATAAACTGTTCGATCAGGCAGCGGCGCAAGGCGAGTTTCATCCTGCGGCCGAGAATATCCGGCTACTGCGTCAGCTGGCGCCTTATCTCAATACCTCCTATCAGCGTAAACAGCCGCGAGTGCCGGTGGAGGGGAATATACAGGCCTATGTGGCGGTGGGCCTCGACGCCATACATCAAAACGTCTCCAGCCCGATATCCCTTCCTGTAGCAGATGACCCCTGGCTTGACAGAAGCTGGGAAATTCTCAATAAAAACAGCTATGGCTATCTGCTGCAAAAGCGCAAAATCCGACTCGCCCATGATCTCAAAATCGGTGACTTTGTCGGTATTCTTGAACAGACTGATGGTCAGCCAAAACCCAGCCTCAAACTGGCCTCGGTTCGCTGGTTACGGACCGATGACTTCGAACAGAGCAAAATGGGCGTCAAATTTATCCATGGCGATGCCATTCCGGTGTTTTTTTCCGTCGCTGACAGCGAAACACGTCAACCGGCTTTTTTAATCCGGGAAAATACTTTGCAGCAGCAGCCTGCCATGCTGATTACCCGTCATGGTGTTCATGCAGCAAGTGGAGCGCTCGTTATCAAAACCGGCAAGAAACGTTTTAATTTTACGGTCCGGCCTGACAGGTTGTTAACTCAAAATGACAGTTTTGAATGTTTCACATTCAAAGACATCTTGAACTGACAGAATACATAGTGCGAAACCATATTTTCTTTATGGTTTTTCATCGTGGCCTGTTATTATCTGACTCTTTAACCAAGCCTATGCCTATTTCGCTGTTTCGCTTCGTATTCTTGTGCCTTCTGACTGCTCTGTCCCCCGGGTTAGCGGCATTTGAGGCGGCTGAGGCACGCGCCCCAGAAGCAGTTACTTTACAGTTGAAGTGGGATTACCAGTTTCAGTTTGCCGGCTATATTGCGGCTAAGGAAAAGGGTTTTTACCAGGCAGAAGGTCTGGATGTCACGCTCAAGCCTCGTCGGCCCGGTATCAATGTGATCGAGCAGGTGACTCAGGGACAAGCCGAATATGGCGTGGGTGGCATGGGGATACTCAGCCACTATGCCCAAGGCGCTCCAATCAAGGCCCTCGCAGCCATTTTTCAGCATGATGCGCTTATCTTCATGAGTCTCGCCAACTCCGGTATCGTCAGCCCCTACGAGTTTGCCGGTAAAAAAATCATGTTTGATGAGACGACAGGCAATGACACCGTGCTCCGCGCCCTGCTGGATGATGCCGGCATTGATTTCAGTGATATCATTGCCGTTGAGCAGGATATGGACGTCCAGAGCCTGACTTCAGGCCGGGTGGATGTACTGTCCGGCTACATCACCGATCAGCCTTTTCAGTTCCAGCAGCAAAACACCGCCATAAACCTCATCAACCCGCCTAACTATGGCTTCGATTTTTACGGTGATCTGCTGTTTACCAACCGCACTGAGATCAACCAGCATCCGGGCCGTGTCAAACGCATGCTGCGTGCCTCGCTGAAAGGCTGGGAATACGCATTGCAGTATCCGGATGAGATCATTCAAATCATCCGCGACAAATACAATCCAGGGCTGAGTCTGGAACAGCTGCATTATGAAGCCCGGGAAACCCGCAAACTGATTGCACCGGACGCAATACCACTGGGCATGCTGGAAGTCGACCGTCTGCAGCGAATTGCTGATATCTATGAACAACTGGGCATGGCTGCCGAGCTCAATCAGAGCAAGCTGCAGCAATTTATTTACAGGCCTTCCCTGACCGCTATTCTCAGTCCGGCCGAACAGATTTGGCTGGAGCAGCATCCACGGATCCGGGTCGGTGTCGATCGCGATTTCGCCCCTTACGAGTGGATTGATGAAGACGGCAATTATGTCGGCCTCGCCGCAGAATATCTGAAACTGCTGGAAACCGAACTCGGCGTCAGTTTTGAAATTATCGCCGATAAACCCTGGCATGAAATTATTGCCATGGCCAAAAACGGCGAACTGGATATGCTCTCCTGTCTGAATATGAATGAGGAGCGGGATGAGTACCTCGAATTCACCATGCCCTACGTCAGTAACCCGATTGTCATCGTCAATGCCAACCGCCATGGCTACATCGGCTCGCTGGATAATCTCAAAGGCAAAACCATCGCAGTCGAAAAAGGCTACTTCACCCATGAATTACTGCAGAACGAATACCCTGATATAACCCTGCTCACTGCCGGCAACACCCGCGAAGCGCTGGAAATGGTCTCTACCGGCGAGGCTGATGCCTATATCGGCGACGCCGCCTATGCCAATTTTGCGATTAAAGAGCATGATCTGCTCAACCTGCAGTTTGCCGGGCAGACCACTTTTGATACCGCCTACCGCATCGGCGTCGTCGAAAACAGACCGGAATTGTTCAGCATCATCAACAAGGCGCTGAACAACCTGAGCAAGGCACAGCGCCAGGAAATCGAAAACAAGTGGATGGGCCTGCACCTGACCAGCGGCATCAGTACCAAAACGGTTCGCCAGCTCATCCTGCTCCTGTTGTTAGTGCTGTTGCCGGTGGCCTACTGGGTGTTTCGTCTGCGTCAATCCAAAACCGCACTGGAGAGGAGTGAAGGCCAGCTGCGCGCGATTATCGATGCGTCTCCTATCCCGCATGCCATACTCGATGCAGACAGCAACATCACTTACCTTAACCGGGCATTCACTGATACCTATGGCTATAGCCTCGATGATATTCCCAATTTAGCCGCATGGTGGCCACAGGCCTATCCCAACCCCGGCTATCGTGAACAGGTCAAGCAGCGCTGGCAGCACTATCTGGACCGGCAGCATACCGGAGAGTCACATACTGATGCCATTGAGGCTGACATTTTCTGTAAAGACCGCAAGTTCCGGCACGTATTGGCCAGCGCCACTGACGTCAAACACGGTAATGGCTGGTCACAGGTGATCATTCTCTACGATATTTCCGATCGCAAGAAAGCGGAAGAGCGGCTCAAAATGTCTGGTCGTGTGTTTAATCAGGCCCATGAAGGTATTCTGATTACTGATGCAGAGGGTCATATTGTCGACGTGAATCCGGCTTTCTCTGAGATCACCGGCTACACCCGTGAGGAAGTCATCGGTAAAGACCCGTCGATTCTGCGTTCAGACAGACATAGCCGCCTGTTCTATCAGGAAATGTGGAACAGCCTGCATGAAAACGGGCTGTGGCAGGGCGAGATCTGGAACCGCAAAAAAAGTGGCGAGCTGTACGCCGAGCTGTTGACTATCTCAGCGCTGGTCGATGAGCATGGCGACACCGTCAACTATCTGGGCCTGTCCTCTGATATTACCCAGAGCAAGGAACAGCAGCAGGCGCTGGAAATGATGGCGCATTACGACATGCTGACCCAGTTGCCCAACCGCAGTCTGTTTGCCGATCGTTTCAAACAGGCGATAGCCCACAGTAACCGGCATCACAGTCTGCTTGCCGTGGTGTTTCTTGATCTGGACGGCTTTAAACCGGTCAACGACCGTTACGGTCATGACACCGGTGACCAGCTTCTTATCGAGGTCGCCCAGCGGATCAAGGCCAGTATCCGCCAGGATGATACGGCATCGAGACTGGGGGGAGACGAGTTCGTTCTGCTGCTTAATGACATCAGCTCGATTGAACACTGCGAACGGCTGATAAAACGTATCCGTCACGCGATTGAACTGCCCTATGTACTTGATGGTGACACACTCTCGCTCAGTGCCAGTTTGGGCATAACCCTGTACCCGCTGGATCAGGCAGATGCCGATACACTGCTGCGTCATGCCGATCAGGCCATGTATCAGGCCAAACTCGCAGGCCGCGGCCGCCATCACTTTTTTGATGCCATGCATGATCAGCAGATCAGTCAGCAGCAAAATCAGTTCCGCGCCATCCAGGAAGCCTTGCGGGCTGATCAACTGGTGCTGTGTTACCAGCCCAAGGTCAATATGCGTAGCGGCGACGTCATTGGCCTGGAAGCCCTGATTCGCTGGCAGCATCCTGAGCATGGTCTGATATCACCGAGTCGTTTTCTGTCCGTGATTCAGGGTACTGAACTCGAAATTCACGTTGGTAACTGGGTGCTGGAACACACCGTGAGACAGATTGAGTCCTGGCTCAATAAGGGCATCAGGCAGGAAATCAGCGTTAATATCTCCTCGCACCATCTGCAATGGGAAGGCTTTTTTGATCAACTGGACAGAATCCTGGGTCGTCATCCGCGGGTGCCATCCAAGCTTTTGCAACTGGAGATCCTCGAAAGCAGCGTATTGAGTGATATCAATCATATCTCCAGCATTATTAATACCTGCCGGAGTTCACTGGGTATTCGTATTGCCCTTGATGATTTCGGCACCGGCTATTCGTCATTGACTCATTTGCGCCATCTGCCGGTCGACGTGGTGAAAATTGATCAGAGCTTTGTTCAGGATTTGATTGACGATCCTAATGATTTCACGATTATCGACGGCGTTATCGGCCTGACTGAAGCCTTCCATCATCAGGTCATTGCCGAAGGGGTGGAAACCATCGAACACGGATTGATGCTGATGAGCATGGGCTGCGATATGGCACAGGGTTATATTATCGCCAAGCCGATGTCCGCTGATGACTGTGAGCAATGGCTGGCCCATTATCAACCCAATCCTGTCTGGCTGGCTCAGGCTGCCAAAAGCCTCAATGCCGAACAGACTATCGCTCAGATGATGCAACTGCAGGCCCGTCACTGGCTGGGTGGCATTTTGCATAATCTGCAAACCAGTCCCGACCAGATCCGCCACTGGCCGCTGATGAATCATAAGAAAAGCCACTTCATGCACTGGGTGGAACAGGCCAAAAAACAGGATTTATTCAATAAAGCATGGCTGGAAAACATCCGTGCCGCCTTTATTGAGCTTTACCATGAAGCCAACAGCCTGCGGTATCAGTATCAGGAAGGCCAACGTGATGCAGCGGCCGCCGGGATTGAGGGTCTGCTGGCGCGCTACCGGAGTATTGAATCCCTGCTAGCGGAATATCTGGCTGAGGGAGATGCCCGGAGCTAAAACCAGCCCCGGTGATATTCTGAGAGCGCTTCCTGACACGCTAGGCATGACCCCAAATCAGAAACAAAAACGCCGGCAAAAGCCGGCGTTTTAATACGCTCGCGACCTCAATTATTTTTCAGGCGTGAACTCGGGATAGGCAGTCATGCCACATTCGTGAATGTCCATACCCTCCATTTCCTCTTCTTCGCTGGCACGCAGTTTGATGATTTTGTTAATCACCAGCAGCACGATGAAAGAGGCTCCGAACATCCAGGCAAAAGTCGCCAGGGTACCAATCAGCTGACCTGTGAAGGTGGCTGCCGGGTTGGTAAACAGCACTGCAAAAATGCCCCAGATACCGGCCGTTCCATGCACCGAAATCGCACCTACCGGATCATCGATTTTGAGTTTATCCAAACCGACCACGGACAGGACCACAACCAGACCACCCACCAGACCGATCAGTGAGGCCACACCGGCGCTGGGCATTAAAGGTTCAGCGGTAATCGCAACCAGCCCGGCCAGAGCACCGTTAATGGTCATGGTCAGATCGGTTTTGCCGAACATAAAGCGTGACAGCAGCGCGGCAGCAACCATGCCGGCCGCGGCAGCCGCATTGGTATTGACGAAGATTTTGGCCACCGCATTGGCTTCATCGACATTGGCTATTTTCAGTTCTGAACCACCGTTAAAGCCGAACCAGCCCATCCACAGAATGAACATACCCAGCGTTGCCAGTGGCAGGTTCGCACCGGGAATGGCATTCACTTCACCATTTTTGCCGTACTTACCTTTACGCGGGCCAATAATCAGCACTGCAGCCAGCGCGGCGGCGGCACCTGCCATATGCACCACCACAGATCCTGCAAAGTCCTGGAAGCCGAGTTGGTCCAGGAAACCACCACCCCATTTCCAGTAACCTTCTACCGGGTAGATAAAGCCAACCATAAAGATGGCGAAAATCAAAAACGGCCATAAACGCATTCTTTCAGCAACCGCACCGGAAACAATCGACATCGTCGCCGCAGCAAACACCGCCTGGAAGATAAAGTCAGCCATGCTGGAATAGTAAGGTGCACCCTCACCACCGGCAGTCACCGCTTCCACGCTGTTATCAGCACCCAGTAAAAAATCAATCCCAGGAATGACCGAACTGATCGGATCCCCCGGGTACATCACGTTGTAACCGACAAGCAGATAAACAATACAGGCAACGCCATATAACAGCGCATTTTTATTCAGAATTTCGACTGTATTTTTACTCCTGACCAGACCCGATTCCAGCATCGCAAAACCGGCCGCCATCCACATAACCAGGGCGGTACACATCAGGAAATAAAAAGTATCCAGTGCATAACTTACTTCAATGACCATGGTATCCATCACGTTCTCCCTTAAATCGCTTCAACACCGGTTTCACCGGTCCGGATTCGAATCACCGAATCCAGACTGGCCACAAAAATCTTGCCGTCACCGACCTGGCCGGTGCGGGCCTGAGTCGCAATGATTTCAGTCACCTCGTCCACCTGGCTGTCGTCGACGGCAAGCTCGAGTTGAATTTTGGGCTGGAACGCGATGTTGTATTCCGCACCCCGATACAGCGCGGGGTGGCCTTTTTGTCGGCCGAATCCCCTGACTTCCCCCACGGTCATCCCATTGACGCCGGCTTCCTGCAAGGCCGAACGCACTACTTCCAGGGCATGGGGGCGAATAATGGCTGTCACTATTTTCATTATTGGCTCCTGTTGCTAAATAGGAAAATTAATTTACCCCGAAGAATCAATGAAATAGTTGTGCCAGCTGTTTTTAATCTTTATTTATCAATAACTTGAATAAATGTGAACGAGATAACAATATCGAAACATGAACCGAATCAGTGCATTAGACGATCCAGGCGCGCCAATATGGCGCAGGCGGGTTTATTTAAGAATGTCAGCAACACGCTGTCTGAGCAGCGGCAAAACCTCATACTCAAACCATGGGTTTTGTCTTAACCAACGTTGATTGCGTGGGCTGGGGTGGGGTAGTGGCAGGTAAGCCGGCCAGTATGACTGCCAGTGTTTAACCGTATCGGTGACAGAGCCCTTAAAATCAGGCAGATGATAAGCCATGGCATAACGGCCAATTACCAGCGTCAGCTCAAGCTGTTCCAACTCAGCCAGCAGCTTCGCATGCCAGGTTTGTGCGCATTCCGGTCGCGGCGGCAGATCACCGCTTTTGCCTGTTCCGGGAAAACAAAAACCCATTGGCAGAATCGCGATCCGGCTTGAATCATAAAATGCTTTCTCATCAAGCCCCATCCAGTGGCGTAGTCTGTCACCACTGACATCGGCAAAGGGAATGCCTTTTTGATGGGCTTGTCGACCAGGCGCCTGGCCGGCAATCAGAATGCGGGCCTGACTGCTGAACTGCAGTACTGGCCTCGGCTCATATGGCAGCTTCTCTCTACATAAAGTGCAGGCCAGCACATCGGAAAGTAATGAAGGCGATTGCATTAAACCCCGTCAGCGAATCATCCCGCCTAGTCACTTATTGATTGAGACATTGATACTGCTGTTCGACTCCGCGGTAAAAACATTCATACCAGCCGGTGTAGCGCTCACAGACTTGTTTTTCCTCACTCAGCGCCTGCGCCGCGTCAAAGTCACGTGCTTGGCACATTTTTAGCGCCTGATGCTGCGCCTTTTGTTTATTGAGAGGCTGTGGTTCAGCGCTGGTATAAACCTGTTTTACGGTGATGACCGAATCAGACGCTGAGGTTTCTGCAGCTGTGGCAATCAGACTGAAAAGAATGAATAGAGAAGTTAAAAGCGCTTTCATTGCGGTTTCCTGCAATTTTAATGAAACAAGAAAACGAAGATAGCTGGCAACGTTGCTAGTGACAAGCCAAAAAGCATTAAACTTCTAATAAAAGCGTTTGGGGTAAAAAAGAAGTGGTGGCTATGGGTGGATTCGAACCACCGACCCCATCATTATGAGTGATGTGCTCTAACCAACTGAGCTACATAGCCGTATGAGAAGCGCGCCATAATACGATAACGACCGGTAAATATCAAGGCTGAAAACCAATTTTATAACCAGTCGCTGAGCTGGATGCCAAAGCCGATACTATTACTGTGGGCATCATAATCGATGAGGCTTTCACCATAGCCGTTAAACCACTGCACGTAGCCTCTTACACGGTCACTGAGCGGGAAGCTCCAGCCCAGTTGGATGGCCCCGTAGTTTTCGCCGAAATCGAGATTATTTCTGAGCATGACTTCGAAGTTATGCTGGTCCATTTTATACAAAGCGCCCAGCTCAAAGTTACCCATGTATTCACCGATATCGGGATTATCATCATCCTCATTGTCTTCATTGATCCGCAGCCAGGGTTTGAATGAGACATAGAGATCATCGTATTCAAAAATAAAATCAGCATAAACCCGATTCCAGCTACGTGATAATTCGCCCGACTGACCATTCGATTGGTGTGAAATGCCAGTGCGAATCACCGGGTTTTTTACACCGAACAGTTCAAAGTCGTTGCGGAATGAGAGCCAGGCTTCGGGCTCGTGGTTGGAGTCACGGAACGGGGCTGAGCCTTCCTTGTTGAACTGTTGCCAGAATGAGCGGTTGGTGTAGGCTACATAGAGGTCGGCGCGATTATTAAACAGTCCGTAGACAACCGGTGCCTTCAGACTGATCTGGAATTTGGTTTCCCAGGGCTGGAAATTAACATCGTCATCCGGGTCCGCGGCGCGGAAAGGGTCCTCATTGGGCGAGCTCATATTGTTACTGAGCATAATGTAGTTAGGTTTATGCGGCAGTAATACAAAGGGATTGCGTGCTTCTTTCTTTTCCAGAAACAGGCGCCGGGTAATGGCGGACTCGTCTTCAGTTTCCACACCGTTTTCTGTGACTTCGATATCCACCGGCTCGGTCGCTGATGGGGCTGCTGCTTCGATATCCGTCTGGGTCTTTTCGCTCTCGCAGAACTGGCGCAATTCGCCAACGGTCACGCTATCATCGGCAGTCGCCATCTGCGTCATCAGACACTGATTGAGCTGCTCATCAGCCTGCAGCGTTGAGCTCCAGCTGAGCACCGCCACAAGCAAGACTGACATCACACATTTCATAGGCGTACCTGCCTGAGAGGAATTAAGTAGTTAATTGTTATAACAAATTAACTAGACATTGAAGCGGAAGTGCATCACATCACCATCCTGGATGATGTAATCCTTGCCTTCAAGACGCCATTTACCGGCATCCTTGGCGCCCTGTTCCCCATTATAGGCAACAAAGTCATCATAGCTGACGACTTCAGCGCGGATAAAGCCTTTCTGAAAATCAGTGTGAATGACGCCGGCTCCTTCCGGCGCCGTCGCTCCCAGTTTCACGGTCCAGGCTCGGACCTCTTTGACCCCGGCAGTAAAGTAGGTGTGCAGACCCAGCAGGCTGTAACCACCGCGGATCACGCGGTTCAGACCCGGCTCTTCCTGCCCCAGCTCTTCCAGAAAGTCGGCTTTCTCATCGTCTTCCAGATCAGCGATTTCAGCTTCGATAGCGGCGCAAATAGGGACCACTATCGCATTTTCCTGCTCTGCCAGTTTCTGTACCGCTTCCAGCGCCTGGTTATTGTCAAAGCCATCTTCAGAGACATTGGCAATGTACATAGTCGGCTTGCTGGTCAGCAGTTGCAGATCCCGAACCATCAGCTTCTGGTCTTTATCCAGCCCCATTGCACGAACCGGCTGACCACTATCCAGGTGATCACGCATGCTGTTGAGTAGCTCCAGTCTTGCCTTGGCGACTTTATCGCCGCTTTTGGCATCGCGGGTCGCTTTGGTAATCGCTTTTTCGACGCTTTCCAGATCGGCCAGCGCCAGCTCGGTGTTGATGACTTCAATATCATCCAGCGGTGAGACTTTACCGGCCACATGGACCACATTGTCATCTTCAAAGCAGCGCACTACGTGGGCAATGGCATCGGTTTCGCGGATATTGGCAAGGAATTTATTACCCAGACCTTCACCTTTGGAAGCGCCTTCCACCAGGCCGGCGATATCCACGAACTCCATCGTGGTGGGCATCACCCGCTCGGGACTGACAATGGCTGCCAGTTTATCCATGCGCGGATCCGGCACCGGCACGATTCCCACATTGGGCTCGATAGTGCAGAAAGGGTAGTTCTGGGCATCAATACCGGCTTCGGTCAAGGCATTAAACAAAGTGGATTTACCGACATTAGGCAAACCGACGATACCGCATTTGAATCCCATAACTAATCCTATTGAGAGTGTAGCCAGTTCATGGCCTTGTCGAGATTGCCCGACAGGACCTCCGGCAGAATTTTTAACATATTGTCGATGGCCGTCTCGATAGCCTCACGATCGGTCGGCGAGGGTTTGCTCAGCACGTAATCCGAGACCAGCTTGCTGTGGCCTGGGTGACCGATGCCGAGACGGCAACGCAGAAATTCTTTGCCCCCGCTTTGCGCAATAATATCTCTGAGGCCGTTATGGCCACCATGACCACCGTTGCGTTTGAGGCGAACCGTGCCCGGTGCCAGATCCAGTTCATCATGGATCACCAGAATATTTTGCAGGGGGATTTTGAAAAAATTGGCCAGCGGCGCGACCGACTGGCCGCTGCGATTCATAAAGGTCAGGGGCTTGAGCAGGAAAAGTTTATGCTCGCCCAAATCGCATTGAGCCAGCTCACCGTGATACTTTTTCTGCACCGTCAAAGTGGTGCCGAGATCACGCGCGAGCTGGTCCAATAGCCAGAACCCGACATTATGCCGGGTTCCATCATATTGGGAGCCGGGGTTGCCCAGTCCGGCGATAATCCAGCTAGCCATTCAGCTCCCCATAACGATAAAGATTATTCTTCAGTCGCTTCTTCGTCGTCGCCGTTTTCTTCTTCATCGGCAGACGCTTCAGGCGCTTCAGCTTCGTCTTCGTCTTCTTCAACTTCCTGTACGCGTGGCATATGAATGCTCGCTACAGCCTGGTCGTAAGCAGAACGCTCGCCTTCTTCCAGTTCTTCTTCCTGGTGATGCGTCAGTGCAGTCAGGCTCACACCTTTAGGCACAGTCAGTTCGGACAGGTGAATACTCTCATCCATACCCAGCTTGGAAATATCTGCTTCAATGTACTCAGGCAGATCTTTCGGCAGACAGGCGACATCAACTTCGGTCATCATGTGTGAAACCTGACCACCTTCTTTCACGCCTGGAGCAACATCTTCACCGACAAAGTGAATCGGCACGGTCATGGTCATTTCATGACCTGCGTGAACGCGCAGAAAGTCAGCGTGCAGGATTTTGTTGTCATTGGCAGGGTGACGCTGCAGATCTTTCAGAACCACCTGATCTTTTTTGCCATCAACAACCAGCGTCAGGATGTGTGCATAAAAAGCTTCTTCATCCAGGTGACGCAGAAACTGGTTGTGATCCAGCGTGATTGAAACAGGATCTTTTTCTGCACCGTAAACGACTGCCGGGAATTTGCCCGCATGACGAAGGCGGCGGCTCGCACCTTTCCCCTCATCAGTACGTGCTTCGGCATGTACTTCAAACAAGTTTTCCATTTTTTTCTCCAAAATGTATGAACATCAGTTCATCAAAAAACCGCCTCACGGCGGCAATTCGCCTCCCCCGCGACCAGGTTCGGCACGAAATAAGCCGGGTATTATACCGGCTAATCCATATATAAGGAGCTGACTGACTCCTCGTTACTAATTCTGTACATCGCTTCGGCCAGCATTTCGGCGATGCTGAGCACGCGGATTTTGTCACAGGCTTCGGCATGGGGCTGTAACGGAATAGTGTCAGTGACCACCACTTCATCCAGTACCGAGCTGGAAATATTATCAATCGCCGGGCCGGACAGGACCGGATGGGTCGAGTAAGCCACGACTTTTTTAGCGCCATGCTCTTTCAATGCAGCAGCGGCAGCGCATAAGGTACCTGCGGTATCGACCATATCATCAATCAGCACGCAGACACGATTATTGACATCACCGATGATGTTCATCACCTTGGCTTCATTGGCACGCGGACGACGTTTATCGATAATCGCCAGTTCCACATCCAGATGTTTGGCCAAGGCACGGGCACGCACCACACCACCGACGTCAGGTGAGACCACCACCAGATCCTGGTATTTGTGTTTCCAGATATCACCCAGCAACACAGGTGAAGCGTAGACGTTATCCACCGGGCAATCGAAAAAGCCCTGGATTTGATCGGCGTGTAAATCGACAGTTAACACACGGTCTGCGCCAACACCGGTCAGCATGTTTGCTACCACTTTGGCGGTTATCGCAACACGCGCTGAGCGCGGGCGCCGATCCTGACGGGAATAGCCGAAATAGGGAACAACGAGGGTAATACGTTTGGCCGAGGCACGACGAATCGCGTCGGTCATCACCATCAGTTCCATCAGATTATCGTTGGTAGGCATGCAGGTCGGTTGCACGATAAAGACGTCCTTGCCACGGACGTTATCGAGGATTTCAACCATGATTTCGCCGTCGCTGAATTTTTCAACGGTGGCTTTGCCGATGGAGATGCTGAGGAAATTCGCGATGTTCTGAGCCAGTCGACGGTTGGCATTGCCGGTGAACACCATCATGCGGGTGTCGGCAGTACGTTGCTGAAGCTGGAGAAGTCGGTTTTGTGTCACGGTAGTGGCGCCGAGTTTCTGTTAAAAAACAAAAGAAAATGGCTGGGGTACCAGGATTCGAACCTGGGAATGCTGGGATCAAAACCCAGTGCCTTACCGCTTGGCGATACCCCAACTGTAAAAACTCATTCTATCATCTTGCAGTCGCATTCGACTCATTTAATGTCGACGCTAATGCAGTGAGTGGCGACCGGTTACTGCCTTTGGCCACAAAACCCTGCCAGTTGGAGGGCAGGTTTTCCACTACTTGTTGCGCCTGCTGCTGATTATCAAAATCAGCAAATAGACAAGCGCCTGTTCCAGTCATCCTTGGCGACGCGTATTGTGCCAACCAATTCAGCGCATTTGCAACTGCCGGGTAGCGTTTTTTGACTACCTCTTCGCAGACATTTCTGCCTTCCCCTGAAAGGAAGCGCGATATTGTGATAGGTTCGCAGTCCCGTGTCAATTCCATTGCTGAAAATATTTCAGCGGTGGACACATGACAGTCCGGTTTCACTACGACGTACCAAGGTTCTGCCGGGCTTATCGGTGTCAGCTTCTCCCCTACGCCCTCTGCCCAGGCCGCAAAACCCGCGATAAAAATCGGCACATCTGCGCCCAGTTCGAGCCCCAGTTGCGCCAATTCAGATTCACTGACAGCAGCTTGCCAGAGATAGTTCAGCGCCACCAGAGTGGTTGCCGCATTCGAACTGCCGCCGCCCAGACCGCCGCCCATCGGCAATTTTTTATCAATGTGAATGATTGCGCCTTTGTCACAGCCACTGTGGCTCTGCAGTAGCTTTGCGGCTCGCAGGATCAGATTATCCTCATCCGCAACGCCCGCTACAGGCTGTTTGAGTTTTAACTCGGGGTTGTCAGTCACCTCAAACTGCAGCTCGTCGCCATAATCCAGAAACTGAAAAGCGGTCTGCAGTTCGTGATAACCGTCAGCACGACGACCGGTGATATGCAGAAACAGATTCAGCTTGGCCGGCGCCGGCCAGCGGATCACTTGGGAATACTCCAGTCAGAGACGATAAGCCGAATGCTCATCTCGGGGTGTTTCATAAACACTTTTTCCGGCATTGAACCACCTTGAAAAGGCATGTAACGCAAAAACTCAATCTGCCAGCCGGCCTGCTCCAGAGTGGACAAACGTCCCTGGTCATCCAGCTGTTTATTGTCTACCGGCAATTTCTCATAGGGCACACCACGCACCCAGTCGCGCAGTGCACTGACCGGCAGCAACCAGCCCATCGCTTCGGCCAGCAATTGTTCCGGCGTCGGCGCTGACAGCTGTTCTCCGTCATCCAGCGTCAAAGTGACAGTCTCGGCATTGCCATCCAAGGCCACCCCACCCTGAGAGAAGGGACCGGACAATTTGATATGAAACTGCTGGCCCTGTTCCTGCCATTGGATACCGGCATTCCAGCCTTCACGGCCCTGAATAATCGCAGTGCGGCCTTTAAATGCCCATGCGTCCAGCTTGGCCTGTTGGCTCTGGCGTTGCTGCCACAAGGTTTCAGGATCCTGCGCCGGCTTCGATTGCCAGAATGGCGCGCAAGCCGTCAACGTCATAATCAGGGTCAGGCTGAGCAGATGCCTCATAGGCCATACCTGCGCATGGTTTCCTGCAGCAAGGGATTATCGGCATCCTTCTCCAGACCTTTCTGCCAGAGCTGTCTGGCTTCCTGTTTCTTGCCGCGCTCCCACAGCACTTCGCCCAGATGGGCAATAAATTCGACATCCGGTTGCAAATTCATCGCTTCACGCAGGTATCTCTCCGCCTTTTCCAGTTCACCGAGCCGGTAATAAACCCAGCCGAGACTATCAAGGTAGAAAGGATCACCCGGTTTCAATTCCAGCGCGCGGGAAATCATTTGCAGTGCTTCCTGATGCCGGTCGGTACGGTCTGTGAGGGTGTAGCCCAGCGCATTGAGTGCCTGCGCATTGTTCGGATCTTTCTCCAGAATCCAGCGAAGGTCGGACTCAAGCACATCCAGCTTGTCCAGCCCTTCAGCAATCATTGCCCTGCTGTAGCGCAAGTCTTCACTTTGCGGGTAACGATTGATGGCTTCTGACAGTAAATCAAATGCGGCCTGGCTCTGTCCCTGCTCTCGCAACAGGCTGGCTTCAAACAGATAATACTGCAGCGCCTGTTGTGGCAGCTCTTCCCGCAACTGCGCCAGATGAATCCGTGCCTTGGCGAGATCGCCCCGTTCAACCAGCAGGTTGATGTAGTTACTCTGGGCGACATCAAAACGGTTGCTCTGCACCGGTACCGAGGCAAACCAGACCAGCGCCGCATCGATGTTGCCGTTCATCTCTTCGGCCAGGCCCATAAAATAGGAAGCTTGAAAACTTGGGTCTCCCAGTTTGAGTAATTCACTGAAATAAGATTTAGCCAGTTGCCCCTCTTTGTCTTCCAGGGCCAGCAGACCGAGTGCAAACAGGGCATCGCGGTTGTCCGGGTCCTCTGCCAGAATGGTTTCGAACACCTCGCGCGCTTGTTCAGTTTCGCCATTTTCACCCAGTAATTTGCCATAGGTAAAACGCAGGTCCTGGCTGGCATCATCCTGTTTTGCCGCCCTGGCAATCAGTTTCAGTGCGTCTTCAGAGCGTCCCATCCGCTGAAACGTATCCGCTTTGAGTACCAGGTAATCTTCATTGTCAGGGTCGGCTTCCAGCAAAGGTGCCAGTTTGTTCAGCGTTTCCTCATAGCGTTTGTAGAAAAACGCCATACGGGCATAGGCAAAACGTGCTGCCGGATCATTTTGCTGATAACTGTCGAGTTGTTTGAGCATGTTCAGGGCTTCATCCGGCTCAGCGACTTCAGCCAGATTTTCGGAAACACGGATTAAGTAGGCTTTCTTTTTGTCCGGCGCCAGAGACAATGCCTTGTTCACGGCATTCACCGCACCCTGGTAGTTGTCTTGCAGCATCAGAAAGGGGGCCTGCATGATGTAAACATCTGCATCGTTAGGATCGACTTCAATCCAGCGTTCCAGCGCGTCATTGATTTGCTGCTGATCGCGAGACAAGGTGGCTACCTGTGCACTCCGGCTCGCCAGTGCCGGTGAGTCGACCATCTCCGCCGCCCGTTGATAGAGGTCGACAGCAATGCCCACCTGACCCCGTTGTCCGGCCACTTCCGCAGAGAGGATGTAATACATTAATTCCGGCGATAGCGGCATGTACTGTTTTGGCTGCCGGGTCTCTGATTCAGTCTCGGCTGCTGTTTCCAGCTGGTTTTCAGCAGGTGCATCATCGGGCGCTCCGGCCTGTTGTGCGGGCGTTGAGGCACAGGCCAGCAAAAACAAAGGCATGCCTATCAGACCGGCATGTTTGAGGCGCTTCCCGGCTCCCCGAAAGAAAGATTGCATCAAATCCATATTAGAACGACCTGCACGTTTGATTTTGATAGAATGGTGTATTGATTTGTCCAATAAATACGATTGCAACAACGGCTGTAGAGTTTACCAGCATTTAATTACGACTTTTTCTCAATATGCATCTTGTTACCTACGGCATCAACCACAACACAGCCCCCGTGCATGTACGCGAGCTGTTTGCTTTTGATGCGAGTGTATTACCCAGCGCATTGTCTGCCCTGCACCAGCAGGAATCTGTGCTGGAAGTCGTGATTTTGTCGACTTGTAATCGGACAGAAATTTACTGTTGTCTTGACGATGATTCAGACAATACGATCCTGGCTTGGTTGCATGACTTTCACCAGCTGGACAGCGAGACCATCACGCCTTATCTCTATCATTACCAGGGCTGTGATGCGATTCGTCATCTGTTGCGTGTCGCCTGCGGTCTCGACTCAATGGTACTGGGTGAGCCCCAGATCCTGGGTCAGCTCAAAGATGCCTACAGCCAGTCACTCAACGCCAGCACCCTGGGAAAATCTCTGGGCAGATTATTCCAGCACGCTTTCGCCGTCGCCAAACAGGTACGAACCGATACCGCCATTGGTAACAGCCCGGTTTCAGTCGCCTTTGCTGCTGTCAGTCTGGCCAAGCAAATCTTCAGTGACCTGGCCGAATCCACGGCTTTGCTCATCGGCGCCGGCGATACCATTGAGCTCGCGGCCCGTCATCTGCATGACAATGGCATTCAAAGACTGATTATTGCCAACCGCACCGTGGAAAGAGCCCATAATCTGGCAGTCCAGGTTGATGGTTATGCTATCAGTCTGAGTGAATTACCGGCCCACCTGGCAGAAGCCGATATCGTGATTAGCTCTACCGCCAGCCAGTTACCCATCCTCGGTAAAGGTGCGGTAGAGCGAGCGCTGAAACAACGCAAGCGTAAACCCATTTTCATGGTCGATATCGCTGTTCCGCGTGATATCGAAGCTGAAGTCGGCCAACTGGAAGATATCTATCTTTACTGCGTCGATGATCTGAGAGACATCATTGAAGAAAACCTTCAATCACGCCGCGATGCCGCTCTGCAGGCTGAAGAAATCATCGACACTCAGGTCGATCATTTCCAGGCCTGGCTGCGCACCCAGGATGCAGTCCCAGTCATTCGCGCCATTCGTGACAGTGCAGAAGAGATAAGTAAGCATTCACTCGAAAAAGCGCTCAGGCAGCTTGAGCAGGGTCTGCCGGCCGATCAGGTGATGGCGGAGCTGGCCCGCAGCCTGACCAATCGTTTATTGCACGAACCCAGCCGGCAACTCCGCCTGTCCGGTTTTGATGAAGACGGCCAGCTGCTGGAATCAGCGCGACGTCTGTTTAATATCAAGGATAAAAAGTGAAAGAGTCGATCAAGCAGAAACTGGAATCCCTCGTCGATCGTCATGAAGAAATCGCCGGCCTGCTGGCAGAACCGGATACCATGGCGGATCAGAACAAGTTTCGCAGTTTATCTCAGGAATACGCACAATTAGAGCCTGTTGTCAGCAATTTCAATGCATATCGCAGCACATTATCCGATATCGACGATGCCCGGGTTATGCTGGAAGAGGATGATGCTGACATGCGGGATATGGCCAGGGATGAGCTTGCCCAGGCTGAAGACAGACTCGATGAACTGGAACTGACGCTGCAGAAGCTGCTGCTGCCTAAAGACCCCAACGATAAACGTAATATCTTCCTTGAAATCCGCGCCGGCACCGGCGGTGACGAAGCTGCGATATTTTCAGGTGACCTGTTCCGCATGTACAGCCGCTATGCCGAACTACGTCGCTGGCAGGTAGAAGTGATTAACGCTCAGGAAGGCGAACATGGTGGCTACAAGGAAATTATCTGCCGTATCGTCGGGGACGGGGCTTATTCCAGACTCAAATTCGAATCCGGTGCGCATCGGGTACAGCGGGTGCCGGAAACCGAATCTCAGGGTCGTATTCATACCTCTGCCTGTACTGTCGCGATCCTGCCAGAAGTCGACGAGATCGACGAAGTTGATATCAATCCGGCCGATATTCGTGTTGATACTTTCCGCGCCTCCGGTGCCGGTGGTCAGCATGTTAATAAAACCGACTCAGCGATTCGTATCACGCATATACCGACCGGCATTGTGGTGGAATGTCAGGAAGAACGCTCACAACATAAAAACCGCGCCAAGGCAATGTCGGTACTGCAGTCCCGGATTATGGCGGAGCAGATTCAAAAACAGGAAGCCGAACAGGCCCAGACCCGGAAATCCCTGGTGGGCAGTGGCGATCGCAGTGAGCGCATTCGCACCTACAACTATCCGCAGGGACGAATCACCGACCATCGTATCAACCTCACGCTGTATAAACTGAATGAGATTGTGGAAGGCGATCTGGATCAGGTAATCGAACCTTTGATCAATGAATATCAGGCTGATCAGCTGGCCCTGTTAGCAGAGGGCAAATAGCGCTCTCATTCAAAATCAGCCATTGGCGCATCTTCATTAAGGCCTTTACTTATGTCTTGAAGCAGGCATAAAGTTAATCCTGAAGGTACTAGAATGAAGACAGCGAAAAACAATATTACACTGATTATTGGCTATCTTGCGCTTCTAATCAGCTTCAATATCGCCCTGGCTGAGGCGCCGTCTCCGCTCAAGGCTGAGTTTGCAGCTTACGCCATTGATTTTGTCGAGGCTGATTTCAACAGCCCCGATGACTATGGCGAAGATCTCGGACTGCTGCCTGATAACCACAGTCGATGTCAGGCAGGCTCGCTCGCCCCGCAGCTTCCGCTTGCCATCTACACGCTTTCACCACGCTATTCTCCTGTCTCAATCAGAGGCCCTCCCGTTTCATCATTTGCCCCCGTTTAATGCCTTAACAGATTGCTGCCTGCCAGTATGTACCTGCAGGCGGCGGAGCAAGTTCAGGAGCTTATGATGAAAAAACTCAGCTTATTACCACTTGATACGGTTGAACACCTGGTTCAGCCTGATGATTTCCATGAAGTCACTGTCGACTCACCTGCAGTGACGATTTTCACCGATTTTAAACAGCATATGCCCAGAGTCATTGAGGCAGACACGCCTGCAGTACAGGCTGGCTATATGATGAGAAAAGCCCATGTCCGGCTGCAGTTAGTTGTCGACAACAGCAATGAGCTGATAGGTACGATCAGTCTGAAAGAACTCGATGGTCAGCATCTTCAAATCATGCAGAATCAGGGCTTCAGCCGCCAATCCATGCTGGTCCGGGATTTGATGATTCCGCGCAGAGAGCAAAAAGTGGTTGATTATCAGCAGCTGCTTGATGCCACTGTGGGTGATGTGCTTGACGCGCTACAACTCAACGGCAGTTTGCATTGCCTTGTAGTTGACCATCAAGCGCACCATATCCGCGGCATTATTGCCGCCTCGGATATCGCCAGGCGTTTACATATACCGGTAGAAATCGAAAAGCCGGCGACCTTTGTTGATATCTTCAAGGCAGTCAATGACATGATCTAGCCGGCTCATTCCATATAACAGGGCCTGACAGCACAAGTCAGGCCCTGTTTGAATAAACTCAACTTAACCAGTCGCGGGGCGGCAGAAAGTCGGTATATAGCCTGGCTTCTGCCGAACCCGCCTCGGGCTGCCAGTTATAACGCCATTTCACCAGCGGCGGCAAAGACATCAGTATCGATTCAGTACGGCCACCGGACTGCAGACCAAACAGGGTGCCGCGGTCATAAACGAGATTGAATTCGACATAGCGCCCCCGGCGGTAGAGCTGAAAGTCACGCTCCCGTTCTCCATACGCTACATCCATGCGTTTTCTGACAATGGGGGCATAAGCCTTGATATAGCTGTTGCCGACCGACTGCAGAAACGCAAAGCAGGTATCAAAGCCCCACTCATTCAGATCATCAAAGAACAGACCACCGACACCACGGCATTCATCACGATGTTTAAGGTAAAAATACTCATCACACCAGTGCTTGAAGCGGGGATAGACATCTTCGCCAAATGGCTCACAGGCCGCTTTGGCGGTCTGATGCCAATGCATCACATCGTCTTTATTACCATAATACGGCGTTAAATCGTAACCGCCGCCGAACCACCAGATAGGTTCTTCACCGGCCTTTTCAGCAATGAAGAAACGTACATTGGCATGAGAGGTAGGTACGTAGGGGTTATGGGGATGAATCACCAGCGACACGCCCATCGCTTTAAAACTGCGACCGGCCAGTTCAGGACGACTGGCTGTGGCAGAGGGCGGCAGGTTATCCCCGCTGACTTCAGAAAAATTCACCCCGCCCTGTTCAAAGAACCTGCCACCGCTGAGAACGCGGGTGCGTCCACCACCACCGGCTTCGCGCTGCCATTCATCGAGTTCAAACCGAGCCTGACCATCTATTTCTTCCAGTGCATTGCAGATGTTGCCTTGCAGCGAAAGTAAATATTCACGTACTGCATTAATATCGGGCTGGCTCATCGCAGAATAGCTCCGGTTCTGGCGTCCCGGATCTGGCTGGGTTTAGTGGCGCCGCCGAGTGATCCCGGCATCACATAATCAATGCCCGGTAACTGCCAGCGAACCTGGTGCACATTCATTGCGGGACGGACACCGGCCACATTGGCGCTGGTCGAGACAATCGCGCCGCCAAAGGCATTGCATAAATCACGGGTTTGCTCGTGCGCGGTGACACGCACGGCGATAGTGTCATGAATACCGGTCAGCAGTTCCGAGACCTCTTCCCGCACCGGTAACAGCCAGGTGACTGGACCGGGCCAGGTCTGCTGCAATTGTTTCAGCACCTCACTGGAGACAGGCTGGATGAAATCCTGTAACTGATTAAAATCCGAGGCAATCAGGATCAGACCTTTGTCCCAGGTTCGCTGTTTGAGCTCCAGCAGATCCTGCAAGGCGTCTTCATCCCAGGGATCACAGCCGACACCAAAAACCGCTTCGGTGGGATAGGCGATGACGCCGCCGGCCTGCAGCGTTTCCACGGCTCGTCTCAGCCGCCAGTTGCTTGTTGTCATTGCAATATCCATGAAATAACGTCAGTGCTGTATTGTAAATGACCTTGCCCGGCCATGCTGTCTGAGCCTGATTTATCCAAAATCCACTGCCGATCGCGCCCGCATTGATTTAATGCAGTCTATCTCCCTGCTGTTATTGCGAGCATAGCGACGCAATCGCAGCGGCAATCGATGAGGTCCGTGCGCACGAGCCTCATGTTTTGCTATGCCGACTGTTCCCGGGCTACCGCACGATAAGCAATATCGGTTCTGTAGTAAGCATCGTTCCAGCTGATTTCCTTCAGCGCGTCATAGGCAGCTGCCTGAGCCGCAGCGACGGATTCACCCAGCGCGGTCACGCAAAGCACACGACCACCGGCTGTCACCACGTCATCACCGTGACTCGCAGTGCCGGCGTGGAAGACCTTGCTGCCTTTGCTTTCTGCTTTATCGATACCGGAAATTACATCGCCTTTACGATACACATCCGGATAACCACCTGCTGCCATGACCACACCAATCGCCGCTCGCGGATCCCAGTGGGCTTCGACCTGATTCAGGCGGCCATCGAGTGCTGCTTCACACAGCTCGACCAGATCCGACCGCAGACGCATCAGAATCGGCTGGGTTTCAGGATCACCAAAGCGGCAATTGAATTCGACGACTTTAGGTGCGCCTGTGTCATCAATCATCAGTCCGGCATAGAGAAAACCGACATAAGGCCGCCCATCTGCGGCCATGCCTTTGACAGTCGGCTCGATCACTTCATCCATAATGCGCTGATAGACGGCATCAGTGACCACCGGGGCCGGAGAATAGGCGCCCATACCGCCAGTGTTGGGGCCTTTATCACCATTGTCACGGGCCTTGTGATCCTGCGAAGTCGCCAGCGGCAGAATATGTTCGCCGTCGACCATAACGATAAAACTGGCTTCTTCACCGGTCATGAATTCTTCGATCACAACACGGTGGCCGGCATCACCGAACTTATTGCCTGACAGCATATCTTCAACAGCTTCAATCGCTTCAGCTTCAGTCTGGGCGACAATGACGCCCTTACCGGCAGCGAGACCGTCAGCTTTAACGACAATCGGAGCACCTTGTGCACGAATATAGTCTTTCGCCTCATCCACTTCGGTAAAGACTTTGTAGGCTGCGGTCGGGATTTGATGGCGGGCCAGAAAGTCTTTGGTGAAGCTTTTTGAAGCTTCCAGTTCAGCAGCGGCTTTGCTGGGGCCGAAACAGTTGAGACCGGCTTGTTGAAAGGCATCCACCACGCCCATCACTAGTGGTACTTCGGGACCGACCACGGTCAGATCGATGGCATTGTCTCTAGCGTAAGACACCAGTCCTTCAATATCTTCGACCTTGATATCGACATTGCTGATACCGGGCTCGTTGGCAGTGCCGGGGTTACCCGGGGCAACAAAGACCTGCGGTTGTTTTGGAGAGTGACTGAGTTTCCAGGCCAGCGCGTGTTCGCGCCCGCCACTGCCGATAACAAGAACTTTCATAGATTCGCCGAAAAAGTATGCTGAAAAGTCGATAATAATACCGTAGATAGGCTGATTTCTAAACAAAAGTGATCGTCTTTTGCTGCTGCCAGACGCAATTGCAAAGGGCATCACTTTTAATTATCTTGAAGCCGAGACAGCAGCGACAAAAAGGACCGGAAGCGTGGAAGATCTGAAAACCTCGGAAGCCTGGCGAGTGTTTCGCATCCAGGCGGAGTTGATAGACGGTATCGAAACGCTCAATGAACTGGGTCCGGCCGTGTCTATTTTCGGCAGCGCGCGGCTCACTGAAGATTCTCCCTATTATGATGATGCGCGCAGCGTCGCTCGCAGTCTGTCTCAAGCCGGGATCTCGGTCATCACCGGCGGCGGCCCCGGTATAATGGGCGCAGCCAATGCAGGCGCGTTGCATCAGGGTGGTCGCTCTGTCGGCCTCAATATCGAACTCCCTCATGAGCAGCTCGCCAACCCGAGCCAGGACACCCGTCTCAGTTTCCGCTATTTTTTTGTGCGCAAGCTGATGTTCGTCAAATACTCGATTGGTTACGTTGTATTCCCCGGTGGTTTTGGCACGCTGGACGAGTTCTTCGAAGCTCTGACCCTGATGCAGACCCAGAAAATACGCCACTTTCCGGTCATTCTGTATGGTTCCTCATTCTGGCAGGGCCTGCTTGACTGGCTGAAACAGCAGATGGTGGGGCTGGGTTGTATCGATCCGGATGATCTGTTCCTGTTTCGCGTCATCGATAAACCCGACGAGGTGCTGCCTGTGATTAAAGCGCATGTCGACAGCCTGTCAGAACGTTCGGAAGGCGAACAACGCTCAACGATTTGATCCAGGTCAAGACAAGTCCAATCAGCCCGATTCGCTCAGTTTATCGAGGTTATACTCTGCTCAAAATTTGAACAGGTCTGATTATGAGCGACTCCCTACAATTCGACGTTGATCTGATTCAGCGCTATGACAATGCCGGCCCACGCTATACCTCATACCCGACTGCGGTTGAGTTCCACGAGGGCTTCAACACGACCAGCTATAAAAAGCATATCGAACACTCCAATCAGCGCGGCGGCCCTTTATCACTCTATTTCCACCTGCCATTTTGCGACACCGTCTGTTTTTACTGCGCCTGCAATAAAGTCGTCACCAAAAACCGCGCCCATGCCGAACCCTATCTGCATAACCTCTACAAGGAAATGGCGATGCAGGCAGAGCTGTTTGACCAGCACCGCGTCGTCGAACAACTGCACTGGGGCGGCGGCACGCCGACCTTTATCAGCCACCAGCAGATGCGGGAACTGATGCGCGTGACCCGGCAACTGTTCAAGCTGGCAGAAGATGATCAGGGCGAGTTTTCAATTGAAGTCGACCCGCGTGAGGCCAGTGCCGGGACAATCGCCTTATTGCGTGAAATCGGTTTTAACCGCCTCAGCCTGGGATTGCAGGACTTTGATCCTCAGGTGCAAAAAGCGGTGAACCGGATTCAGTCTGAAGCAGAGACTTTTGCGGTGCTGGAAGCCGCACGCCGGGAAGGCTTTCGCGGTGTCAGCCTGGATCTGATTTACGGCCTGCCGCATCAGACTGTCACCAGCTTCAATGAAACACTTGATAAAGTCATTGCTGCCGCTCCCGACAGGCTGTCGGTATTCAATTATGCTCACCTGCCGGAACGCTTTCGCACCCAGAGACAGATCCGCACTGAAGACCTGCCGACAGCACGCGCCAAACTCGATATTCTGCAAAGCACTATCGACAAACTGACCAGCGCCGGTTATGTCTATATCGGCATGGATCATTTCGCCAAGCCGGATGACGAACTGACTCTCGCGCAACAGAAAAAACAGCTTTATCGAAACTTTCAGGGCTACTCCACCCATGCCGAGTGTGACCTCATCGGATTCGGTGTTACCTCCATCAGCATGGTGGGGGATTCCTACAGCCAGAATGTCAGAACCCTGGTGGAATATGACAGCGCCATCCAGGCAGGTGAATTAGCTGTGTTTCGCGGTATCGAACTGGATCAGGATGACAAACTGCGCCGCGATATCATCTCTCAACTTATTTGCCACTTTTCTCTCGATATCGCTGACATTGAACGCCACTACCCCATCGATTTCGCCGAATATTTCCATGCCGTGTTTCCGCAACTGGAACAGTTTGCCCGTGACGGGCTGTTGCAGTATAACTGGGAACATATTGAGGTGTTGCCCGCCGGCCGTCTGCTGATTCGTCACATTTGTATGGCTTTTGATAAATACAGCCAGGGATCGCAGCAGCGTTTTTCCAAAGTTATCTGATTACGGCAATTACGCTTAACGATCCCGCAACGCTTCAGCTACACTTAAGCACAGCAATCGCAGTTCCCTCTCCCTGAGGTAGAGGGCTTAGATGAGGGTCTACCTCAAAGGCAAGCAACCGGGTTATTAAAGGCGACATGCTGGAGAAGATCAGACAATACTTCATATTCGGTGACTCGGCAGTCAAACTTTACGGGCTCGCGATTCTCACCGGTATCCTCGCCAGCCTTATTATTATCGCCTTGCGCTTGTTTATTGACGGCGGTCAGATTCTGATTTTCCCCACCGGCAAGGTTGAAGACTTTGCCAACCTGTCCTGGCAATGGGTACTGGGTCTGCCGGTAGCCGGTGGTCTGTTGATTGGTCTGCTGCTCTATGGCCTCAAGCCGGAGCAACGCAACACCGGTGTGGTTCATGTCATCGAGCGGCTGTCTTCTCATCAAGGGCGTCTGCCCTGGCAGAATGCCCTCCGCCAGTTCTTCGGTGCCGGCATCGCCCTGATTACCGGTCATTCAGTCGGCCGTGAAGGCCCCAGTGTGCACCTGGGTGCTGCGAGTGGCAGTCAGCTCGCGAGCATTCTGGAACTGCCGAATAACAGTGTCCGCATTCTGGTGGCTTGTGGCGCAGCCGCTGCCATTGCCGCTTCATTTAACACCCCTGTCGCCGGTGTTATTTTCGCGATGGAAGTCATCATGATGGAATATCACATTGCCAGTTTTATTCCGGTCATTCTGTCGTCTGTTACCGGCGCTGTGCTGAGCCGCCTAACCTTCGGTGAGAGTGTGATTTTCGCCAATCTCACCGCTGATATGCAGTCGCTCTGGGAAATTCCCTATATCGTCCTGATGGGCGTTATTATCGGCGGTCTCGCTACCCTGTTCCTGCGCAGTCTCAGCTTCTTCTCCGGCTTGCTTCAGACACATCCCTTCTGGCTGCGAACAACCTACGCCGGCATTCTGGTGGGGCTGACAGGTTTGCTGGTGCCCGAAGTCATGGGCATGAGCTACAGCGCGATCAGCGGTATTTCCTCCAATGAAGCGGCCCTGTCTGGACTTGCACTGTTGATGGTTTTGAAGCTGGTCTTGTCCACTGCCTGTGTCGGTTTCGGCATTCCTGCCGGACTGATAGGTCCGACGCTGGTGGTGGGCGCCTGCGCCGGTGCGATATTGTGGATCGCCGGTAATGCTGTATTCCCTGGTCTGTCATCAACCATGACCTTTTATGCCGTTATCGGCATGTGCGCCATGATGGGTGCCACGCTCAAAGCGCCGCTGGCGGCGCTGATGGCGATGCTGGAACTGACCGGCAATCCCAATATCATTCTGCCCGGCATGCTCGCTATCGTCTTCGCCAGTCTGATCAATCACGAATACTTCAAGCAGGACGCGCTGTTTATGAAGCTGCTGCGAACCCGCGGCGTCGACTATCGCAATGACCCCATCACTCAGACTTTGCGCCGGATCAGCGTCGCCAATGCCATGCAGCGTAACTTTATTATCATGTCGCAGCAGGTCAGCACCCAGGCTGCTGTGCATGCACTGGAATCCAATCCGGACTGGGTCTTAATCAAGAATGACAAGGATCCCATCGCCCTGATGCCGGCCGGCGATCTCGCCCGTGCCGTCAGTAGCGAAGAAGGTGAAGAGATTGATCTGATGCAGATCCCGGCAAACCGCCGCAATGTGCATAAAATCTCACTGCATGCCAGTCTGCGTGAAGCGGTGGAAGTGCTTAACAAGAATGATGTCGAAGCGCTCTTTGTCACCCGCATGACTGCGCCGATGATCGAGCGAACCTACGGCATCCTGACCCGGGAAACCATCGAATCACACTATCAACTGCCCTATGCCGTGACCGCCAAACACCAATAGTCCAATCGCGGTTAATGGGTTATAATGCGCGGCTTGTTGCCCAGGTGGTGAAATTGGTAGACACAAGGGACTTAAAATCCCTCGGCTTTGCGGCCGTGCCGGTTCGATTCCGGCCCTGGGCACCATCAAGAATTTAAAAGCCTCAATACGGAAACGTGTTGAGGTTTTTTTGTTGCCGAGCAATTATTAAAAATAATAAAGAGTATAAGTTAACTGCGAAATTAATCCCGCCAGGCCCGATTATTTGGCCGCAACAACCTCTTCCAGCTTGAGCCCTGTCAATTCACGAATACTTCGCCATAGATAATAGAGGATGCCCATCGTCATCAACATCGAGGGGATAGCAATAACAGGGTAGCTGTAAAGGGTCAGTTGTCCCAGCTCTTCATTAAAGGCCTGCGTGCCGGCCGGACTGGTGACAATGGCTTTTGCCAGGACGTAGTTCATGATTGCTGAAAAGGCAAAAGAGCCCGCCACAAAGTAAGTGGCTTTAAGCAGGCGAGCTTCAAACAGTTGACGACTGTTGGCTTGTTCCAGCTTGTCTTCAACCAGTTTGATATTCATCACCGCCGGGTTGAAAAGCAGAGTTCTCACCAGCGGATAAGGCGTAAATACCGACAGCAGCACGGCGATGCCGATAAGACCGGGAACAGCCGCCTCTTTAATCGCCAGCCATTTGACATCGAGTGCCAACAGACCAATACCGCCTGTGAGTAAAATACTGATCAATCCCAGCAAGGCGATAAAATTAAATTTTCGATGTTTGATCAATTCAAACAGCCCCCAGCCGATAGGGAAAGCCAGCGCAATGATCAAACCGCCTGTAGCACCCAGATATTCCTCTGTGCTGAATTTCATCAGAATAATGGATGGCAGAATGATGCTGAGCAAGAGGTCCAGCATCGAATTGGATTTTTGCTTGGGTGATGTATTCATGTGTCTTTTTACGTTAACTTTTCTGTCTGAGGCCTTGCTCATCAAGACAACAGAGCAGCTGAGAAATTGCATAAGCATGCTTTATGAGCTTACTTTAGGACCTGCAATTTCTTAAATATCGTTAAACCCTACCGGTATGTATGAAAAAAGCAATCAGCATTCACATAATCTCATACTACTGCCTGGATAATTCGCTTTTGTTCACACAACTCCGGTCTCTGCCAGGCACAATAGAAAAATTCTTTCATTATTTATGTTTAATCCTGAATATTATTGACTCAACTATCAGTCACACAGTTGAATTGCTGATATCTGCAAATTAGATGAATGGGATTTGAAATGACCGGACTGGAGCTCGACCCCGTACTACTCTCTCGATTGCAATTTGCTTTCACTATCAGCTTCCACATCATTTTCCCGGCATTCACTATCGGTCTGGCCAGTTGGCTTGCGGTGGTGGAGGGTCTGTACCTGAAAACGGGCCGCAAGGTCTACCAGGACATCTACAAGATGTGGATAAAAATCTTTGCTGTCTGCTTTGGGATGGGGGTTGTCTCCGGCGTCGTGCTGTCTTATCAGTTCGGCACCAACTGGTCGGTTTTCTCGGACAAAGTCGGCAATGTGATTGGTCCCTTGCTGGGTTATGAGGTCTTGACTGCATTTTTTCTGGAAGCCTCATTCCTCGGCATTATGCTGTTTGGCTGGGGCCGGGTCAGCCAGAAAATGCATTTTGCCTCTACCGTCATTGTCGCTATCGGCACCATCATTTCAGCTTTCTGGATTTTGTCAGCCAATAGCTGGATGCAGACGCCGCAAGGTTTTGAAATCGGCGCTGACGGCATTCTCTATCCCACCAATTGGCTGGAAGTCATTTTCAACCCTTCTTTCCCCTATCGCTTTCTGCATATGCTGACTGCCGCCTATCTGACCACAGCTTTTGTTGTCAGCGGGGTGAGCGCCTTTTACTTGTGGCGGAAAGTTTATACCGAGCATGCCAGGGTCATGTTCGCCATGGCGATGCTGATTGCGGTCTTTGTAGCCCCTGTCCAGTTACTGATTGGCCACGCGCATGGCGAAAACACCATGCATCATCAGCCTGTCAAAGTCGCTGCCATGGAGGGTAACTGGGAACAGGGCGGTCACAAACCGCTTTACCTGTTCGGCATGCCTAACGAAGACACCGAAAGCACCGATTATGGTATTACCATCCCCGGCGGCGCGAGCTGGATATTAACGGGGTCAACCGAGGGTGTCATTCCCGGGCTCCAGGATGTGCCGAAGGAAGAGCGGCCACCGGTGGCAATAGTTTTCTGGTCTTTCCGTGTTATGGTCGGTATGGGTATGGCAATGCTGTTGACCGGTTTTATTGCGGCAATACTTTTCTTCAGAAAGCGTTTGTTTCAGTCAAGAAAATTTCAACTCTGGTGCATGGCCATGACTCCCAGCGGTTTTATCGCTGTATTGGCTGGCTGGTTTGTGACTGAAATCGGCCGGCAACCCTTCACTGTTTATGGCGTGTTGAAAACCAGTGACAGCATATCGCCGGTCATTGCCGAACAGGTCGCGTTGAGCCTGGGCATTTTTATTGTCTTTTACACACTGATTTTTGGCGCCGGCAGCTATTACATTCTGAAATTGATTTCAAAAGGACCGGCAAAACAGGCTGAAGGTTACTACGAGCATGGTCATGAAACCATTGCACCGCGCTTCGCTGGCGATCATTGAGGGAAGGCTGGATTATGTTTGATTTTTCATCATGGCTGGATTTGCCCCTGATATGGGCCGGTATCATTGCTGCCGCCATATTCATCTATGTGCTGCTGGATGGCTTTGATCTCGGTTGTGGCATTCTTTTTCCTTTCGCGCCGTCCGACCAATCCCGCGATAGCATCATGAACTCAATCGCGCCGTTCTGGGACGGCAATGAAACCTGGCTTGTTCTGGGTGGTGGGGGCTTGTTTGCCGCCTTCCCGCTTGCCTACGCAGTGTTGATGCCTGCGCTCTACCTGCCGGTGATTCTGATGCTGCTTGGACTGATTTTCAGAGGGGTGGCGTTTGAGTTCCGTTTTAAAACCGAAGGCCGGGATCGCAAGTTATGGGACTTATCCTTCCACATTGGCTCTATGCTGGCGGCTTTTATGCAGGGCATCATTCTCGGCAATATTGTTCAGGGCATTGAAGTCGCTCAACGAAGTTTTGCCGGCGGTCCACTCGACTGGGCCAATGGTTTTGCGCTGGTTACCGGTATCGCACTGGTATTCGGCTATGCCCTGATTGGTGCCACCTGGCTGATCTGGAAAAGTGAAAACGACACGCAGATCTGGGCCCGCCGTGTTGCCAGTTACGTGACCGCCTATGTGTTACTGGGCATGGCGCTCGTCAGCATCTATATGCCACTCAATGCAGAGCGCATTCAGACACTCTGGTTCAGCCTGCCTAATATTCTTTATCTGGCGCCCATTCCTGTGCTGACTTTTGTCGCATTTTTAGGCTTATGGCGGGATATTCACAGCCGCCGCGAGCTGAGCCCGTTTTTACTGACGATATTCATTTTCCTGCTCGGTTACGCCGGGGTAATAATCAGCATCTATCCCTGGATAGTGCCTTTCAGCTTCACGGTATGGGAGGCCGCCGCAGTCTCGACTTCACAGTCTCTCCTGCTTGTTGGTACCGCGATTTTCCTGCCCATCATTCTGGCGTATACGGCATACAGCTATTACGTTTTCAGGGGAAAAACCAGTGATGAGATTCATTACTGATTTTTTGGAAAAGCATTTCAGTGAGAAACCACGCCAATGGATCTGGTTTGTGGGTTTATGGTGCTTCGGTTTGCTATCTGTGCTTTTGCTGGGCGCTTTACTGAGGTTAATGATGGCTCTGTAGCTCATTATCCAGATCTGGATAATGAACATTATTTATCGCAACGATAATTTATTCAGCCTGATTCCGGCTGTTTAGGCAAGCAGGCTGTCAGCTTCACTTGGAGACCCACTGACCTTCTTCTTTCCTGTATTTCTCTTTTACCGCAGACCAAGCCACCTTATGTGCCACGGCTTCCCTTGAGTCATCACGGTCGTCCGGATCCTTGTATTGCTGCCAGGCATGATTAAATGCCTCTTTATAGATTTCCTGAGCCTGCTTCGGCAGATTGTCTTTCACCTGATCAGGTAATTCTGATAATGACTGATATGGCATAGACGCTCCTGATTTGTTTTATGGCTGAACAATGCTGACTGGTCGTATCAGGGTTTCCTTAGACTGACCTGCCAGAGCGAATCGATAAACCGCTCCCCGCTGTCACTGAAGTTATCAATCAGCTTGTAACCCGTTTGCTTGCAAAGAGAATCAATCTCCGTCGGTAAAAATTTGAAGGAATATTCCAGATGCAGGGGCTCGAAAGCATCAAAATGAAATGCCTGCTGCAAAGCCTCGATATAGACTTTTTGCTCTCTGAGCGCCAGCAGATAACTCTCCATCGCACCCAGAACCGGGTTGTAGACCGCATAATGCTGAAAAGCTGAAAGGTCAAAATCGCCGCCCAGCTCCCGGTTGATTCGGGCCAGCAGATTGAGATTGAGATCGCGTGTGTAATTGCTGGAATCGCTGTAGGCACTGACAAGCTCGTTGATGTCTTTCTTCAAATCAAAGCCAATCAGCAGATAATCATCCGCGTTCAGGCTGCTCCACAGCCGACGCAGAAAGGCTTTGCTTTCGACATGATCGAAGTTACCGATGTTGGAGCCCAGAAACAGCACCAGTTGGCGTTTCGATGAACGTTCCTTAACAAAACGCAGGCCATCAAAATAATCACCCACCAGCCCGCGAACGGTGAGATTGGTTTTTTCTTTGATTGTTTCCGCGAGCATATCCATCGCTTTGTCGGAGATATCGATGGCATAGAAATTCACCTTGACCCCGGCTGCCAGAAAGCTGTTGAGGATGAGCTCACTCTTATGACCATCGCCGGCGCCCAGTTCGATGATGTCGATTTCATCCTCACCCAGCAAGGCGGGTAACTGCCTGCTGTGCCTGTCGAGAATCTCGTATTCAGTTCGGGTGAGATAATAATCCTGATGCTGGCTGATGGCCCGGAACAGCTCACTGCCGGTATCATCATAGAAGTATTTGGCTGAAAGATATTTTGATTCTGAACTGAGCCCGGTCAGTACATCGGCGGCAAACTGCGCCACTTCCTGTTCATAGTCACTGGTCACTTGAGCTAATTGAGAAACATTCATAAGTCATCCTTTGCTTAACGATGTTTTGCCAGTTTGATGCCGGAGAACATCCAGCGCTGTTGCGGCAGGTAAAAATTTCGGTAGCTGGGCCGGTAATGACCGGCAGGCGTGGCGACACAACCACCACGTAATACGAACTGATTGCACATGAACTTGCCGTTATATTCCTCTAACATGCCGGAATAGGGCTGGTAGCCCGGATAGGCGGAATAATGGCTGGCAGTCCAGTACCAGACCTGATTGCTGGGCTGATCAGCACGGTTGGGATGCAGCAAGCCGGATGTCGGCGAGAGGCTGGCCGGCCGCTTTTCAAGCCAAAGCTCCAGCTCTGCTTCCACAGGCAGCCGACAGCCTTTCCAGCGTGCAAACGCATCAGCCTCAAAATAGCTGATATGCACCACAGGCTCATGCTCACTGAGCGGCTTTACACCATGTAGAGTGTACTGGTGCCAGACGCCGTCTTTTTGAAACCAGTAAAGCGGGGCATGGATATTGTTTTCGCCTACCCAGTCCCAGCCCTGGCTCAGCCACAGTGTGGGTTCGTCATAACCACCCGCTTCAATAAATTCAATAAACTCGCCACAGGTCACGCTGTTATCCCTGATGGCGAAGCGGTACAGGTACTGCTTATGCCTTGGTGTTTCATTGTCGTAAGCGAAGTCATCCCCCTGATGACCGATCTCATACACCCCTTCCTGGAACTCGGTCCAGCTCTCGGTCACCGCGGGGGCCGACCAGTGTGCTTCGCTGTAGGCCGGCATGGAAAGGTTGGTGCCCAGAATTCGCTTGATATCCATCAGCAGCAATTCCTGGTGTTGCTGCTCGTGATGTAAACCAAGCTCAAGCACATCAAGCCATTCCGTATTACTGGGATCTCCCTCGAACAAGACCAGCACTTGCTCGTCCACCGCCTGGCGATAGCTGAATATCTCAGCAACCGTCGGTCTGGATAACTGACCGCGTTCTCCCTGCAGCCAGTGCTCACCGGCAGATTTGTAATAAGAGTTAAACAAGCGGGAATAATCAGGATCAAAGCTGCGATAGCCGCTGAGCAAGGGCTTGAGAATAGCCTGCTCGAAAAACCAGGTGGTATGAGCCAGATGCCATTTCGGTGGACTGACCTCGGCATCGGGCTGGACCACATAGTCCTCTGTCTCCAGTGGGGCACAGAGACTGAGTGAGTGTTGGCGCACCTGCTGGTAAAGCTCGCGGAGATGAATTATCCGCGGAGCAGAGTTTGACGCCGTATCGGCACGCGTGTCGAAAGCCTGGTTTTGAATGTTCATTCCCGCCCTTGATAGTTTGCAGCTATTAGAAAACGAAGTACGAACTTAATGAGTGACTGACCGTAGCATGATTAGCAGCGCTGAAGCGATAACTGGCTCACAGTGGGGGCTTTTCGTGTCCGGGCAAGCTCACCGGACCACAATACGGTCATAACTTGCTGACAGTGAAAACGGCCAGGGGTTCTTGCAGCGCTTAAATTGTCCGCCCCTGATTAATCACTCAATCTGATTGATTGATAAGAGATTGCAGCTGCGGGTAGATATTCTGCAGCACCAGCGGCTGCCCTTTCTGGTTGGGATGCAAACCGTCTGCCTGCATCAGCTTTTTATCCAGCGCGACCCCTTCCAGCATAAAGGGCACATAAGCCAGTTGGTATTCATCCGCGATATTTTTATACAGCTTGAAAAACATCTCGGTGTAACGCTTGCCGTAATTCTGTGGAATCTGATTCCCCACCAGCAGCACTTCGGCGTCAGACTGATGCGCTTTTTCAATCATCGTTTTCAGATTCTCGGTGGTTTGCTGCAAAGGGTAACCGCGCAGCGCATCATTAGCGCCCAGCTCCAGGATCACCCAGCGCGGTTTGTGTTCTGCGAGCAATTTGTCGAAACGGGCCAGACCACCCTGGGTGGTCTCACCGCTGACACTGGCATTGACCACCCTGACCTCGGGGTGTGTTTCAGAAAGTTGATTCTCCAGTAAACTTACCCAGCCCGCCTCTGGTCGCATGTTGTGGGCTGCGCTCAGACTGTCGCCCATGATGAGCAAGGTCGAGGCCGAGGCCAGGCTGCTCAGCAACAGCCCGATAATCAGAAAAAACCCGATTTGTCTTTTTAACAACATAGAAACCTTATTAAAGTGAAACCAGATGGCAGTTAAGACAGCAATAAAAGTAAAAAATTTAACTCATACTGTAACTGCCAATACCGGCGACCTGACCATACTGAAAAGTATTGATATGGAAATCAAGGAAGGCGAATCGGTTGCCATTGTCGGTGCCTCGGGCTCCGGCAAGTCGACGTTACTGGGCCTGCTGGCTGGTCTGGACATCAATACCGCTGGCGAAATATACCTCTATGACCATGCCTTTTCCGAAATGGATGAAGAAGCACGTGCTTTGCTGCGTGGCCAGTACGTGGGTTTTATTTTCCAGTCGTTCCACCTGTTACCCAGTCTGCAGGCGATTGAAAACGTCATGCTCCCGGCCGAACTCAAAGGCGATAAAAACGCCCGCCAGAAAGCCGAGGCCCTGCTCGCCAGAGTCGGCTTATCAGAACGTCTCAGCCACTATCCCAGCCAACTCTCCGGCGGTGAACAGCAGCGGGTGGCGATTGCCCGGGCTTTTGCCTCCAGCCCTAAAATTCTGTTTGCCGACGAACCCACCGGTAACCTGGATGAAGGCAACGGCAAAATCATTATCGACCAGTTGTTTGAACTGAATCATTCGCAGGGGACCACGCTGGTCATGGTCACACACGACAATGAACTGGCCAAAAAATGTGATCGGCAACTGGTGATGTCCGCCGGTCAGCTGGTGGAAAAATAGTTATGGCCTTTGCTCTTCGTTTACTGCTCAGAGATCTGCGTAGCGGCGATATTCTGACCCTGATTATCGCCCTCATAATTTCAGTCAGTACCGTCACCGCCATCAGCTTATTTATCGACCGGCTGCAGCTGTCTTTTGCAAAAGAATCCGCCAGTCTAATGGCTGCCGACAGACTGATTCGAAGCGATGATCCTATCCCGCAGAGCTGGCATGATAAGGCCAGTGCGCTCGAGCTGGAACAGGCTGAAAATACCTCATTCAGGACCATGATATTTGCCGGCGGGGCATTACAACTGAGTCTGCTCAATGCCGTCACCGATCACTATCCACTCCGCGGGCAGTTTCTGGTGGATGACACCCCTTTCGGCGGTGGGGAAGCCACCCGCAAACCACCTCAACAAGGTGAAATCTGGCTCTCTTCGCGCCTGGCCAGCCTGCTCGATGTGAAAATGGGTGATGAGGTGGAAGTCGGTGAGACCAGTCTCACCGTCTCGGCGTATCTGGTCAGAGATCCCGGCTCCAGCAGCTCCGCCTTTGCCGTGTCACCCCGCGCCGTGATGAATATGGCTGATCTTGACGCCACCGGCGTGATTATTCCCGGCAGCCGGGTGCGTTACAGTCTGTTGCTGGCCGGTAAGCAGGAAGCGCTCGAACAGTACGAAAACTGGATTAAACCGCAACTCAATGAAGGCCAAAGCTGGCGAACACCGATACAGAAAGGCGAGCGAATCGGTGACAGCATCGGCAAAGCGCAGTCCTTTTTGCTGCTCGCCGGCACGCTGGCGGTGATCCTGTCAGGGATCGCTATCGCGCTGGCTTCACAGCGCTTTGTGAAGCGGCATTTGATGCAGGTTGCCGTGTTAAAAACTTTGGGCGCAACTCCGGCAACACTGATTCAGACCTTCCTGATTCAATTCTTCATGTTATTTGTGGTCGCTGTCGCTGTGGGGCTGGCCGTCGGCTGGCTGATACAGGGGCTGATTTCCTCGGTTTTAGCCGACCTGATGTCAACGGCCCTGCCAGAACCGTCTCCGAGACGCTTATGGCTGGGCATTGCCACCGGTTTGGTCTCCATGCTGGCCTTCTGCCTGCCCTTGATGCAAAGGCTGATTAACATTTCACCGATGACAGTGCTGCAACCGGCGATCAAGCTTGAGCACAACACCGTGATTATTTACAGCCTCGGCTTTATCGGCATGTTCGGGCTGATGTGTCTCTATACCCAGGGCTTTTTGCTGCCCCTCATTATGACGCTGGCGATTGCCGGCATTGCTGTGCTGGTCTCAGGCTTGGGGTTTACTGTATTCCGATTGGGGCGCTCACTGACCTCGGGCGCCACCAGTGGCTGGCAGATAGGTCTGGCTTCGCTGTACCGGCGACTGATACCGAATCTGTTCCAGCTACTGGTATTCACGCTGATTATTATGCTGGGTCTTATTCTGGTTGGTATCAAGACCAGTCTTATCTCGGACTGGCAGCGACAACTGCCGGCCGATGCCCCCAACCATTATCTGTTTAATGTGCAGGCAGATCAGGTCGCAGCCATTAATCAAATTACTGACACGCTGGAAGTGCCGCATTCTGAATGGTACCCGATGGTCCGTGGTCGGGTGATTTCAGTGAACGACACCACGATTCAGTCGCTTTATCCTGAGGGCCGCGGCGAACCCGAGCTCTACGAGCGTGAATTGAATCTGACCTGGTCAGACACCATCGGCAAAGGCAATAAACTGGTCGCCGGTGACTTTAATGCCGACGGCCTCTCCGTTGAGCAGAGCGCTGCCGAAGAGGCCCGTCTGGGCCTGGGGGATGAGCTGGAAATCAATATCGGCGGCAATGTCGTGACTTTGCCCATCACTTCGATTCGTGAGGTCGACTGGGGCTCGATGCAGCCCAACTTTTATCTGATCCTGCCCAAAAAGACGCTTGAAGATTACACTGCAAATTTTGTCAGCAGTGTGTTTGTCAGCGACAGTCATGCCCAGGCTTTTTACAAAGCCATGGCCCGTTTTCCTACCGTATCGATGCTGAATGTCGGTGAGCTGTTAAAGCAGATTCAGACCATCATCAGCCAGTTATCTCAGGCAATTCAGCTGGTGCTGATCTGCATTCTGGCGGCAGGCGGTCTGGTATTGCTGGCGAGTGTGAGGGCAACGCTGGAAGAAAGACTGGAAGAAGGCGCCTTGTTACGCGTGCTGGGCGCCAGGAAAGCACTGGTGCAACAGTCCCTGTTTGTCGAATTTGGCGCTTTGGGCCTGTTTTCCGGCCTGATTGCCGCTGCCGGTGCCGAAGCCTGCCTCTATGCCTTGCAGGTATTTGTGTTCAATGCCCAAGCCAGCTGGCATCCCTTGCTATGGACACTGGGCCCTTTAATCGGGGTGATGATTATCTGCGCAATTGGTCTGTCCGCCAGCAGAACGGTACTGAAAGTGCCACCGATGCATTTGCTGAGAGAGTTCTAAATTCAGATAAAAAAAAGCCCCGGCAAACACAGCGGGGCTTTTGAGCATTCAGAACGGTCTTTATGTTTATGAATCTCTGTTTTTTATGCCCTGGTTGCCCGGCAGAGTATTTGAGTCCCTTGGTTCTGCCAGATTAGGGTCGTTTTTCTTGTCTTCGTGGGCAATGAGCTTTTTAAACACATAGCCAATAACGATCAGCGCCGCAACAGCAATAATCGTGATGGTTGTCTTGTCCATTCAAAAAATTCCTTCAATCATGTCAATGTCAATCTGGCTGAGTGATTTCATCAGGCCGTGTTATCTTAGCAAAAATTGCCGCTAACTCCGCAGAAATTCTGTTAACGTCGGGAAAGAGGCAATCCAGGCTGAAAACTTTGCAAGGATTCTGAGATGAAGCTGACAAGAACCCAGATCGCGATTCTGTTATTTACTGCTTTTTATACCGTGGCTTATGCGGCGTTTTACATTCGTGCCCTCAATACCGAATTTATCGGCTATGTCGGCGTGATTGTGCTTATTTTCGCTCTGCTCTACAGCACGCTGGATAAAACCCGGATGCCGACCTATATCCTGGCGAGCCTCTCATTGTGGGGGCTGATGCATATGATGGGTGGCAGCTATCAAACTGAGGATGGCGTGCTTTACGCCTGGCGCATCTATCCTTTCTTTGATGGTGGCGGCGAGTTTTATATTCTCAAATTCGATCAGTTTGTTCACGGCTATCTCTATGCCGTGGTGGCTTTATTATTTCTGCATCTGCTTCGGCATTATTTCGGCAATCAGCACAGCCAGATGCTGGTCGGCTTTATTGCATTGTGCGCGGCCCTGGGCGTCAGCACGCTGAATGAAATTATCGAGTTCATCGCCGTCCTGACAGTGCCGGACAATGGCGTGGGGGGGTATTTCAACCTGGCACTGGATATGGTGTTTAACTTCGGCGGGGCCTTGCTGGGGATTTTAGGCTATTACCTCTATCATTGTTGTCATCCCTCACAATAGAACATTGATCCTGCTCGTTTTTATTGCAAAAAAATTCTCAGTCTGGCGTGCAATTGCTAAAATTGGCCCAATCAATAAGAAAAGCCAGAATAGCTGCAAATGAACCAATCGGACCAGGACTTCCCTGCACAAGCCAACAAGCAGGCATTGGCTGAACTGCTTGAAACCAAGCAGAAATATCAGGCTTTTATCGAAGGCACCAATGTGGGTACCTGGGAGTGGAATGTTCAGACCGGTGAAACCCGGTTTAATGAGCGCTGGGCGGCGATCATCGGTTATCGTCTTGAAGAATTAGAACCCACCAGCATTGAAACCTGGCTCAGGCTGGCACATCCGGCTGATCTGGACAAATCCAACAAAGCATTGCAGGCCTGCTTTTCCGGCGAGGCCGAGTTCTATGATGTTGAATGCCGTATGAGGCATAGGGACGGTCACTGGGTGTGGGTACTGGATCGCGGAAAAGTCTTCAGCTACAGCGATGACGGCCGGCCCCTGATGATGTACGGCACTCATCTGGATATCAGTGAACAGAAAAACCGCGAAGAGAAACTGCGCCGCAGTGAGCAGGCTTTCAGTAATAACTTCCATTATGCCGGCATTGGCATGGCGATTGTCGGTACAGACGGGCACTGGCTTCAGGTCAATCGCAAGCTCTGTGAAATACTGGGTTACACAGAACATGAAATGCTCAAACTGACCTTTCAGGACATTACTGTAGAGGATGATCTGGAAAAAGATCTGTCGCTGTTTGAGGAAGTCATTTCCGGCGAGCGCGATAACTATCAGATCGAAAAACGCTATCATCACAAGGATGGGCATATTGTCTATGCGTTGTTGTCGGTGGCGGTTGTCAGAAAAGACGATGGCTCGGCCGATAATTTTATCTCGCAGATCCTCGATATTTCCGATCTCAGGCTGGCCCAGGATCAAATCACGGATTTATTAAACGAGGCCAAACAACAGAACCAGTTACTCAGGGATACCCAAGTCAAACTGGAAGCAGCCAATGCCAGCCTGCTGGAGCAAAGTGTCACCGATCCACTCACCAGACTGGGCAACCGGCGGGTGCTGAATACCGCACTCGATCGGGAACTGCACAGAATACGCCGCTCTGAAGCTGGCAAACTCTCAATCATCATTCTTGATGTGGATTTCTTCAAAAATTACAACGATAGTTACGGCCACCCGGAAGGCGACCGGGCACTGAAAATGCTGGCCGAGATATTATCCAAAGAATGTCGCGCCTATGATGTGGTTACCCGCTTCGGGGGCGAGGAATTCGCGATCCTGCTGCCTGATACCGACAGGGAAACCGCGATGGAAGTCGCTGAGCGGATTCGCCTGACGGCGGCACAGGCCGACTGGCCCAACCAGGCATTGACCATCAGCCTCGGCGTTTGCAGCTGGCTCAATGGCATGCAGGCCGATGAGCTGCTCCGCTTTGCCGATAAAGCTCTGTATCAGGCCAAAAACAGAGGCAGAAACTGCTGTGTGAGCTGGTTGCCTGCGGATGAGCAAGCTGAGAAAGATATCGCCAGCGTGTCCTGAGCCCTTTGTTTCACTATTTCAATTAGCCTCAACGCTTGAAAAGCACAGCCAGATGATCAACGCTGGTGTCATTGATTTAAATCTGCCGATTTAATCTCTTCTTCATCTCAAGCCTTTACAGTTTTCACACTTTTCCAGAGGACTGATCGATGGGTGATTTTCAGGATAGCCAACTAGATAAAACCGCGTTGGAGCAGATTCATGCCTACTGGCGTGCCTGTAACTACCTCGCCGCGGGCATGATTTATCTGCAGGATAACCCCCTGCTTCGTGCCAAGCTCAAACCGACGCACATCAAAAACCGCCTGCTGGGTCATTGGGGCGCGAGCCCGGGTTTGAGTTTCACCTATATCCATATGAACCGGCTGATCAACAAGCTTGATCTCAATACCATTTTCCTCGCCGGCCCCGGACATGGCGCGCCTGGTGTACTGGCACCGGTGTATCTGGAAGGCACTTATTCGGAAATCTATCCCAATAAAAGTGAAGATATCGAAGGCCTGCGTCAGTTCTTCAAATCCTTTTCTTTTCCGGGTGGCATCGGCAGTCACTGCACGCCGGAAACGCCGGGCTCAATTCATGAGGGAGGTGAACTGGGCTACAGTTTATCTCATGCCTTTGGCGCGGCTTTCGATAATCCGGATCTGATTGTCACGGTGATGGTCGGTGACGGTGAGGCTGAAACAGGGCCGCTGGCGACCTCCTGGCATTCCAATAAGTTTTTGAACCCGAAACGAGATGGCGCCGTGTTGCCGGTGCTGCATCTCAATGGTTACAAGATTAATAACCCGACCCTGCTGTCACGGATTTCGCATGAAGAACTGGAAGACCTGTTCAAAGGCTACGGTTGGACACCGTATTTTGTTGAAGGCGATGAGCCGATGGAGATGCATGCCAAGATGGCATCAACCATGGAGCAATGCATCAAGGAGATAAAAGCTATTCAACAACAGGCGCAGAGTGATGACAAAGTCGAGCGCCCGCGCTGGCCGATGATTGTACTGCGTAGCCCCAAAGGCTGGACCGGCCCTGATAATGTCGATGGTCACCGGGTTGAAGGGTATTGGCGCGCGCATCAGGTGCCACTGGCTGGCGTCAGAGACAATGCCCAGCATCTGAAACAACTGGAAGACTGGCTGTTGAGCTATCGTCCGCATGAGCTGTTTGATGATGACGGGCGCCTGATTCCGGAACTGAGAGCACTCGCGCCCAGGGGAAGCAAACGCATGAGTGCCAACCCGCATGCCAACGGTGGACTGGTGCGCAAAGACCTGAAAATGCCGGACTTTCATGATTATGCGGTTGAGGTCAGCTTCCCCGGCACGAATGCCGTTGAGAACACCCGTCCTTTGGGCCGTTTTCTGCGGGATATCATGAAAAAGAATAGGCACAACTTCCGCCTGTTCGGGCCTGATGAAAACACTTCGAATAAACTCGATGATGTCTATGAAGCCAGCAAGAAGCTGTGGATGGCTGATCTGCTGCCGGAAGATGAAGACGGCGGTCAGTTATCCCGAGATGGTCGGGTGCTGGAGATGCTCTCCGAGCATACACTGGAAGGCTGGCTTGAGGGCTATCTGCTGACCGGCCGCCATGGCTTTTTATCCAGCTATGAGGCCTTTGTGCATGTGATTGATTCGATGTTCAATCAACACGCCAAGTGGCTCGATATCTGTAATCAGATTGACTGGCGGGCCCCCTTATCATCGCTCAACCTGCTGATCACCAGCACCGTCTGGCGTCAGGATCATAACGGCTTTACCCATCAGGATCCGGGCTTTCTGGATCTGGTCGTCAACAAGAGCCCCAGCGTCTGTCGCATTTACCTGCCACCGGATGCCAATTGCCTGTTATCGGTCGCCGATCATTGTCTGCGGGCTGATAATTACGTCAATGTGATCGTTGCCGATAAACAGAAACATCTGCAGTTTCTGACTATGGATGAGGCTGTCAAACACTGCACCAAGGGGCTGGGAATCTGGGACTGGGCCAGTTCCGATCAAGGGCAGGAACCAGATGTGGTGATGGTCGGCTGCGGCGATATTCCCACCCAGGAAGCGCTGGCTGCTATTGCCCTGTTGCATGAGCATTTCCCTGATCTCAAAGTGCGCTTCATCAATGTCGTCGATCTGTTTAAATTACTGCCGGATACCGAGCATCCGCACGGGCTCAAAGACAAAGATTTCGACAGTCTGTTTACCCGCGACAAACCGGTGATTTTCAACTTCCACGGCTATCCCTGGCTGGTGCACCGGCTGGCTTACCGGCGGACCAATCACATGAACATTCATGTGCGGGGCTATAAGGAGAAAGGTAATATCAACACGCCGCTGGAACTGGCGATTCAGAATGAAATCGACCGCTTCAGCCTGGCAATGGATGTGATAGACCGTGTCGACCGGCTGCAGACCATCGGTGCCCATGCCAAACAGCAACTGAAAGATGCGCAGATTGAATGCCGTCTCTATGCCTATGAGTACGGCGTTGATAAACCCGAGTATGCGGACTGGGTCTGGCCCGGCCAGTAAAGCTTGTTAATGAAACATATTCTGGTTATCAACTGCGGCAGTTCCTCGGTCAAATTCAAAATCATTGCCTTGCCGGCCGCAACCACCCTGCTGTCCGGCGTGGTCACTGGGATTGGCGAGACAACCGGCGTCCACCAGTTGACCTGTTGTATCAGCGAGAGGTCGGAAAACACTGAGGAAACAGCCGGATTTTCTAATCACGCTGCCGCATTTGAAACTGTGCAGCGTGATCTGAACCAAAAGTTGCAACAAACCGATCTCAGGCTTGATGCCATCGGTCACCGGGTGGTTCATGGCGGCGCGGAATTCATTGAGCCGGTACAGTTGACGCCTAGTATTGTCGACAAAATAGCCGGGCTTGAACAGCTGGCGCCGCAACACCTGCCTGGTAATCTGCAGGGAATCCGTCTGTGCTTGGCGCTGTTCGCGGAGCTGCCTCAGGTCGCGGTATTCGACAGCGCCTTTCATCACACAATGCCTGAATATGCCTATCGTTATCCGGTGCCGGAACGCTGGTTCAGGGCGTTTGGCATTCGTCGGTATGGCTTTCACGGCAGTTCGCACCAGTATGTGGCCGGCAAAGCGGCTGAAATGCTGTCAAAACCACTGGAACAACTCAATCTCATCACCCTGCATCTCGGTAATGGCGACAGTGCCTGCGCTATCCGCCAGGGTAAAAGTATTGATACCTCGATGGGCTTTACGCCGCTGGAAGGGCTGATGATGGGCAGCCGCAGTGGTGATCTGGATGCCTCGGTTCCGCTATATCTTCAGCAAAAGCATGGCATGACCGCCGATGAGGTTGCTTCTCAGCTCAACTTTGAATCGGGTCTTCAGGCTATCTGCGGCTCGCATGATATGCGCGAGATAGTCGAGCGGGTTGAGCACAATGATCCGGAAGCCAGGCTGGCGCTGGAGATGTTTGTTTACCATGTGCGCAAATACATCGGTGCCTATCTTGTCGCCTTGGGGCGGGTCGATGCCTTGGTGTTTACCGGCGGTATCGGTGAAAACGCCAGCCTGATCCGTGCACGTTGCTGTGAAGGTTTAAGCCAGTTCGGTGTGGCGCTGGATAAGCAGAAAAATGTCGATAGCAAGGATCAGTCAGCGGATATCTCCAGCACTGATAGTGCAATCCGGGTGCTGGTCATCGCCACTGATGAGGAATTGCAAATCGCGCGCGAAGCCAGTGCATTGCTGGGTTTTAACGACTAGCGCGAATTTCATTCTTATGGATTAATCAGAAAAATTCTGAGGGTGAACTCACTACTTTAACTATTGTTCAGCTCAATCAGATTTGTAGCATAGGCCACGTGTTTTTGAATCAACGGAGGTTTTATGACTACCGCACTAAAAACGTTTTCCATTTTCGCTGCAGTCAGCCTGGCATCAGCGACCACGACCATGGCCTATGCCAAAGATGACAAAGTCCTGGAATCCTACAAGGAAGGTCCCTGGGTTGAAGTCATTGAGAAAACCACGGTCACTGACAAGCAGTTGGAACGTTACGCGGAGTTACAAAAGGAAGTTTCAAAGATTAACCAGAACTTCGCTAAGAAGATCGATGAAGCACCTAATAACGTGATGAAACAGTCGCTGATTCGTCAGGCGACCATCAGTCGTTATGTTGTGGTGACTGAAAGTGGCTTCGATTATGACCTGTACGAAATGATTGATGTGGCGGTTAAAACCGACCCGATCATGCGTGCACGTGTTAACAGTCTGGCGAATGTCGATGTTGGCGTCGATATGATCAAAGGCGTCACCTATACACCGATAACAGCACGTGAACCGGTGCAGGCTGAAAAAGTCGATGCAGACTTCAGCCAGCAAATGCTCAAAAGATATGCCGCAGTGCAGGACGACATCAAGATGATTCGTTCAGAGTATTCAGAAAAGATTGCTCAAGCTGACACTCGGGCGGAAGAGCGTGACCTGCTGGTAGAAGCGCATCGTGAGATTGCCGATGCCATTGAAGCAGCCGGCCTGTATCGTGAAGAGTACGGCAATATTTCACTTGCCATGCAACAGGACCCTGAGCTTCGTAGCCAGGTCCAGAAAATGATTAAGCAAAGCTCTTAATCAGTGATGACCTTAAGCCCGGCTCGGCTTTGTCGAGCCGGGCTTTTTTATGTCTGAATTATCTTTATTGCTGCAATTTCTGCATGCTGTCCTGTGCACCCATCGCCTCGGCCAGCATCAATGCGGTTTTACCATCTTGAGTCGCAGCATGTTTATCCGCGCCCTTCTCCAGCAACAAATCGATAATCTCTGTCTGATTAAACATCGCGGCAAACATCAGAGGGGTTTTACCATCAGGTGTGGTGGCATTCACATTGGCACCATATTCAATCAGCAAGGCGGCAATATCAGCATAGCCCTTGAAAGCCACACCGGCCAGAGGCGTTTGCTGCCGGTCATTTGCCAGCTCCGGATCAGCACCGTTTTCCAGCAGCAGTTTAGTCATTGCATAGTGGCCGTTATAACTCGCCAGCATCAGCAGACTGTCGCCGTTGCCATTTCTGAGATTTGCCGGCAGCCCCATTGCCAGTGGCTGCGCCAATTCGGCAGTCCGGCCTGACCGGACCAGTTCAAAAACTGTCTGCGCCAGCTCCAAAGTCTGTTCGTCCATTTCTGAAATATCCGCTGTGTTTTCGTTCATATCGCCTCCTTTGCTATCCGTTCCTTTATGACCTGCTCAGTTAACTTTTTACGTCAGACACTAGTTACGATAACAGCGGTTCATAAAAACAGGGGGTCGAATTAGTCAATTTTGGGGCTTAAGTCAGAAAAATCCTGATTCCATGACGGTAAATTTCCATAGAAGCCAATCACCAAACTGAAGTAGGGTGAATGGGTAACAAGCAACACCGTGATCCAATTCGATGGCTTTATGAGCACAGAGACAGGATCAGCTTGGTGTCAGCACATTGCCAGCATCGTGCACGCTCCTGTCTCGTAAAACTTGCTTATGCAGCTGCCAGCCCGGGCAGGAAAATCCTGTCTGACAACGGATTTTTGAGAGGAGACAATGAATGAGCAAAGCCAATAAACCCACCACCAACGATGCCGGCATTCCTGTCAACAGTGACCAGCACTCCCTGACAGTTGGACCTGATGGGCCAATTTTATTGCATGATCACTATCTCATCGAACAGATGGCCCAGTTCAACCGTGAGCGGATTCCGGAGAGACAGCCTCATGCCAAGGGCGGCGGCGCTTTTGGTCACTTTGAAGTCACCAATGATGTCAGTGAGTACACCAAGGCAGCGGTATTTCAGCCCGGCACCAAAACTGATGTATTGATCCGCTTCTCCACCGTTGCCGGTGAGCGTGGCAGCCCTGATACGTGGCGCGATCCCCGTGGTTTTGCCGTCAAGTTCTATACCTCTGAGGGGAACTATGATCTGGTCGGCAACAACACGCCGGTCTTTTTTATCCGGGATCCGCTTAAATTCCAGCACTTCATCCGCTCGCAGAAACGCCGCGCCGATACCAACCTGCGTGACCACGATATGCAGTGGGATTTCTGGACGCTCTCCCCGGAATCAGCGCATCAGGTGACCTGGCTGATGGGCGATCGTGGCATTCCTAAAAGCTGGCGGCATATGAATGGTTACGGCAGCCATACCTATATGTGGGTCAATGCTGAAGGTGAAAAATTCTGGGTTAAATATCATTTCAAAACCGATCAGGGTATCGATTTTCTGACCCAGGAAGAGGCCGATAAACTGGCCGGTGAAGATGGGGATTATCATACCCGTGATCTGTATCAGGCGATTGAGAACGGAGAGAATCCGAGCTGGACGCTGAAAATGCAGATCATGCCGATGGCTGATGCCGAAAAGTACCGCTTCAATCCGTTCGACCTGACCAAGGTCTGGCCGCATGACGATTATCCGCTGATTGAAGTGGGCAAACTGACCCTGACCCGCAACCCGACCGATTACCATACCGAAATCGAACAGGCTGCATTTGAGCCCAACAGCCTGGTACCAGGTATTGGTGCCAGTCCCGATAAAATGCTGCTGGGTCGATTGTTTGCTTATTCTGATGCCCACCGCGCCCGGCTCGGCGTCAATTACAAACAGATTCCGGTGAACCGCCCCAAAGTCGAGGTCAACAGCTACAGCAAGGATGGCGCGATGCGCGTGCAGAATGTCTCGGATCCGGTTTATGCGCCCAACTCCAAGGGCGGTCCGCATGCAGACTCCGAGCATTATCCGGAAGACACGACCTGGCCCATTGACGGCCAGATGATGCGACAGGCTTATACCCTGCATCCTGAAGATGATGACTTCGGTCAGCCCCGGACTCTGCTTCGTGAGGTGATGGATGACGCCGCGCGTGAGCGTTTCGTCAATAATGTGGCCGGTCACCTGTCCGACGGCGTTTCCGATGAAGTACTGGAGCGGGCGTTTGAATATTGGCGCAATGTTGATAAGGAGATCGGCGATCGCATCGCGCAAAAGGTCAAAGGCTGAACCGTAAATCAGCCCTAAAAGGCCGCCGTTCAGGCGGTCTTTTTATATCCCGCGGCTGAAATTTTGCCTTATGGTGAACCTAGCGACAGGAATTGGCTCTAAGCATAAATCGCCAATGGATCAGGAAAGAAACATGAAATTGCTGTCGTTTGTGACTGTATTGCTGCTGGCTTTACCGCTTCAGGCAGCAGATCTAGAAGAGTGCGAGGGCTGGAAACAAAAAGCCAATCTGTTTATGAACTGGCGCCAGCAGGGTGTACCGATTGCTGATGCGGTGAAGGAGACTGCCGGTAATATTTCCCGCGGGCTGTTACTGCGCGCCTACGCCGAACCACGCGTCACAGACTTTCAAGAACAGTATCAAGTCATTGATAAATTCAGTGAGCAGGTTTACCAGGAGTGTCTCGCTGAACAGCAGAGCCAGTCTGAATGAGTCATCAGGGGATCAGTAAAATCCTGACGGCGATCCAGCATAAATCTGTATTGCCCGTTTGCTCGGCTGAGTAAGATAAAACTCAAGTCTAAACAAAAGGAGACTGCATCATGTGGACTGCACCTGCTTATCAAGATATGCGTTTCGGTTTTGAAGTCACCATGTACATCTGCAACAGATAATCATGACTCATTATAAACAGACAGAAATGGGTTTAATGGATTGGCTGAAACACCCAATGCAGTGTAACTGCCCAATCTGTAGCGCTTAAAAAGAGGAGTGTCATTATGTGGACTGCACCAGCTTATCAAGACATGCGTTTCGGTTTTGAAGTCACTATGTATATCTGCAACAGATAATACAGTCAGCCGAACCAAAAAAGCCCCGGATTTCCGGGGCTTTTTTTTTTAAACTTGAAACGCTGTCAGACTTTGATGTTGACGTTGTTGCCGACATTCGGGGAAGGTTGCGCCGGTGTAGCGGCACCGACAGCAGCCTGAATCAGCTGAATACTTGCCTGACCCTGGGCTTTGATGGCGTCATTGCTGAGTTTAACCGCTGCAATATTCTGCTGTGCAGCAATGCGCTCTGAGGACAGCACAGGTGACACGCTTTGCGTTCTTTCGATATCCATAACTCAGCTCTCGGTAACTGTTTGAATTGACTATAAATCATATTTTTTGCGCTGTGAAGCTTTTGGTTAAAAAAAGCGTCATTTGACTGTGTCACAATGAATTCTGCCAGCGTGGAAACTTCGTCCTGCCCGGGCACGTCACAAAGATAAAGTCACAAATTCAAGGAGAACGGCCATTACTACCAAAACGCTAAACGAACGACATGATGAAGCGGCACGGATAGATAAAGCCGCCCCGCCGTGTAAAACAGAATCGGATCTCCGCCAGGCTGCTGAAGACGGCGATGCCGAAGATATCCTGGCGCTGGCTCAGGCTCTGGTGAACAACACCATAGAGCACCAGGATCCGGATGAAGCACTGGGCTGGCTGGAGAAGGCCAGACTGGCAGTGGGGCCGACAGCAGAACCGTTCCTGGAACGCGTTCTGGAGGTTGAAAGACTGGCAAAGAAAAAACAGGAACATTTGGAGATCGCCCGGGAAATGGAATATACCCGCAGCGTCGATGCCTGATATTGCATTCCCAGTTGCAACAGGCAGACATAAAAAAGCCCCGGATTTCCGGGGCTTTTTTGGTTCGGCTGACTATATTATCTGTTGCAGATATACATAGTGACTTCGAAGCCGAAACGCATGTCTGAGTATTCTGGTTTAGTCCACATGATAATCACCTCTTGTTAGAACTATTTGCAATATGCAGTTCATATATTAGTGGCTCGTATCATTCGCCAATAGCGTGATTTGCTTGTTTGCAGTCAGGATTTTACTGAATCGATTTTTATCACTTTACCGGGCGGCCTAATTCAGTAAGGATCAAAACAGTCAGCTATTTGGAGAACACCATGAAACCTCAAGCCAGTATTGAACAAACCGAGACCGGTTTCGTTATCAGTAAAGAGACTGAAGCAGAAACCGAACAGGTAGAAAAGACGTTTGACAGCTATCAGACAGCCTTGGATTACATTCTGGAACAGGGCTGGCAACTCAAACGCGAAAGCCCCAACAGCTCGCTTCATGTCGAAACGCGCTTTCTCAAACCCTGATCAGAGTGTCTGTAAATCAGCAAAATGCTGATTGATTTGTTTCAGATGCGACTGGATATAATCCAGAAATGCCTGCATCACCGGCGTCGGATGCTTGCCTTTGGGATAAACCAGACACCAGCTTCGACGCAGTGGAAACCCTTTCAGGGCCGGACTGACCAGACTGCCCTGTCTCAGCTCAGCAAGCACACTGAGTTTGGGTAATATCGCAACACCCAGCCCTGCCAGCACACCATGCTTAATGGCATCATTCGAGCCCATTTCCATGTAAGAACGCAGGCTCAGGCGCTGCTGCTGGCAATGCTGCTCCAGTGCCAGCCGGTTGCCGGAGCCGGGCTCGCGTAACAGAAGCCCGGCATTAAGAAACTGCTGTGGTGTGGGCTGCCTTTTAGCGGCCAGAGGGTGACTGGCAGCCATCACAGGAATCAGTTCATTATCAAGAAACGGCAGCGAGGCCAGTGAGCGATCACTCGGGACCAACCCCATGACCACCAGGTCATCAGTATTGTTATTCAGTTGCTCTATCGCCCGCGCCCGGTTCATGACTTTCAAACTCACATTCACTGCCGGATGAAGACTGAGAAAGTTACGCAACAGATGAGGAACTGCATACTGCGCTGTACTTACGGCACAGATACTCAAAGCACCGGATAACTGCCCCTGCAGACTATGCAGATCGGTTTGCAGCAATTCCACCTGGTCGAACACCGCACTGATCCGCTCGGCCACCTTTTCACCGGCACGGGTACAATAGAGCTGTCTGCCCACATATTCAAACAAAGGCTGTCCCAGCGCCTGTTCCAGCTTACGGATCTGTGAACTGACTGCAGGTTGTGTCAGGCCCAGCGCTTCTGCCGCACGGCCATAACCCTGATGCTGATATACCGCCTGAAAAACCTGCATCTGACGGAAGGAGAGGCGATTTAATAATTGTTGTAAGCTCAGTGACATATGGGGCTTCCGGCTTAATCTATAACTAATAGCTTATTGCTGACAAAAATTATATCAATTTTTCATTATGACTGGCTTTATCTAAGCTAGGCGGCATCTGATTCAGGAGTCTGCACCATGCTGAAAAAAGTTCTGATTGCCAATCGCGGCGAAATTGCCGTACGCATTGTGCGGGCCTGTGCCGAGATGGGCATTCGCTCCGTTGCCATCTACACGGAACCCGACCGCTATGCGCTGCACGTCAAACGCGCTGATGAATCCTACTCATTGGGGGAAGACCCGCTGGCAGGCTACCTCGACCCCTTGCGTATTGTAAATCTGGCGATAGAAACCGGTTGTGACGCGATCCATCCAGGTTATGGTTTTCTGTCGGAAAATGCTGAATTCGCGCGTCTGTGTGAAAAACACAATGTGACTTTTATCGGCCCCAAATCCAGTGTGATTGAGAAAATGGGTGATAAAACCGCTGCCCGCGACAGCATGCGCGAAGCCGGCGTCCCCATCACTCCCGGTTCGGAAGGCAACCTGGAAAGCCTGGAAGACGCTTTGAGTCTGGCTGAGGAAGTCGGTTACCCGGTGATGATCAAGGCAACTTCCGGTGGTGGTGGCCGCGGTATTCGCCGCTGTGACAGCGCGGCAGAACTCAAGCAGCAATATCCCCGCGTCATTTCCGAGGCGACCAAGGCTTTCGGTTCCGCTGAAGTGTTTCTGGAAAAATGCATTGTGAACCCGCGCCATATCGAGGTGCAGATCCTGGCTGACAGCCAGGGCAATGTGATTCATCTCTACGAGCGTGATTGCTCGATTCAGCGCCGGAACCAGAAGCTGATTGAAATCGCCCCCAGCCCTCAATTGACACCGGAACAGCGCGATTATGTCGGTGATCTGGCGGTGCGCGCTGCCCAGGCCGTGGGCTATGAAAATGCCGGCACGGTCGAATTCCTGCTCACCGGCAATGAAGTCTACTTCATGGAAATGAATACCCGGGTACAGGTCGAACACACCATCACCGAACAGATCACCGGTGTCGATATCGTTCGTGAACAATTAAGAATCGCATCCGGCAAAGCGCTCAGCTATCGCCAGCAGGATATCAATTATCGTGGCTTTGCCCTGCAGTTTCGTATCAATGCTGAAGATCCCAAAAATGATTTCCTGCCCAGTTTCGGCCGTATTACTCACTACTACGCGCCCGGCGGTCCCGGTGTCCGCGTTGATACCGCCATCTATACCGGTTACGACATCCCGCCTTATTTCGATTCGATGTGTCTGAAGCTGGTTGTCTGGGCACTGGATTGGGAAGATGCGATTAACCGTGGCCGGCGGGCGCTTGATGATATGCGGCTACACGGTATCAAGACCACCGCCAATTATTACAAGCAAATCCTCAATCATGCCGATTTCCGTTCGGGCCAGTTCGACACCAGTTTCGTGCCGGCCCATCCGGAACTGCTCGAGTATTCCGATAAACAACGCCCCAGCGCCGTAGCGCTGGCCCTGGCCACCGCAATTGCTGCTCATGCCGGCTGGTAAGCCGCCTTCAAGCTGGAGAATTTCCGTATGAAAAAAATACAAGTCACCGATGTCATTCTGCGCGATGCCCACCAGTCGCTTATCGCCACCCGTATGCGCACCGACGATATGCTGCCGATTTGCGATAAGCTCGATAAGGTCGGTTTCTGGTCGCTGGAAGTCTGGGGCGGTGCAACCTTCGATGCCTGTGTCCGTTATCTGAAAGAAGATCCCTGGCAGCGTCTGCGCCAGCTGAAACAGGCCTTGCCCAACACCCGTCTGCAAATGCTGCTGCGTGGTCAGAACCTTCTGGGTTACCGTCATTACGCAGATGATGTGGTCACCGCTTTTGTCGAACGCGCAGCGGAAAACGGCATTGATGTGTTCCGGATTTTTGATGCACTGAATGATCTGCGTAATCTCGAAACAGCCATGCAGGCAGTCAAAAAAGCCGGCAAGCATGCCCAGGGTACCATCGCCTATACCACCAGCCCGGTTCATACACCGGAGCTGTTCGTACAGCAGGCTAAAGATCTGCAGAATATGGGCGCCGACTCGATTGCGATTAAAGACATGGCCGGCCTGCTCGCGCCTTATCCGACTTATGATTTAGTCAAAGCGATTAAATCCGAAGTTGATTTGCCGCTGGTCATTCACAGCCATGCTACTTCGGGTCTGGCCGCACAATGTCAGCTCAAAGCGATTGAGGCCGGTGCCGACCGCATTGATACCGCGATCTCCTCATTCGCCTGGGGTACCAGTCATCCTGCCACCGAATCACAGGTCGCAGCACTGAAGAACACCGACTATGACACGGGACTGGATTTAGTCCTGTTATCCGAAATTGCTGATTATTTCAACGAAGTTCGCAAAAAATACCACCAGTTTGAGAGTGAGTTCACTCGCGAGGATGTCTCGGTACAGATTAATCAGGTACCGGGCGGCATGATGTCGAATCTGGCCAATCAGCTGAAAGAACAGAACGCACTGGACCGGATCCGAGACGTGTTTGCTGAAATCCCGCGGGTACGTGAAGATCTGGGCTATCCACCACTGGTCACCCCGACTTCACAAATTGTCGGCACCCAGGCCGTCTATAACGTGCTCGCCGGTGAGCGCTACAAAACCATCACCAATGAAGTGAAGCGCTATCTGCAGGGCGGTTACGGTCAGCCGCCGGCTGCTGTCAATCGCGACCTGCAGAAGAAAGCGGTGGGCAATGAGGAAATTATCGAGTTCCGCCCCGCTGATGCGCTGAAACCGGAACTGAATAAACTGCGCGCGGACATTGGTGAACTGGCGCAAAGCGAAGAAGATGTGCTGACTTACGCGATGTTCCCCGATCTGGGTCGTGAATTTCTGCAGCAACGCCGCGATGGCACCCTGAAACCGGAACCGCTGCTGCCTGCTTCACAAGCCAGCTCGGGCAGCAAGGAACCGATAGCCACGGAATTTAAAGTCGACGTGCATGGCGAGAGCTATGATATCGCGATTACCGGTGTCGGTGATGTCGGCGGCGGTAAACGCAAATTCTATATTTCTCTGGACGGCATGCCGGAGGAAGTCACCTTTGAAGCGCTCAATGAATACGTCAGTGAGAGCGGTGGCGGTGGCCGCAAAAAAGCCGCCAATCCCGGTGATGCCAGCGCACCGTTGCCCGGTAATGTGGTTGATGTGCTGGTCAAGGAAGGTGACAGCGTCGAAGCAGGCCAGGCACTGCTGGTGATGGAAGCCATGAAAATGGAAACCGAGCTGATGGCCAATATTGCCGGTACTGTTCAGGCTGTCCATGTTAAGAAGGGAGACCGTGTCACCCCCGGTGAAACCCTGATTGAAATTGCCTGAGCAGGGGCAGTAAGCCGGATTCAGCAGGATCTTGCTGAATCCGGCGCTCACTCGCTTTACCAGTAGTATCCGTGGCGATAGTACCAGTGCGATCGCCAATGCGGATAAGTCACACCGTAGCCGAAGCGATCGTAGTAATAGGGATAGTCATACCAGTAGGGATCACGATAATAGTTCTGTGGCTGCCAGCGATACATATCAGCGATATCAATCACCGGCACCGTCATCGATTTTTTATCGATATTGATGGTTTTCTGCCCGGCGATATTGCCTGCAATGGTTACCAGGGTGCCGGATTTGTAAATATACGGGTCGATAAAATCGTCAGTCCTGGCCAGGAAACGCCCCTGACTGCGGCTGTCATCATCAGGACGGGCATAGCTGTTGAGTGGAAACTGAACCACATGCAGTGTCGAGCCCTTTTCATCATTTTCCACTTTGACGATCTGGCCGCCCCAGCGAACCGGTTCACCCAGATGGCTATCTGCCTTGCCTTTAATCTGGGCCAGTTGCCAGTCAGGCTGAGGTGCTTCTTTGATAGCAACGGGCAAACTGCTGCAACCCGCCAGCATAAGAAATAAAACAGGTATAAGCGCTTTCATTTGGCCTCCAGCTCTGATGCGCAAAGAATCAGTATTCTTGCTGCTTTGACTGTTGACCGGGCTGGGGAGTTTCCGCAAGCTTAGTCTTCAGAATCCACCGAACTGGCCATGATAGCTGTCCAGCAAATCGGCCATCATTTCATCGAAATCGATATCACTCATGCCCAGATGTGTCAGCACCAGTTCCGAGGTCATCGGCCATTCACTGTCGGTTTTGCCGTATTTGTAGCGGGTGGCAGCAGCCGAGGCAATCTTCATCAGGGCATACAAATCCTGCTGCTGTTCCGTAGTCAGTCTGTCTGTCAGAAAGTTGGGGTCATGGTGACGCAGAATCAGCTCACACAATGATTTGGGCAGATGCCAGGATGAGGCGACAAAATAACCGACGATGGCATGATTGGTCTGATAATGCGCTTCCTCCACCTCGGTAAAACAGTGATGCGGGGAGTGATTGGCTTCATACAGGACATCACGGTAATTGCTGTATTTCATCGCCATCAGGGGGATACCGCAGTCACGGAATAAACTCAGCGCATAGAGGGCGTCTTCATCAACGTCGACCTTGGCGGACAAATATTCCAGCACAAAACGCGACATCGTCGCGACTTCCATCGTGTTATCCCAGAACTTCTCCAGCGAGATCGAGGCCTTGCCGCTGCTCGACTGGCGCAGTGCGAAATAAGTCACCAGGTGCGTCAGCCGGTCTGCACCGAGCATAACCACCGCCTGCCGAATATCAGACAATTCGCGTTTGAGACCGAACACCGGAGAATTGACCGTTTTCAAAACCACTGCAGCCAGTGCCACATCCTGGCTGATGAGTTCCGCATAAACCCGGGGATCCTGATCTTCTTTCGCCAGTTCCTGTTGCAGTGAAATCAGCAATGCCGGTTTGGGTGGGATGCTGAAACTATCGATAATGTTTTTGGCTTTGCTGTCGGTAATTTGCATGTTCTTTAATCTAAGACTTCCTGCTGGGGATGATTATCTTCTTGCTGCGGCTGGCTGGCAATCTGTTTGAGTGAGGCTTGAGCACTGTTGATGATCTCCTGCATCGCCTCGAAGCGAGCGACCATGTCATCCAGATACTGGCGGCTTTTTGCCGCCTGTCCGGTCATGCTCAGTTCCCGGATTTTAATGGCAATCTGATGCCAGGCTGTGTGGGCCTGTTCCAGTCGGGCCAGCCACAAGGCATCGAACAGCCCCTGGCTTTTGACCCGCTGTATCCAGCTGCCACAGTGACATTTACGCTGATCGATGATAGGCCAGCTCTCGGCCTCTTCACCGGCGTGGTTCATGGCCGTCACAAACTGCTGATACCAGCGCTGGGAAGTCAGCTCGAACAGATACAAAGCCTGTTGTCTTGCGGTCAGCGGTCTGGCGGCACATTGTATCCACTCAGGCTCAGCCTGATAGTGTTTAAGCCAGTCCGGGACTTTGTCAGCGGCCATCGGCCTCGCAATCCCATAGCCCTGGGCATGTTCGCAGCCGATCATCAGCAACATCAGACCATGCTCAACCGTCTCGACCCCTTCTGCGATGACCTGCCGGTTAAAGGCTTCAGCCAGCCCGCTGACACCATCAACTATCGTGTAATCCTGCGGGTCATCCAGCATATCGCGGACAAAGCTCTGATCAATTTTGATAGTACTCGCGGTCAGGTGCCGCAGATGGGTCAATGAGGAATAACCGGTACCGAAATCATCCAGAGCCACCGAAACGCCCAGCACATCACGGCATAACTTGATGACCTTGGAAATCGCGGCAATATCACCCAGCGCACTGGTTTCGACAACTTCCAGCTGCAGGTAACGGGAATCCAGCTGAGGATGCTGGGCCAGTGCTATCTCGACATCGTCAATGAAATGGACTGACTGCAGGTGTGAAGTCGAAATGTTAACGCTCACTTCTATTTTCAGCCCATTCTGATGCCATGCCTCAAGCTGGGAAAGCGCTTGTTTCAATACCCACTGACCCATTTCAATTTCAATTTCGGTGTCCGCTATCAGTGGCAGAAAATGTGATGGCGATAATAAACCACGCTCGGGGTGCTGCCAGCGAATCAGGGCTTCCATGCCGAATACATGGCCGCTGCGCATATTCAGTTTGGGCTGATAGAACAGGCAGAACTGTTCATCATTAAGGGCCTGACGGATTTGTTGCTGCCATTGCTGCTTTTCCATGGTCTGGCGGTTATGTGCCGGATTGAACAGCTTGTAGGTGTTGCGGCCCGACATTTTCGCCTGGTACATGGTCTGATCAGCATGACGCAAAAGCGTATCCAGATCGGCATTATCACTGGGATAGAAGGTCACACCACTGGAAGCACTGATTTCCAGCCTCAGGTCATTAACGCTGTATGGCTGTGACAGAGACTCATGAATTCGCCGCAGCAGGAATTCACATTCATCCTGCGAATCAATATCACGGAACAGAATGGCAAACTCATCACCGCCAAAGCGGGAAATGGTGTCTTCATCTCTGACATTGGCCCGCAGCCGCATGGCAACTTCGATCAGCAACTGGTCACCCACTTCGTGGCCGTAGGTATCATTGACCGGCTTGAAGTTGTCCAGGTCCAGAAAGCAAATTGCCAGCAGGGTCTCGGTACGTTTGCTGTGTGCCATGGCCTGGGTGAAACGATCGGCAAACAGCACACGATTGGGCAGCTTGGTCAGCACATCGTAGTGGGCCATCAGTTCCAGCGTTTCCTGCTGCTGCTTGGTCTGGGTAATGTCCGAAAACAGGCCGACAAAATGCCGGCTCTGACCATCATCATCGGTCAGCGCGGAAATGGTCAGCAATTCGGCATACAGTTCGCCGTTTTTACGCCGGTTCCAGACTTCGCCCTGCCAGTAGCCATGTTCACTAATCGCGGCCCACATGCGGCTGAAAAATTCCGGCGTATGTCTGCCCGAATTCAGAATATGCGGGCCTTTGCCAATCACTTCCTCGCGGCTATAACCGGTGATTTCGCAGAATGCCGGATTCACATCGGTAATGATCCCGTCCATATCGGTGATGATGATGCCTTCATGTGCCTGATTGAACACCCGTGATGAAAATCGCAACTGTTCTTCTGCTTCCTTGCGCACCGTGATGTCATAGACTACCAGCAGCATTTCAGGCTCCAGCGTGTCCTGCAGCATGGAAATACTGAGTAAAGCCACCTTGCGCTGGCGGTTTTTGGTCAGCAGTTCCAGTTCCATCGGTTCAACCGTGGTATCCGTATCCTTGAGCTGTGAACGGCGTTTGCCCAGATAGTTTTTGAACTCATGCTGATAATACTTGGGCTGGGTGGTCATTTCCCACCAGCTGTTCATCGACTGAATTTCCTCCAGATCGAAGCCGTAGGTATCAGTGAACGCCTGATTGATAAAGCTGATCTGCTTGTTCTCATTGAGCAGCATATAGGGCACAGGAGAACTTTCAATCAGGTTCTGGAATTTGATATTGGCCAGTGACGCCGCAAAGATGAAACGGATAAACAGTGCCAGCAGCAGGAACAAAGCAGAAGCAATGCCATAGATCAGTATTCTTTTCTGCCAGTAATCCGGCGGTAACTGTGACCAGCCACCGACCGGTTCCGCTGCCAGCAGCCATTCACCCTCGGGCAGCTTCAATGTCTGTACCAGGCTGTTGTCATCAAACAGGGCAGGATCACCATAAAACACCTTGCCCAACCGTCCCAGACTGTCAGCGCCACGGATAGCGAGGTTAATGGGCATATCAGCATCCAGCAGACCGCTTTTTTCAAAAAAGCGCTGGATATCAATGACCGCCGAGATCAGTCCCCAGAAATAATCTTCGCCGCTGTCTTCATGCTGCAGAAAAACCGGAATACGGGTGATTAATCCGACACCGCCCTGTTTGAGATCCACCGGTCCCGCCAGCACCAGGTTGCCGGTGCGTCTGGCACGGTCGGCAGCCTCGAACTGATCAGCCACTTCGCGGTAATCGAGTCCAATTGCAGCTTCGTTGCCCGCCATCGGATACATATAGCGGATCACCATATCGGGGGCAGCAGCGATATTTCGTATTTCCGACTCACTGTTAACCAGATGTGCCACCGCACGGGCATATTGCGCCTGGCTCAGATCAGGATTAATCGCAAACAGGCCCGGCAGGCCTCTGACGATCTGAATATGGTTCTGCAGATTGGTAAACAGCCGGTTGTGATAGCGACTGAGATGAGTGCGGGTCTCGTTCAGCAGTTCCGCCCGGTAACTCTGAACCAGACTATGGCTGACATAGGCTGCAGCGATAAAAAGCATCACCGCCAACACTGTCAGGATGCTGTAAAAAGCGAGTTTGGTAGAGATATTTACTTGCATCAACCGACTGTTGCAGGATCAGTGCTTAAGGGCATTACGATTGCCATGATGAGCTCCATGCTGAGCCAGTGCTCATTATATGCACGGCTGTGATTATTATGTCGATTCAGTTTTTAGCCCCGGCGCTTCAGGCGAAAGGCCGGCCACTACAACCTGATTTCTTCCCTGTTGCTTGGCCTGATAAAGCGCGTTATCAGCCAGGGTAACCGGGTCGGAGAGACTGTCGACGTTGCTGGCATCGATAATCACTGCGCCAATACTGATGGTGCACTGTATCGTGCTCCGCTGATGATGAATGATCGTCTTGGCAGCAATCTGCCTGATCCGCTCACTGACTTCCAGCAGTTGTTCATAACTGGTATCGGGCATCACAATCAGAAACTCTTCACCACCATAACGGCCGATATAGGTATCTTTTCGCAGCGCACTTTCCACCGCGTCGATGATCTTGCTCAGCACTCTATCACCAACCCGGTGACCATAGTTGTCATTCACGCGCTTGAAATGATCCAGATCAATCATCATCAGTGCCAGAGGTCGACCGGTCCGGGATACTTTGGCGATGGACTTATCCAGCAGATCCAGAATCACACGGCGAGTCAGCACTCCGGTGAGCGCATCATAAGAGGCCAGCCTCTCCAGATCCCGCCGCAGATTATCCTGTGTCATCACAATCAGGCCAAAGGCGATAAATACCGTCGCCAGCAGATTAACGGTCAGATAATGTGCCTGCGCGCCCTGATAGCTCAGTATCGACATTGCTGCTGTGGTTTCCGGCTCCACCAGCGCAGTCAAAGCCCTTAATATCGCGGCTATCACCGACATCATCAGCGATACTGACAGAATCCATTCACCCAGGCGCCAGCTTCTCATTGACTGACGACTGATCATGATCAGCACCCAGCAGAAAATCGCCACCGTGCAGATGATAGTTACCATCACCCGTGCCGAAAAACTGGGGTTGAGGAAGGTGAAATAGATAAAAGCCACCAGACAGAAGCTGAGATACCAGCGGTAAAAGCCACGTCGAACCGGCTGGTTTTTAAGCCTGCTGACGCCATCAGCAATCATCAACACAGCGAGACAGAGCGCCGTGTCAGCCAGTACTACGGTAATAAGCGGGTGCAGCAGCCCCCGCATCAGCAGCAGCAAAGCAAACAGCGTGAAAAAACCGTAGGCCCAGGCGAAGGATAAAACGCCATTGACTACCGCATACACGCCCCTGTGGATGGAAAAAAACACCACTGTGATGAGCCCGGTAAACATCCCTGTGAGCACAAAAATGGTTTTCGCATCAAGGAATTCAGTCATGCCAGCCTCCATTGCTTCAGCATAGCATAGCTTATTTACAGCGGTTTTATGCCAGACCCACACTGTCATTCTGCTATAAAATACGGAACTGAACTGATTGTATTTTGACAAAAAATCAAAACACGCTAGCCTGATAAAAACTCTCGATACTTTGCACTATGAGCGTAGCCGAACCGGATGCTGATCGTCCCGCCCCCCGCACTGCGGCCAAGGACATCATTATTCCACGATATATGGGCACTTTTGCCGACTTGATGACCCTGTTGCTGTGCTTTTTTGTGCTGCTGGTGGCCATGGCAGAAATCGATGCCCTTAAATACAAAATGGTCGTCAAATCCATGGAAGATGCCTTTGGTGTTGACCGCCCCAAGCCGGAAGGTATCGTCAAGGCTACCAGTGTGATACAGCAGCGCTTTTCGCCGACACCGATTGACCCCACGCCGGTTGAGTCGGTGCGTCAGGCCTCGGTAACCGACAGTGAAGTATTGAAAACAGAAGATGCCGAGCTCTATCGCACTGCCAGAGCCAATAGCATCAGAGACCGGCTGCAAAGCGCCCTGAAAACGGCTCTGGCGCAGGAACTTATCAGTCTGGAAACATTGCAGGACCGGGTCCTTATCCGCATCAATGAGCAGGCCTCTTTCCCCTCCGGCAGCGCTGCCTTGAAACCGGCCTTTACGCCGGTACTGCTGCAAATTGCGGAGGCTCTTGCCGAGATGGAAACCGAGTTTGTGGTCGCTGGTCACACTGATAATGTGCCTCTTCGCTCCGGGCTTTATCGCTCTAACTGGGAATTGTCCGGTGCCAGAGCCACTTCGGTGGTGCATGCCCTGCTCAATGACCAGCGTCTGCGGGAAGACCAGTTCCGGATTGAAGCCTATGCCGACACCCAACCGCTGGAATCGAATGAAACCGCGGCCGGCCGCGCAATGAACCGTCGGGTTGAAATCGGCATCATAAACACATAGCCGTCAGTCAAATCATGGCGATATAATCGACTTAACGGCATCGATGAGAACCTTGCAACACAACGATAAGGACGCATCATGAAAACATCTGACCTGCTCGTCAAAGCACTGGAAAACGAAGGGGTCGAGTATATTTTCGGGATACCGGGTGAAGAGAATCTGGACTTTATCGACTCGCTTCAGCACTCATCGATAGAGCTCATCATCACCCGTCACGAGCAGGGTGCCGGCTTTATGGCCGCTAACTACGGCAGGCTGACCGGCAAGCCGGGGGTCTGTCTTTCCACGCTTGGGCCCGGTGCCACCAATATGGTCACCCCTGCGGCCTATGCTCAGCTGGGTGGCATGCCGATGCTGATCATTACCGGTCAGAAACCGATTAAAGCCAGCAAACAGGCCTTGTTTCAGATCGTTGACGTGGTCAATATGATGCGACCTATCACCAAGTTCACCAAACAGGTCGTACATGGCAATACGGTGGCCGCTGTGGTGCGTGAGGCGTTCCGGGTCGCCGTCGAAGAGCGGCCGGGCGCGGTGCATATTGAACTGCCGGAAGACATTGCCGCCGAAGAAGCACATGAACGTATCTATACCGTCGAGACCATCCGCCGGCCGGATGCTGATAACCGCACCATTCAGCATGCCCTGAAAATGATCGAAGAAGCGTCGATGCCGCTATTGCTGATAGGCGCCGGCGCCAATCGCAAACGCGCCAGTGTCGCACTGACCAAGTTCGTCGAGCATACCGGCATTCCGTTTTTTAATACGCAGCTGGGTAAAGGCGTGATTGATGAGCGCCATGACAGTTATCTTGGCACTGCCGCCTTATCCGAATCCGATTTTCTGCATTGTGCCATCGACCGCGCCGATCTGATCATCAATGTCGGCCATGATGAGGTCGAGAAACCGCCGTTTTTCATGAAAGACGGCGGTGCCCAGGTCATTCATATCAATTTCCACGCCGCTGAAATTGATCCGGTATATTTCCCGCAGCTGGATGTGGTCGGCGATATCGCCACCTCGATTAACCGCCTTCGGGCAGGCCTCTCACCACAGCCACACTGGGACTTCTCCTACTATTACCGGGTCAAGCAGGAAGTCCGTGATCGTCTGTCCAAATACAGTGATGACGAGCGTTTCCCGATTCTGCCCCAGGCGGCGGTGCAGATTATCCGTGAGGCTATGGGAGAAGAGGATATTCTGGCACTGGATAACGGCGTCTACAAAATCTGGTTTGCCCGTAACTACCCCAGTTACTACTACAACTCGATACTGCTCGATAATGCACTGGCGACCATGGGCGCCGGCCTGCCCACCGCGATGACGGCCAAGCTGCTGCATCCCGAGCAGAAAGTGATGGCTGTCTGCGGTGATGGCGGCTTTATGATGAATTCACAAGAGCTGGAAACTGCGGTCAGGCTGGGTCTGGATCTGGTGGTACTGATTTTCAATGACAGTGCCTACGGCATGGTACGCTGGAAACAGGAAGGCATGGGCTTTAAAAACTATGGTCTGAGTTTTAACAACCCGGATTTTGTTAAGTATGCCGAAAGCTATGGCGCTACCGGTCACCGACCGGCCAGTCACACGGAGTTTGCCAAAATCCTTGATACCGCCCTCAATTCAAAAGGGGTTCATCTGATTGATCTCGCGGTCGACTACTCACTGAATTACTCAATTCTGAGCGAGGGATTGAAACAGAAAATCTGCATTTTATAAGGAGAGCCCGAATGAGCAACATACCGCATTTCCCGTTGATGATCGCGGGACTTTCCAAATCTGACGCTGAGAAGGCGGAAGTCTACTCCCCCTACAACGACCAGTTAATCGGCACCGTCGATCAGGCCAATCAGGCCGATATCGACCAGGCGCTGGAAACCGCCTATGGTCTGTTCCGGGATCGCTCTAAATGGCTGTCCACGGTAGAGCGAATCGACATCCTGGAAAAGGCCATCGCCATGATGAAAGACCAGGCTGATCTGCTGGCAGCCGGCGCTGCAGAGGAAGGGGGGAAACCGCTGGCTGACTCCAAGGTGGAAATGGCGCGTTGTATCGACAGCCTGCGGGCCTGTGTCGACGGGCTCAGAAACGATGCCCCCGCGACCATACCGATGGGCATTAATCCGGCTTCACAGCATCGTCTGACTATGATGCGCAAGGAACCCATCGGGGTGGTGGTGGCTATCAGCGCCTTTAACCATCCACTGAATCTGATTGCCCATCAAATGGGGCCGGCGATTGCCACCGGTTGTCCGGTCATTGTCAAACCCGCTGAAAAAACACCCTTGTCCTGCTACCGACTGGTGGAAATCTTCCATCGTGCCGGCCTGCCGCCGGAATGGTGTCAGGCCCTGCTGACCGAGGACCATCACCTGGCAGAATATCTGGCTACTGATTCCCGGGTCGCCTTCCTGAGCTTTATCGGCAGCGCCCGGGTCGGCTGGCACCTGCGCTCTAAACTGGCAACGGGGGCCCGTTGTGCGCTGGAACATGGCGGTGTTGCCCCGGTTATTGTCGCCAAAGACGCCAATCTCGACGCTGCTGTTCCAGGGCTTGCCAAGGGCAGCTTTTATCATGCCGGTCAGGTCTGCGTTTCAGTACAGCGCATTTACGCCGAGCGCGGTATTGCCCGTGATCTGGCAGAAAAACTGGCTGCAGCAGCCAATAAGATGGAAGTAGGCGATCCCTTGTCCGAGAAAACGGATGTCGGCCCTATTATCACCAAAAGCGAGCTCAACCGGATTGCTTCCTGGGTTCAGGAAGCCGTGGATAAGGGCGGCGAACTGCTTTGCGGTGGTCAGACTTTACCTTATAACAGCTATGCGCCGACGGTGCTGTATGATCCGCCGGCCACTGCAAAAGTATCCAATGAAGAGGTATTCGGTCCGGTGGTCTGTGTCTATCCGGTCGATGATATCGAGGAGGCGCTCAATAAGGCCAACGGGCTGGAATTTGCCTTCCAAGCATCGGTCTACAGCAGCAATATCGACACCGCGATGCTGGCGGCAGACCGGCTCGATGCTTCTGCGGTCATGATCAATGAACACACGGCATTCCGTGTAGACTGGATGCCTTTTGCCGGGCTCAAACATTCCGGCCTTGGTACCGGCGGTGTGCCTTACACCATGCATGATATGCAGGTCGAAAAAATGATCGTCTTGACCTCAAAAGGCATACACTGACACTGCGGCTGACAGGCTGGTGAGCAGACATCGCCGCCAGCCAGAATCAGCTAATGTCGGCTGACAAAGTCTTTAATGACCTGCAACAGACGGCCTTCGCCCCTGAGTGGCTTAGCCAGCTTGGCGACCATCGCCACATGGCCGTAATCCTCAAAGGCCTCAAGCTGTACATACCCCCCTTTTTCACGGATTTTCGCCGCAAGATTGTAGCTGTTTTTCGGCAAAACCGTTAAATCATCCTCACCCACCAGCAATAACATCGGCGGCTTGCCGGCAGCGGCATAATTTATCGGTTGACTGCGCCAGCGCTCCGATTCGGGTCCGAATATGGTCTTCAGGGTCTCACTCTCCAGCGGCAGAAAGTCATAAGGACCGGCCAGCCCGATCATGCCGTTGAATACCGAAGGGCTCAGTTGCTCCCGAGCCAGATAAGCCGGGTCCAACGTCAATAAAGCTGCGATATGGGCACCGGCCGAGTGTCCGGCCACAAACAGACGATCATCACTGGCACCGTAATCAGCAAGATGCTGTTTGACCCAGGCAACCACACTGGCACCATCTTCAACAAAAGCCGGAAAGCGCACCTGGGGATAAACCCGATAGTCGGGAATCACCACATCATAACCTTGTGCGGTCAGGGCTTCAGCCACAAATTTATAGTCTTTTTTATTACCGGACTCCCAACTGCCACCGTAAAAGAAAATAATCGTGCTGGGCTGGCTGACCTTATCCCGTGCCTTGGTCAGATAAATATCCAGCTTCTGCCGTTCCTTCTCACCGTAGGCAATATCTGTCAGCCGCTGATATCCGTTTTCAGGCACCATTGCATTAAGCACCGTCACTGGAGAACAGGCACTGCTGAGCCAGACCAGCGCGGCTGATACCGCGCCACGAACCGACCTTTTAAGATTGATTACTGGTAGCTCCACGACAGGAAATCTCTTTGCTGACAAGGCTTTGTTCTGTTAGTTTGATTTGAGTACAGTCTTTTCCGGTTCACGTGAAATTCACGTAAATCCGCTGACACTCAACCTCACACTCCGGAGGTTTTATGTATTTCCCTCGTCCCGCCTCAAAGGCACTTCTGCCTTGTCTGCTGATGCTGTTCTTCTCTATCTCCTCACTGGCTGATCCCGGTGATCTGGTGATTAATTACGACTTCGATGCTGCCAACAGTTTCAATCAGGGGGTTGCAGCGGTGATCAAAATAGAAAAAGGTCGACCCCAGACCGGGCTCATTAATCGTAATGGAGACATGCTCTACGGTCCTGAGCCCAATACGAAGCTTTATGACTTTCATGAGGGACTGGCCCCGCTGCTGAAGGATATCCGCTGGGGCTTTATCAACACGGATGGCAAGATCGTCATCAACACGCAATTTGCCAGGGTATTACCCTTTTATTCTGGCCTGGCAGCAGTGTTGCAGGATGGAAAATGGGGTTATATCAATCAAAATGGTGACTGGCAGGTAGAACCAAGTTTCTCTGAGGCCAAGCTTTTTAATGAAGGTCTTGCCAGCGTCAAACACCATGAATTGTGGGGCTTTATCGATAAACAGGGAAACTGGGTTATTGAACCGCAATACCAGGATGCCCTGAGTTTCAGTCACGGACTGGCGCCGGTCAAAACTGATGAGGGCTGGGGCTATATCAATAAAACGAAGCAATTTGTTATCAAACCCCAGTTTGAACGGGCGATGGAATTTGATAATGGTTTTGCCATCGTCAATCAGGATCAAGACTGGTGGTTTATCAAAACAGATGGCACGGCACTCAGCAGGCTTCACTACGACAAGGTACTGCCGTTTAGCGAGGGACTGGCGGTGGTGGTCAAAGATGATCGCTATGGCTACATCAATGACAAAGGCGAAGAAGTCATTACACCGTCAATGGATAATGCCTGGTCATTTCATGAAGGCATGGGCCGCATCGAGATGGATGCCAAAGTCGGTTACGTCAATAAAAGCGGCAAAATGGCGATACCTCCCCAGTTCAAATGGGGGCATTCATTCACTGAAGGCCTTGCTGCGGTCACTGTCGACTACTGGAAATACGGCTACATCAATAAAGACGGCGTAATGATTATCGAACCACGCTTCGACGATGCCCAGCCCTTTCAAGACGGTCTGGCACGGGTACAGTCACAGGGACGCTGGGGTTATATCTCCCGCGATTGAGTCGAGGCCGTTTCCAGCATCTTGATATCAAAGGGTTTGCTGGCTTCCCCAAAATAGACGGTGCTGTGCGGAAACGGAATCTCGATGTCGCGCTCATCAAATGCCAGTTTGATACGGCGTAAAAACTCACGCCCTACCTTCCATTGCATAATCGGCTTGGTCTTGATTCGTCCCTTGATCACCACCGATGAATTATCCAGCTTGTCGACGCCGAAAATTTCCGGTGGCTCTATAATGAGGTTGCCGTATTCCTCATCCGCCATCATTTCGTCTATCACTGTCTGAATGACCCCGGTGACAGTATCGGTGTTTTCTTTGTAGGCAACGCCGATATCAAACACATAGGCTGACCATTCGGTCGTCATATTGCTGAGCGTGGTGACGGTGCCGTTGGGAAAGAAATGCACGGTACCGGACAGGTCACGTAATACCGTGGTGCGGAAGTTGATGGCTTCGACCAGACCGCCGGTGCCATTGATGATGGCGACATCACCGACGCGGATCTGATTTTCCAGAATCATAAAAAAGCCGGAAATCACATCTCGAACCAGATTCTGCGCACCAAAGCCAATAGCCAGGCCGGCAATACCGGCGCTGGCGAGTACCGGGCCTATCTCGACACCGACTTCCCGCAATATCACCAGGAAAATCGTGATCCACAACGCCAAAAGGCCTGCCTGTTTCAGAAGACGAATCAGCGTCTCTATGCGTTTCTGAGATTCGGCTGAGGACTCGCCTCTGGCCAGACTGCGTGCGACCAGCCTGGCTTCAAAACGCTGTAAACCGGTTTTCAGTAATTTGCTGACAAGCCAGGCGAATAACAGAATAAAAACCAGCCTGAAACAGGTGCTGATGACCTCCGCCCAGCTGATGGTCTCAAAAAATTGTCTGAGTACATCCATGACAGATTCCTTCATTTCGATCCGGCATTGGCCCCGAAATTATTCAAGCCCTTGTTAGATAAGAAACAAACCAGAATCAGCGACAGTGGCGATAGAAAGCATTACAGCGATCTGCTATGACAGCGACAAAACAGCGCCAACCGGGTTCCACCGGAATCAGCAGCCTTTACTCAATGATTCTGTTGCAGCCAGCGATATAAAGTCCGGCGACCGATACCGAGTATTTCTGCCGCACGCTGTTTGTTACCATTCACTTCGGTCAAGACAAGCTTCAGATAACGGCTCTGTAATTCATGCATTGTTGGCAGGCCGGATCCTGTCAGCAACTTTTTTTCCTCAGTTTCGCCCGGATACGGTGCCTGACTGTGTTGAATAGCCGGCAACAGGTGGGCAGCTTCCAGCTGCTCTCCTTCACAAAATGCGACGGCACGCTCTATCAGATTTTGCAGTTCACGCACATTACCTGGAAAGTGATAATCCAGCAGGACCTGCCGGGCTTCCTCGCTGATCCCCAGATCGGGCTTATTCTGTTCACGACAGAAAGTATCCAGAAAATTTCTGGCCAGCAGCAGCTTGTCATCGCCACGTTCGCGCAGTGGTGGAATCAGAATCTGAAAAGTATCGAGTCGATAGAACAGATCTTCACGAAACTCTCCGCGTGTCACTTTTTTACTGAGGTTATCATGGGTGGCGGCGATGATTCTGACATCAACATGATCTTCCTCATTACGTCCGACCGGTCTCACCGCACCGTCCTGCAGGGCCCTTAACAACTTTGCCTGAAGTGACACCGGCATATCACTGATTTCATCCAGGAACAGGCTGCCACCATTGGCCTGCTGAAGCATGCCCGGACGGGCTTCATTGGCACCGGTAAAGGCGCCTCGGGTATGGCCAAAGAACTCGGCCTCAAGCAAGTCACCGGGTATGCCGGCACAGTTGACCACCACAAACGGTCCGTTCGCGCGTTCACTCTGCTGATGCAGGGCATGCGCCACCAGCTCTTTACCGGTTCCGCTTTCACCGGTGATGAGTACCGGCCCCTGAGCTTTGGCCACCACTTCAATCTGCTCGAATAATGCCTGCATGGCGCAGCTTTGCCCAAGCATGCCGAAGCGACCGGCAAAGCGATGGGTGAAATGGCCTTCGATATGTCGGCTAAGCTGCGAGATAGTGGATGTCATAAACAAGCCGTCCTTGTGAGTCAAACTGGCACAGTAGCTGACTCATCTCCGTGCTCAGGGTTCCTCAACAGCCGGAATAACTTAATGAAACAGCATCGATTTGACCATGCCATTGATGATTTTGGCGGCATTGCGGTCACGGGTGCCACGGAAAGTCGATACCAGCAGCTTGGCTTCATTAAAGGCGCTGTCGATATCTTCACGAAACAGTTGATTAAAGCGGTTGACGCCCATGATATACACAGCACCCGCTGTGGCTGTCTGTGCGATAATTTCCTGCTCAGCCTCGTTATGGCGGCGGGTGATAAAACTTCCCAGCAACTGACTATAGAGCGGAATGCCCATCATAAATGTCAGCAGCTTGTTGACCTCGCGCGGGTTGCGGTCCCGCCAGTACTGGGCATAAGCAGAGATCCGCCGGAACCGGGTCCAGTCCACGTGTTTCAGTTCAGAGACCGGTCCTGATGGCTGGCTGCCGTGAAAAATCGCTTCGATATCCTGACAAAAGCCATGAAAGTCCGGTAAAGCGGCATCAATGAGCGTGCTGGAAACCAGGGCTATATCCGCTTCCAGTTCTTCCAGTGCCGGCAATGGCGCGTCATACAGCTCTACTTTGGCGTGCAGCTCTTGCTGCTCATCCCGCCAGAAACGCAGTGCCTTGGCCTGCGGATGGAACTCAGCAAGCACAGCGACAGATGAAAACAGGCTGGCATGTTCAGTCATAAGTTCTTTTTATCTTATTTTTTGCCTTCAATTCAATGACAGGAGATAACAGCGGCAAATTCATCAATAGATACAAACTGACAGGCATAAAAAAGCCCCGGAGTGCGGGGCTTTTTTTCACGCAAACTTAAAAAGGCCTAGCTCAGTGCGGCCAGCGCTTTGTCATAATCAGGTTCATCGGCGATTTCTGCAACCTGTTCGGTATAAATCACCTTGCCTGAATCGTCCAGAATCACGACGGCGCGTGAACACAGTTCCGCCAGCGGACCTTCCTGCATTTTAAGACCATAGTCTTCAGCAAAGCTGGAACGGAATGCGGAAGCGGCAACGACATTATCAAGACCTTCGGCACCGCAGAAACGATCCAGCGCAAACGGCAGATCCTTGGAAACACACACGACTGTCGTGTTATCCAGCGAAGAAGCCTTGCTGTTGAACTGGCGTACCGAATTGGCGCAGGTCGGCGTATCCACGGAGGGGAACACGTTCAGTACTACCCGTCCGGACAGGTCGGATGAATTCAGATCCGACAGATCGGTTTTGGTCAGGGTAAAGGCCGGTGCCTGACTCCCCACTGCGGGCAGTTCACCGACGGTTTTAAATGGATTGCCTTTGAGTGTGACTGTTGCCATATGAATATCCTCTTGAATGATAATAGTGCGATGAGACTTACATTAGACCGGCTGACTGTCAACAGCCGTGTTGTTATTGCTGACTGCGATTTTGCAAATGCTGGCAAAGATGCTGATAGACACGGATGGCATCGACCAGATTGCGTCTGGCGGTTTTAACTCGCTTATCCTCAATCATCGCGATCAGCGCAACCACCCCGATAATGCTGGATAGAACCCCCACCAGTCCGCCAAATTGCCAGGCCAGGTAAGTGGCAAAGCTGATGAAGGCAATGACCTGAATGATCATCCACTGGGAGGCCAGTTTTTCCTTGCGGCAGGTGATTGTTTTTCGTTGCCAGAGACTCAGGAGCAACTCAAGTTCTTCTTCGCTGAGAACGGACAGCCTGTTGTAATAATCAATGCCTATCAATTCATCATTATGATTGCGCGAAACAAGGTGAATGTCTTCGGCCATCTCCCTGAGTGCGGAATAGGTATCCTCGTCACGTTCGACCATGCTTTTCCCTGAGACTCTTCCCGTCTTTACTATGACCGACAGCCGGCGCCACTAACAGGGACAAATTTCCTGAAGTTGAAAGCGAGCCTTCAATGACAGTAGCTTATGCAGCAAAAAGCGGCGTGGTGTAGCAGATTCATACCGTTCAGAAGCGACAAATAGCTAGCGGATCACCAATCACAGAATATAAAATTCTGAGGATCACAAATAGAATCTGCCTGCCTGAAAAACAAGACATCGATTATCGACACCGGCAAAGCAAAGAAAAGCCCCGTTATCGATGATAAAGGGGCTTTGGGATTAATCTTGCAAGCTTTTATTCAACAGGCTCGGGACTGGCTACCGTAATGGCTGCTTCCGGCGCTTCCAGATCCAGATGTTCAAGCAGTTTGCCCATGGTCTCTGACAGCCAGTAACAGGCATAGAGGTGGTCATAATAGGCATTGGTGTAATCAGCGCTGGCTGTCAGTACCTCATTCTCGGTATCCAGCAGATCCAGCAGTGTGCGTTGTCCCAGGTTGAATTGTTCCTGGTAGGCATCGCGGGTTTTCAGGGCCGACTCCATCCGCTGCTTGAGCACCGGCAGCTGTTGCGACAGGTTGTCGAGTGAATTCCAGGCCAGACGGACGTCACGCTCGATATCACGGATTGCGATATTGGCTTCTTCACGGGCCTGCTGGCTTAAAAAGCCGGTCTCTTCCAGACGGGCTATGTCTGCACCACCATTGAGCAGGTTATAACGCAGGCGGACCATGGCCAGAATTTCTTTTTCATGGCCTTTTTCACCGTCCAGGTTGTTATCAGCACGGGTGCTCATTTCAAAATCCACACGGGGATGGAATGGGGCTTCCGCACCTTGTTCCTGAGCCAGTGCCGCTTCATGCTGTGCCATGGCAGAACGTAAAGCCGGGTGCTGGTGATAGGCAATAGCCAGAGCTTCATCCACTGTTGCAGGCGCTTTATTACAGCAATCCAGCCCCGGGTCGCTGAGTGATTGCGGCATATGACCAACCACACGATTGTAATTGCTGAGGGCATCATCAAGGTTGCCGACGTTGGAAGTCAGGTTAGCCTGTGACAGGGCCAGACGTCCCTTGGTCTGTTCCAGGTTGGCACTGTTACCGACCCCGCTCTCAAAGCGTTGTTCGATTTGCGAATAAATACGCTCATGACTTTCCAGGTTGGCCTCGGTCAGTTTCAGCAGGTCCTGTCTGCGTAACACATCAAGGTAAACCTGAACGGCGCGAAGTGAAGTGGTTTCTGCAGTATCGAATACGCTGTAACCGGCAGATTCGGCCTGAGACTGAGTTTGCTCAACCGCGCTCTTGGTGGCAAAGCCGTCATACAGCATCTGTGAAGCTGTCAGACCTGCCTCCCCGCGAGTGAGATGAGTGTGGTCGGGGGCAGTGGCATTGTTTTCAGCTCGTTCCCGACCGATACCCAGATTCAGATCAACCTTAGGATAATAGCCGGCACGGGCCTGATCTATCGTTTTATCGACACTACGTCTAAAACTGGCTTCAGCCTGGATATTGGGGTTAGTTTTAATTGTTTTATCAACCGCTTCAGTCAGGGTCTCCGCCGAGGCTGACTGAGCCATCAGCAAGGTCGCGCCCATGAGAGAAGCCGTTAATGTCAGCAGCTTGAATTTATGTACCATTGCTTAACTCCGTCAATCAGCGTGCGTTGATTTCGACGCGACGATTTCTTACTTCGACCGTATCATCCGGGGTCGATACCAGCAGCCGGTATTCACCCTCTGCAGAGATTCGGATATTCTCGGCAGGGACACCGTAAGCGATCAGATCCTGACGTACTTTCTGGGAGCGACGTAGCGACAGGGCTTCATTGTAAGCGTTCGACGCAGAGGTGTCAGTATGACCGCTAATCACTATCTCACTGAACTCACGATCTACAATTTCCTGATAGATTTCTCTGGACTCCACTTTGGATTCTTCAGTGAACTCTGTTTTATCCAGAAGGAAGAAAAGTTTGGCCGAGAACGGTTCCGGTGCAGTGACCAGTTTAGGGGTTTCCGGAATCTGCATCGGTGGGACCTCACAGAATGGAGATTCACCACCACTCAGCTGATACGGCGCTTCGACTGACTCACGCAAATCCGATCGCTCTTGATCCGGTCCGATAGTGTTGTGGATTGGACTACACCCGACCGCCACCAGCGTGACGAGCAGTGGCAGACACAAACGGCATAAATTAATCATCCTGATGCCTCTCCGTTAAACGGTGTTAATAATTAGCCTGGTAACAAGGCCGGACACAGCATCAGCCGGTCTGCCTGACCCGCGTATAACTGTCGGGGGAAAAGTCGACCCGAGGGCCGCCTGGTGCGTCACTTCCGTCATCATCCATTTCTCCCTGAAATGCCGACTCACTTGCGTGAAAAACTCTGTAATTGAAGTATCGATGGTTATTCAGCGCAAGTCAACTTAATATCGCTTACATTACAGCTGTTTAGCGCCTTTTTATCAAACAGCTTATCAGCCGTCTCCATGATCTGTTTCGATCAATTAAAGAACTGCAGCTATTAAACACTAACGGCCACAAAATGTGAACAGCATCACATTTTGTGGCCGTTAGCTGAAGAAAAGGCCGCTCAGAGTAATTCGTCAATGGCTTGAGTCAGGGCCTCATCATCCGGCTCAATACGGCTGCTGAAATGTTTTACAACCTTGCCTTGAGGGCTTATCAGGTATTTATTGAAATTCCAGCCGGGCGCCTCGCTCTGCCGGTTGATTTCGCGAAACACGGGGTTAGCACGCTGGCCTTTGACATAGCTCGGCGCAATCATGGTAAAAGTGACACCGAAGTTTTCCCGGCAGACACGCGCTGCCTCCTCTTCTGTTTTCGCTTCCTGGTTGAAGTCATTGCTGGCAAAACCCACCACCATCAGATTTTTATCCATATAACGCTGATGTAAGGCTTCCAGTCCCTCAAACTGACGGGTGAAACCACAGTGACTGGCAGTATTAACGATGAGTAATGCCTTGCCTGTGGCAACTTCACAGAGATTAACAGTGTCATTGGCATGCAGTCTGGGTAAATCATAATCGAGAAACTCAGGGCAGTCATTGGCCCAGGCCGGTGCAGATAACAACGTCAGCATCATTAAGATCAGTGCGCGCATGATGAACTCCTGTGACAGGGTGGTTTCAGATGATAATAGCCCTGCTGCATCAAAAATATGTGATGAAGCGATGAGCTGACAGCCCCTGCCATGACAGAAGTTGGTGGCTCTGAGCATATTTTGTTAACGTGTCAGTAACACTTGCCGATAATTAAATTTTGAGAGCATATGTGAAAACTCGCCCCATGTTAAAACATCAACGGTGATGTCCTATGAGCCAAGCCATTCATAAAATCATGTATTCAAGTTCAGCAATCGAATTGTTCAGTGCTGAGGATTTGGATCAGCTGATGCTCAAGGCCCGTCACAAGAATGCCCATTTCGGCGTCACCGGCTGTCTGATTTATCACGACGGTAACATCATTCAGTACCTTGAAGGCAGCAAAGCCTCTGTCGATTTCATTTACGGCTCCATCGTTAAAGACAGCCGTCATCATGATATTCATCTGTTGTGCAATGATAAGGTCGACAAACGCGCCTTTCGCGACTGGAGCATGGCTTTACGATACATTCCGGAAAACCGTCTGCGGGATTATCGTACGGTCTATGATTTATTCGAAGACATGATGGAGACCGACACGATTGATCAGCTGTGTCGCCAGGCCCGCATCTTTTTTGAGACTTTTTTGGATGTCAGCCGACTACGCGCCGGCAACATGAAGCTGAGCTAATCCAGCCCCAGCTTGCTGAAATCAACCTCGGGCAGAGCTTCAAAAGCCGGTTTGGCAAACAGGAACCCCTGGAACAGCGAGACTTTCATTTTTTCCAGCACGCTCAGTTCTTCAATCGTTTCCACCCCTTCACAGATGATTCTGATACCCACTTTATGAGCAAAATCCACCACTGAGCTCACCAGATGTTGACGCGTCTGATCCTTATCGATATTACGAATCAGGTTCATATCCAGCTTAACGATATTCGGCTGCCAGTCAGAAATCAGATTGAGGCCGGAAAAGCCGGCACCAAAATCATCAATCGCAGTGATAAAGCCTTTCTGGTTGTAATAATCAAAAATATTTTTCAGATGCTGGCGATCTTCGATACGTTCTGATTCGGTGACCTCAAACATGATTTTTTCGATTGGAAAACCATACTCTTCGCAGGCATTGAGTGTGGTTCTGATGCAGGTTTCCGGGCGATAGACCGCGTTGGGGAAGAAATTAATCGACAACACAGCGTCAACTTCCAGCGCGACCGCGGTTCGGATCGCTTTTACCCGGATAGCCTGGTCAAAATAGTAACGGTTATTGTCATTGAGCTTATCCAGAACAAACCCGGCAGGTTCCTGATTCGGCCCCCTGACCAAAGCCTCATAGCCGAAAATCTTTTTTTGATGAATGTCGACAATCGGCTGAAACGCCATCGAGAAATCAATTTCCGCGCCGTTCGTATCCAGACATTGACTGCAACCACTCGGGAATGATGAGAATTCTGACATAGATAAACCTGTTGCTTAAGGTGATTTGAGTATAACAAGCAAGTCAACAAAAGCATCAAACTTTGGACGCCGCTTGGGGTCCGGCATGCTGTTTTTTCACGCTTTGCCTCGTCCTAATTTGCTTTTGTCTCAGCCACTTAGCTTTTCTCTTATCCTCATGACAACTTCACTGCTGCACAATTAAAGTGCACGCTACAGTTTTGAGTAAATGCGAAAACCAATGGCGGATTTCGCAGGACCAGAGGCATCACAGACAAGCTAAGCTGAAAAAAATTCTCAGTTACTAACCGTTATCACCTGATTGAGGACCTGGCTAAAGCCGCTCGGCAGTCGACAGATTTTGCAGCAAGTCGGACAAAGCATCAGTGAAGCCCGTCAATTGTTCGGAAAACTGGAAAGCGTCGGGTTTACCTTTAATGCGTCGAACCGGGATATCGCTTCCATCTACGTCGCCATTGAGTTCATCACCGAAATTTCCAACCAGAGCAGCCTGTTATCCCTCAATACCTCTATTGAGACAACCAGAGCCGGAAAACACGGATGCAGTTTTTCGGCCGTCGCAGCGCAAGTGAGACAGCTCGCCGAAAAGTGCAAACAGGCGACGTCGTCGAACATGATTACGGCTGAACGGATTGCGCGTCAGTTAAGCTTGTCATTTCTGAGATCGGGGCTTGTCATGACAGTGACAAACAAACGATAAGCAGCGACACAATGTGTAGGCTGCTGAGCGTTCGCAAGCCACCAGCAAACTCAACCGGCAGATTGCCGAAATGATGGAAGAACAAAGCCTGGTCTCAGCAAAGATCAGTCAAGCCATTCATGAATTGTTTAATACCAGCAGCGGGGTGATTACGGCCATAGTAGATTCCGTCAATCAGAGCCGGCAGACACAATCACAGGCTAGCAATTGACTGGACCGAACCAATCAGTTTGATAGTTTGACCAGCTGAAAAGCGGGCATAAAAAACCCGGCCGATAATACGACCGGGTTTTCAAAGCATGTAGCCTCAGCGTTAATCAATCCATAGAGACAAAGTGCTGAAATGCCAGCTTGTTCCTTGCCAGTTAATTTCAGCCTGTAAAGATTGAGGAAAACTTTATCATCGCTGAGAGTTACAGGCTAAAGCTTCTTTTTCCTTACTGACACGGTGTCTTTCCCTGTTCCGGTCAGGATTTTACTGAATCCTTTCGGGCCCCTGTCAGCAGTCATCAGACTGGCTCTGGCTGAAAGATTTCAACAATGCCCGGGCTTCATCACTGTAACCCACCAGAACACCGGCTATGAGGGTTGTAGCGATGGATCTGCCGGGGTGTTTCTTGATGTAATCAGCCAGCGCCGGATTTTCCAGACAACGGCTCAGGGCTTCCACTTCATCAGACGGTCTTTCGGCAGTGTTGCCGGATGCCGGACGAGGCGGTTTGTTAATTAAAATCGCCACGCCCGTTACCAGCAAACCCAGCGCGAGATAACTGCCGGCGGTGATGAGCGCTGCCAGAGAGCTGGGAAAATGCTCTGCCAGTGCCAGGTACACCGCCACGCCGACAAACACCAGGGCCAGAAAGCCGGTTATGAGCGTCAGCATTACAGCTATCGTGCTGTACTGAAGTCTCGACCGCCAACTCATGCGCGTATGTGCAGTCATGTGGTCAGGTCCTATCTGTCCAGAATTTTACCAATCAGCATTCCTACACCAAAGGCCACGGCCAGACTGCTGAAAGGGTGATTTTCCACCCCTTCCTGGGCCTGATGCGCTGCATCCCGTGCGTAGCCTCTGGCCTGTTCTGCGGTATCCCGGGCTTGTTGCCGGGCCTGTTCTGCTGTCTGGCGAAGTCTGTTCTGGCCTTCGCTGGCATAGTCTTCAGACAGCTTTTTCATTGTTTTAGTCAGCTCGCTGAAATCATTGCGTAGCGCTTTGATTTGCTCTTGTAGGTCTTGCTCGTTCGATTGAGTTGCCATGAGTAAACCTCCTTGAGTAATAATTAAAAAGTCAGAGTCATGCTCTCTGTTTACTGCATTTCATCCTGAGCTTCGTCAGCAGCATCTTCAACCGCATCACCGGCATCTTCCATTGTCTCGCCCATTTGTTCAGCCGCATCTTCAGCAGGATCCTGGTTGTCGCAAGCTGCCACCAGACTAAAGCCCGACAAAGCAAACATCAGCATCAACACACGGGCTAGCACTGAATAGGTTTTGGAATCAAATATCGATTGCATTACACACCTCCATGAGAACAAGTCTTAACGGTGGTTATGAGGAACCGTTTCCTCTGATTGTGATGACAAAGATGGCTGCCGTTGGTTCAGTCCGTCATGTGCTTACTGCGAACTCTGTCGCAAAGACATAGCGACAGCGATTCATTTCCTTGCCATCCCGATTGTTTCGATTCCACCATAACATACTCAAGGATTGAGTAAATTTATCAATCAGTGAAAACCCGAAAATCAACAAACTGTGATATTGCTATTGAACTTTTGCTGATAACTGCCATCGTAAATAATGAAAACTATCAGTCGGGAAAAATTGAATCAAAACACCGATTGTTTAAGATAATGGCCAGCAGGCCTTATTCAAAAACGATAAAGGAGATGCAAATGAAATTCATGACATCAGCCATTCTGGGACTGACTTTTGCCTTTGCTGTATCAGCCTGTAATACCATTGAAGGCGCCGGTGAGGATGTTGAAGCAGCCGGCGAAGCTGTCGAGGATGCAGCAGAATAACGTTGCTGTTACTGACTGTCAGGTAAGTAGAACAGGGAAAAGCGTTTTACTTTCCTGACCTCTTTCCCCAAACCATCAAAAGGACATGCTTATGAAATTCATCACTTCAGCCATTCTGGCTCTGACTTTTGCATTCACACTGTCGGCCTGCAATACCATTGAAGGCGCCGGTGAGGACATTGAGGCAGCCGGTGACGCCATCGATGATAGCGCAGAAGAAAACACCGACTATTAATCCAGTAACACGACAAAAGCCCATCTCCGGATGGGCTTTTTTTGGGCAAAAAGAAGCCGGGCCACAACCCAGCTTAATGAACTACAGAAGGTGAGTGAGAAGCTGAAACCACATCACTTACTTAGTATGTCGGTATCAATGGCAGCCGCTTGAATTTATTTACTGCGCATTACGGTGCCAGCCGCTGTTTCAGCCACTCGCCTCCTTCTGTCAGCGTATAAGCGATGCGATCATGTAATCGCGATGGCCTGCCCTGCCAGAATTCCCAATAATCCGGGATCAAACGATATCCGCCCCAGTGCGGTGGTCGTGGCGGGTGTAGACCATATTCAGCGCCATAACGTGCGGCATTGGCAACGATGGTTTTGCGACCGGCAATAACCTGGCTCTGCGGCGAAGCCCAGGCGCCGATACGATGGCTCAATGGCCTTGAGTTGAAATAATCATCCGACGCCTGTGCATCAATTTTCTCGACCCGGCCTTCAACCCGAATCACCCTTTCCAGTTCCGCCCAGTAAAACTGCAGAGCGGCGAACGGGTTCTGCGCCAGGTGCTCACCTTTACGGCTCTGATAATTGGAAAACCAGACAATACCCCTCGCATCGTAATCTTTAATCAGCACCGGTCGGCAGGCGGGACGACCTCGTTCATCGACCGTAGCCAACGTCATCGCATTGGGCTCGAAAAAGCCGTATTTCAGCGCTTCATCGAACCATTTTCGAAACTGATCATAAGGCTCGCTGGAGGTCTCATTTTCATCCAGCTGGCCTTTTTCATAGGTCTTACGTAAATCCTGTAAGGATCTGTCCATTAGCGTGTCGCCTGTGCTTGCATCAATGCCATGAGTTGAAGTCCGTGTTGTTGACTGTGACAATTTTCACTTAGTTATCACTGCCTTTGTGAATAATCTGTGATACGTTTTCATTGAAACAGCCGCTATGAATCAGGTTCATCCCAACAAACTGGCCTTGTCAAAATGGACGGCACGTCAGCCGCTGAACCGGGAGAAACATTTTCTGGTCACAAAAATCATGCGCGATGAACAGGGCCGCATAACAGACTGCCAGTTAGAAGCGGTTATCAGCAAAAAAATCTATCACATCGACTGGCACCAGTTAAAAGACAGCGAAAGCTGGCAGCAAGGCTGGCACTGAGTCGATATCAAAATATGCGCCACGGCCAACAGTGGCGTTTCAATTTTTAACCACACCATGGAGAACCCGCTCAAGAAACAGGAGAATTTATGAGCTTTACCAAGACCTATAGCCCGATAGCATTATCCTCGCTCGCTTTAAGTCTTCTCTCTCCCTCGCTATCGGCCCAGGAAGCTGAGCTAAGCGACCCTTTCCGTTACGATTTTTATCTGTCCCTGCGCATGCAGGCGGAATCGGTACATCCCGACAATGAAACCGCCATGAATGATTATCGTGGTCTGCGTGATGCCTTTTCACGCATCGGCGTTAATGCGGCCTACCGCTTCTCTGAAGATTACCGCCTCTTCGGTCAGTTGGAAGTGCCGTTCGATACCGCCAATTTCCGCTTCGGCGACCCTTATGATCAGGGTGGTGCCGGTCGTGATGACAGAGAAGATTTACGGGTCGCCCGTATCGGTTTGGAAAGCCCGATGGGGACGGTAGTCGCCGGTCAGCAGTGGATGCCTTACTACAACACCATCACTTATCCGGTAGATCAGTTCAGTACCTTTTACAGTGGTTTTGCCACCTATACCACCTTCCGCGTCAAGGAGACACTGAGTTACGTCAGCCCGACCATGAAAGGCTTCAGCTTTGGTGGTTCCTATTCTTCGGCAGCCGGTAATGAACGCTCTCCGTCACGGATTGATGACCGCAGGATCCAGACCTTTGCCCGTTACAGTTATAACGGCACCGTACTGGCCATCGGTATGGATGATCGCGGCAATACGGATGGCTACAAGGACCGTCTCTACGGCTTTTCAGCGGCCAAGCGCTTTAATAACTGGAGCGTGGTATTCAAATACGAAACCACGGATACCGACAATCCCAACAGTTTCTATGGCGACGGTGCCGAGGCCTTTAACCTCTATACCGAATACCGTCACGGCAAGAATACCTACAAAGCGATGATTGCCGATATCGAGTCCTACGGCGAGACCGTGCTGCATCTCGGCATCGATCATCAGTTCAGGGAAGATCTGATCCTGTTTGCCGAGTACTACCAGGAGCAGGAAACCGCCGCCTTAACCGGCAAACACGAGGGTCTGGCCGGCTTTAACAGCGGCATCAGCGGCGGCAAAGTCTTCGCCGCCGGTTTCCGCTATCACTTTGGTTTCTAATGTTTCTCGAGATCAGAGGCTAGGGATTCGCCGTTGAGCATATCGTCATGTTCCTGCATCTTCCACGGCAGAATGCCGGGGGAGATATGCAGGAAGTGCAGATATTTCTCAAACTGGTGCAGGATATCCTCAATGATTTCCTCTTCCTCGTAGCCATAGATGTTGTATTGCTGACCACCCCGGCGCAGGAAGACTTCAGCGCGGTAATAGCGCTCATCCCCGTCAGGGTCTCTGGGCCGCTCGGGGTAGGCAAAACTCGGCCGTGCATAGGCCCGCATACGGATGTCATAAATGAAGTCGAGCTGGTCCTTCAGCACCACTTCGATATAGGCCCGGTGATGAGTTTCATCATGGGCCACGACCACCGGCCAGCCTTTTTCCTTGATGACTTCCTCAACATAATGCATCGCTGGATGCACGGTCTTGGTAATGAAGTCGGCGACTTCATCGTAGCCCGGATAATCGATTAAGCCTGACAGTCGCTGCCGCCACCCACGTTTACTGGCAGGCCCCGCCGACTGCATATGGGCCTGCAGACTCACCTCACGATGGCCTTCAATAATCAGCGCCCGCCACATACCTATCGCTGCCAGCACCAGGATAATAGCAAAAGGCAGCGCACTGGTGATGCTCATCGTCTGCAAGGCGCCCAGACCACCGGCAATCAGCAAAGCGGCCGCCAGCACGCCCTCCAGTGAGGCCCAGAAAACGCGTTGCCAGATCGGTGTCACACTTGCCCCCCCGGAGGCCAGTGAGTCGATGACCAGCGAGCCTGAATCCGATGACGTCACAAAGAACGTCATGATCAGAATCACCGTGATAAACGACACAATCGAAGTCAATGGCAGCTGTTCATACAGCTTGAACAGTGCAATCGCCGTATCCTGCTGCACTTCAGTAATTAGCGACTTATATCCCTCATTCATAATCAAATGCAGTGCGGTATCGCCGAAGATAGAGAACCACAGAAAAGTGAAAATGGTCGGCACCAGCAGCACACCAAACACAAACTGACGAATGGTCCGGCCACGGCTGATTTTGGCGATAAACAGACCTACAAACGGCGCCCAGGCGATGGTCCAGCCGAAGATAAACAGGGTCCAGTTACCGATCCAGTCGCTTCTGGAATAGGCCTGCAGGTTAAAGGTGCGCTCAACGATATTGTTCAGATAGCTGCCGGTGTTCTGCAGGAAGGCCTCCAGGATATTGACCGTAGGCCCTACGATAAACACAAAAGTCATCAACACCACCGCCAGCAGCATGTTGAGTATCGACAGTCGTTTTACCCCTTTATCCATACCGGCCACAACCGAGAAAATCGCAAGGCCGGTAATAAAGGCGATGGTAATGACCTGCACCGTGGTGCTGACCGGAATCGATGACCACAGATAATTCATCCCGGCATTGATTTGTGCGACCGATAAACCCAGCGTGGTCGCGATACCGAATAAGGTGCCCAGAATCGCCACCACATCGACGGTATGGCCGATAGGCCCGTGGATCCGCTCCCCGATAATCGGATACAAAGCAGAGCGCATCGACAGCGGCAGTCCATGACGGAAAGCGAAATAAGCCAGTAACAGGCCGGTCAGGCCATAGATACCCCAGATATGAAAGCCCCAGTGGAAAAAGGCAATCTGCATTGCCTGCTTGGCGGCATCAATCGTTTCAGGGGCGCCCTGCGGCGGCGTCGAGTAATGCAGTACCGGTTCAGCCACACCAAAGAACAACAGGGCAATGCCGTAACCGGCCGAAAACAGCATCGCGAACCAGGCAGGGAAACTGTATTGCGGCGCCGCATGATCAGGGCCCAGTTTGATTCGCCCCCAGGGCGAGACTGCCAGCGCCACAATAAACACCAGAAAAAACGCCACTGCCAGCATATAGAACCAGCCGAAATTCTGGGTGAGGTATGCGAGGGTCTGATCAAAGGCCCGACCGGCAAGCTCGGGATTACTGATGGTGCCTATCACCAACAGCAGAGTGACCACAACGGCAGGGAGAAATACAGGAATCAGAACAGTCGATTTGGCTGCTTTCGGCGATTCGGCAGTGGCCATAATTCGTTTCCTTCTTATTTGGTTATTTCAGTTGGTACGACTGGCACGGCAGACGCTTAAACGCTTGGATAAGCCTGATTCATTCTGTTGGACCAGGCTGAGGCTGTCAAACCGGCATCAGGCAAACATGGCGGGCATGAAATCTGCGTAAAAACCGGTTTAACTTAAGGAATCAGACCCGGTTGGCACCCCAGCTTTTAATGATGCGTTGGGAGACCAGCTCCAGCACATCGAGCGGAACGGCTTCGGGCCTCCCTGGCTCCAAAGGGTCGAAATGAAAGATATAAAGTCGTGACGCAAACTGCTCAAAAGGCAGAGAGGCTTCGCCGGAACGCTCAGAATAACCGGCGGTGCTGACCTGAATATCGTCTCCCCAGTGCTGACCGCTGTCATTGTTGGGGTTATAGAAATAAACCCGCATGACATTTTCCTGATCCAGCGCCACACGCAGGATCGTGATTGCATGCCAGCCGATGAAGCGCATTGCACTGTCTGTAATCGCGACCCCGGCCGGCTGCGGATGAATCAGCGGCTGATTACCGTTATAGAAAGGATGATAGCTGGCGTAGAACTTCTTCAGAAAATCTTCCAGCTGATGCAGCTTTCCGGTGGCCACATCGACATTAATGGCAAAACCCCGGCCACACCACCAGCCATGAAACTCGGGATTAACCCAGCGATGCGGATCGCCTTCACGCTCAATGCAGCGCCTGCCCATCTCGGCATAAATACGATCCAGATGGGGTACCAGAATCAAAGACACCGGGTCCAGATCCATCGGCAGTTCTTTGGCAATACCTGCCACGCTGTCCCGGGATGAAATCGCCTGCCCTTCAAAGTGCATGATGACCTCATCATCCCGTGCCGCACTAACTACCAGTTGCAGCAAATAGTCAGGATCACTATAAGCCCACATGGAAATGGCACGGGCTGACTGACAGGTCGGGTTGTTGCCCTGCCCCACGCCCAGCGGCAGCCCCAGCACACACAAAACGCCTTCAAGCAGCCTTGCTTCAGGACCCGGTTCATCACCGAATAGCAGGCTTAAACGCTGGCTGGCAGCGGCTGATAACTTCAGCGACAACTGTCGCCACAATGAGGGGGCGACGGCAGGCTGATAAAGAATGCAGCGCTCCAGCATCAGTGACAGGCCATATATCGCCTGCGCTGATTGAGGATGAACCACCTTGTCGATGAGCGCTCGTACCAGGTCAATAAAAGTCAGCAGACAATCCCGGCCGGTCGATGACAAACCCAAAGCTTCAGAAAGTAAGTGGTCACTGTTATCGCAAACGAAGCGCAACAGAACCGCATGATAGGGAGAGACCAAGCCAGTGTCATGCATCGCGCGGGCAAAACCGGTGGCCTCATACTGCAAAGTGGGTGCATCCATAGTTTGCAGACGCTGCAGATAAATGTCCACACCCGGATCTTCCCTAGAAGCCTGAGTCGCACCGTAAAGACTGCTGATCAGCCGATCAGCGCCATGTCCGCTCTGCCCCAGATCAATCTCCGGGTTTTGCTGACAAATCGCAATCTGGGTCACCATCTGCTTGATCTGATCCACCTGAATGGGCCTTTGCTGCAAAATACGCCAGATCTCATCAATCAGCTGTTCGATAATATGCTCATAGCCGACACGCTGCGCCAGATACTGCAGCAGATTACGACTAATTTGCGCCAGCTTTCCCTGGCTTTCGCGTTCCGCCTCAGTGGGCACCGAAAACAGCATTTGCAGGTTGACGGCAAGAATATGGGTCAGATGATGGTGAGCCTGCTCAGCAGAAATGGCTTGATGCCGGTAAATACCATTAGCAACGGCAAGCAAACGCAAATCACTCAAAGCCTCAATGAGGACAATATCGGCCTCAGGGCTTTTGAGCGCATGGACACTGAGAGAAGGCACCAGAATCTGCGGCTGGGCATAATCGGTGTTATTAAAAACACCCGCCCGCTCGATGCGCTCAATATAGCGTTCAAGCAGTGCGCAGCCGCCCTCTAACTGTATAATCCGCTTAGCCGTATCGTAAAGACGCCGTACTTTTGTTGACTTGGAAAAGCCAGGTGCCTCATCCAGTGCCGTGATCGCGTCTTCCAGCCTGGCCACCAGATGCGGTTGTGTCATCTCAATGCTGTTGGCTTGAGTAGCTGATTCAACCAAACCGGTTCCTTATTGCACCGCTGGTGCTTTATACATAAAAGTCCAGAGACTCTTGATGTTTCAGTAAATCACGCATGGTTTCTGCGTCGCTGCCGAAAAAGTATACCAAACCCCAGTGAGTGCCGAAGGCGGTACGCTTGGTCACGGTCTCTTCCAGTGGCGCGGTCAGTTCGTGGTAATCAAAATAGGGATGGTCTTCAGTCTCATCGGGGATTTCCAGCTTACTGACCACCCGGCGGCGAGGATAGACGCCGAAGCAACCCGCATGGCCTTTGGCATCGACAACCTCTTCAGGGAAGAATGCCTCGATTTCCTCTTCGCTGGCTTTGGGATCGAAAGCCAGAATCAGTCCCTGGTAGGCGTTGAAGCCGTAAGCCTGTTCCAGCAACTCAAACACCTTGAAACCAGGTGGACGATAGGCAACTTCACCGAAGTACATTTCCCCATCGCTGGTGACAAAGTACTCAGGATGCACAAAGCCGAAATCGATATCAAAGGTTTTTATCAGCTTCTCAATCTGTGACTTGATTTGTGGTCGATATTGCTCCAGCTCCGGGGACGCCGGCACAAACACCGAGTAACCCAGCGTGACATACTCGGAAATGTTGAGAAACTGTATCTTACCGTTATGGATCCAGGCTTCAACGGCGAATTCCCAGCCATCCAGATGTGACTCCATCAGTACCGGGAATTCTTCATCCGGAATCATATCGACTTCATCCGGTGTGCGTATAACCCTATGTCCCAGGCAACCGGCCTTATCAAAAGCCTTGAGATGAATAGGATCATTCGGATCACCATCGAGCTTGAGCAATGTCTGGTTTACCCTTTTGAGAAAACGGATGACATCGTCTTTATCATGGGCTTCTTCAAAAATCCCCACCCGGATACCACCGAGTTGTGCCCGGCGTTTCATCAACGCTTTATCGCGCAGCAACATCGATTGACCAAAGAGTCTGGGATTATCCAGCAGCACCGAGTTAATCGCCCCGGCCCACTCAACGGTTTCCTCAAATAAGGGAATTGCCACATCCACTCCACGCTCTTTCAGGGTCTGCGCGATCTCCATGGAACGGTCATTAAGCCGCTCAAAATTCCACTTGATGTAAGGAATATTGTGCGTTTCACAATACTCCTCCGCCCAATCAGGCGCGACGACAACATAGCGTCGGTCGAATTTTTCTGCGGCTTCGACGGCGTTCAGACTCCAGCCTAAAAAGGCGACGTAACCCTTGTCGGGGTTTTTTGTTCTGCTTTTGACTTCAGACATACTTTCTCCCTCTGATTTACGGAAATTAGAGGCATGCACCAGACAGCGTTAATATGCATGACGATTAAGATTGAGCACTGACATACGGGTCACAAAGGCCCGGCTCCTTGCGAGCTTGGATGAGACGTGTTGTTACGTCGTGTCACTGAGATGACGCGCCAAACGGAGACGCGTCTTGTAGTTGAAAATGCTGGTACAGCCCTGCCCTGGAGGGCAGGGCCAGCCGAAATTATTACCTTTTCAGTTTCTCCAGCATTGCCTCGACCTCACGGCCGGCAATGTCTTTACTACCCAGACCAATCGCCAGTGCAGTACCTACCGCTACCGCTCCTAACATAAGACCAAAGGCAATATTGATAATATCCTGAGCCAGACCCAGCTGGCGTAATGCCATGGCGATAGTCAGGAACAGAATGGCCACGCTTGCCAGTGAGGCTGCGGCGTTAGGCAAACCGGCTTCAGTAATGAGACTTTTGACTTTTTTTGCCACCAGAATACCCACCGCCAGGATGACAGCAGCCAGGATAACCTGCACTGCGAACTCAATCATCGCTGTGACCAACTGGCTCAATGGTTCAAAGTTCAACAACTCCGTGGCACCGAGAACGGCAAATAGAATCACACCTAGCAGAACCAGACTCCCGGCATACTGGCTCGGTGTACGTTCCGTTTTCATCTCAAAGCCCAGATTCGTCAGCATTCTGTTAAACCCGGATGCAGTCAGTAAATCAGTCACCAGTTGGGCGACCAGTTTACCGATGTAGTAAGAAATGCCGATGACCAGTGCCGCAGCCAGAATGCCCGGTATAGCGGCGAAGATCATTTGAATCATCGTCTGCGCCGGCATTGATACGGCTGCAATTTTAAGCGCGTCCAGAGACTGCACAATCACCAGCAGCAGAATAAAGGTATATACCACCGTGCCCAGCAGTGATGAAAACTTGTTTTCCAGGCCCACACGATCGCTGAATTTATCGATACCTGCCGCTGCAGAAAGACTGGTCACAACCTGCTTGACGAGACGCGCGACAAAATAGCCCACTGCAAATATCAATGCTGCCGAGATGATATTAGGCAGGTAACTGAATAGCTTGGCAAACATGTCCTGTAATGGTGTAACCAGGCTTTCCATCTGCAATACGCCCAGCACCATTGGCAGGAATAACAAAAATACCAGCCAGTATCCTGCACGACAGAATGATTTGCTGACAGAAAGCGGTTCGCCGCCTTCTTCCAGATTATTCAACCGCTCATCAAGCTTGGCCATAGAGGAGGCTTTTTCTATACCTTTCTCCAACAGGGAGGCCAGAATCCAGGCAATGATCAAGAGCCCGACTGCAGCGCCCAGTTTGGGCAGGTAAATAAAGATTTCTGTCAGTAAGGCATTCAGTGGCTGGGTGACAGAGTTCAGCTCCAATCTATCGAAAAAGGTGACCAGGCCGAACACCATGACCAGCCAGAATGCGGTATTAGAAATAACCTTCTCTATCGGAAAGCTTTCATCCAATCCCACCGTTTTGGTAAAGCGGTTATCCAGCTGCGTCTTGAGCATTAATCGGTGTGACACACTCTTGACCACCCTGGCCACAATATAAAAGCCAATCAGGTATAACACCGCGACCAGGAACTGTAATACTGAACTGTCGTATTGGTTCCAGAAACCAGCTATCTCGTCCATCTAACCTCTCCTTTATTTGCTTGTGTGCAACTTAACCCTATCGGCTTTGCAGAGAAATGTCCAAATTGACGGTTAGAAAAATCACTTTATTTTCAGGTGCTTTATTTAAAAAAGAGTACAGTGACTGACTCTCTAATGCGCGTGGTTTTTTGAAGATGGCTTAAAAAAACCCCGAGATCTTGATTGATCTCGGGGCTTTTTTAAATGATTGGTGGGCCCACCAGGACTCGAACCTGGGACCAAGGGATTATGAGTCCCCTGCTCTAACCAACTGAGCTATAGGCCCTGGACTAGATTAGCTTTCTGAGTCGAGGAAGCTTCTCAGTTGATCGGAGCGTGAAGGATGACGCAGCTTACGCAGCGCTTTGGCTTCTATCTGACGGATCCGCTCACGGGTGACGTCGAACTGTTTACCGACTTCTTCCAGCGTGTGGTCGGTGTTCATATCAATACCGAAACGCATACGCAGGACTTTAGCTTCTCTTTCGGTCAAACCGTTCAGCACGCCCTGAGTCGCTTCACGCAGACCTTCGATGATGGCTGAATCAGAAGGTGAAATGACGTTAACGTCTTCCACGAAATCACCCAGATGGGAGTCTTCATCATCACCGATCGGGGTTTCCATCGAGATGGGCTCTTTGGAGATTTTCAGTACCTTACGGACTTTGTCTTCCGGCATATCAACGCGTTCTGCCAGTTCATCCGGCGTCGGTTCACGGCCCATTTCCTGCAACATCTGACGGGCCACACGATTCAGTTTGTTGATGGTCTCAATCATATGAACCGGAATACGGATGGTGCGGGCCTGGTCGGCAATTGAACGGGTAATCGCCTGACGAATCCACCATGTGGCATAAGTCGAGAACTTGTAACCGCGCTGGTATTCGAACTTGTCGACCGCTTTCATCAGACCGATGTTGCCTTCCTGAATCAAATCCAGAAATTGCAGACCCCGGTTGGTGTATTTCTTGGCAATCGAGATAACCAGACGCAGGTTGGCTTCCACCATTTCTTTCTTGGCACGGCGGGCCTTGGCTTCGGCAATCGACATCTGACGTGAGATTTCTTTGATTTCGGCGATAGAAATACCGCGACCGTCGGCGATCTCCGCCAATTTGCTTTGGGCGGCCTTGATTTCGTCGTGATGTTTCTTGATTGTCGACGAGTAGTGTTTCTTGGCACGGATATGTTTTTCCGCCCAGTCGACATTGCTTTCATTGCCCTGGAATGAGTCGATAAAGTCACGGCGGTTCATGCGCGCCTGTTCGACCACGATATCCATAATGATTTTTTCCTGCTTACGGATTTCGTCGACGGTCTCCGACATCAGATCATTAAGGATGACAAGCGTTTTCGGTGTCAGCTTAAATTCCATAAACAGGTTACTGGCCTGTTCACGGGCCGCTTCGGCGGCATCACCTTCGCTCTGGATGTAATTCTTGTGTGCTTCACGCAGCGCTTCGAAACGGGCGCGGGCTTCTTCCGGATCGATTTCACCGGAGTCATCGTCGTCGCTGACATTGTTGACGTTATCGTCATCATCGTCATCGTCGTCGGAGTCGACGTCTGAATCATCATCGACAGAATCGCTGACATCGTCATCCTGCTCTTCGACGACTTCCTCGGCAGAGGCAAAGCCTTTGATGACTTCATTCAGGCGCATTTCACCGGCTTCCACCATGTCATACATGGCCAGGAAGGAAGAAATACAGGCAGGATAGGTCGACAGCATCTGCAGGCTCTCGCGCAGACCGGCTTCGATACGTTTGGCGATAACAATCTCGCCTTCACGGGTCAGCAGTTCCACCGAACCCATTTCACGCATGTACATGCGGACCGGGTCGGTGGTACGGCCGAACTCACCATCTGAACTGGCTAATACTGCAGCCGCTTCTTCATCAGACACTTCATCATTGGAAGAGATGGCTTCAGCGAGGCGCTCCATCTCGTCGGTATCCATGCCATCTTCGTGGACCATGATACCGAGGTCGCTGAACATGCTGACAATGTCTTCAACCTGATCAGCATCAACCAGGTCTTCTGGCAGGTGATCGTTAATCTCACCGTAAGTGAGGTAACCACGTTCTTTACCTAAGGCGATCAGTTCCTTAACGCGTGATTGTTGATCTTTCATGCGGCCCCTTTAACCCTCGACGCTACTTGACGTGAACACTTCATTATACCGAAGCGACCAGTGCATTGCATCAAATTAAACTTAAAAACATTCACTTATAGGACTTCACTTCAGCCTTTTCTGCTTCGGTGAGTTCACTGAACGGCTTGCTGGTCAGCTCATGAATTCGCTGTTGTCTGGCTTCTTTAATAAGACGAGAGACGATGCCCGTGAGTTCATGTTTGAGTGCATCCGCTGACAAGGTTAGCGGTTGCAGGGCAAGTTTCTGAAGATGCGCCCCGTTTTCCTTGTCGCGCCAGCGTTCCAGCAGGGCCGCAGTGGTTAAGTGGGGGTGTTGATGCAGGGTTTCAACCAGTTCGATAAAAATATTTATACCGGGCTGATTGACCTGGGCGAGTGCTTCAAGCTTATCGATTTCCCTTGCCAGAATCGGATATTGCAGCACCATGGTGATCGCCATCCGGATCGGCGTCATCGTTGCCGTGCTTGGCTTTCTGGTGGTTTTTCTGGCTGGCTGCGCCGGCTTTTCCAGATGCCGGTTCAGAGTCGCCATATTGGTTTTGGTAATTTCTGCCAGCCGCTGTTCCAGCATATCGCGGTAGACACCGGCCGGTACATGCTTAAGATAGGGCTTAGTCATCTCCACCAGTCGGGCACGACCATCCATCGAATTCACATCGACGCGGCTGCAGAGGGTTTCGAAAAAGAAATCAGAATAATTCAGCGCCATTTCCACCCGGCGGTTGAAGGCTTCCGGTCCCTGATTTCTGACCAGGCTGTCCGGATCTTCACCTTCAGGTAGAAACATAAACTTCAATTGCTGATTACCGCCCAGCATGGGTAAGGCATTTTCTGCTGCGCGCCAGGCGGCATCGCGCCCTGCCCGATCACCATCAAAACAGAACACCACTTCCGGCGCGGTTCGTAATAGAACACGTAAGTGATCGGCTGTAGTCGAGGTGCCTAAGGTGGCGACGGCGTTGTTGATACCGAATTCTGCCAAGGCAATGACATCCATATAACCTTCCACAATCAGAATGCGTTCCAGCCGGCGATTGGCTTTGCGCGCCTGATACAGACCATATAACTCGGTGCCTTTATGGAAGATTGGTGTTTCCGGCGAGTTCAGGTATTTGGGCGTGGAATCATCCATGACCCGGCCACCGAAACCAATCACCCGGCCGCGGCGGTCGCGAATGGGGAACATGATGCGATTGCGGAAACGATCGTAGGTGCGGCCCTTGTCGTTTTTAATCAAGAGGCCGCCATCCAGTAATTGCTTGGTCACCTGGGGATTACTGCCGAAGGTTTTGAGCACATTGTCCCAGCCATCCGGCGCCATACCCAGACCGAAAGTTTCAATGGTCTTGGCAGAGAGGCCGCGCTGTTTCAGATAATCGACAAAAGGCTGTCGCTGTGGATGATTGTGGAGCTGATGAACATAATAGCGCCCCACTTTATCCATCAGATCATAGAGATTCTGTTTGGCCGGTGATAAATTGGCCTGCTGGGTAGTCGGCACAGTCATGCCCACCTGATCCGCCAGCTCCTGGATGGCTTCGGGGAAACTGAGCTGATCGTACTCCATCAAAAAGCCGATGGCCGTACCGTGGGCACCGCATCCAAAGCAATGATAGAACTGCTTGTCAGGGCTGACTGTAAAGGAAGGTGTTTTTTCGTTATGGAAGGGGCAGCAGGCGTGCAGATTTTTGCCCGCTTTTTTGAGTGCTACCCGCGCATCGATAACATCAACGATATCGATGCGCGCGAGCAGTTCATCAATGAATTGTGTGGGGATCTGACCAGCCATAAGCGCTATTATGGCTGAAATTCAGTGGAAAGATTAATCCCGTGTTTGCGGACAACGCACAGCAAGGGAATTACTGGTTCAGCGCTGCCTTGACTTTGCCACTGACCGCGCCCATGTCGGCACGACCCTGTAACTTGGGACGCAGCACATTCATCACTGCGCCCATATCTTTCACACTGCTGGCGCCGGTCTCCTGGATGGCGGCGTCGACGGCTTGTGCGACTTCTTCATCGCTGAGTTGAGCCGGCATGAACTCTTCAATGATTTTCAGTTCAGCTTTTTCAATTGCCGCCAGGTCATAGCGACCGGCCTGCTCGTATTGATCCAGCGCTTCGCGGCGCTGCTTGGTCATTTTCGTGAGAATGACCACAATATCGTCATCAGACAGATCAACGCGATTGTCGACCTCTACCTGCTTAATCGCTGCCGTGATCTGGCGCAGAACACTGAGGCGCTCTTTTTCTTTAGCGCGCATCGCGTCCTTGACGCTGTCCATGATGGTGACTTTCAGTGGGCTGGCTTCTGCAGGCATCGTCAGTGTTACCGGGTTCGATTAGTAGAGGCGAACGCGGCTGGCGTTTTCGCGGGCCAGTTTCTTCTGGTGACGTTTAACTGCCGCTGCTGCAGCGCGTTTGCGGGCAGTAGTTGGTTTCTCGTATGCTTCACGGGCACGTGCTTCTGCAACGGTACCGGCTTTTTCACATGAGCGTTTGAAACGACGCAGTGCAACGTCAAATGGCTCGTTTTCTTTAACTCGTACTGATGGCATTAATTATTCCCTACTCAATTCATGTTTGGAAAACCTCCAATTGTACGAAATATCAACAAGAAAGCAAACAGTTAAATCACTTTAATTTCAAAAAAGGCATAATAGTGTCTGTTCTCAAAATGAAAACGGATTAGCAATGCGTGTTTTAGGCATCGAATCTTCCTGTGATGAAACCGGCGTCGCCCTTTACGACACTGATAAAGGGCTACTGGCCCATGCTTTATTCAGCCAGATCGACATGCACGCTGAGTACGGCGGCGTCGTGCCGGAACTGGCCTCACGGGATCACATCCGCAAAACCCTGCCTTTAATTGAAGAAGTACTGGAGCAGGCGGAGCTCACACGGGACGATATTGATGCCGTTGCCTATACCTCTGGACCGGGTCTGGCCGGGGCCTTGCTGGTTGGCGCCGCTATCGGCCGCAGTATCGCCTGGGCGCTGGATAAGCCGGCACTGCCAATCAACCATATGGAAGGCCATTTGCTGTCACCGCTGCTGGAAGACCGCGCACCGGAATTTCCGTTTGTCTCCTTGCTGGTTTCGGGGGGGCATACTTTGCTGGTCGATGTGAAAGCAGTCGGTGAATATGAGCTGTTGGGCGAATCGATTGACGATGCGGTAGGTGAAGCCTTTGATAAGACTGCCAAGCTGCTGGGCATGGATTATCCGGGCGGGCCATACCTTGCGGCCAAAGCCGAGCAGGGTAAACCGGATCGATATGAATTTCCGCGGCCGATGACCAATCGCCCCGGTCTCGATTTCAGCTTCAGTGGCCTCAAAACCTTCGCCATGAATACCTGGCTCAACAGCGAGCAGCATGAACAGGACAAAGCCGATATTTCTCTGGCTTTCCAGACCGCGGTTGTCGATACGCTGACGATTAAGTGCAAGAGGGCGCTCAAGCAGACCGGCCATAAACGCCTGGTGGTGGCCGGCGGCGTTAGTGCTAATAAAGCCTTACGTGAAAAGCTGGATGCGATGCCCGGCGTTGAAGTGTTTTATCCACGACAGCAGTTCTGCAGTGATAATGGGGCGATGATTGCCTTTGCCGGCGCGATTCGAAAACAGGCGATGCAGCTGCAGGACAAGCCGACTTTCAGTGTCAGACCACGCTGGCCGCTGGATGAATTAACCCCGCCTTAGGACTTGCCTTCCTGTCCGCTCAGCAGACGGCGGATATTGCCGTGGTGACGGGCAATCAGCATCAAGGCCGTGGCCAGGATCACCCAGCGCGCCGGCACGCTGTCGATAATCCATAAACTGTAAACCGGCGTCAAAGCTGCTGCTGTCAGAGCTGACAGGGACGAAATCCGGCTAATCGCGAAGACCAGCAGCCAGGTCAGCAGACCGGCGCCGGCCAGGGCAGGGGAGAGGGCAAGAAAACCGCCCAGTGCGGTGGCCACGCCTTTGCCACCCTGAAACTGAAAAAAGACCGGAAACAGGTGGCCGACAAAGGCCGCAAAGGCAGTGGCTGCCACCCAGACCATATCCAGCCCCAGCAGATGGGCAATCACCACCGGAATCACGCCCTTGAGCACATCAAAGAACAGCACGGTTGCTGCCAGTTTCTTACCGCCGAATCGCAGCACATTGGTGGCACCCGGGTTGCCGGAGCCCTGCGTACGCGGGTCAGGCAAACCCGCCAGCTTGCACAGCACAATGGCACTATTGAGTGAACCGAACAAATAAGCAATCAGCAAAAGGCTAATGGGTAAAGCGTACGTTTCCAGCATGATATGATGCGACCTGTTATGACTGTTGCGACATTATAGGTCGCGAACCGGATTGCCACCAGCAAGCAGCTTGATTCATGGACAAAATATTTCTAAACGACCTGAAAATTGACACGATTATCGGCATTTACGACTGGGAACGCCAGACGCAGCAAACGCTGAGCTTTGATCTGGAAATGGACTGGGATATCAAACCCGCCGCCGAATCAGATGACATCAGCAAAACCCTTGACTACGGGGCTGTCGCCCAGCGCATTGTCGCTTTTGTCAAAGCCAGCGAATACCTGCTTATCGAGACACTGGCAGAAGATCTCTGCGCCATGCTGCTGGATGAGTTTGCCATTCCCCGGCTCAAATTAACGCTGAGCAAACCGGTTGCCCTGCATGGCCAGAATACCGCCCGTATTGTCATTGAGCGCAGCCGCTGATGGCAGAACTGGCAGGCGGCTATCTGCTCGGACTGGGCAGCAATATCAATCCACAGCATAATTTCGCGGCGATTATCAGGCAGCTACTGGGTCACTTTGATGCCTTGCATATGAGTCGGGTGCTGCATATTCCGCCGGTTGGTATGAACAGCCACCGGGATTTTCTCAATGCCGTGGCCTTTCTGGAAACTGACATGGCAGAGGCGGAGCTGAAAGCGATCTGCAATCAGATCGAAATTACGCTGGGCCGCGACCGTGATGATCCGGACAGCAAACTCAAAGACCGCCCGGCTGATATCGATATTCTGGCTTATTTCAGCGATGCTGATGACTGGCAGCGCACAGCCAGCAGTATTACCGATGAATATTTTCTATATCCGCTGATTAACGAACTCTGCGCCTTTCTGACTGGTGCTGTCACAGCGCCGATTATGCAAAAAGGGACACTGGTCAGCATCGACGGCCTAACGTTTGGAGAGACGGCGGCCACCATCCACCGGAATTGAAACCCCGGTCAGGAAGGGATTATCCAGGATGCTTTTCAGCGCCAGATAAACCGGCTCAGCGCCGCCTTCACAAGCCAATGGCGTTTCCGCCATCATCGCCTGCCTGACTTCCTCACTGTGGGATTCGGTAAACAACACCGGCCCTGGCGCCACCGCATTGACCTTGATTCCCGGCGCAAATTTCTTGGCCAGCGCCAGCGTCATATTATGCAGACCCGCCTTGGTGGAGCCGTAGATATCAAAACGCGGCGTCGGGTTTTCCACATTGATATCGGTGATATGAATAATATCCGCCGGCGAGCCGTTATCGCCCTGCATACGGTCATGCAGCCCCTGATTAATCAGGAACGGGGCCATCATATGCACATAAAAAAACTGTTCGTATTGCTCAGCGGCGCGGGCCAGTTCTCCGTCAGTCGGGGTAAAACTCGAAGCGTTGTGAATAATCGCCCGAAGGCCCCGGTATTGCTGACGAAGACGAGTGACAAAATCGAGAATGTTGTCGCGGCTGTCAAAATCAGCCTGAATCGTTTCAATGCCCAGCGCTCTTAATTCTTGGACACCTTCGGTCTCGCTGCGGTAATGTGCCAGAACGGCATAGCCATCCTGGTGCAGACGCCTGGCGATATGCAGGCCTATCCGGCGGCTGGTGCCGGTGACCAGAACCTTTTTTTGCAAGGCTTTATCCTCTTCAATGACTGATTCAGTAACGATAGCGGCGGATGACCCGCTGGCGCAAGACTACAGTGACCAGCTCAAACGGCAGATTACTGCCCAAATAGCAGCGCAGGGCGGCTGGCTCAGCTTCGCTGACTATATGCAACTCTGCCTGTATGCGCCGGGCCTCGGTTATTACAGTGCCGGCAGTCACAAGCTGGGGGCAGGCGGCGACTTTAGCACGGCCCCGGAAATATCGCCCCTGTTTGGCCGGGCGCTGGCAGTTCATATTGCAGATGCTGCCAGCCAAATTGATGGGTTTGAGATACTTGAATTCGGTGCCGGTAGCGGCAAGCTGGCTGTGGATATACTGCAACAGCTGCACAGGCTCAATAGCTTACCGGCGCGCTATCTCATTCTGGAAGCCAGCGCTGATCTGCAGCAGAGACAGCGTGACCGGATTGAAACACAATTACCGGCGCTGGCGCACCGCGTTAACTGGCTGAGCCAAATGCCCTCTGGCTTCAAAGGCATTATGCTCGCTAATGAAGTCTGCGATGCAATGCCGGTGCATCTTTTGGATTTCAGTGAAAACGCGGTGATGGAGCGGGGCGTGAGTGCCGGTTCGCAAGGATTTAACTGGCAAAACAAAGCCATTGAAGACCTAAGACTGCTCAAGCCTGCCGCTGAAATTCGCAAGCAGATAGGCCATCAGCATTATCTGACTGAGGTGAATCTGTTTGCTTCAGACTGGATGCGGAGCCTTGCTGACAGTCTGTCTCAGGGGGCGGCCTTCATTATCGACTACGGTTACCCTTTCAGCGAATATTACCGCCCGGAGCGCACACAGGGAACGCTGCGCTGTTATTACCGCCAGCAGGCACATGACAACCCGCTCGTGCTGCCGGGCCTGCAGGATATCACTGCCCATGTCGATTTCACCGCACTGGCAGAACAGGCGCTTGCTGCAGATCTTGATGTCGCGGGCTTCCACGAACAAAGTGATTTTCTGCTGGCCGGTGATATCACGGTGCTCGCCGCTGAAATGGAACAGCAGCTGGGTACCATCGACTGGCTTCCCCACAGCAGCGCTCTCAAACAGCTCATGATGCCCGGCGCCATGGGTCATCAATTCAAGGTGCTGTCTTTGACCCGTGATCTCGATTTATTACCCCGGCTGCAAATGCAGGACCGGCGCTATCAGCTCTGAAACAAAAAAGGCGCCCTGAGGCGCCTTTTTCTTGCTTTGAGTGCGGATTTATTCCGACTTCATTGCATCCAGCTCTTTTTGCAGCTTGTCGAGCTTGTCGCTCATTTCAAACAGGACTTCTTTGATATTCGCCATATCTTCACGCAGGTTGCTGGTTTCCTGCTTGTTGCGGGCGATATCTTCACGCAGTTCCGGACTCAGTGTGCCGTCCTGAGTGCTGGCTTCACGTTCTGCCATTGTCGCCAGGACGGTCGGGATATCAATCACGATCCAGTCAGTACGTTCTTCACCGGTTTCCGGATCGATGTAGTAGGACTGGCCATTATCCAGTGCGATACGCACTTCCGGCTCTGAGTCCACACGACGGGTACCCGGACGCAGCGGGTTCACACGACGGTCGATTTCCTGCCCGGTGTAGGGGTCCTTATCCAGGTATTCTTCACGAACCTTGCCGAAGATGATATTCAAACGACCATTGCTGTAGAAGACACGACCGGTATTGGTTTGCTTTTCTTTGGCCAGCGCGCCCTGGTGGGCACCGATGGTGACGAAGGTGACGTCTTCATTGCTCTCGGCACGGGCCAGACCGGAAGACAGGCCTGAACTCAGGATTTGCAGCTCAAACGGCGAGAACAGCGGCGCCTGACGCTCATTGAACAGCACGGTTTCGGTCACATACAGTGATTCCAGAATGATGCGCATATTGGCCGAGGAAATCGAAAACGGATGATCATTGGCCACACCCGGTACATCACGCTCGACGACTTTGACGTACTGCAAACCGGCTTCAAATACGGTTTTACCCTCTGCTGTAATCTCGGGCTCATCTTTCTTGAGCGGATTACCACAGCCGCTCAACCCCAGGCTGAGCATGACGACCGTCGCAATCGTCGCACTGTACTTAAGAATGCCTCGCATAAGATTGTTCCTCTTTTAATTAACCTGGTTGTCAGGCAGGCCGCCTGACCTCCGCTTTCTGTTCTCTGCACAACAAAGCTTGCACTGACTCGCGCGGATCGTAACCCTCAAACAGGATTTTGCATACCTGTTCTACAATGGGCATCTCCACGCCAACCTGTTTAGCCCGCAGTAATACTTCACGGGCAGCATGCATACCTTCTACTGTTTTGCCAACCTGTTTAACCGCCTCATCCACCTTGAGACCACTGCCCAGCGCCAGCCCCAGCTGCCGGTTGCGGCTCTGGTTGTCGGTACAGGTCAGAATCACATCACCAATACCGGCGAGGCCGAACAGGGTTTCCGATTCAGCGCCCAACGCCGCCGCCAGCCGGCGAATTTCCGCCATTCCGCGGGTGATAAGCGCCGCCCGGGCATTGGCACCGAACCCCAGACCATCCGAAATACCGGCGGCGATGGCCAGCACATTCTTCACTGTGCCACCGATTTGCACCCCGACGATGTCGTGGGTGGTATAGATGCGTAAGGTCTGCGAATGCAGCAATTCTACCAAGGCATCGGCAAAAGCCTGATCCGGAGAGGCCACAGTCACCGCTGTCGGCAGATTGGCAGCAACCTCAGCCGCAAAAGACGGCCCGGATATTACGGCCAGCGGATGCGATTCGCCCAGTACGTCGCGCGCGGCATCATGCAGGAACTGACCTTTATCAACAGTGAGGCCCTTGGTCGCCCAGCTCACTGGAACGTCCGACTGCAACAGCGGCCTGATAGTCCGCAGCATGTCGACAAAAGACTTGCTGGGGACAGAAATCAGCACATGGCGTGCTTCACGCACCGAGCTTTCCAGATCCGTGCTCAGAGTCAGGGGATCAGGGAAACGGATATCGGGCAGGTAGCGCGTATTAGTGCGGCTGGCCTGCATCTGTTTGATTTGCTCAGGGTCTCGCGCCCACAGGCGGACATCGTGACCTTTACGGGCAATCGCAATGGCCAGTGCCGTTCCCCAGGCACCGGCACCGATAACCAGCGTCGGTAAAAGCTTTTCAGCCACGTGCCGTCCTGTTATCAGTGAGTCGCTTCAGACTGCGCCTGTTTAGCGGCTTGTTGCGCTCTTTCTTTGTTGTGCAGATACATGGCATCGAAATTCACCGGCGCCAGTACCAGTTGCGGGAAACCGCCCTTGGTGACGAGATCAGACACCACTTCACGCACAAACGGGAACAGCGTGTTGGGGCAGTAGCTGCCCAGCAGCGGGCCCATTTCTTCGTTGCTGTATCCGGTCAGGGTAAAGATACCGGCCTGTTTGACTTCAACCAGGAAAGCGACTTTATCATCGACCTTGGCGGTGACCATGACGGTCAGAATGACTTCGTGATTGTCATCATCAATGCGTTTGTAGTCGTTACCCAGTTGCAGGTCGAGCTTGGGTCGCCATTCATCACGGAAAATATCCGGTGAGTTAGGTGACTCGAATGAGACGTCTTTGGTGTAAACCTTCTGGATGACAAAGCGTGGTTTTTGCTGCTCTTCACCCGTTGCTGTTGCGTTTTCTTCAGCCATCTTTCTTCCTTCTCTACGATTGTGCCAGGAGACTATCCAGCTTGTTGGCGCGATCAATCGCCAGCAGGTCGGTATAGCCGCCTATAGCTTTATTATTAATGAAAATCTGAGGTACGGTGCGCTGCCGGCTCTTCTGCATCATTTCCTCGCGACGGGATGGATCCAGATCAACGCGGATTTCCTCGTACTTAACGCCTTTGCGATCCAGCAACTGCTTGGCCATGACGCAATAAGGACAATGTGCGGAAGAATAAACGATTACATTAGCCACAATAACACCCTGCTTATGTTCGGATTAACTGAACAGCGGCAGCTTGGCCTCTTTCCAGGCATGCAGGCCGCCGGATAAAACATAGACTTGTTCAAAGCCCTGACGACGCAGTTGTTTGACTGCACTGCGAGAACGCTGCCCGCTGGCACAGACAAGCACCACCGGCTGCGCTTTATTTTTCAGCTCACCGGCCTTATCGGCCAGTTCAGACAGGGGCAGGTTAATGGAGTCAGCGATGTGCTCTTTGTCGAATTCCGCCTTGTCGCGGACATCAACAAACGAGCCTTTGTTCTGATTGACCAGACGCACCGCCTGGTTCGGGCCCAGCATCTGCAGGCCGCTCAACTTGCGGTTTATTGAGTCGGAAAAGACCAGCCAGGCCAGCACCACGAAGGCTGTCACCAGAATCCAGTGATTAACAATAAACTCACCCAAGTTTTCCATTTTACCCCTACTTAAATACGCTGAATTAATGTTGTTTTGCCGGGCAGAATACATCACGCATCATCTCTATCAGACGCAGCGTGCGTTCATCATTGACCCGGTAATAAATGCGGTTGGCATCACGCCGGGATGCCAGAATTTCCTTGTCCCGCAGCTTGGCCAGATGCTGGGACACATTACTCTGTGTGGTACCCACACAGTCGACAATATCCTGTACCGACAACTCTTTCTCACCGACCGCGCACAGAATCTTCAGTCGCAGGGGATGCGACATGGCTTTGAGCGCAAATGCTGCACGTTCGATATCGTTGTCGAACGCGATGAGGTCGAGGTTTCCGGCTTGTGCCACGATATTTTCCGCTGTTACCTGTGACTGTATTTCATCACAAAAGCCCATATAATACACGGCTGATACGTCGAATTATATATAAAGACACCGGTCAGCCGTGAGAGAGCCCGACCACACATCGTTTCAAGGATTTTTTCAATGACACTCAAACACCGACCATTAGCGCTTATCATTATGGATGGCTGGGGCTACAGTGAAGACCCGGATAACAACGCGATTCTGGCCGCCAACACGCCGGTCTGGGATCAGCTGTGGCAGGATTATCCCCACACCTTAATCAACGCTTCCGGCCAGGGTGTCGGTTTACCCGGTGATCAGATGGGTAACTCCGAAGTGGGCCATCTCAACCTGGGCGCCGGCCGGGTGGTTTACCAGGAATTCACCCGTATCAGCAAAGCGATTGAAGACGGCGCCTTCTTTCAGAACCCGGTGCTGACTGCGGCTGTGGATAAGGCTGTTGAACAGGACAAGGCCGTGCATATTTTCGGACTGCTCTCCGACGGGGGTGTTCACAGTCATGAAGAACATATCCACGCCATGGTCAAACTGGCCGTTGATCGCGGTGCACGCCATGTTTATGTGCATGCCTTTCTGGATGGCCGCGACACACCACCGAAAAGTGCCCAGGCTTCAATAGACAAACTCGAAGCGGTCTTTGCTGAACAGGGCCGTGGCCGACTGGCCAGCATGATTGGCCGCTACTATGCGATGGACCGTGACAAACGCTGGAACCGGGTGGAAGCCGCCTACCGTCTGGTGGCGGAAGGCGAGGCTGAGTTTCAGGCTGAGACCGCGACGCAGGCACTGGAAATGGCCTACGCCCGAGAGGAAACCGATGAGTTTGTTAAAGCCACCACGATTGGTGAACCGGTCCGGATTGAAAACGGCGACAGTATTGTCTTTATGAACTTCCGCGCTGACCGTGCCCGTGAAATCACCGAGTGTTTTATCAAACCTGATTTTGACGGTTTTATCCGCCCTCGCGAGATCAAACTGGCGGAATACGTCACCCTGACCGAATACAAAAAAGACTACAGTTCACCGATTGCTTTCCCTAACGAGAAGATGAAAAACATTCTCGGTGCCTATCTGTCATCGCTGGGCCTCAAGCAATTGCGTATCGCCGAAACGGAAAAATACGCCCATGTGACGTTCTTCTTCAATGGTGGTGTGGAAACGCCATTTGAGGGGGAAGACCGTATTCTGGTGCCATCACCCAAGGTAGACACCTACGATCAGCAGCCGGAAATGAACGCGCCTGAAGTCGCTGACAAACTGGCAGAAGCGATCCACTCGGAAAAATACGATGTGATTATCTGTAATTTCGCCAATGCCGACATGGTCGGGCACACCGGTAATTTTGACGCTGCGGTAAGAGCGGTGGAAGCACTGGATAATTGTCTTGGCAAAGTCTGGAGCGCGTTGAAATCGGTGGGTGGTGAAATGATCGTCACTGCCGATCATGGCAATGCTGAACGCATGGTTAACCATGAAACCGGGCAGGCTCACACTGCCCACACCAATAATGTCGTGCCACTGCTGTTCGCAGGGCGTGATGCCATTTGCCACGAGCATGGCACCCTGTCCGATATCGCCCCGACCATGCTGTCTTTGCTGGATCTGCCGATACCCGAAGAAATGAGCAAACACCTGTTGATTGAGGCCAAGCCCTGAAGCCTGTAGTGCTGAAACGTCTCGCTCCGGCCTGTTTTCTGCTGCTGTTCTCTGCCGGCCTTGAGGCCGGCGGGAACTCTGCTGAACGGCTCGATACGGTCCGCGGTGAAATCGAGGATCTCAGTGCCGATCTGAGCCAGAAAAAAGCCAGTCGCGAAGAGATGTATGCCCAGCTCAAGCAGCAAAGTCGCAAAGTCTCTGAACTCAACCGTGAACTGCGCTCCCTGGAGCAACAGATCGCGGAAAAGAACCAAACCCTGAAACAACTGCGTGAAGTCGCCGGCATCAAAGAGGCTGAGCAGAACCAGCAACTGGACGCACTGTATGAGCAGATGCGTGCGGCTTACATCAACGCCGAGCCCAGCTATCTGGAAATGCTGCTGAACCAGCAGGATATCGCCACCATCAGCCGTGGCAGCACTTATTTCCGTTATTTCCACGAAGCACGCAAGGCCCAGCTGGAGAGCATCAATCAGATCCTGACCCAGCTCAATGAGGAACAGAAAGCCATTCTGCTGGCACAGCAGTCGCTGGAAATGGCTAAGCAAGAACAACTACTGAAACAGCAGGCGCTGCAACAGGAAACTGAGAAACGTAAAGCGACTCTGGCCGCGCTCGATAAAACCATTTCCGGACAGGATGCAAAACTGGCCGCCCTGAAGGAAGAAGAGAGTAATCTGCAGGCACTGCTGGATCGTCTTGCCCGCGAGCGTGAACAGCGGATCGCCCGCGAGCAAGCCGCACAGGAAAAAGCTGCACGCGACAAAGCCAAACAACAGCAGCAGAAGCCCCCCGCAGCAACAAAATCGGCAGCGATTGCTCCGCCACCGAAACCAAATACCCCGTTTTCGCGTCTGAATGGTAAATTGAACTGGCCGGTCAGCGGAAAAGTGCTGGCGCGCTATGGCAGCCCCCGAAATCTTGGTAAACTCAAGTGGCAAGGTATCGTCATCGACTCCCCTACCGGAAACGATGTCAGAGCCACGGCTACAGGCCGGGTGGTATTTGCTGACTGGTTACGGGGATTCGGCCTGCTGATTATTGTTGATCACGGCGAACAGTACATGACGCTCTACGGCAACAATGAGACTTTATTGAAACAAGCCGGTGATACTGTTCAGGCAGGTGAAGTCATTGCCCAGTCAGGCGAACAGGGAATTCGCGGTCTGACCGGTCTTTATTTTGAAATCCGCCACCGCGGTGCGCCGACCAACCCGTTAAAATGGTTGGCCAGGCAGGGCTGAGGTGTGCCAACCACTAAGGAAACGATATGAGCTTTTTTAAACGCGATTTCGGATTGATTACAACTGGCATTATTCTGGGGGCGACCCTGGTATTCGGCCAGATGGTCTTTGCCGAGCGTGAGTCAGCGCAGCCGGATCTGCCGCTGGAAGACCTGAGGACTTTTTCTGAAATCTTCGGTCGCATTAAAAGCAGCTATGTCGAACCGGTTGAGGATAAGCAACTGCTGGAAAACGCCATCCGCGGCATGCTTTCCGGTCTTGATCCTCATTCCACTTATCTGGACCTGGATGAATTCCAGGAATTACGTGAGGGCACCTCGGGTGAGTTTGGCGGTCTGGGGATCGAAGTCAGTATGGAAGATGGCTTTGTCAAAGTCGTTGCACCGATTGATGATACCCCGGCAGCGGAAGCCGGCATTCAGCCCGGTGACCTGATTATCCGTCTTGATGAAACACCGGTTAAAGGCATGGCGCTCAATGATGCGGTCGATATCATGCGTGGTGAACCGGGAACAAAGTTAACACTCACTATCATTCGCGAAGGGGCAGATAAGCCACTCAAAGTCGAACTGACCCGCGCTATCATCAAAGTTGAAAGCGTGAAGAAAAAAATGCTGGAGCCGGGTTATGGCTACATCCGCATCACCACTTTCCAGTCACGTACCGGTGCCAGCCTGCGTGAGGCCATCAGCGAATTGAAGCAGCAAAGCAATGGCAATCTGAATGGTCTTGTGCTGGATCTGCGCAATAATCCAGGTGGTGTTTTGGAAGCCGCTGTCGATGTGGCTGACGCCTTCCTGCAAAAAGGCCTGATTGTGTATACCGATGGTCGCATTGCCGACGCTGATCAGAAGTTCCATGCCACACCGGATGACTTGCTCAAGGGGGCACCTCTTATTGTTCTGGTCAACGGTGGTTCTGCCTCAGCTTCTGAGATTGTCGCCGGCGCGCTTCAAGATCACGAACGTGCCATTATTCTGGGTAGCAAAACCTTCGGTAAGGGCTCGGTCCAGACTGTCATGCCACTGACCAATAACACGGCTGTTAAAATGACTACCGCGCGTTATTACACGCCGTCAGGCCGCTCTATCCAGGCTGAAGGCATTGTGCCGGATATCAAAATCAGTGGTATCCGTGTTGCCTCGGTCGACGATAATGAATTTACACCATTACGTGAACGCGATCTGGCACACCACTTGGAAAATGGCAAAGCCGAAGAAAAACCTGAAAGCCAGAACCAGGAACAAAACGGCGAAGAATCGGTGATACCAGAGACGGTTGGCACCGCTGCCGAAGAGAAAGAAAAGAAAGAACAGCCACTGGAAGTGACTGACTACGTATTGTCACAGGCGCTGAACCTGTTGAAAGGCATGACTATCCTCAATCGATAGGCAGGAGCATTATGGCCAGTGTATTAATTCCCCTGGCAGAGGGTTGCGAGGAGCTGGAAGCGGTCACCCTGATCGACCTGTTACGACGGGCCGGTATCACGGTGACCACGGCCAGCCTCGGTCATCAGAGAACGCTGACAGCAAGCCGTCAGGTCGGTCTGGTTGCAGATACGCTGCTGGACAATGTGCTTGATGATGATTTCGATATGATGCTGATGCCCGGCGGACAGCCGGGTACCGATCATCTCAATAATGATCACCGTGTTCATGCCCTGATTAAACGTTTACAGCATGAAGGCCGCTATCTTGCGGCGATCTGCGCCGCCCCGATGGTGCTGGCTAGCGCCGGCATCCTGGATGGCAAGCGCGCCACCAGTTATCCGGGCGCACTGAATAAGGAAAAATGGCCAGCGATTGAAATAAGCGCTGAACCGATAGTCACTGATGGCAAGGTGCTGACCTCGAGAGGACCGGGTACCGCCATGGACTTCGCACTCACCATCATTGAGCTGCTGACTGATAAAACCACCCGCGACAAGGTCGAAGCCGGCCTGGTCCGTCCCTGAGGGCAGCGTATGTCATTGACTGCAGCTGATCTGTCTATTCTTCTGGTTGAACCCTCTGCGATGCAGCTCAAGCTCATCATGCGCCATCTTGAGCAGGAAGGTATCAATAAAATCGATGGCGTCAGTAATGGCGAGGAAGCACTGGCCCATATCGCTCAATATCCGCCTGATCTGGTCATTTCGGCCATGTATCTGCAGGATATGACCGCCGACGAACTCATTAACGCTGTGCAGGCGATCGACAATGAGATCGCATTTATGTTGATTTCCAGCGAGACCGGTCAGCAGGCACTGGAACCCATCCGCCAGGCCGGGGTTATGGCGATTCTCCCCAAGCCTTTCGATTCCAGGGATTTACGACGCGCGATTCGTGCCACGCTGGATGTCATAGACCCCAGTGAAATCGAGCTGGAAAGCTATGATGTCAGCGAACTGAATATCCTGCTGGTTGATGACAGCTTTACTTCCCGCAATCACCTTTCCCGTGTTCTCGGCAGTCTGGGCATTAAGCATATCGATCTGGCGGAAAACGGCCGGGAGGCAGTCAGCCTGCTCGGCAGTCACAGCTATGATCTGGTGGTGACCGATCTCAATATGCCGGAAATGGATGGCCACGAGCTGACCCGCTATATCCGCGATGAAATGGGCGATGTCGTGCTGCCGATTCTGATGGCGACCACTGAAAACAATCAGGCCCGGCTGGGGAATGTTCAGCAGGCCGGTGTTTCGGCCATTCTCGATAAACCATTTGAACCGCAAACCATCCGCGAAATGCTGTTTCGTGTACTGGATGCCTGATTATTTTTCTGCCACCGCTTTCTGTTGCCCCAGCGCCACAAAACGCTGCATATAGGGTACCGTTTCTTCACCTTCCCGCATTGCTGCAAACAGCGTCTTCATCACCCCTTTTTTACCCAGACGCAGTGTACTTACAGGCAGACTGTCACTGTAATGCCGTGCCAGCCAGTCAGGCAGAATGGTAACGCCGCGATTGAGCGCTGCCATCTGGATCATAATATCCAGCGAGGCCATCGCCTTGTGCCTGGGACTGATTCCCGCCGGCATCAGAAACTGGGTATAGATATCCAGTCTTTCATGAGGCACAGGGAAAGTAAGTAATAACTCACCTGATAAATCCTGTGCCTCAATAAAGAGCTTACTCGCAAGCGGGTGCTCCCTGGCCACCAGCAGCACCAGTTCGTAATCAAATAAGGGCGCATAAACCACCCCTTGCTGCTTCACTTTATCCGGGGTGACCAGCAGATCAATATGATAATTAAGCAGGCCCTGCAGGCCTGAAAACTGGAACTTGTGCACGATATCAACATCCATTTTCGGCATTGTCACCAGATAATCTGCCAGCACCCCTTTAAGCCACTCATAACAGGGATGGCATTCCACCCCCAGCCGCAAAATACCCTGCTTGCCATCGGCATAGGCTTTCAATGTATTTTCGGTCTGCTCCAGCACCGGCAAAACCTGTCCAGCAACCCGCAGCAGAAGCTGACCGGCCTGCGTCAGACGCAATTTCCGCCCCTGACGTTCCCATAAACTCACTTCCAGTTTCTGCTCCAGATAACGCATCTGATGGGAGAGGGCCGGCTGAGTGACAAACAGGGCATTGGCAGCTGCGGTCAGGCTGCCATGTTCGGCCAGCGCCTGAATGATTTTGAGGTGGCTGCGCTCAATCATCTATTAGTTATTCTCATGGATAAGGTAAAAAATATCATTATTCCTCATTTCACTGTGTCCTTACAATGGCTGCCATCTGCAAACAAAGGACGAATCATGATTAGCACCCATAATCTCGGTTTCCCGAGAATCGGCAAACGCCGCGAACTGAAATTTGCCCTGGAACAGTACTGGCGGGGCGAATCATCTTTGCCTGAACTGGAAGTCACCGCCAGAACTCTGCGTCAGACACACTGGCAATATCAGCAGAAACTGGATTGGCTGCCGGTAGGAGACTTTTCTCTGTATGACCATGTGCTCGACACCAGTCTGCTGGTGGGTAATTTACCGGACCGCACTGACCGCCGACTGGCTGAAACCGACCAGTATTTTCAGGCAGCACGCGGGCAATCTTCAAAGCAATTGCAGCAGACTCCAATAGCTGCAGCAGAAATGACCAAATGGTTTGATACCAATTATCATTATCTGGTCCCTGAATTCAGTGCTGATACGCAATTTGAACTTAATGCCGAGCGGCTGCTGGCACAGTTCCGTGAAGCGGTGAGTCATGGCTTTCAGGCAAAACCCGTCATTCTCGGACCGGTCAGCTATCTCTGGCTGGGTAAAGCCAAAGATGACAGCCGTAAGCTCGATCTGCTGGCAGATTTACTGCCTGTCTACGAGCAGTGTCTGCTGACGCTGGCAGAAGCGGGGGCTGACTGGGTGCAGATTGATGAACCGGTACTGTCGACCGAGCTGGATCAGGACTGGCAACATGCATTGACCCAGGCCTACTTTGCCCTCAACAAAACCCCGGTACGTTTACTTCTGACGAGTTATTTTGCGCCGCTGCGTGAAAACCTGAATCTGGCCTGTGAACTGCCTGCAGCAGGCTTGCATATCGATGCCGTCAATGCCCGCGAAGAAGTCATTAAAGTGATTGACTGGCTGCCCGCGCACAAGACGCTGTCCCTGGGCGTTATTAACGGCCGCAATATCTGGAAAAGCGATCTGAACAGTCTGCTGGACTGGCTGGAACCGCTGCATCAGCGTCTCGGCGATAGGCTGTGGCTGGCGCCATCCTGCTCATTGTTACATGTGCCGGTCGATCTGGAGCAGGAAAAGGAACTCGATAGCGATATCAAAAACTGGCTGGCTTTTGCGGTGCAGAAACTGGATGAACTGAACTGTCTCGCACTGGCGCTGAATCACGGTCGTGATAGCGTTAAAGCTGAACTGGCTCAGAATGCCGATGCGATTCAAAGCCGTCGTGCGTCGGAAAAAGTGCATAACCCCCAGGTACGCGATCGCCTTCAAACCGTCACTGAAGACTGGGGTCAACGCCGCAGTGCCTATGCCGAGCGCAGCAAGATCCAGCGCGCCAGGCATGCTTTGCCGCTATTTCCTACCACCACGATCGGCTCTTTCCCGCAAACGACGGCTATCCGCCAGAGCCGCTTGCAATACCGCCGTGGTGAGCTTGATGAACAGAGCTACCAGCGCGATATGCAGCAGCAGATCGAATATGCCATTGCCGAACAGGAAAAAGTCGGTCTTGATGTGCTGGTCCATGGCGAAGCCGAACGCAATGACATGGTCGAGTACTTCGGTGAGCAGCTGGAAGGTTATGCTTTCACCCGTTTCGGCTGGGTGCAGTCCTATGGCTCTCGCTGCGTCAAACCGCCCGTGATTTTCGGTGATGTTGAGCGCCCCAAAGCGATGACCGTGGAGTGGATTGCTTACGCCCAGTCACTGACTGACAAACCGGTCAAAGGTATGCTGACCGGTCCGGTAACCATGCTTAACTGGTCTTTTGTGCGTGATGATCAGCCACGTTCACAAACCTGTCTGCAACTGGCACTGGCCATCCGTGATGAAGTGCAGAATCTGGAGCAGCAGGGCGTCAGCATCATTCAGATTGATGAGGCCGCTTTGCGTGAAGGCCTGCCATTACGGCGTGCTGACTGGCAGCATTATCTCGACTGGGCGGTGAATTGTTTCCGGATCAGCGCCAATGGGGTTAAGGATGAAACACAGATCCATACCCATATGTGCTATTCCGAGTTTAATGACATTATCGAGTCGATTGCAGCGATGGATGCGGATGTCATTACTATCGAAACCTCGCGCTCGGATATGGAACTGCTGGATGTGTTCAATGCCTTTGACTACCCCAATGAGATCGGGCCCGGTGTTTATGATATTCACAGTCCCAATATCCCTGACGTTAATCAGATTCGCTATTTGATGGAAAGGGCGGCTGAACGGATTCCACCCGAACGTCTGTGGGTCAACCCGGACTGCGGTCTGAAAACGCGGCAGTGGAACGAAGTCAAACCGGCGCTGGCCGCCATGGTTCAGGCTGCCGGAGAACTCAGGCAGGATGCCGCCGCCTGAAGCCGTTTTCCTCTCAGCAAGCCGGGCAGGGAAGCCCGGCCACTGCTGTTACTGTCGCCAAACCGCAGGCAGATGGGTAGACAGATAATCATAAAGGGCAGTGACTTTCGGGGTGCGTGCATAGCGGTCGGTGACACAGAAATAAAACTCCAGCGGTTCTGCCTCAACCTCGACCTGCGGCCCCTGCTCAAACAGCGGTATCAGCTCCCCTTTCTGCAGATAGGGTATCGCGACAAACTCCGCCAGCCTGGCAATACCACCGCCACTGACAGCCATCCTTGCAAGGGCATCAATATCGTCGCTGATCATGGCCACCTTGACCTCCGGCTCATAACGCCTGCCATCGCGGATAAAAGCCCAGCGGAACAGCCGGCCATCCACCGGCACCCGGAACATCAGACAGTCATGATGCAGCAAAGCCTGTGGTGAAATCGGATAACCGGCTTGAGCCAGGTAGTCCGGTGAAGCACAGAACAACAAGGGCACCGTCGCCAGTTTTCTGGCCACCAAATGGTCTTCCAGCTGCTGACGAATACGGATGCTGACATCCACCGCTTCAGCGATATGATCCGTCCGCCGGTCGGTAGCAATCAGCTCCAGGCTGATTTGCGGATAAGCCTGTTGAAAGCCGGATAGCAGCGGCGCCAGTACATGACGGGCAAACGCCGCAGAACAGGCTATCTTCAGCTTGCCACCGACTTCACCTTTGAGCGCCGTCACGGCCTGCTCAGCCAGCTCAAGTTCCTGCATCAAACCCTTCACCCGCTGATAATAAACCTCGCCGGCATCGGTCAATGCCAGTTTGCGGGTAGTCCGCGTCAGCAAACGCGCACCCAGCTGCGCTTCCAGACGGGCGATATTCTGACTGGTTGCGGCCGGACTTACCGCCAGCGCCCGGGCTGCGGCAGCAATACTACCGAGCTCGACGGCCCTGACAAAACTTTCAATACCGCGCAGATTTTCCATAATTTATATTCAATGATTAAACATCAATTCATTAAGTTTAACTTAATAGTCTAGATAGTTTCAGCCAGCTAGTCTGGTTCCGCTCAGCGCATTACACTGACAGCCATGAAAATGTCAGGAGAAAACCAGATGAGCAAAGCATTGCTGCTGCGTAGAAGAAAGTTACCGGCCAGACTGACGCCGGTGGTGTTCGCTTTTTATATGTCTGCGATTATGGCCGCGCTGATGTCGCTGATTATCACGGCGGTGAACCAGGGCTTTGATGATCTTTATCTGTTAAATGCACTGCATGCCTATGAAGTCGCGATGCCCTCGGCATTTCTGTGCGTGATGATGGTTCGGCCTTTGGTGATGAAACTGGTCGCAGGAACGGTGGCAGAGCTTTAATTCTTAACTGGCAAGGCCATAACGCTGCAAACGTTGCTGAATCGCCAATGCACGCTCCGCCTGCAGGGTCGCCGTTCGTTGACGACGCTCACAAAGGGCACTGCGAAAACCGAGATAATCCGCGCCCAGTGATTCCAGACTGTCGATATCTTCAATTGCTAACGCCCCCGCCATGCCGCAGAGCATGCCATGCTTGCGGGCCTCAGTGATGAAGCTGCTCAATTCAGCTTCAGACCAATGCTGCAGTAATCCCTGGCCGTTCTTGCTGGCGGTATCCACCATTACCCCGCTGAAACCGGCCTGCTTGATGCTACTGACCAGACAGATATCTTTAGTCTGATCGGCGAAAATGACGGCAATAACGGGTCTGTTCAGTTCCGACAGCGTCTGCTTTAAGCCGGACAGACAGGATTCAAGCGCAGGATCGGCAAACAGGCCGACCTTGACGTAATCAACGCCGGTGGCTGCCATCGCATTCACGGCGGGGCTGATGATTTCGGCTTTCATCAGCTGATCGCCAATGGTCGCACTGGTTTCACAACGTCCGTCAACCCAGGCTACGACCGATTTGACCACTGACAGGGGCAGGGCGCCCAGAGCACCGCTGGCCGGATCTTTAAGGTCCAGAATATCCGGCAAAGTCTGTTCCAGTGTTTTTGCTTCATCGAGTGACTGCACACTCGCCAGCCATTTAGTCATGTTCAATCTCAATGCCTGCTTGTTTGATTTTGTCCATCAGCCAGCCCCAGGCTTCCAGTTCGCGGTCACCGGCAGTTTTATCAATGCCAATTTGTAAATAGCCTATTTCTTCACGAATTTTATTTTCCGGCAGCATGCCCAGCCGACTGACCAGGATAGCGGCTTCGATGACGGCATGCTGGGCCCGGTTAAAACCCCGAAACGGCGCATGAATCTGTTCTTCCACAAGCTCACCATAGAAACAGGCTCTGGGATCATCATCTTCAAAGCGGGTCATCTGCAGTTCGCTATGGGTCAGCGCCTGCTCAAGATAAGCGCCTTCAATCCGTTTACAGGGCAGGGTGGGCCAGTTGCGTCTGCCGGTCAAGGCGCCGGCAAACACCCTGACGTCGTCGATGTAATTAATCGTGCATTGCCGGTGACGTTTCAAATTGTCATAGGTTGCTGAGGGTTTAAATGGCTTAACAAGAAAGTAACCATTTACTTCACTAATTCCCATCGGCGCTGAATGCGGGGTTCCCGCTGCATCCAGGCTTGTCACGATGACTTCATGAATCCGACTTGTCAGCCGTGCCACAGGCGCGCTCCTTGTTTTTCTTGGGCTTATCTGCCGTACCACAGGCTCGCTGCTTTTTCTGTGTCTTTTTGTCGGCACTGCCACAGGCGCGATCTTTTTGCCGCGTCTTCATGGTCGTACCTTCCGCTTTCTGCTGCGTTAGATCCTCTTCTGCCTGCTCTACGGCACAGCCCCACTGCAAATCTTCATCCTGGGTATAGCGTTTACCCAGTTGCCAGGCGACTTCGGCCCGGGCCAGTTCGACGCCGAGATAAAAAGCATGTCCCGGATCGTTTTCCACCTGTAAATGCGGATAAAACTCGAACGGGTCGATATCCTGCAGCAAACCGTCGCGATTGAACATAAAAATGCCTTCGCGGGCAATTTTGATCCGGTAATTGGGATCCTTAATGCTTTTGGCCAGTTCACGAATCTCATCAGCCGTATCGGTAAACGGCCGGCGCTCATGTGCAACCAGCAGATCCGAGGTGAAATCACGTGGCAGACTGTTATCGTCCTTGGCTGCATACATCATGCGCCTTGCTACATCAGCTTCACGGATTGCCCGCCGTGCATGCGGACTGACCTCGGTGGCCAGCACGCAATTGACATTCAATTCTGAAATAATGCCGAACAGCATCGCATTGATACCGCTGGTATCAGCATCGGTCAGCTCGGTGAGATTACCTACCCCCATCATGATCGGGGCGTCCGGATATTTCTGTCGCAGTTCATGATAACGGACTATCGAGGCGGTCAGGCCGAAATGAATCGGATCCAGTATCGGATCAGCAATCCAGGGTTTACCGATTTTATCCATCGCTTCCATCGCGCGTTCCAGCGAGGCTAGCGAGCCAGGTTCTGCCGGCACCAGAATGGGGATGGCATCCGTCTCCTTGGCAAGCTCGATGGTTTCTTCGGTCAGGCTTAACAGATAATCGGCGTCGGCTTTGGCTGCACGCTGTAGATCAGGCAATGAAAGTGAGTCTACACTTACCTTGAAACCTTCTGAGTGCAGGGCCTCAATCGCTGCTTCCAGATGTGGAAAGTCCTCCTGCGGCAGACAGCCGATATCGATCACATCGGCGCCATTGCTGCGATAGTAATGCGCCCGTTGGATCAGGCTATCGATACTTCTTTCAGGGGCATCCACAATCTCAGCAAAGATAGTCACAGCATAGCGACTGAGATCGGGCTGTTTACGCGCCTTACCGAAATGCACGGGCAGATCCTTGATTTCTTCCGGGCCACGGGTGACTTTGATCCCGAGCTCCTGACTCAAGGCCGCCAAATCGCCCCGGCAGCGACCGGGAACGATAATTTCATCATAGCCCTGATAATCTTCCGCTTTGAGGCGTCTGGCAATCATTTTGTCGGTCATCAGTGCGGCAACCGACAAGCCTAACTGATGCACTTCATAGTCAAAGGGCAACGGCGCCATTTCTCGCAGCACCTTGTGCACGCTGGGCGCTGCCAGTTTACCGGTCAGAAACAGGATCCGGTTCGTCATTGCCGGACTCAGCCCACCTCTGCCAGGCGCTTTCTGATCGCTTCAGACAGTTGTTCGGCCGTTTCCACTACCGTAGTCGCTTCAAAGGTTTTCAGTTTTTCGGTGTGTTCCAGATCAATCCTGCGCGGCCACAACCTGACCATGCGATCCGGGGCCGGGGTATCGACTTCAGGAATCGCGTCACAGGCCAGAACAATACTGGGAATGCGGCATTTACCGGCTTGTGCATAAATATTGGTGACCAGCGTATCCGACAACCCCATGACCATTTTCGCCACACTATTCGAGGTGGCCGGCGCCACGACCAATGTGTGGTAATCACCACGATAGAACAGACCTACCGGCGGTGCACTGGCAGCACGATCGCGGTAAATGCGGCCTTCCGGCACGATTTCTTTGGGTTCGTGCCCGTACATGCGAATCACTTCCTCACCGGCGCGGCTGTAAAACAGGTCGACGTCATCCAGTTCACGGATAATCTCCAGACACTCTTCCAGATAATGTCCGGAACCGGTTACAGCCCAGGCCAGGCGTGGTTTTTCAGGCCTTGCTTGCATTTGCGGTCTCTAAAATTGATCAAGATCATTAATTTTGCCAGAGTCGGCCTCTGTAGTAAAAATAAGATAGTTTTTATAGGGTTTTTTACGTTAAAATCACGGTTTTACTTGATGGACTGCTGTTGTTTCCCGGGGTGATTTTGTCTTCGCTGACTGCGCTGCGCAAAATGACATGCCGACACGCTGATTAAACAGCCGTCCTCACATTTCTGCGTCGGATTGGAGCCATAGCGAATGTCAAACCACATCCCCAAAATTGTCGTTGTTGGCGGCGGAGCAGGTGGCCTGGAACTGGTCACCAAGCTCGGCAAGAAACTGGGCAAAAAAGGAAAAGCCCAGGTCACACTGGTGGACAGTACTCACACTCATATCTGGAAACCCCTGCTGCACGAAGTGGCTGCCGGCACGCTGGATTCGCATGAGGATGAAATTGAATACCTGGGTCAGGCGAATTACAGTGGCTTTCGCTTCCGTCTCGGACGTATGGACGGCCTCGATCGCAAAAATAAACAAATCTCGGTGGCACCGACCCTGAACAGCGAAGGGGTCGAGATCATTCCCCGCCGTAGTTTCGACTATGACTATCTGGTCATCTCGGTCGGCAGCATCAGCCATGACTTCGGTATTAAAGGTGTGCGTGAACACTGCCTGTTCCTGGATACAACGAAACAGGCTGAGGTTTTCCAGAGTAAACTGCTGCAGACCTATCTGCGTGCGCATACCCAAGGTAAGCCGCTTGATGCCGGTCAGCTTAATATCGCCATTGTCGGTGCCGGTGCAACCGGTGTTGAATTGAGTGCACAGTTGCACGAAGTATCACATCTTCTGACCGCTTACGGCCTGGATGAAGTTAACCCGCAGGATGTGAAAATCACAATCATCGAAGCCGCTGATCGCATTCTGTCGGGCCTGCCCAAAAATATTTCCGATGCGACCCTGTCAGAGCTCAACAAGCTGGGCGTCAATGTCATGACCGGAGAGCGGGTTGTCGAGGTCACCGACAAGGAAATCATCACTGAAAGCGGCAATGTGATACCTGCCGCGATCAAGGTTTGGGCTGCCGGGATCAAGGCACCCGAATTCCTTAAAGACATTGACGGACTCGAATCCAACTGGATGAATCAACTGGTCGTCAGACAAACCCTGCAAACCACGCTCGATGATGATATCTATGCCATCGGTGACTGCTGCGCCTGTAAATGGCAGGGACATGATGAGAACGTGCCGCCGCGCGCCCAGGCCGCACATCAGATGGCCTCACATGTATACAAGTCGATTCTTAACCGTTTGAAAGACAAACCACTGCCTGAATACGAATATCACGACTACGGCTCACTGGTCTCGCTTGGCCGTTACAGTACGGTCGGTAACCTGATGGGTAATCTGAGCCGAGGCAGTATGATGATTGAAGGTCTGATGGCACGGGTCATGTATCTGTCGCTCTACAAAATGCATCAGATGGCTTTGTTCGGACCGTTCCGGGTAGCCATGCTGTCCCTGTCGCATCTGTTCAGACGCAGTGTACATCCCAAAATCAAACTGCACTGAGTTAATCACTGCTCATTCAGACAAAAAGGCCCTTTTCAGGGCCTTTTTTATATCTGCCTTTATAGCCAGCATCACAATGTCATAAAAGCGCTCACAGGCAGCCTGAAGGTTTTCTATGGCGCGTGGCACTACTCTAGCTGTAAAGACCGCTATTTGCGACTGCCCTTTGCGCTTCCTCTTCTATACCGCAAAGAAAAGCCCTGACTGCGATACAGTCAAGGCTTTATTCCAATCAGTCTTTAACGCTTAAATATCGAGATTGGATACCTGTAAGGCATGGGTTTCAATAAACTCTCGACGGGGCTCAACATGATCGCCCATCAGCGTATTGAAAGTTTCGTCGGCGGCAATCGCATCATCAATCTTCACCTGCAGCAGGCGGCGCTTGCTCTTATCCATGGTGGTTTCCCACAACTGATCCGGATTCATTTCGCCCAGCCCTTTATAGCGCTGAACATGCTGGCCGCGTCTGGCTTCAGCCAGTAGCCAGTTAACTGCCTGGGAAAAATAGTGAATGTTTTCTGAGCGCTCACCACGTTCAACACGCGCACCTCCACCAAACAAGCCATTGATTTTATTAGAGAAAGCCAGAATCTTCTGATATTCCGTGCTATCAAAGAACTCACCAGGCACATGGAAATCGGTGCTGATACCATGCCGACTGAAGCTGATATTAACCATCGGCACCGGCTCATCTTCCTGATTCTGAATGCTCAGCTTGTAATGGGTACCGGTAGGCAGCCCCCGATTCATCGCTGTTTCTATCGTCAACAGCCATTCTTCCATGCCCGGATCACCGAATGCTGGAATCTGCGGCTGATACACCAGCTGATCCAGAAAAGCCGGGTAATAGTGATTGGACAGGCGGCCGATAATCGCATTAATGGTCTGATATTCGGCAACCAGTGATGCCAGCGCTGAACCTTCTATGGCACTGGCGTCTGCTGATGGATAAAGCGAAGCATTCTGCAGGGCAACTTCCGTCAGGTAACGTTCCATCTCGGCATCATCCTTGACGTAACGTTCCTGTTTGCCTTTCTTGATTTTATACAGCGGCGGCTGGGCAATATATACATGTCCACGTTCGATCAATTCCGGCATTTGACGATAGAAGAAAGTCAGCAGCAGGGTACGGATGTGAGAACCGTCGACGTCAGCGTCAGTCATAATAATGATGTGATGGTAACGCAGTTTTTCCGGATCATATTCGTCACGGCCGATACCACAGCCTAATGCTGTAATCAGCGTGCCGACTTCAGCAGAGCTGATCATCTTGTCGAAACGGGCACGTTCAACATTAAGAATTTTACCTTTCAGTGGCAGGATTGCCTGGGTACGGCGGTCACGTCCCTGCTTGGCACTGCCGCCCGCAGAATCACCCTCCACCAGGAACAGTTCGGACAGGGCAGGGTCACGTTCCTGACAATCAGCCAGTTTACCCGGCAGACCGGCGATATCCAGAACCCCTTTGCGGCGGGTCAGTTCACGCGCTTTCCTGGCCGCATCTCTTGCTCGCGCTGCATCAATCATTTTGTTGGCGATTAACTTGGCATCGTTCGGATTTTCGATCAGAAAGTCATGGAAGAACTCGTTTACCAGCGATTCAACAATAGTGCGGACTTCTGATGAAACCAATTTATCCTTAGTCTGGGAACTGAATTTCGGATCCGGCACTTTCACTGACAATACTGCTGTCAGGCCCTCACGGGCATCATCGCCACTGGTTGTAACCTTGGACTTCTTGGCGAGACCTTCACTTTCAATGTATTGATTCAAAGTGCGGGTGAGGGCGGCACGGAAACCGGCGAGGTGTGTACCACCATCACGCTGGGGAATGTTGTTCGTGAAACAGTAAATATTTTCCTGATAGGAATCGTTCCACTGCATTGACAATTCAACGGTGACATCTTCACGCACACCATCAATCTTAATGATGTTGTCATGAATTAATGTTTTGTTCTTATTGAGATGCTCAACAAAAGCGGTTATGCCGCCTTCGTAAAAGAAAGTCTCCGTCCGCTCATCCCGTTCATCGGTGAGCTTGATTCTGACACCGGAATTGAGGAAGGCGAGTTCACGAATGCGTTTTGCCAGTATGTTGTAATCAAAGGTGACATTGGTGAAGGTTTCTTCACTGGGCCAGAACTGAATTCGGGTGCCGGTAATCTTGGTATCTTCCACATCTTTCAGAGGCGCGTCGGGCACACCGTGAGTGTAAGACTGTTTATGGATACGGCCATTACGATGAATTTCCATCGTCAGTTTCTTCGACAGGGCATTGACCACCGAGACACCTACACCGTGTAGTCCCCCTGAGACCTTGTAGGAATTGTCATCAAATTTACCGCCAGCGTGCAGTACTGTCATGATGACTTCTGCGGCTGAAACACCTTCTTCTTCGTGAATATCGACGGGAATACCGCGACCATTGTCTATTACTGAGACCGAGTCATCAGGGTGAATGCGCACATCGATTTGTGAGCAGTGGCCGGCCAGGGCTTCGTCGATAGCGTTGTCCAGCACCTCGAAAACCATATGATGCAGACCGGTACCATCATCGGTATCACCGATATACATGCCGGGTCTTTTTCTGACGGCATCAAGTCCTTTCAATACCTTGATATTCGATGAATCGTAGGTGCTGTTATTATCCGTTGCCATAATCAAACTATTCCTGTCTAGGATGTTGAATAACCTATTATTCTACTACGTCTGGACTTGTGTTGATAGCATCGTTCCTTTTCTCGGAAATGACACCATGTTCCACGTGGAACCTTTTCTCGTTTTGACCATCAATCAGCTCGGCAAGCTCTGTATTTGTACTACTGATAAAGCTCTGCACCGGTAATTCTCTGAGTGTATTTACCACTGTTTTCTGATGATGCCAGTCAAGTTCTGAACTCAAATCATCTATCAGGAGCAGCGTATTTTCCCGATGTTTCTGCTCTGACAGAATCATGATTTGAGCCATGCTTAACGACAGGAAAAATAATTTTTGCTGACCTCTCGATAGCAGTTCATAAGGGTCAGCCTCATTGACACGAAATGACCAATCTGCCGCGTGGGGTCCAGAGCGGGTATAGCCTAATGCCATATCCCGCTCGAGATTTTGTTGTAGATAGGTTGCTAATTCAAATTCTTTATTCCAGCCACGCAGATAGCGCAATGAAAATTTATAATCCGCCAGTTCAGGACAAAGCTTTTTAAAAAAGGGCCGGAAATGATTGATGAGCTGTTTAAGATAACGCTGGCGCATCCCGGTAATTATCAAACCGTGCTCTGTTAAAGCCTTATCCCACAGTTTGATTTCACCCGCAGGCTTGCGCGTTTTTATTGCTGCATTGCGTTGCTGAAGTACTTTTTTGTAAGACTGCCAGTGATAATTGAATTGATGTTCCACGTGGAACACACCCCAATCAACCATTCGTCGGCGATATTTAGGACCCTGCTCAAAGAACTGATGACAATTGGCTGGAATAAGTTGTACTGGCAGATGAAAGGCCAAATCTGAAAGACGTTTCAAAGGGGCATTGTTAAGACGAATCTGCAGCCCGCTCTGCAGGTCATACTGTAAGCCAATCGGCGTTCTATCGATTGAACGTGCAAACAGGATGAGGCGGGAATGATCGTAGTTAACGAGATTTTTTAGAAAGCGCGAACGAAATGAACGCCCCATCGCCAGGACAAAGATCGCTTCAAGAAGACTCGTTTTGCCCGAACCATTTTCACCAAGAATAAAATTGATCCCTGAGGAAGGAAATAATTCAGCGGCGCTGATATTACGAAACTGATGAATATTAATCTGAGCCAGCACGATGAATTTTCTTTAGCTGCGGGGGTGCGTATCGGTGCATGATGAAGAATTGAAATAAAGAATCAGCCAGCATGGTTTCTTTTCCAAGAAAATAACTGGCTGATATCCGGTAAACCATTAATAATTAAATTTCGACCATTTCAAAATCTTCTTTTCCGACACCGCATTCAGGACATTCCCAATCTTCAGGAATCTCGTCCCATTTGGTACCCGGTGGAATACCTTCTTCCGGCAAACCGCGTGCTTCATCATAAATAAAACCGCAAACGATACACTGCCATTTTTTCATTCAAGCTCTCCTATAAAAAACTGATAAATCCGAGTCATTTGATTCTAACAAATATCCTGAATACTCACGCTGATTTGACGCCCACTGGCGAAAACTAACCTGTGCTGTGATAGTCATAAGATGACAGGAACGAGAGGCCGAAGTTTTGAGGCTGAGCAGAATACAAAAGCCAACATTCATGATACTTTAATTATACTGATTAAATTTTGAATTTTAAGCGGAAAATTCGATTATGAGATTACCCACCCTACGCCAGTTGCAATACCTCACCGCCGTGGTTGAAGAAAAACATTTTGGTCATGCTGCAGAGAAATGTTTTGTCACTCAATCAACACTCAGCGCAGGCATTCAGGACCTGGAAGAACTATTGGAAGTTTCATTACTGGAACGAACCAACCGTAAGGTCTTGCCAACACCCATCGGTGAAGAAATCGCAGGCAGGGCACAGCAGATCCTGTCGCTCAGCGAGGACCTGGTTGACCTAGCACAATCAGAGAAAAATCCGCTCTCCGGCAGGATACAGGTGGGTGTAATCCCGACCATCAGTCCGTTTCTGTTACCCAAGGTCTTACCCACCGTGCGACAGCAGTTACCTGATCTTGAAATCCTGCTGATTGAAGATCAGTCAGAACGATTACTGGATCAACTGGAAGCGGGCAGTATTGATGTTGCGGTATTGGCATTTCCATTCAATATACGCGGTCTGACCCATCGCGTCTTCGCTCAGGAACCGTTCTGGGTCGCACTGCCCAAACAGCACCGTCTGGCACAGAGAAAAACGCTCAAGGCCGATGAGTTGCCGACGAATGAACTGTTATTGCTCGCAGAAGGGCACTGCATGCGCGAACACGCGCTGAGTGCCTGTCAGTTACCGGCCTCAGCCCAGCGCAAAAGTGTTCAGGCCACCAGCCTCTACACTCTGATTGAGATGGTTGCCAGCGGCCTGGGCATTACACTGATTCCGGATATGGCTATCACCTCGGACATGGTCAGTCATTCCGATATCAGTCTGGTGCCGCTTGAGAATAAGAACAATCAGGCTATGCGTGAAATCGGTCTGGTCTGGCGTCCGAGTTTCCGCCGCACTGCGACCCTGGAGCAACTGGCTCAGACCTTTTCTGACGCGCTGGAAGATACTGATTATTCGCTGCGCGCGTAAAACTCGCGTACAGCGATAAACTGTTGCTGTATCAGCGGTGAAGAGAAGGGCGGCTCAAAGCGAGCATAGACGCGCGCCTTGGGATCAACCAGGAAAATACTGTGTTGTTGCTCCAGACTGTATCCTCTCTCCAACGCAGTTCTCAGATAGAGAAACTCGAAACGGTCAGATAACTCGCTGACGATTTTCCTGTCGCCACCATATAAAGGCAAAGTTGGCATATTTTGCAGCCACCACTCGGGCCGCAGTGTTTGCTGTTCACTGTCGAAATTAATCAGTACGAACTGCGTTTCACTGGGCGCAGCCAGTTGCTGCAGGTTGTGCATTACTGACAACACCGCCTCACACTGAGGCAGACAGGCAGGATGAGTGAAATACACATAGCTCCATTTACCTCGTAGAGACTGCTCGGTCAGCACCGCGGCTGTGTCGGAATAAAGCAGAAACTGAGGCAGCTCAGCCGGCGGTGAAATTAGCAGGGGCGCCAGTGAGGGCGGGATTTGACGATGATCAATCTGTTTCTGTTCAACCCGGAACAGCCAGGCCAGCAGCAGACTCGTAAAGACAACGAGATATAACAGCAAAAAACCCTTAGAATTAAAGCTTTTGAATAACTTCATCCGGTTGATCCCGTTGTTGAGCTAATCCTATGAGAATCAAATGAGCGAAAAACTGTTCAAGTCTACCGCAGTTGTCAGCATCATGACGTTTATTTCCCGAATTCTGGGTTTTTTACGGGATATTGTGATCGCCAGAATGTTCGGTGCGGGGCTGGGCGCGGACGTGTTTTTTGTCGCTTTCAAAATCCCCAATTTCCTGCGTCGCCTGTTCGCCGAAGGGGCTTTCTCCCAGGCATTCATCCCGGTGCTCGCTGAATTCCGCGAGCGCGGCGACAAACCACTGAAAGAGCTGATAGCGCAGACCAGTGGCACGCTGGCAGTCATACTTATGCTGATTAGTGCGATCGGCATGCTGGCGGCACCGGTCATTATCATGATATTCGCGCCGGGTTTTATTGCAGACCCTTATAAACTCAGCCTGGCCGGTGACTTGCTGGCAATCACTTTTCCGTATCTGCTGTTTATTTCTTTGACTGCACTGGCGGGCTCGATCCTCAACAGTTTTGGCAAATTTGCGGTGCCGGCTTTCACCCCGGTGTTTCTGAACTTGTCTTTGATAGGCACCGCAATCTGGTTATCACCGCAGCTGGATGAGCCCGTCAGGGCACTGGCCTGGGGCGTATTTATCGGTGGCGTGGTACAGCTGCTGTTTCAACTGCCATTCCTGCTTCAGATTAAAGCTCTGCCAAGGCCACGCTGGGGCTGGCGCAGTGAGGGTGTACGGAAAATCACCCGTTTGATGATCCCGGCAATGTTCGGTGTTTCCGTGGCACAGATCAATTTGCTGCTGGATACCCTGTTGGCATCCTTTCTTGTCACCGGCAGTATCTCCTGGCTGTATTACTCTGATCGACTGGTCGAGTTTCCGCTGGGTGTATTTGGCATCGCTTTATCGACCGTGATTCTGCCCAGCCTGTCTAAGAAGCATGCCAGCCAATCCAGCGAAGGCTTTTCAGACACTATCGACTGGGCGCTGCGCTGGGTGTTTATTATCGGTACACCAGCCGCCATCGGGCTGGTTGCCCTGGCTCATCCATTATTAACGACCTTGTTCCAGTACGGGGAGTTTGGAGCAGGTGATGCCTACAAGGCCTCGCTGAGTCTCATGGCTTACGGCCTGGGCTTGCTGCCGTTTATCCTGATAAAAGTGCTGGCACCCGGCTATTATGCGCGCCAGGATACCAAAACACCGGTGAAGATTGGTGTGATTGCCATGGTTAGTAATATGGTGCTGAATGTGATTCTGATGATGTACCTGGCCCATGTCGGCCTGGCACTCGCCACATCTTTATCCGCCGTACTGAATGCCGGCCTGCTTTATCTCGGTCTGCGGCGTCGCGGCGTATATTCGCCCACCCCCGGCTGGATGCTGTTGAGCGGTAAACTTATCATTGCCAATGGGCTGATGCTGGCGCTGTTACTGTGGCTGACACCGGCCATCACGGTCTGGCAGGAGTGGACCGCCTGGCAGCGGTTCGGTCAACTGATGCTGCTGATTAGTGGTGCCGCTGTGGCTTATTTTGTCGTGCTGAGCGTGCTTGGTATCCGTATCAAGCAATTTATCAGGCCGAGACAAAGCTAAAAAAAGGCCCTCCAAAGGAGGGCCAAAGCACTACGAGGACACAACCACAATGAGCGGATGCGCTGTTCTTCATCCGCACATCGAGGGGTTAGAAACGACGACCGATACCAATGCCCCAGACAAAAGGATCAATATCTGCATTGATTCGGGCACGCTGATAGGCACCACCGGCAATGTTGTCGAAATGAGCTTCGGTATCGATGTCGATATATTTCACATCCAGGTTCACGAACCAGTCCTGGTTCAGGGCGACATCAACACCAGCCTGAGCTGCCAGCCCCCAGGAATCATCCAGTTCTACTTTAGATCCTGGCGTATCAATTACACCTGCAACCTCTTCATCAAAGAAATGGGTGTAGTTGATACCGACACCGACATAGGGGCGAACATTAGCGTCAGGCAAAAAGTGATATTGCAGGGTTAATGTGGGTGGGAGCACTTTTGCATCAATCACATCACCCAATGCTGACCAGTTTTTTTCACCGGCCACTGTATGCTCTGAATATCCTAAAATCAGCTCAACACCCCAGTGGCGGGAAAGCATATAGGTGATGTCGAGTTCAGGTACAGTATCAGAATCGACCTTTACCCCGTCACCGGCAGCGAAATAACCGCTACCAACATCAGCATACAACTGACCACTGTCATCATTAGGATCAATATTGATGACTCGCCCACGAACCAGCCAGTCGCCTGCTTCATAAGCCATGGCCGGTACTGCAGCTGCGCTTAAACTCAAACCTGTCATCATGGCAGCAGCAAAAACGGTTTTTTTCATTCTTCTTCCTCCGGGACAAACCCTGTGCGTCAAACATGGGTTTATTGTCGGGGAGGGCGCCTGAAGGCGCATTGACCTGGATCAATTATCAGTGAGGTGGGTATTCAGCCGCAAAGCTGTTTAAGCTTGTCGCTATCAACCAGGCTGATGGCTTTGCCCTGAATATTGATCAGGCCCTCATCCTGGAAGCGGGTAAACAGACGGCTCACGGTTTCCACCGCCAGACCGAGATGGTTGGCAATATCACCGCGTGACATGGAGAGCTGGAATTCGCGTGCCGAAAAGCCGCGATCCTGAAACCGGCGTGATAAAGACAGTAAAAAAGTCGCCAGTTTTTCCTCCGCAGTCTTTTTACCCAGCAGGAACATCAGCGTTTTATCCCCGGACAGTTCCTTACTGAGACGCGACATCATCTGCACCTGAAGCTGCGGCATCGTCGCACCGAATTCCTGCAGTTTCTCGAACGGCAATTCGCAGACGCTACTGCTTTCCAGTGCCTTGGCAGTGGATTTGTAGGCTTGTTCATAAATCGCATCCATACCGATGAACTCGCCGGGAAAATAGAAGCCGGTGACCTGTTCCCGGCCGTCACTGGCCTGCACCGTGGTTTTGAAAGAGCCGGAGCGCACCACAAAAATCGATTTGAACGGCGTATCGGTCGCAAACAGTGGCTGACCGCGGGTATAACTCTGGCTGCGCTTGATGATTTTGTCCAGCTGCGCCAGGTCATTGCTGTGCAATCCCAGCGGCAAACACAGGCGATAAAGAGAACATTCCTTGCAGGCGATATTGTGTTCGTGCTCGACTTTGGCGAGGTCTTTGAATAACGGGGTGACGTTGTTCAATTGAGCCATTACTGATCCTTGTGCATAACATCGCCTATAATAACCCTTCAAACCCTTGTCCGAAACAGTTATTATCTCGTTTTATTAATAAAATCAGGATTCACAATGACCGCTCGTAGCGCGACAGTTGCGCGAAACACGTTGGAAACCCAGATCGAAGTTGCCATTAACCTTGATGGCAGCGGCACCTTCCAAGCCGAAACCGGCGTTCCCTTCCTCGACCATATGATGGATCAAATTGCCCGCCACGGCCTGTTTGACCTCAGCGTCAAAGCCAACGGTGATCTGCATATTGATGCGCACCACACTGTGGAAGATGTCGGTATCACTATCGGTCAGGCATTGAAAAAGGCACTGGGTGATAAAAAAGGGGTGGTCCGCTACGGTCATGCCTATGTGCCTCTGGATGAAGCCCTGTCACGTGTCGTACTGGATCTGTCCGGTCGTCCCGGCCTGGAATTCGATGTCACATTCACCCGCGACAAAATCGGTGAGTTTGATGTCGACCTGTTCTACGAGTTTTTCCAGGGCCTGGTCAACCATGCCGGCATCACGCTGCATATTGATAACCTGAAAGGTCGTAATGCCCATCATATCGCTGAGACCATTTTCAAAGCCTTCGGCCGTGCCCTGCGCATGGCGGTAGCGCTTGATCAGCGGGCGCTGGAGCAGCTACCGTCAACCAAAGGGGCATTGTAAGCTCACGACTCAGGCTTCTCACGCCATTATCCAAAGATGATTTGCAAACAGGTATAAAATGCGTCGCGTAGCAGTGATCGACTATGGCATGGGCAATCTCCGCTCTGTGTCCAAAGCACTGGAAACCGTCTCCGGGCAGTCCGCTCAGGTGCTTATCAGCTCGAGGCCGGAAGAGATTCTCTCAGCCAGCCATGTGTTGTTCCCCGGTGTGGGCGCAATCCGGGACTGTATTGATGAACTCAATCGACTCGGACTCGATGAAGTCGTCAAACAAGCCGCCCGCAGTAAGCCGTTTCTGGGGATCTGTCTGGGCATGCAGGCCATGCTCAGTCATAGTCAGGAAAATAACGGTATAGAAGCCCTCGACATTATCCCCGGCGAAGTCAAAGCCTTCGACAAACCTGTGTCAGAACAGGGTGATAAGCTGAAAGTCCCGCATATGGGCTGGAATCAGGTGCACCAGACCTGTGAACACCCGTTGTGGAAGCATATTGAACAGGACGAGCGCTTTTATTTTGTCCATGGCTATTATGTGAGTCCGGCCGATCCGGCAGTAGTGGCAGCCACGACCCATTACGGCGATGATTTTGCTTCGGCAATTTACCGCGATAATGTGTTCGCTACCCAATTCCACCCGGAGAAAAGCCAGCGCGCCGGCCTGCAATTACTGGAAAATTTTGTAAACTGGGACGGACAAAGCTGATGACCGCCCCACTAACGGAGAATGATTTATGTTGTTGATCCCTGCCATTGATCTCAAACAAGGTCACTGCGTGCGTTTGCGTCAGGGGCGAATGGAAGACAATACCGTGTTTTCGGATGACCCAGTTGCGGTCGCGAGAAAATGGGTGGAAGCCGGGGCCAAACGGCTGCACATGGTCGACCTCGATGGCGCTTTTGCCGGCAACCCGGTCAATGCCGATGTCATTCACAAAGTCTGCGAAACCTTTCCCGAGCTCGATGTCCAGGTGGGTGGCGGCATTCGTGACGAAGAAACCATCGAAACCTACCTCCACGCCGGTGTCCGTTATGTCATTCTCGGTACCAAAGCCATTAATGCGCCACACTTTGTCGGTGATGTCTGCGCCGAATTTCCGGGTCACATCATCATCGGTCTCGATGCCAAAGACGGCAAAGTCGCGATTGACGGCTGGTCCAAACTGTCCAATCACGATGTCATTGATATTGCGCAGCAATTCGAGCAGGACGGCGTCGAAGCCATTATTTACACTGACATCAGCCGTGACGGCATGATGCAGGGTGTTAACCTGGAATCAACCCGTAAACTGGCCAGCGCGATCCAGATCCCGGTTATTGCCTCCGGCGGCGTCAGCAGCTACGAAGATATCGAAGCGCTGTGTGAAGCCGAAGCCGAGGGCGTAATGGGCGCGATCCTGGGTCGTTCTATCTACGAAGGCAGCATTGATCTGAAAAAAGGTCAGGAGCTGGCCGACAAACTGAATCCGCCACTGGAGTTTTAAACATAAATGGGTCTCGCCAAACGCATCATTCCCTGTCTCGACGTCGATAACGGTCGCGTTGTCAAAGGCGTGCAGTTTGTTGATATCCGTGATGCCGGCGACCCCATCGAAGTCGCCAAGCGCTATGACGAGCAGGGCGCCGATGAAATCACTTTTCTCGATATCACCGCAACCCACCATGAGCGCGATACCATGGTGCATGTGGTCGAAGCCGTCGCCAGCCAGGTGTTTATTCCATTGACGGTCGGCGGCGGTATCCGCAGCGTAGACGATATCCGCAGGATGCTGAATGCCGGTGCCGACAAGGTCGGGATTAACTCGGCTGCGGTCAAAAATCCGGACTTTGTACGTGAGGCTGCTGAGCGCTTCGGCTCGCAGTGTATTGTCGTTGCCATCGATGCCAAACGTGTCTCAGCAGAGGGTGAAACGCCGCGCTGGGAAATCTTCACTCATGGCGGCCGTAAACCCACCGGGATTGATGCCGTTGAATGGGCCAAAAAAATGGTCGCTAATGGTGCCGGTGAAATCCTGCTGACCAGTATGGACCGCGACGGCACCAAGTCCGGTTTTGATCTTGAGCTGACCCGTGCCGTCAGCGAAGCCGTGGATGTGCCGGTCATTGCCTCGGGCGGTGTCGGAAAACTGCAGGATCTCTGCGATGGCATTACCCAGGGGCAGGCCGATGCGGTACTGGCTGCCAGCATTTTCCACTTTGGTGAACACACGGTACAGGAAGCCAAACAGCAGATGGCCAGCCAGGGTATCGAGGTCAGGTTGTAATGGATTTTCTGGATCAGGTGAAATGGAATGATGACGGGCTGGTTCCTGTTATCACTCAGGAAGCTGAGACGAAGCAAGTACTCACTTTAGCCTGGATGAACCGGGAAGCCTTAAAGCTTACTGCAGAAAGCGGCCATGCCGTTTACTGGTCCCGTTCCAGACAGAAACTGTGGCACAAGGGCGAGCAGTCAGGCCATCAGCAAATCATCCAGTCCATCCGCCTTGACTGCGATAATGACGCAATATTGATAGAGGTGATTCAGAAAGGTGGTATTGCCTGCCACACCGGCCGCCATCACTGTTTTTACTGGCGTCTTCAGGATGGCCAGTGGCAAGCAGTGGAACCGATCCTCAAAAATCCTGACGAGATATACTCATGAGCGATATTCTGAAAAAACTCCATCAGGTGCTCAATGAACGCAAACAGGCTGATCCGGACTCTTCTTATGTCGCCAGCCTCTATGCCGCCGGCACTGACAAGATTCTGAAAAAACTGGGTGAAGAAGCCACCGAAACGGTGATTGCAGGCAAAGGCGGCAAGCGCGAAGAAATTATTTATGAAACCGCCGATCTGTGGTTTCACAGCCTGGTATTACTGGCGCATAATGATATTGATCCGCAATTGATTCTGGACGAACTGGACCGCCGTTTCGGTCTGTCCGGTCATGAAGAAAAAGCCAGCAGGAGCAAAACATGAGTGATTGTCTGTTCTGTAAAATTCTTGACGGTGATATTCCCTCCACCAAGGTGTACGAAGACGATCAGATCTATGTGTTCAAAGACATCTATCCGAAAGCCGATGTGCATTTGCTGGTGATCCCGAAAATTCACATCGCCCGTCTGGACGATGCCAAAGCTGAGCATGCTGAACTCTTGGCCCATATGATGTTATCGTTGCCTGCACTGGCCAGGGAACAAGGGCTCGACACGGGTTTTCGCAGTATTATCAACACCGGGCCGGGCGGCGGTCAGGAAGTCGATCATCTGCATATTCACATCCTCGGTGGCAAATCATTGCCCGGCTTTAAATAGGAGCACTTTATGGGTATCGGTGGAATCAGCATCTGGCAGTTACTGATTATTCTGGTCATTGTGGTGCTGTTGTTCGGCACCAAAAAAATACGCTCTCTGGGCGGTGATCTCGGCAGTGCCATCAAGAGCTTTAAAGACTCGATGCAGGAAGGTCGTAACGAGGCGGATAAAAAGGATGACGACACTATCATCGAACACGATGATAAACAGGCTCATCATCAACAGCGACAAGAGGATAAGGATAAGTCCTCACGTTAATCTAAGCGTCTTTCAGGTGCTTTATGTTTGATATCGGTTTCTGGGAAATCCTGCTAATCGCCGTAGTCGCGCTGATTGTGGTGGGGCCAGAACGTTTGCCCAGGCTGGTGCGGGTTACCGGCCTGTGGATTGGCCGGGCTCAAGCCTCCTTGCAGAGTATCCGCTCTGAAATTTCCAAGGAACTGCGTGCGCAGGAACTGCGCGATGCGCTCAAAAAGCCCGACAATATGCCGGATTTGAATGAAGAGATCCGGCTTGATGAGCAGAAGCAGAATCAATCAGAGGACAAAAAGCAGGATGGATGAACAGCAGCAACCTCTGATATCGCATCTGGTTGAACTGCGTGACCGCCTGCTGCGTGCGGTGCTGGCGGTTTTACTGGTGGCGCTGTGTCTGTTCCCGTTTGCCAACGATTTATATCTGTTCCTGTCCGAGCCGCTGATGCGGCATCTGCCGGAAACCAGCTCAATGATCGCGACCGAGGTCGCCTCACCCTTCCTGACGCCGTTCAAACTCACGTTGAGCACTGCCATAATGCTGGCCGTGCCTTATCTGCTGTATCAACTGTGGGCCTTTGTGGCGCCGGGTCTCTATGATCATGAGCGCAAACTGGTATTTCCCCTGTTATTTGCCAGTACGCTGCTGTTTTTCTTAGGCATTGCCTTTGCGTTTTATGTCGTGTTCCCGCTGATTTTTGCCTTTCTAACCCAGGCGGCGCCGGAAGGGGTCGCGGTAATGACTGATATCAGCAGTTATCTGGATTTTGTTCTCAAGCTGTTTTTTGCCTTTGGTCTGGCGTTTGAAGTGCCGATAGCGACTTTACTGTTGATCTGGACCGGCGCTTCATCGGTGGAGAGCCTGACCGAAAAACGGCCTTATGTGATCGTCGGCGCTTTTGTTGTCGGCATGCTTTTGACCCCACCGGATGTCATCTCACAAACCCTGCTGGCCGTGCCGGTATGGCTGCTATTCGAACTGGGCCTGCTCAGTGCCCGCTGGCTGCCGAAAAGACGCAGCAGGGAAGAGGAAGAGGCTTAAACGCTGTAACGCATCCGCGTGCCGTGCTGCAATGACAGTTCAATCTCTTCGGCACGGATTTGCTGGGGGAAATAAACCCCGGAGATTTTGGCCCCATGAATACTGGCGCCTTCCAGGCTCAGGCAGCCGCTGAAATCAATACCACGCAAGTCCGCCTGGCGAAAATAACTGTTGGAAAAATCCAGCCCCTGCGTATTGAGCCCCTGCAGGTTGAGATGTCTGAAATCACAACTGGTCAGATTGACCTGCTCACCGGCGGCCACCCGTTGATTAAATTCTTCTATCTTTCCCTCACGCAGCAGCTGATACAGCGGATCATCGGAAATAACCGGCGGCGTCGTCATTGCTCTCTCCTGTGATAGTTATAAAGCCAAGATTACCGCCCGCAGCAGGGCTTGTAAATGCAGATAAATAGCCCTTGGCAAGTACCGCAGTTATGCTATGTTGTGAGTGAGTCCACCCGCAAAGAGGCGCTAATTTTATGACCATCAAACAAGCCCTGATTGATGAACTGGAAGTCCTGCTGCAGTTCCCGCTCGACAGCACCCAGGCCGGTATTAAAATTCATCACACCGCCAAGGAAGGACTGATTGAAGCCGCGCAGCAGCTTTATGATAAAGGGCTGATTACTCAGGAAGATGGTGGCTATCTCACCGATCTCGGCTATGAAGCCGCAGAACATCTGCAGCATGCCTTGAGGATCATCACTTCCTGACACGCTGATACAGCATAAAGCTGTAGTCATAGTCGTTTTTTTCATCTGCCTGATGATCCTCACGGCTGATGCATTCCCAGTCTTCAGGGGACCAGGCAGGAAACCAGGTATCGCCCTCCAGCCTGGCGTGGACCAGTGTCAGGTAAAGCTTATCTGCCAGCGGCAGGGTCTGCTGATACAAAGAAGCGCCGCCCATAATCATCACTTCTTCCTGTTTATTGCACAAAGCCAGCGCCTCATTCAGCGAATGCACCACGTCGCAACCCGGCGCCTGAAAACCCTCGCGCGCAGTGATCACAATATTCTGTCTCCCCGGTAAAGGTCGACCGATAGACTCATGGGTACGGCGTCCCATGATAATCGGTTTGTCCATGGTCACCCGCTTGAAATGCTGAAGATCAGCCGACAAACGCCAGGGCAGATCATTATCTTTTCCTATCAGACCCTGCTCATCAGTAGCCACAATAATTGCTAATTTCATTCATCCATTCTCTTCAAAACGGGCACTAGCATAACGCTAAACAGGCCTCTCAATAAAAGCTGTATAACTACCCAATAAGATCGATCATATCTTGTGGATAACTTTTGCTGTGGATAAGTCGCCTTTTTGTCCACAGCTAATCCGCGTCGCGTTAGGACAGTTATCAACAGTCTTGGATCAGGATAAGATGTTGGTTTTACTTCGATAAAAATAACTATCCAACAACTCACAGGCATAAAACATTAACATCATAAAAAATATCTTCTTCTTTCTTTCTGTTTATTAAGCAATGACCAGCATCGTACATATTGCCGTCCCGAGTCCACTCAGACAGCTTTTCGATTATCTTTCAGAGAAAGACGTCAGTTTCTGGCAGACGGGGATGCGGGTTAAAGTCAATTTTGCCGGCCGTGACTGTATCGGGATCGTGATGAGTGCCAGTGAGAGAGAGACAGATAAGGACAGCCTGAAAAAACTGAAAGCTATCGATGCGATTATTGATGAAACAGCACTGATTCCGGAAGAAATCATTCAGACGGTACTCTGGGTCAGCCGTTATTATCATCACCCCCTGGGCGAGGCTTTCCAGACGGCTTTACCCAAACTTATCCGAAACGGCGCTGAGGCTGTTTTAAGTCTTGAACCCTGGTGGTTCAAAACAGAATTTGTCACTGAAAAAAAACTGGGCAGTAAACAGCAGGCTTGTCTGGCAATGCTGGAAGATTATCCGGAAGGACTCAGTCAAACCGCGTTAAGAAACACGCTGGGAAATGTATCGGCATCAATGAAAGCCCTGGAAAACCAGGGACTGGTCATACAGAAACAGCAAGCAAAACTGCCATTGGGACGCAATGAACTCACTTTTCCGATGCAGTTAAGTGAAGAACAGCAACAGGTCGTAGACGCGGTCTGGCAGGAGAGAGCGGCGTTCACCCCTTTTTTGCTGCAGGGCATTACCGGCAGCGGCAAAACGGAAGTCTATATCGAACTGACCGAGCGTATGCTCCGCGACGGGAAACAGGTGCTGATCCTGATTCCGGAAATCGGTCTCACCGGGCAGTTTGTCGAACGTTTCCAGAAACGACTGGATGCCAGTATCGTGGTTCTGAACTCTGCGGTTTCAGACGGCGACAGAAAACAGGGCTGGTTACTGGCCAGAGCCGGCCTTGCTGACCTCATCATCGGTACCCGCTCAGCGGTATTTACGCCCTTGCCCAGTCCGGGGCTTGTCATCATTGATGAAGAGCACGACAGCTCCTATAAGCAGCAGGACGGACTTCGATATCATGCCCGCCATGTTGCTCTGGTACGTGCGCAGAAAATGGGCATTCCGGTGTTAATGGGGAGTGCCACCCCGTCTCTGGACAGCCTGTATCAGGTGCAGCAGAACCGCTTTCAACTGTTGCAACTGAGTGAACGTGCCGGTGGCGCGCGTTTGCCCGCAGTTCATCTTGTCGACAGCCAGGCAGCTCATCCCGATCATGGTCTGAGCGAACAACTGCTCAAACGAATGCAGAGCCATTTAAGTGCGGGCAATCAGGTGATTCTTTTTATCAACCGCCGCGGTTATGCGCCGGTACTGATGTGTCATGACTGTGGCTGGCAGGCAAAGTGTCGCGATTGCGATGCCAGAATGGTCGTGCATCGGCACCGACAGATCCTGTTCTGTCATCACTGTGGACTGATTCAGCGACTGCCTGACAGTTGCCCCGATTGCGAAAATATGCAGCTTAAAAGCTATGGCGCCGGCACCGAGAAAATCGAACAGCATCTGCAGGATTTGTTTCCTGAAACGCCGGTGATTCGGGTGGATCGGGATACCACGCAGCGGGTTAACGCCTTTAACGACATCGTCACGGAAGTCAGACAGGGGCAGGCCAGAATCCTGGTCGGCACCCAGATGCTGGCCAAAGGACATGATTTTCATGACGTCACCCTGGTGGGGGTGCTTGATACCGATCAGGGGCTATACAGTGCCGATTTCCGCGCTACCGAAAATCTGGCTCAGATGATCACGCAGGTTACTGGCCGTGCCGGTCGCGGTGAAAAAGCCGGTGAGGTGCTGATTCAGACCGAGCAGACTTCGCATCCTTTCTGGCGTAGTCTGATAGGAGACGGCTATGCCAAAGCCGCACAGAGACTGCTCAGTGAACGTATCGAAATGGGCATGCCGCCAGTCAGTAACTGGGCCGTGATCCGCGCCGAAGCCAGAGATCGCAGCCTAGCCATGGATTTTCTGCAGCAGGTGTCTCAGCTGTTACATCAGACTGAGCAGCAGGAAGTGATCATCCTGGGGCCGGTACCGACCATTATGGAAAAAAAAGGCGGCCGCTATCGGGCCCAGTTACTGTTGACTTCAGCCTCACGCAAACCCTTGCATCAGCTGCTGGACTGGCATACCGAGGCTATCAGCCGGCATAAACTGGCACGCAAATGCCGCTGGTCGATTGATATCGATCCGATGGACCTGATTTAAATCAATGTAAGTCAGCAGCGCTAAAACAAGGATGTCATGAGCCGGCCTGATCGGTTAAAATGCGCGACACACTTCAATTTGCATTTCAGGGCGTTAATACGTTGAAAGATCAACTGAAAAACCTGGTCAGCCAGGCTTTATCCATTTTTAGCCAAAAACATCAACTTGAGATCGATCTGCCCGAGATTCAGATCGAACGCACGAAAGACAAAAGTCATGGTGATTTTGCCTGCAACATCGCCATGATGCTGGCCAAACCGGCCAAAATGAATCCGCGCCAGATCGCGACTGAAATCACTGACGCTTTGCCCGAATCGACCGTTATCAGCAAGGTCGAGATTGCCGGCCCCGGTTTTATTAACTTTTTCCTCACTGCTGAAGCCAGTCAGCAGGTGGTCAAGGATATTCTGAATCAGGCTGAACGTTATGGCCGCAGCGAGATCGGTAAAGGCAAAAAAGTCCAGGTTGAGTTCGTATCGGCCAACCCGACCGGACCCTTGCATGTCGGTCATGGCCGTGGCGCGGCGTATGGTTCGGTGGTCAGCAGCCTGCTCAAAGCAGCCGGGTTTGATGTTCACCGCGAATATTACGTCAACGATGCCGGCCGGCAAATGGATATTCTGGGTACCAGTGTCTGGCTGCGTTACCTGCAGAACTGCGGCGAAAAATTCATTTTTCCCAGTAATGGCTATCAGGGCGATTATGTGCGTGACATCGCGGCAGAACTGAAACAGCAATACGGTGAACAGTTCCGTCATGCGGCCGATGCAGTGTTCAACGAAATTCCTGCCGATGAACCTGAAGGCGGCGACAAGGAAATGCATATTGATGCCTTGACCAACCGCGCCAAGAAACTGCTCGGTGAAGCGGATTACCGCGTGGTATTTGATAAAGGCCTCAATGCAATTCTGGATGATATCCGCGACGATCTGGCCGAATTCGGTACCGAATACGATGAATGGTTCTCCGAACGTTCACTGGTCGAATCCGGTGAAGTCGAAAAAGCCATTGAACAGCTGAAAGACGCCGGTCAGCTGTATCAGGACAAAGGCGCCTGGTGGTTCCGTTCCACCGACTATGGTGATGAAAAAGACCGGGTGGTAGTACGTGATAACGGGCAGGCGACCTATTTTGCGTCCGATATCGCCTATCACCTGAATAAATACCAGCGCGGGTTTGAACAGATTATCGATATCTGGGGCGCCGATCACCATGGTTATATTCCGCGGGTGAAAGCGGCAGTCACAGCGATGCAGCAGAATGTCGATCAGCTGAAAGTCCTGCTGGTGCAGTTCGCCGTGCTCTATCGCGGTGCCGAGAAAGTCGGTATGTCGACCCGTAGCGGTGAGTTTGTCACCTTGCGAGAGCTGCGTGATGAAGTCGGTAAGGATGCAGCACGGTTTTTTTACGTGATGCGCGGCGCCGACCAGCATATGGACTTTGATCTGGAACTGGCCAAATCACAGAGCAATGATAATCCGGTGTATTACGTGCAATACGCCCATGCCCGTGTCTGCAGCGTGTTCCGGCAACTGGAGGAGCGCGGCATGCAATGGGACCAGACGCAGGGTGAAGCCAGTCTGTCTGCACTGAGCGCCGACCATGAAGACGCTTTGATGACAAGGCTGTCGACCTATCCGGAAGTGCTGGAAAATGCCGCGATTAATCACACACCGCATTTGCTGGCGCATTATCTGACGGATCTGGCGCGTGACTTCCATACCTACTACAACGCGCATCAGTTTATTGTCGATGATGAAGCCCTGTGTCAGGCCCGCCTGACCTTAATCGCAGCAGTACGTCAGGTGATTGCCAATGCGCTGGGTGTGATGGGCGTAACTGCGCCGGAATCAATGTAAGGGGTTAATTGTGGCTGCCAGAAGAAATACCCGGAATAACGAACAGGGCCGCAGTCTTCCCTGGGGGCCGATGCTGCTCAGCTTTGCGGTCGGTGCCTTTGTCATGTTTCTGCTGCACCTGAAAGACAATGTGCCGGAAGACAAGACCGGTGCGGCGGTGAAGCAGACTCAGAAGCAGGAGCAATCCCAGGGCGTGGAACCGACCTTTGATTTCTATACCCTGTTACCGGAAATGGAAACCGTGGTCGAAAACAAGAACAAAGGTGAACAACCGGTGGTCACTGCGCCGCCGGAGCCGCCGGCTGCAGAGACAGAAACCCGGACTGAGACTCAGGCTGAACCCGCTGAGCGTTATATGATTCAGGTCGGTTCATTCAAGAAACTGGCCGATGCTGACGGTTTTCGCGCCAAATTAGCCTTATTGGGTATTGAGTCTAAAGTTCAGACCGTTACCATAGATAACAAAGATACATGGCATCGCGTACAGATCGGTCCGATTGCCGGCCGTGACAAGGCTGATGCGCTGCAGCGGCAGTTACGTGAAAATCAGATTGATTCTTTGCTGCTGCGCACCCAGCAGAGCGGCTAGTGATGCCCCGGCCGAGGGCCGGATAGCAGTATTGCCGGTTTAAATAACGGCCTGCTGACCCCAGTTTAAAATTTGACAATTTGATTGAGGACACCGACATGACGGACAAGCAAAGCGACGGCATTTATCATGATGTCGCCAGTCCCTTCTGCGGTATTGCATCCGATGACCTGGTGGTCGAGGTAAACGGCAATACGGTCACGGTGAAAGAAAACGGTGACCCTGTCACCCGGCACGGTTTTGAAACGCCGCTGACCGATCTTTCTCCGCGAATAAAGGGTCAGGAAGTCTCACTGGAGGAAGCGGTCAGCCATATCGTGGCTTTGCTGAAAAACAGCAAACAACCGTTGATTGGCGGCATGGGTACTGATCTGAACGGTGCCAGGGCGGCGATGGCTCTGGCCGATATCAGCCGCGCCACCATCGACAGCCAGTTTTCCGATGCGGCCTTCCGCAACATCCTGGTATTGCAGGACAGCGGTTACATGACGACGACGCTGACCGAAGTCCGCAATCGCGTTGATTTGCTGCTGGTGGTCGGTAGCGATATTGAGTCTGCCTACCCGCGATTCTATGAGCGCATTCTCTGGCCGCAAGAGAGCATGTTCGGTCAGGAAATCGAAAGCCGCGAGATTATTTACCTCGGCAAAAAGCCCTCGGGGGATGCCTCCACTTCACCGGCAGGCCGCAAGGCGGAAGTCATTGAATGTGATGATGCTGATCTGCCGGAAGTGATGTCGGTTTTGCGGGCGCTGGTCAACGGCAAAAAAGTACAGGCAGAGAGCGTCGGTGGTATTGCAGCAGCAGATCTCGCCGGTATTGCTGAAAAACTGAAAGCGGCCAGATACAGCGTCATTACCTGGTCCGGCTCCCAGCTTAATTACGATCATGCCGAAGTGACCATCCAGAACATCTGCGAGATGATCAAGGAAATCAATCAGACAACCCGTTCCAATGGTCTGCCACTGGGCGGCAAGGAAGGCGATACCACGGTCAATGCGGTTTCGTCCTGGCAGTCAGGCTATCCCATGCGCACCAGCTTCAGCCGTAATATGCCGGACTACGACCCCTATATGAACCGCGGGCAGCGCATGCTGGATGAAGGCGAAGTCGATCTGCTGCTGTGGGTGTCCAGCTTCAACACCGATGGCACACCACCCAAAACCGATGCCACCACTATCGTGCTGGGTCGTTCCGGCATGACCTTTGAGCAGGAACCGGAAGTATTTATCCCGGTCGGTGTCCCCGGTATTGATCATGTCGGCCGGACTTTCCGCTGCGACAGTGCGGTATCAGTGCCGTTGAAGAAATTACGTGACAGCGGCTTGCCCAGTACCTATGAGGTCCTGACTGCTGTTGAACAAGCCCTGTAAACGGAGACCAAGATGCTTACTAAACTCACAGGCGGTCGCGTCATTGATCCAGAACACGGCATTAATGACGTAGTTCGCGATATCTATATCCGTGACGGTCGTATCGTTGATGCGCCCAGTGACGGCAAGATTGATGAAGAAATCGATGTGCGTGGCAAGATCATCATGTCCGGCGCGATTGATATGCACACCCATATCGGGGGCGGTAAGGTCAATATCGCCCGCACCATGCTGCCGGAAGATCATGCCGAGTCATTGCTCGAGCGTACCGAATTGATGCGTAGCGGCTGCGGTCATGCCGCGCCCAGTACACTGACTACCGGTTACCGTTATGCGGAAATGGGCTATACCGCGGGTTTTGAACCGGCCGTGCTGCCGATCAATGCGCGTCAGGCGCATATGGAAATGCATGACACGCCGATCATTGATAAAGGCGGTTACGCGATGCTGGGCAGTGACGACTTCCTGCTCAGAATGATGGCGGCCAATGAAGACCAGGAAGCCATCAACAACTACGTCGCCTGGACCCTGACCCACACCCAGGCGCTGGGTCTCAAAGTGGTGAACCCGGGCGGCATCAACGCCTTTAAATTCAATCAGCGCAAGCTGGATCTGGATGAAAAAAATACCTTCTACAATGTCTCGCCACGCGAGATTCTGCAGCGCCTGTCACGGGCGGTGACTGAACTGGGTGTGCCGCATCCGCTGCATGTGCATGGCTGTAACCTCGGCGTTCCCGGTAACAAGGACACGACGCTGGATACCATTCAGGGTATCGAAGGTCTGCCGATGCACCTGACCCATATCCAGTTCCACAGTTACGGGACCGAAGGCGACTTCAAGTTCTCTTCCGGTGCTGCCGAAATTGCCGAAGCGATTAACCGCAATAAAAATATTACCGTCGACGTCGGTCAGATCCTGTTCGGTCAGACCGTCACCGCTTCCGGCGACAATATGCGGCAGTTCGCCGGTGCGCCGCATGCCCATCCCAACAAATGGGTGTGCATGGATATCGAATGTGAAGCCGGCTGCGGGGTGGTGCCGTTCAAATACAAGGACCAGAGCTTTGTAAACGCGCTGCAATGGATGATTGGCCTGGAAACCTTCCTGATGGTTGACGACCCCTGGCGGATCTTCCTGACCACGGACCACCCCAACGGCGCGCCATTCACCAGCTATCCGCATCTGATCAAGCTGCTGATGGATAAATCCTTCCGTAACGATATGCTGTCCACACTACATCCGGAAGCGCAGAAAGCGACCCATCTGGCAGCGATTGATCGCGAATACTCGCTCTACGATATTGCCACCATGACCCGTGCCGGTGCAGCTAGGCTGCTTGGCCTGTCAGACCGGGGGCATCTGGGCGTTGGTGCGGCTGCGGATATCACGGTTTACACCGACCATCCGGATCGCGAAAAAATGTTCAGCAGTCCGGACTATGTGTTCAAGGACGGTCAGATGGTGGTCAGAAACGGTCAGTTGATCAAGATCACCTGGGGAACCACCCATGTGGTCAAACCTCACTATGACGCTTCGATTGAAAAACCGTTGCAGTCTTATTTCGATAAATATCACACCGTGAAAATGGGTAACTTCAAAATCAGTGATGATGAAATCGTCGATGACGGTCGCGGCAGTCTGACCGTTCAGCCGTTGAAACAAGGAGGCAAATTATGATTATCAACGGCGTCACGATAGACGAGACTTTCGCTGAAGCCTTCCCGATGCGCGGCACCCGCGTCATCATTACCGCGCAGAACCTGGAGTGGGCGATGAATTCTGCCCAGGCTTTTACCGGCTTTGCCACTTCGGTGATTGCCTGTGGTTGTGAAGCGGGTATAGAGCGTACGCTGGAACCGCATGAAACACCGGACGGCCGCCCCGGTGTCGCCTGTCTGATCTTTGCGATGGGTGGTAAGGGCCTTGCCAAACAGGTCGAGACCCGCGCTGGTCAGTGTGTGCTTACTTCACCGACATCCGCTTTATTCTCAGGTTTGCCGATGGATCAGGAAGAGAAAGAAATCCCGCTGGGTAAAAACCTGCGCTTCTTTGGTGATGGCTACCAGATTTCCAAAATGATCGATGGCAAACGCTACTGGCGTATCCCGGTCATGGATGGAGAGTTTCTGGCAGAGGAAACTACCGGTATCCGTGCTTCAGTCGGTGGTGGTAACTTCCTGATCCTGGCTGAATCGCAACCGCAGGCTTTGGCTGCCTGTGAAGCCGCGATCCGCGAAATGCGCAAGCTGCCTAATGTGATTATGCCGTTCCCGGGCGGGGTGGTACGTAGTGGCTCCAAAGTAGGCTCCAAGTACAAGGCGCTGAACGCATCGACCAATGATGCTTTCTGTCCGACCCTGAAAGGCCAGACTAAAACCGAATTATCACCGGAGGTGGAATCGGTGATGGAAATCGTGATTGACGGTTTGACGGAAGACGATATCAACAAGGCGATGCGCACCGGCATTCAGGCTGCCTGTGAACTGGGCGCTGAAAACGGTATCCGCCGCATCAGCGCCGGTAACTACGGTGGCAAGCTGGGCCCATTCCACTTTCACCTGCAGGAGATCATGGCATGAGCGAATTGATTCTGACTCTCAAATCCGCCCCTGCGCAGCGGGTGGACTGTTCACCGCTGACGGTGGACAAACTGGAAGGCAAAAACATCAAGGATATCGCTGCGCTGACCCTGGTTGTAGGCAATCAGAAACTGCGGGTGGATGAGCTGTTTGATATCGACGGTGATGATCCGGCCGTGATGCGGTTTGAAAACGCCACTGACAAACTGGACCATATCGGTCACGGCATGACCACCGGCACCATTACCGTCAATGGTAACGCCGGTGCCTATCTGGGCCAGTTTATGATGGGCGGTGAAATCATTGTTAATGGCAACACCGGTATTTACACTGCCTGTGAAATGAAAAAAGGCTTTATCAAAGTCAACGGCAACGCCGGTGATTTTGTCGGTGCGGCCCGCATTGGCTATAAAAACGGCATGACCGGCGGCACTGTGGTCATCAGCGGCAATACCGGCGCCCGTACCGGCGATCATATGCGCCGCGGCATGATTCTGATTGAAGGTAACGCCGGCGATTACTGTGGTTCCCGTATGGTGTCCGGCACGATTGCGGTACTGGGTCAGGTCGGGGCGCATCTCGGCTATGCGATGAAGCGGGGCACCTTGCTGCTGCAACAGCCCCCAAAAAATGGGATTTCCGCCAACTTCAATGATTGCGGTTCACATACCCTGGCCTTTCTGCCTCTGATGTTCGCTTCATTCAAAAAGCTCGATTCGAAGTTTGCCAAGCTAGAACCTTTTTCCCGGGTGCAGCGTTATGCCGGTGATTTATCCGGTATCGGCATGGGTGAAATCCTGGTTAAAATTTAATCAGGCTTCCCGCCAGACTGATAAAAAGCCTGCTTTCGAGCAGGCTTTTTTGACTGCGCTATTGTCTTTGGCAAAGCTGAAAAATTGGTTTAATCTCTAAGCTGTAAGCTGTTTTAAGCACAGTCTTTATCCGGAGCTGAAAAGAGAGGGATGGCCAATGTCTGACAACGGCAAAACCGTTACCCAGTTTATTGTCGAGGAACAGCGGGCGCATCCCGCTGCGACCGGCGATTTATCCGGCCTGCTCAGCGATATCACCAGCGCCTGCAAGACAATCTCTCATCTGGTCGGCCGTATAGGACTCGCGGGGCTTGGCGGTTATGCCGATTCTGAAAATGTGCAGGGTGAGAGTCAGAAAAAGCTCGACGTGATCAGTAACGAAGTCATGATTGATCACCTGAAATGGACCGGCCACCTTGCCGCGATGGCTTCCGAGGAAAACGAGGAAATTATTCAAATTCCCGCGCGTTATCCCAAGGGAAAATACCTTATTTGCTTTGATCCGCTGGATGGTTCCGGCAACATTGATATCAACTTTTCGGTCGGTACCATTTTCTCGATTCTGCGCTGTCCGGAAAAAAGCAAAAACCCGTCGCTTAAGGACTTTATGCAGCCGGGCACGGAGCAGGTCTGTGCCGGTTTCTGCATTTACGGCCCGTCGACGATGCTGATTATGACCACCGGCCACGGTGTCAATGGCTTTACCCTCGACCGCGATGTCGGCGAGTTTATCCTCACTCATCCCAAAATGAATATTCCCAGGGATACGGCGGAATTTGCCATTAATGTCTCCAACCATCGACTGTGGGAAGAGCCGGTACGTCGCTATATTGATGAATGTATCCAGGGGGTCGACGGCGGTCGCGAAAAAAACTTCAATATGCGCTGGAACGCCTCCATGGTCGCTGAAATCTTTCGTATCCTGACCCGGGGCGGCATTTTCATGTATCCGATGGACAGCCGCCTGGTGAAGCAGGGCGGCCATCTGCGGTTGATGTATGAAGCCAATCCAATGAGCTTTATCGTCGAGCAGGCCGGCGGACAGAGCTGGACCGGTTATCAGCGCATTATGGAAATCCAGCCGGAGGATATTCATCAGCGGGTGCCGGTCATTCTGGGCTCGAAAAATGAAGTCGAGCGCATAGTGAAATATCACCTGGAACAGTAAAACATGAAAGCGGCCTTACTGCTGATGGGTTTAATGCTGGTGCTCCCCGTCAGCGCGGATATTTATAAGTGTCGCATCAGTGGCAATACCAGCTTCAGTGATCAGCCTTGTGGTGAACACGCCGAAACCGTTGAGATTGACAGCCGCCAGCCCAATCAGCAGGCCGTGCAGGAGCAGCAGGCCATAACCCAGCGATTTCAGGAAGAGTCGCGGCTTAATCAGGTACATGATTTGAAACGCCGTAACGATGCGCTCTCTGCCAGAATCGATCACCTGCAACAGGAGCGAGAGACCGAGCTTAATCAAATGAGGCAACGCACCTATATCACTGACGATGGCCGGATGGCCACCCGGGAACACGGTTTATTCGAGCAGATGGATCGGGTCGATGCTGAATATCAGACACGGATCCAGGATCTGAAACAGGAAATGCAAAACAATCAGCAAAAAATCCACCGGCTATATCAGTAAGCCGATCAACGGCGTGTGAATCAGTGACAGCGCCGCTTGCAATCCTACCGGCAGCCCTTTATTCTGCGCCTCTCACAGCAGGTTGCCAGATGTCTTCAAAATTTCCTTTTCTAAATGACCCGTCGGGTCACGACGCCTTTATCGCAGAACGTACCAGCCATATCAAACCCCAGTACGGAATAGTGCTGATTTATTTATTGATGGGTATCGTCTGGGTGATGTTTTCTGATGCGCTTGTTTTCATCGTATCAGATCATTTCGCTGAAATAACGCTGGCACAGAATCTCAAAGGACTGTTTTTTGTGCTTGTCACCGGGGCTTTGCTGTATCTGTTGATCAGTCGCGCCTATCGTCAGGTGGTCTCTGCCAATCATCGCCTGCTTGCCAGCTATGAGCAGACTGTTCGCGGCTGGATCCGGGTGATGGATCAACGTCATCAGGAAACCCGTCATCATTCAGAGAGGGTGATGCAGATGTGCCTGGCGCTCGCAAGATTATCGGGTCGTTTCAATGACAAAGAACTGACCTTGCTCAAATGCGGTGCTTTGTTACATGACATCGGCAAAATAGGGATTCCTGACGAGATTTTAATTAAACCGGCTAAGCTCAATCCTGAGGAATGGGCGCTGATGCAGACACATCCTCTGGTTGCCCGCGATATTCTCAGCGATATTGAGTTTTTGCGTCCCTGTATCGATATTCCCTATCAGCACCATGAAAAATGGGATGGCAGCGGTTATCCACAGGGCCTGAAAGGTGAGCAGATCGCCTATGCAGCGCGTTTATTCGCCATTGTCGATGTCTGGGATGCGATTTCACACCCCAGGGTGTATAAAGAAGCCTGGCCGGAACAGGATGTGCTTGATTATCTGCAGGCTGAATCCGGCAAGTCCTTCGATCCGGCGGTAGTGCGCCTGTTTATCGATAATTTTTCCTATCTCAAACAACAGGTAGCGGCGCTGGAAGACTGATCAACAACAGAGAGGAAAAGCCAATGAAAAAACTGTTGTTATTGCTCACTCATGGTTTATGTCTCGGTATCGGTTTTGCTGCAGGCATTTATTTACTGCCGATACTGACCCAGCCACCGGCACCGGATGACAAACAGATCGGCGAAGTGGCGGCTGAGGCGCGTTTCACCGGCCATTTCCAACCCAATCTGGAAGGCAGTGATGCACTGCATTTCGGTGACGGCACTTTTTATATCAGCGACAAAGCGGTTTCCTTTGCGGGCCGAATCGCGCCGGGACCGGATTACCGCTTGTATCTGTCACCGGTGTTTGTCGAGACCAAAGCCGCTTTTGAGGCCAATAAAGACAAAATGGTCCAGGCCGGAGAAGTCAGAACCTTTAATAACTTTATGGTCGACCTGCCGGCGGGAACAGATCCGGGCGATTACAACAGCGTCATTATCTGGTGCGAGTCTTTCAGTATTTTTATTACTGCCGGTCGTTATCAATAAATGGCCGGAGCCTGAGTTGTCGCTCCCTGTCTGATGACTTATGCTTGCCGGACAGGGGAGGGATCGTGATGAAGCGATTGTTAGCGATAGCTTTACTTCTGGTATCGGCCCAACTGTCAGCGCAGTCGGTCAGCTATCAGTATCAGGGCCAGCCTTATCAAGGCTATTATCAGGCGAATAAGGGCGGGCAGCCGCTGATCCTGCTGCTGCATGACTGGAATGGCCTGACAGAATACGAAATCAAACGCGCGCAGATGCTGGCAGAGCAGGGGTATGCCGTGTTTGCTGCGGATCTGTTCGGCGCCGGTATCCGCCCCAGCAAAGATGAAGACAAACGCCAGCATACCGGTGAGCTGTATCAGGACCGGGCTAAAATGCGGGGGTTGATAAATGCCGCCTTGATCCAGGCCGGCAAGCTTGGCGCCGATAGCGACAATGCGGTGCTGATGGGCTACTGCTTCGGTGGCGCCGGGGTGCTGGAGATGGCCCGCGCCGGCGCTGCTTTCAAAGGTTTTGTCAGTTTTCATGGTGGTCTTGCCACCCCTGCAGGCCAGGATTACAAAAAGGCGCAGGGTGCCTTACTGATCCTGCACGGCGCCGCTGATCGCCATATCAGCCTGGATGACTTCAGGCAGCTGGCCAAACAGCTGGAGCAGCAGCATGACAACTATGAAATGATTACCTATGGCGGTGCCCGCCATGCCTTTACGGAATGGAATGGCGATCGTTACCATGCTGAAGCGGATCGCCGTTCCTGGCAACGCTTTCTCAATTTTCTTGAATACAGTTTGCATTGAGGTTACAGACAAAGCGTTGTTTCAAACCATGGCGTCAACAGAGCATGCCCGTCAACGGACCCTAGGGAGGGAAACACCATTTTTCGCACTAAGCTCATTTTAATCTTAAGCCTGCTGATTTTCAGCACGGTGACTCAGGCGGATACCGGTTTTCGGCTGGAGAATTTTGATTATCCGTATCCGGTTAAGCGGTTTTTGCTGACGTCGCAGCAGCAGGAACTGGAGATGGCCTATATGGATGTAGCGCCCCGCAACGAAGCCAATGGTAAAACTATCGTACTGTTTCACGGCAAGAATTTCTGCGCAGCGACCTGGCGGGATTCAATTGCCGCGCTCAGTGAAGCCGGTTATCGCGTTATCGCGGTCGATCAAATCGGTTTCTGTAAATCGTCCAAGCCCCTGAATTATCAGTTCAGTTTTCATCAGCTGGCAGCCAATACCCGGGCCTTACTGGCTGATTTGGGTATCGATCAGGTTTATATTCTGGCTCATTCCATGGGCGGTATGCTGGCCACCCGCTATGCCTTACTTTATCCGGACAGGGTGAAGGGGCTGCTGATGGTCAATCCCATCGGACTCGAGGACTGGCTGCAAAAAGGTGTACCTTATATTGCTATCGATACCTGGTATCAACAGCAATTAAAGCTCAATGCCGAAGCCATAAAACGCTATCAGCAAAGCACTTATTACGCCGGCCAATGGCGTGATGATTATGATATCTGGGTAGAGATGCTGGCAGGCCAGTTTGCCGCTGACCGTGACAAATCAGCCTGGCTGTCGGCCAGAATCTACGACATGATCCTGACCCAGCCGGTGGTGCATCAGTTCAAAGATCTACAGGTACCGGCCTGGTTATTTATTGGCGCGCAGGACAACACTGCGGTCGGTAAAGGCTTTGCTGACGAAGCGGCCCGGGCTGAGCTGGGCAATTACCGGGAGTTGGCGGCAATCAGCGTCAGCACAATACCGGATGCGCGTTTACAGCTATTTCCTGAACTCGGCCATTCGCCCCACATCCAGTCACCGGAGCTGTTCAATCAGGCGCTGCTGAAAGCGCTCAGACAACTCTCTTCCCGCCACTAAAGGACGTGTTATGCCATTGCTGTTCGAAACCCTGTTTATTGTCTCATTATTACCGATGCTGCTGGCGGTGCTGGGTGGCTATCTGCGTTATCGACAGTTCGGCCGCCTGGATAATCATCAACCCAGGCTGCAGCAGGCGCAGATGACCGGCCTTGCTGGCCGGGTACTGGCAGCGCAGAAAAATGCCTGGGAAGCACTGATTTTTTATACCGCAGTGTGTGTACTTGCTTTCGTCTCAGGTACCGATCTAAGCCAGTTCAGTTATGCGGCGGGTCTGTTTTTGCTGAGCCGTCTGGTGCACCCGCTATTTTATATGCTTGATATGGCGCCATACCGATCGCTGGTGTTTGTGATCGGCTGGCTGTCCAGTTTGTATATCGGCATCAAAGCCGTGGCTGACGTCAATTTTGGTGGCTGAATGAAAATCAGCAAACAGCAGCTTGATGCCGCGGTGAGCCGGCAGATCATCAGTCAGCAGCAGGCAGATGCGCTGTTTCAATTCTTCCGAGCGCAGCCGGCCAGCGCAGCGGTGTTTGATTTCACCCATGTGCTTTACTACCTGGGTGGCTTGATAGCGATCGCTGCGATGACCCTGTTCATGACACTGGGCTGGGAAGCCTTCGGTGGCTGGGGGATTTTTTTCATAACGCTGCTTTACGCCGGTGTCGGCATGAAACTGAGTGATTTTTTTCAACGCCACGGTCATGCTGTGCCTGCCGGGCTTTGTGCGACCTTTGTGGTGGCGCTGACACCGCTTGCAGTCTATGGTCTGCAACAGGCGCTGGGTTGGTGGCCGGACAGCAGCGCTTATCGGGATTACCATCGTTATATTGAATGGCACTGGCTGTATCTGGAACTGGCGACGTTGGCGGTAGGCACTGCGATGGCCTGGCGCTATAAATATCCTTTTCTGCTGATGCCGATTGCCGTGACCTTGTGGTATCTGTCGATGGATCTGGCCGCCTGGCTCGCTTTTGACCGGCTAGACTATGAAATCCGGGCCTTGGTGTCGATGTATTTCGGTTTGCTGATGACTTTGCTGGCGTTCTGGGTCGATATCCGCAGCCGTCAGAGCCGGGCTGATTATGCCTTCTGGCTTTATCTGTTCGGCGTACTGACCTTCTGGTGCGGTTTATCGATGCAGGACAGTGACAGCGAGCTGGCCAGATTCGGCTATTGTGTGATTAATCTGTTGATGATTGGTCTCGGGGTGATCCTGCTACGGCGGGTGTTTGTGGTATTCGGTGCGCTCGGCGTTGCGGCTTACCTGGGCTATCTGTCACATCAGGTGTTTGAAGACAGTCTCCTGTTTCCGCTGATGTTAACAGCACTGGGTTTATTGATTATCTATCTGGGCGTACTCTGGCAACACCATGAAAGTGACATCAGTCAGCGTTTGCGAAGTCGCCTGCCACTGGCTTTACAGCAGTTGCTGGAAAAGCGCTGAGTCAACGGGGTTTATACTGGCTGGGACAATAGGCCCGAATGACAGCGGGGTGACGAAGCTGTTGATGTTTGGTTTTACGGCCGCTGACCCGCTGACGCCAGCGACGGAAGCTGCCGGGTTTGAGCGATGCCCGCATCAGGCGGATGACCTCGGTTTCATTGAGGCCATACACTGACTCGATGGCTTCAAACGGGGTTCGGTCTTCCCAGGCCATCTCGATAAGGCGGGAGCGATCGGCTTCGCTCAGCGCGGTGGTATTTTTCAACATAAGCATAAGCTATCTGCGAAAGGGTGAAATATGCGTCTAAATCTGGCGGCTTTTCTGCTGATAGTCAGCAGCGCCTGTACTTCGGTGCCGCAGGGCATTGAGCCGGTGCAGTCATTTGATATCGAGCGCTATCTGGGCAAATGGTATGAAATCGCCCGGCTCGACCATGGTTTTGAGCGTGGACTGAGTCAGGTGACGGCAACATATCAGCCGCGCGATGATGGTGGCATAGGCGTGATTAATCGGGGCTATGATGCCGCTGAAAATAAGTGGGAACAGGTCGAAGGCAAAGCCTATTTTGTTGAGGATAAAAATACAGCCCATCTCAAGGTGTCGTTTTTCGGGCCTTTTTATGGCAGCTATATCGTTTTCGAACTGGGTGAGCAGTATCAGTATGCTTTTGTCTGCGGGCCCAGCCGTGATTATTTGTGGCTGCTGGCACGAAAGCCCGAGATCCCGGATAAACTCAAAGCGCATTTTATTGATGTCGCCAAACAGAACGGTTTTGCCGTCGATGAACTGATTTTTGTTGAGCAGGATTCCATTACAGAATAAAGCTTAATCACAGCAAGGAGAGCGCTTTATGCCGGAAATTAATTTCGCACTGGTCTGGTTTAACCTCTACCAGATTGGCATTGCCTTTATTCTGGCGCTGCCTATCGCATTAAACCGCGAATACCTGGCCAGAGGGGCCGGGCTCAGAACCTACCCGCTGGTATCGATTGCCTGCTGCGCATTTATGCTGGTGGCGATGGATATTTATGACAGTGGGGAGGCTGAAGCCCGGGTGATGTACGGCGTGATTACCGGCATGGGCTTTATCGGAGGCGGTGCCATCATCAAGGAATCCGGCCGCACCATGGGCACGGCCAATGCTGCCGGTATCTGGCTGACCGGCGCCATTGGCATTTCAGTCGCTTACAGTCGCTACGAAGTGGCGCTGGTATTGTCTTTTATCGGCTATCTGATCTTCCAGTTCGCGCGCTTTCTCAAGCGTCAGGAAGAAGACTGATTCAGCTCTGCTGAGGCTCAGCCCGCGCTTGCAGACGTTGCCGTCGCTTCTCAACCCAGGTCATCACACTGATCAGCAGACTGGGCAGAAAGGTCAGCGTAACTATCATTGAACAGAGAATACCGACCAGTACCACAATACCGACACCGCGATAGAGCTCGGTTCCGGCGCCCGGAATAAACACCAGCGGCGCCAGCCCGAAGACGGTAGTGGCGGTGGACATCAGAATCGGCCGCAGCCGGGTCGCTACGGCCTGGTTCACTGCTGTGCGTACGGAAAGGCTTTTATCGCGCAGATTGGTGCGGGTCTGTTCGACGATCAAAATCGGATTATTCACCACGGTGCCCAGCAGAATCACAAAACCGAGCATGGTAATCATATCGAAAGGCTGAATAATCGCCGGCAGTCCCACCAGATTGAGCAGAGGGCCGGCGTGGTTCACCGCCACCAGGCCGACAATACCACCGGCAATGCCCAGTGGTACGGTGGTCAGTATCAACAGTGGATAACCCCAGTGACTGAAGATCGCCACCAGCAGCAGATAGATGAGTATAAGCGCGATGACCAGGTTGTCGGACAGGGATTCACGGGTAGCATCAAGCTGATCAGCAGCGCCGGAGATACTGATCGAGACACCCTTGGCGACTTCACCGGCGGCCTGCATTTCCGGCAGCATCCGGGTCCGGACCATATTGACCGCCGTTTCCAGCGCAATTTCCCGCGGCGGGATAATCGACAGGGTCACCGTCCGGCGGCCATCGACGCGGCGCAGCTGATCACTGTCGACGGTTTCGGTGATATTTGCCAGCGCATCTAAAGGCAGTACGGTGCCTTCCGGTGTCATAATCGGCATGGTCGGCAGATCGGACAGTTTCTGGTTCTGGCCGGCGGTGCTGAAGATGAACATATCGATCTTGTCATCATCCATAAAGAATTCACCGACATAGGCACCGTCACTCAATGCGGCCACGGTATAGCCGAAGTTATCCGCCGTCATGCCGACTTCGGCCAGGCGGTCCCAATGCGGACGCACTTCCACCAGCGGCTGATCCAGTGACAATGCAGCGGGTTCGGATTCGATCTGTGGATCGCCGAACAGTGCTTCGGCACTGCGCAGAGCATTTTCAGCTGTACGGTAGAGGCTTTCCTGATCCGGACCGGAAATATCCAGATTCACGGCACGGGTGCCGCCCTGATTGCTGGCGATGATGGAACCGCGATGAGAAAAGCCGCGCATGCCGGGGTAGCTTTCGAACATCTCGGTCAGGGCGTTCATCATCGGTTCAATATCCTGATCGCGGGTGGGTTCACTCAGAACCCAGACCACGCCGGGCGCGATACGCTGGAAGTAATATTTAAGCGAGGGCAGTTGATGCTCACCATTGTCGAATTTGGCCGGATCGGCATCCAAGGCCGTCGCCAGATGAGCACGGATTTCCTCGCCGATTTCCTGCATTTCAGACAGGTTATAGCCGGGTGGGGCGGTCATCACACTGAAGGCCTTGGGTTCTTCACCCTCAGGCAGGTATTCTGCCGGTGGCATCAGGTAGACTCCGGCGCCCATGGTGCCGGCAAATATCAGTACGATGCAGGCCAGACGGCGCAGTGGACCTGCATTGAGCCAGCTGACTGATTTGAGAATCGGTCCCGGATGCGCCAAATCATCACCATGGTCGCGATCATCACCAAAACCGACCCGGGCACAGGCCGCCGGAACCACACCCACGGCAAACAGCATCGACGCCAGAATGGCGGTGGAGATAGCAATCGCGATATCGGAATACAGCTGACCGGCTTCTTCCTGCACAAACAGGACCGGGGCGAACACCAGCACCGTGGTCATACTGGAGGCCAGTACCGCCGTCCAGACTTCACGCACCCCGGTAATCGCCGCCTGAACCCGGTCCAGGCCACGACGCCGGCATTGCTCGATGCTTTCCAGCACCACAATGGTGTTATCCACCGTCATACCGATGGCAAAAGCGATACCGGCCAGCGAAATCACGTTTAAAGTCCGGTCGAAAGCCAGCAGGCCCAGAAAGGCGGCAATGGTACAGACCGGCATACCCATCAGGCCAATCAGGGTGGCACGGCCCGAGCGCAGGAACAGAAACAATACCAAGGTGGCCAGTACCGCACCCAGTGCCAGGTTGGAGCTGACCTTGTCGACCGAGGCCTGTACATAGCGCACATCATCGCCGATAAGCTCGATGGTCATGCCGTTGGGATGCAACTGATCCTGACGGATTTCTTCGACCACCTTCAGCATGTCCTGCTTGATGTTGATGACATTGGAGCCTGATTCGCGCTTGACTGCCATAGTCAGCGCTTCTTCATTGTTGACGATGGCGATATTGCGGACTTCGTAATGATCCAGTCGCACTTCGGCGACATCTTTGAGTTTGATATCGGTGTTGTTGCGATGGGCCAGGGTCAGATCCTGCAGGCTCTGAATATCCTGAAAGCGGCCAGTGGTGCGAATAAAATAACGGCGTTTGCCGTCATCAAGATCGCCGGCGGAGGTATCCTGGTTGCGTTCCCGAATCGCATCTCTTACTTCGGTGAGTGTCAGGCCGCGCTGAGCCAGTTTGGCAGGGTCGATGTGAATCTGAATCTGGCGCTCGGCACCGCCGCGCAGTTGAACTTCAGAAACGCCGCTGACCCGTTCCATACGCGGCCGGATATCGTCATCGACAAAGTCGGTAACCATATCCATATCCAGATTGAGCGGATTACCGGGCAGCGGTTTGACCGCGAAATACATAAAGGCATTTTCGGAAAAGGAACTGCTGCGAATGGTCGGCTGGTCGACATTTTCCGGGTAACTGGACACCTGACTCAGTGCATTGGAGACTTCAATCAGGGTCTCGTTGATATCAACGCCGAAGGGGAATTCCATTTCAATCTGTGCCTGGCCGGTATCGGCCAGCGATTCCATCCGGGTCATGTTGGGGACACTGCGCAGGTAGCGTTCCTGTTCAATCAGGATTTCCTTTTCCACGTCCTGAGGGGTGGCGCCGGGCCAGCCGGTGACGACACTGATAGTGCGCACATCCAGATCGGGGATCATCTGCACCGGGATGCGGGTGGCGGCGGCAAGGCCCAGCACCACGATAATCAGCACGATGACCGTCAGCAGTTTTCCGTTTCTGATAGGAGCTTCCAGCATGATTCAAGCAGCCTTATGGGTTGACGACCGTGACAGACTGACCATCACGCAGGACTTCATTACCGCGGACAACAACGCGGGCATCGGCTTCCAGACCGTCGAGGATGCTGACACCACTCTGGCTTTGCTGGCCAATCTTCACCTGACGCCTTTCAGCAATACCGTCATTGACCACAAAAACACTATAGCCGCCATCAGGATGCAGCAGCAGCGCATCACGCGGAATCAAGAGTTTTTGCCCGCCGTCTCCGCTGAGGCCGATGACGGCAGTGGCGGAGGTGCCGGGTAACAGGTCAATGTCTGAGGCATCAACCACGACGCGGACCAGAAAAGCCCGGGCCTGTGGATCACTGACCGGGACGATGGCATTGATTTTGCCCGGCAAGCGACGGTCAGGAAAGACATCGGGAATGACTTCCACCGGACTGCCTTCATTGACTGAGGAGAACTGTTCCTGCGGGACTTTGACATCAAGCCGGACTTTATCGGTCGCCACCAGCTCCAGCACCGCAGTGCCGCGGTTGATCCATTCACCGGCTTCGGTCATTTTGGCGCTGATGACGCCGCCGAACGGGGCGGGTAAATCATGGCGGCGCAGATGTTCCAGCGCGGCTTTTTCCGCGGCTCTGGCTGCGACCAGAGCGGCTTCCGCCAGAGCCAGGTTGGATTGGCGGTTGGCCAGCTCGCTTTCGGAAATGTAGTTTTTCTTGCGCAGGCTTTCGGCCTCATTAACCAGTCGCTGGGCTTCGTTACGGGCGGCTTCGGCTTCGGCGGTGGCAGCCTGGGTCTGTGCATACTGCTGGCTGGCAATCGCCGGATCCAGTTTGATCAGCAGATCACCCTGTTTGACTTCATCACCGGCATCGACCAGTACCTGCTTGACCAGGCCATCCACCCGGGGTGACAGCATGGCCCGTTTTTCAGCAGTCAGCGAACCGGAGAGTGTTAAGGTTTCAGCAATACTGGATTGTGTGGGGGAGGCAGTCGACACCGGTGTGGCATCATCAGCATGAACAGTCAGGCAGAAAAGGCTGAAGAGCAGCCAGCTTAGATGTCGCATGAAAAATCCTGTAGCAAAATGTCCGTGTGGTCTATCTATGACCGAATTATAGGGGTTTGAAAATCAGCATTAGTTCCCGGCAGGCTTTAGCCTTGCCCTGAAAAAGGCTAATTTAATGTCTTCAGTGACCTGAAAGGCAAGTATCAAGTGCCCATGTTTACACTTTTTTACAAATGTTCAGCTTAACCCGACTGCTCCCTGTGTGGGCGCTGCTGATGTGTTTGCTGGCCTGGTGGCAGACCGGCTGGTTTGTCAGTTTAAAGTCCGCGATTATGCCATTACTGGCAGTCATCATGTTCACGATGGGGATGACGCTGAAGCCGGCTGACTTCCGCCGCGTGCTGGCCATGCCTGCGCTGATAGGGCTTGGCGTCAGTCTGCAGTTTCTGCTGATGCCGCTGCTGGCCTGGCTTATCAGCCGCGGTCTGGCATTGGAAACACTGCTGGCGACGGGAATGATTCTGGTGGGCGCGAGTCCCGGCGGGACTGCCTCCAACGTGATGACTTACCTGGCCGGCGGTAATGTCGCCCTGTCGATCACGCTGACTGCCTTGTCGACGCTGCTGGCCGTGGTCTTCACGCCCTGGCTGAGCTGGCTTTATATTGATGCCGCGATTGCGGTGCCGCCGTGGTCCATGTTGCAGACGATTCTGATGCTGGTGATTATGCCGGTGGCCGGTGGCATGCTGCTGAGTCAGTGGCTACCCCGGGTGATATCACCGCTTCAGCGTTTTTGCCCGCCGGTGGCAACATTGGCGATCGTCATGATTATTGCCATCGTGTTCGCTTTGAATAAAGACAGCATGGCGGTCTTATCCCTGGCCTTGTTGATAGCAGTGATGTTGCACAATGCGCTGGGTTTGGCGCTGGGCTATCTGGCCGGGCGCTGTTGTGGCTATTCAGAGGCTATCTGCCGCACGCTGGCTATCGAGGTCGGCATGCAGAATTCAGGTCTGGCGGTGGCTTTGGCGTTTAAAAATTTCGCCGCGATGGCGGCTTTGCCGGGCGCACTGTTCAGTATCTGGCACAATATCAGTGGCTCCGTGCTGGCGGCATTCTGGCAGTGGCGGGACAAGCGCCGCAGAGTCTGACTGCCTGTGTCAGACCTGGCGTTACGGCTTTTTCCAGACCACTGCGCAATGATCTGTAACCGCTTCTGCAGACATCGGTTTTGCAAACAGATAACCCTGAATCTCATCACAACCCAGCGCCCGAAGCAGCGCCTGCTGCGCGCTGGTTTCAACGCCTTCGGCCAGTACCTTGAGACGTAGCTGACGGGCCATCACAATGGTGGTCTGAACAATGGCGATATCGTCACTGTCATCAGGGATACCTTCGACAAATGACCGGTCAATTTTCATCCGGTCCAGCGGGAAGCGTTTGAGATAAGCCAGACTGGAGTAGCCGGTGCCGTAATCATCCAGCGCCAGTCCGATCCCCATTTCATGCAACGCATTTAACCTGATAATGGCCTGCTCCGGGTTGGTCATAGTGCTGGATTCGGTAATTTCCAGTTCCAGCAGATGCGCCGGGCAGCCGGTTTCATGCAGGATCTGCCGTAAGCGGGCCGCTAATCCCGGCTGCTCAAGCTGACGTCGTGACAGGTTCACCGAAACCCGGAAATCATGCATGCCTGCTTGCTGCCACATTCGCGCCTGCAGACAGGCCTGGCTCAGCACCCATTCGCCGATAGCCAGGATGAGACCGGTCTCTTCGGCGATGGGGATAAATTCATCGGGCGGTATCAGGCCATGTTCCGGATGCTGCCAGCGCAACAGGGCTTCGGCGCCGCTGCAACGACCGGAATCGAGATCCATCAGCGGCTGATATTCCAGAAACAGCTGGTTTTTATCAATCGCTGAACGCAGATCATTTTCCAGCAGCAGCCGGGCGCGGACAGAACTATCAAGTTCGGGGCTGAAAAAACGGAAGGTGTTACGACCCTGTTCCTTGGCAAGATAGAGGGCCGTATCAGCATATTTGATCAAAGACTCGGCATTATCCGCATCGCGGGGATAGAGACTGATGCCAATGCTGGCGCTGACATGCAGCTCATAATCCGCAATCTGAAACGGCACCGACAGGGCGTCGAGAATTTTCTCGGCAACATGGCCGACATCTTCCAGCATCGTCAATTCAGGCAGCAAAATCAGGAACTCATCACCGCCAACCCGACCGACGGTGTCTTCATCCCTCAGCGTCTGTTTCAGCCGTTTGGCTGTCTGTTGCAGCAACGAATCTCCGGCCGGATGACCCAGCGTATCGTTGATGGTTTTAAAGCGATCCAGATCCAGAAACAGCACGGCCAGAATCTCCTGATGCCGGTCAGCCTGGGCCGAGGCATGATCCAGCCGGTCCATGACCAGTGCCCGGTTTGGCAGCGCTGTCAGCGCATCGTGGTAGGCCAGATACTGGATGTGCGCTGCCTGTTCCTTGCGATCGCTGATATCCTGGGCGATACCGGCGATACGATACGGGTGACCGCCCTCATCGTGGATCGGGAAAGCGCGATCATGAATGTGACGCACAGCACCGTCAGGCCGGTGGATACGGTATTCGAGATCATAATTGCCACTGGCCTGGAGATGATGAGCGGCCCACTGGACTCTATTCCGGTCATCCGGGTGAATACTTTCCAGCCATTGCTGCGGCGACTGATAAAGACTGTCTCTGCTCAGTCCCCAGATGGTTTCATAGGCAGGGCTTACATAAAGCACCTGCTGTTTGGATATATCTGTGAGCCAGAAAACCTCTTCAATATTTTCCGCCACTTGACGGAATCTTTCTTCCTGTTCACGCAGGGCGCTTTCAACCGCCTGCTGGGCCTGTTCAGCCCGCTTGCGTTCGCTGACATCACGGACCAGCGCCAGGTTGTAACCCTGGTTGTTGTATTCGAAATAATTGGCATTGATCTCTACCGGAATCAGCTTGCCATTCTTACTGATATGGGTGCTTTCCAGTGTGATGGTCTGTTTCTGCTTCAGTTGTTGCCAATGCGTCTGCCAGCGTGACATCGGGCAGCTTGGATCGATATCCGGCACCTGCATCCGGTTCAGCAGCTCCTCCCGTGTGTACCCCAGCTGACGGCAGACTTCATCGTTGATATAACGAAAGCGGGCATCCTCACTCATTAGGTAGACACTCTCGCCGACGCGGTTGAGTGCAAAGCTGAGCAGGGCGACGTCATCTTCAGCACGTTTGCGCTGATCAATGTTTTCAATCTGCGATACAAAGTAGCTTGGCTGCTGCTTGTCATCACACACGATGCTGGTGGTGAGTTTTGTCCACAGATACTGGCCGTTACGCTGCCGATAGCGTTTTTCAATCTGCATAAAAGCAATCTCACCCTGCAGAAGACGTTGCAGATCATCGCGCCCTTTGAGTAGATCGTCGGGGTGAGTCAGTTCCTGAAACGTTAATTGCTGTAGCTGGCTTTCCTCATATCCCAGCATGTTGCAGATAACCTGATTGGCGCGGAGCCAGCGGCCTTCGATACTGAGTAAACCCATGCCGATACCGGCGAACTCAAAGGCGTGACGGAAGCGCTCTTCGCTGTCACGGAGATCGCGGGTGATAAGCAGGCTGTTAAGACCTTCTGAAACGCGGCAACCTATTTCACTGAACAGCTGCTTTTCAGCGTTGCTCCAGACACGGGGATGGCTGCATTGATGCAGACCAAACAACCAGGGTTTTCCGGTTTTGGGAAAGATGGCCTGACAGACAAGACTTTCTGCCTGATACAGCGTTGTAGCCGTGACGGGGTCGGCTGTCTCAATCGCGGCTCGCAGGGTAAACGGTTCCGTATTATCGAGACAATGCTGCATCATCTCGGCGATATACGGTTCCATCGGGTGTTCCATGCCTGCTGCCAGCGCACCGGGATAGTCTCGCTGCGTGCACGCCATCGGAATTTGCCAGGTTTCAGCGGCCGGGTCACAGGGGTAGACCAGCCAGGCGCGATCGCAATCAAACATCGACAGCATCTCCTGCAGCAGAGATTGCATCATCTGCTCAAGATTATCGGCGCGCTGTATGAGCAGATTGATCCGGTCCAGGTATTCGAGGAAGGGCAAAGATTGCTGTTCGGGTTCGCTTATAGGGTTCAGTTCTTTCATAAGCTGCGTTTCCAGTTATTGTTTGAACCAGCAGACCCTCCTTGCTTCTGGCATGGGTTCAGTACATCTGAATCCCGATATTAGTACACACACTGTTAGTGTTGTCATTTATTTATCGGCCGGTAAACGCCGGGGTTAAATTTTTATTATTAATCTGTCAATAAAATGCCTGATTCAAGCCAATCGATGATCAGCTGTTCAGCTATGCTTATCTGCAGGTTACTTGATGCAAACTGTGTGTTCAGAAACAATCCTTGTGGATAAGCGCTGGGAGAGCAAATGCGCTATCTGGCACAATGAACCTATAGCAATGGTGACACAGGAGTGAACAGCCATGACGCCTGAGATAGAAAGCCTTTATTACCTGCTGGTAGCGCTGGCAATCGGTCTGATGATCGGTATCGAGCGTGGCTGGCAGGAACGTGACAGTCAGGAAGGACAACGTATCGCCGGGCTGCGGACCTATGGTCTTATCGGGCTGCTGGGAGGCGTTTTTGGCCTGCTGGCAGAAAAGTTCGGGCCGCTGGTTCTGGGGCTTGGCTTTGTCGCGCTGAGTCTGGTTGTCGGCACTATTTTTGTCATCAAGCAGCGGGCAGAAGGCGAGTGGGGGATCACCAGTCTGATTGCCGCTCTGCTGGTGTTTGTACTGGGCGCACTGGCTACATCGGGAGCGGTGACCCAGGCTTCAGCGGCGGCGGTGGTGACGGTGTTATTGCTCAGTTACAAGCCTCAACTGCACGGTCTTCTCAGTCAATTGCGGCTGGATGAGCTGCACGCCGGCATTAAATTATTACTGATATCGGTGGTCATGCTGCCGGTTTTGCCTGATCAGGGCTATGGTCCCTGGGAAGCGCTGAATCCCTATCGCATCTGGATGATGGTGGTGGTGATTGCCACCATCTCTTTTGTTGGCTATTTCGCGATAAGAATCGGTGGTGCCCATCGCGGAATTCTGTTTACCGGTTTGTTCGGGGGCCTGGCTTCGTCAACCGCGGTGACACTGCATTTATCAAAGCTGGGAAAACAGAATAAGGAGGTGGTGCCGGTGGCTTCCAGCGGCATACTGATTGCCTGCGGCACCGCCTATGTGCGGATATTGATCGTGGTCGGCGTATTGTCTCCTTCCTTGCTGCAGAACGTGTGGCCGCCGATAGTGCTGATGGCAGTGGTGACATGTCTGCCGTTATTAGTCTACCGTCACACCAAAACATCGACTTCGCTTGGTACCTCTTCCTCCTTGCAGAACCCATTGGAATTAAAAACAGCATTGACTTTCGGTGCTATTCTGACCGCAGTGATGTTGCTCAGCGTGGCACTGCGTAAAACCTACGGCGATGCCGGACTGATGATACTGGCAGCAGTATCCGGCATGGCGGATATTGACGCGATGATGCTGTCTTTGATCAAAATGAGCGGTGATGATCTCTCGGCCAAATTGTTTGTGATGGCCCTGGTTATTACCGCCGGCGCCAATAGTCTGGTCAAGGCGATGATGAGCGGAATGATAGGGGGAAGGCAACTGGCAGTTAAAACGTCAATGCCGCTCTTGCTGGCAGGTGTGGCGGGCGTGCTGACCACCTGGCTGGGCTATTGGCAGGCCTGAGTTGAGCGGATTTGTATCGCGGCACAGGGAGAATCGCGAATGCAGGATCTCAGTGTAAAACAGCGTTCTCCGGCCATCACGGCGGGGATGAATATTCTGGCACCGGGGCTGGGCTTTTATTACCTCGGGCAGGCGCGTGAGGCCTGGCTGTGGCTTATTCTGGTCATGCTGCCCTGGTTTGCGTTGTTTCTGTTTCCATGGCAGTTGAAAACGCCCTGGCCGGTGCTTGTTCTGCCGCTTCTGTCAGTGCTTGTCTGGCTGCTGGGCATGCTGCTGAGCTGGCAGCGGGCGCGGGCCCAGGGGCCAATGATTCAGCGTGACTCACAACGCTGGCAGCAATATATGCTGTTCTGGCTGGTTTTCAGTTGTCTGTGCCTGTTCTGGCTGGCACTGGCGGTGAACGTGAAATTCCAGTTGAGCCTGCATCAGGTCACTGATAACAGTATGGCCGGTAGCATCAACAAACACGACTGGGTTTTGATTGCCACTGATAAGCGCCGGCCGCAGTCGTTTCAACGCGGCGATATCGTGCTGCTTATTCATCCTGAAACCAACCGCGAAGTGCTGCAGCGGGTGGTGGCATTACCCGGCGAGCAAGTCACCGTGCACGGCGGCGGGCTGTTCATTAATGGTCAATGGCAGTCGGAATATTATGTCGACGATCTCCAAAACCAGCAGCGAATCCCGGAGGGCGCGGTGGCAACCACGGTGCCTGAGAATCAGCTGTTTGTGCTCGCCGATAACCGCGACCATAGCCATGACAGCCGCTATTGGGGCGCTTTGCCAAGCGATAGGATTGTGGGTAAACAGGTCTATCGTTTGGGAGATAAGCTGTTGAGTCTTAAGGAACTGAATAGTTTTGTGCAGGGTCTGATCAGGGAACTGACCGGAGACTAGTAATGCACAAAAAGCCTTTGTTTTTCAGCGTCCTGCTAATGAGCCTGCTAAGTGGGATCGCCTTTGCCGAACAGCAGGCTAATTATCACAATTGCCTGTTCGATAAGGGTAATGAAGCCAAAGCCGAACAGGCGGGGCAAACCACTGCCATCTACTGTGCGTCACGCCATTTTGATACCGCGCCCACGGCCTTTCAGGCTCAGGTGCTGTTGCAGGATCTGGAGGGCATGAAGCAGCGTGACCCCAAGTTTCGCGAGTTTTATGAAACGGTCAGAAAAGACAGCGGCAATGATATCTACACTGATCGTCAGATCGTTCTGATGTATATCGACAAACGGGAAGTCAACAAAGACTGAAGCTTTGATCCGGCCTCAATAAAAAAACTGTCCACACCAGCAATTCGCGCTATGATAAGCGTATGAAATGCTGAAGCTTTTCAGAAGTGCTGGGTTAATCAAAGGAGGCAGTTATGACTTTAAGAATTAACGATACAGCGCCGGATTTCATTGCTCATACCACCCAGGGCAAAATTCAGTTTCATGACTGGCTGGGTGACAGCTGGGGCATTTTGTTTTCCCATCCCAAAGATTTCACCCCGGTCTGCACCACTGAGCTGGGATACATGGCCGGACTCAGCAAGGCCTTTGCCGAGCGTAACTGTAAGGTGATTGGCCTCAGTGTCGACGCGGTGGAAGACCACAAACTGTGGCAGCAGGATATCGAGGAAACCCAGGGTCACAAGGTGACCTATCCCATCATTGCCGATAATGATCTGGCCGTCGCCAAACAGTACAACATGCTGCCGGCGGCCATACCGGGCAGTGCCCAGGGACGCACCGCACAGAATAATGCCACGGTGCGATCGGTATTCATTATTGCTCCGGATAAAACCATCAGAATGATGCTGACCTATCCGATGGCCACCGGTCGCAATTTTGATGAAATTCTGCGGGTGCTGGACTCGATTCAGCTAAGCTCGGAATTCAAAGTGGCGACACCGGTCAACTGGAAGCCGGGCGAGGATGTGATTATCGTCCCCAGCGTCAGTGATGATGAAGCCAGCCAGCTATTTCCGGCCGGCTTCAAAACCATCAAGCCTTATCTTCGCACCACCCGTCAGCCGGGACGGACTAAACGGATTTAGACCGGCTGCGTCCGGAGCGGCGGCGTGCATTTGCTGCAGAAGGGCGGCGCCGTTTCTGGCTATGGGCGGTTTCACTGCGCTGGCCATCATGGTGCTCCGGCCGCGGCTTCTTGGGGCGACGACGACGGACCTGTGCGGTTGTGACCGGTTTTGATGCCGGCACTTCATGCACCGGCTCAAAGTCATCAATATATTCCCGCTGCAGGGTTTTGCCGATCAGGCGTTCAATCGCAAACAGCTGGTCGGCTTCATCGGCGCTGACCAGGGAAATCGCTTCGCCGCTTGCCCCGGCCCGACCGGTACGGCCGATACGGTGAACATAATCCTCGGCCACGTTGGGCAGATCGACATTGATCACATGCGGCAGTTGATCGATGTCCAGCCCGCGGGCTGCGATATCAGTGGCCACCAGCACCTGGATATCGCCGGCCTTGAATTCGGCCAGTGCGCGGGTGCGGGCCGCTTGGCTTTTATTGCCGTGAATCGCTGCAGCTTTGAGGCCTGCAGTTTCAAGTTGGCGGGTCAGTTTGTTGGCACCGTGTTTGGTCCGGGAAAACACCAGTACCTGGAACCAGTTATTGTCCTGGATAAGACGACTTAACAGGGCCGGCTTTTGTTTCTTGTCCACCGGCACCATCCATTGTTTGACCGTCGCCGCCGTGCTGTTAGCCGGGGAAACCGATACTTCCACCGGGTTATTGACCAGGGTTTTAGCGAGATTGCGGATATCGCTGGAGAAGGTGGCTGAAAACAGCAGGTTCTGGCGTTTTTTCGGCAGCAGCGCAATGATCTTGCGGATGTCATGAATAAAGCCCATATCCAGCATGCGGTCGGCTTCATCCAGCACCAGCACTTCCAGCTGATCAAAACGAATCGCGTTTTGCTGGTACAAATCAAGTAAACGGCCGGGGGTGGCCACCAACAGATCAGCCCCCTGCCGCAGTTTCATCATTTGCGGATTGATTTTGACACCGCCGAACACCACGGCTGAGCGCAGCCGCAGGTGTTTGCCGTAGGTCTGAATGCTGTCTGCCACCTGGGCGGCAAGTTCACGGGTTGGCGTTAAAATCAGTGTCCGCGCCTGATTGGCACCAGCCGGTTTGCCTGCTGCCAGTTTGTGCAGAATGGGCAATGTAAAACCGGCCGTTTTGCCGGTGCCGGTCTGGGCGGCTGCCATCACATCCTGGCCGCTCATGATGGCGGGGATAGCCTGAGACTGAATCGGGGTAGGCTGGCTGTAGCCCTGTTCAGCAATGGCCTGCAGAATCGGATCGCTGAGGCCGAGAGAGGAAAATGTCATAAAAATACTCAAAAATAATCTTAATCCCGGCGCTGCTCAGCTGAAAGCCGGCGCGAGCCTGTCGAATTCAGGGCAGCTTGTTTGGCTGTCTGAGTCGAAGGGGATTGTTGTGTTGATAACTGTGGCGGAACGCCGGACAGGAACTGACAGTGGAAATTTGTCGTCTGTGTCATAGTATGACAGATAAAGCTGACAGAGTTTGATTTTATCTACACAAGCCCGTTACACAGTGATGTTATGATGGATTTGTATTCTTTAATTCAGGAGGGATTATGTATAAAAAAAACGCCATAACAGTTGCCGTAATTTTGGCGATAGTCGCGGCTTTAGTCGTTTTTCTTGTCACGTCGGTTTTTGTTGATGACAGCGAGGAACGCTATGGTCAGGTACCTGCACCGCAGTCTGAAACCATAACCGAACAAGAAACCGCAGCTGCGCCTGAAGCACCTGCTGCTGTTGAAGAAGACTCCGCTTCGGCCATGCCGGAAAATGATATGGCAGCACCGGCTGAACAAGCTGATGAGATGGAGACTGCCCCTGAGCCTGAGCCAACAGTGTCTGACGAGCAAATGGAGCAAGCCCAGCCTCAAGCTGAAGACCAGGCGTCAGCTGATGCCGAGGGTGGTGAAATTCATATCGTGAAAGCGGTTGGTCTGAAATATGATCCGCTGGTGGTCAAAATCCAGCCGGGTGATACCGTGGCCTGGGAAAATATGCCTACCCACGATACCAATTCGCTGGAAGGCCTGATCCCGGAAGGGGCGGAAGCCTGGCATTCTCCGCTGGGTGAAAACTATCAGCGCACTTTCACGGTTGAAGGTATCTATGTTTACAAATGCACCCCGCATATCGGTGCCGGTATGGGCGGTGTGATTATTGTCGGCAATCCGGTCAATCTGGAAGCGATCAAAGCGAAAGATGTCAGCGGTGCTGAAGGCCGTCTGGTCAGAAAAGCGATTGCTGCCGCTGAAGAAATGTAATTTTTATTGAATCACGATATAAGAACCCTCTGTCCGTTCGCCGGTCAGGGGGTTCTTTTTTGGAATCACAATGACAGAAAAAACCTTTATCAAAGGCAAAGACCGGGATCTGGAAACCAGTATTGCCACCATGCAGCAGACCCTGAAAGACTTCGGCTTTGATGTCGAAGAAGCTTCCTGGCTGAATCCGGTCAGTCATGTCTATTCAGTGCATATCCGTGACAAAAGCTGCCCGCTGATGTTTACCAATGGTAAAGGCAGCAGTGCCAAAGCCTGTCTGGCCAGTGCGCTGGGAGAATATTTCGAGCGCCTGAGCTGCAATTATTTCTTTGCCGACTTTTACCTGGGTGAGCAACACAGCCAGGCCGAGTTTGTGCATTACCCGGATGAGCGCTGGTTCAGGTCGGAAAATGGTGAGATGCCGGAAGGCCTGCTGGATGAAGGACTATGGGCCCATTTCGACCCTAACCAGGAGCTGACGCCAGAGCAGCTGGTGGATACCAACTCCGGTAATGCCGAGCGTGGTATCTGCGCAGTGCCCTACAACCGGGTCAGGGATGGTGCGGTGCGTTATTTTCCGGTCAATATTATCGGTAATATCTATGTCAGCAATGGCATGTCCGCCGGTAACACCCAGAATGAAGCGCGGGTGCAGGGCCTCTCAGAAGTATTCGAGCGCTACGTTAAAAACCGGATTATTGCTGAAGGCATCTGTCTGCCGGAAGTGCCGCAGTCAGTCATCGACCGTTTTCCCAAGATCAAGGCGGCGCTTGAGGAACTCGCCGGGCATGGCTATCAGCTGAAAGTGGCTGATGCCTCGCTGGGCGGACAGTTTCCGGTGATGAATGTGACCCTGATTAATCCTCGTGACGGCTCGGTGTTTGCCTCTTTCGGTGCGCATCCCAGCTTTGAAGTGGCACTGGAACGCACCGTGACCGAGCTATTACAGGGACGGGGGCTGGATCAACTGGATGTGTTCCATCCGCCGACTTTTGATATGGAAGAGGTCGCCTCGCCGGCTAATCTGGAAATGCATTTTATTGATTCCAGTGGCTACATTTCCTACGACTTTTTCCGGGAAACGCCTGATTATGACTTCGTCGACTGGGACCATGATGCCAGCACAGGCGATGAGTTCAGCTGGCTTACCGGCATCATTCATGAGCTGGGCTTTGATATTTATATCGCTGATTACCGCCATCTGGATGTCTATGCCTGCCGTATTCTGGTGCCGGGCATGTCAGATATTTACCCGGTCGATGAATTGGTCTGGGAAAACAATAATGAAGGTGCCTTGTTCCGCGAAGCGTTGTTGTCACTGAAACAAGGCGATCGCGACAGCTGGCAGGAATTATTAATCGCGCTGGAAGAAGGCGGCTATAACGATCATGCACCGGTGGCGCAGTTTATTGGCCTGGCGCCGGATCCAGGCACTCTATGGGCCAGTGTCCGTCTGGGCGAAATCAAACTGATGCTGTGTCTGGCACTGGAAGATGAGCAGGCAATGGAATGGGTCGACTGGTGTTTGTCGCTGGGTCAGGGTGATGAAGCCCAGCAGCGTTTCTATCGCTGTCTGAGCGCTTTGCTCAATATCAAATGGCATACAGAGCGCGACTATGAGGACTATCGCCGCGGTCTGTCACAGATGTACGGCGAAGAGACCGTGAATGAGGGCATTGAAATTGTCGAAGGCAGAACCGTGTTTCAGGGGCTGCATACGCCGGGCTTAAGTCTGCAAGGCTTTGATCGTCATCAGGCTTTACTGGCAGGCTATGAGAAACTGCAGCAAGCCAAAAAGCGCTTCTGGCAAAAGGCGGATTAAAAATCTGAAATTTTTTTCAGGAAACACTAACACCTTTGAAAAATTTGCTGTATATTTGCACGCTTCTTCTCGCAACTGGCTTGTTTCAGCCGGTGAAAAGAAAACGTGGAGCGGTAGTTCAGTTGGTTAGAATACCGGCCTGTCACGCCGGGGGTCGCGGGTTCGAGTCCCGTCCGCTCCGCCACTTTTCTTTTTAATTCCCAAGTCCTATACAACAGCATTTCCCGTTTCGGGGATCATGAGAATCCGCGACATCAAACAGTGGTTCGACAAAATGCCGGAAGCATTTTTGAACAGCTGCAGGCCGGCCTTGCGAAGCGAATAGGCTCTTATGCTTTGGCGCTTTTGTTTTAAAATCCCAGTCTGACGTTTCCTCTGATCTTTCATCTTCAGCCGTGAGCTCTGCTCTGTCAGCCGCTATAATCTGCCATTTTGTTTTATGCTTGTGGCATGACGGCATCTTCAAAACACCAATGGCAATTCTGGATTGATCGCGGCGGCACCTTTACTGATATTGTCGCCCGTAAACCGGATGGCACACTCAGCGCCCATAAACTCCTGTCAGACAATCCAGAGCAATATACCGACGCCGCGGTGGCCGGCATTCGTTATTTTCTTGGCTTAAGCGAAGCGGAGCTGATCCCGGCTGAGCAGGTCAGTGCCGTCAAAATGGGCACGACCGTGGCGACCAATGCGCTGCTCGAACGCAAGGGTGAGCGCACTGCGCTAGTCACCACCCGGGGCTTTCGAGACGCGTTGCAAATCGGCTATCAGAACCGTCCGCGACTGTTTGACCGCCATATCCGTCAGCCCGAGCTGCTGTATCAGGCGGTGATTGAAGCTGATGAGCGGGTGAGTCAGGACGGAGAAGTGCTGACGCCGCTGGATAAACCGTCTCTCAAGGCCCTACTTCAAGCCTGTTATCAACAGGGCTTTCGCAGCATCGCCATTGTTTTTCTGCATGGCTACCGTTTCCAGCAACATGAGCAGGAAGCCCGCGAACTGGCGGAAGCCATCGGTTTCAGCCAGATAAGCTGCTCGCATGAAGTCAGCCCGATGATTAAATTTGTCAGCCGCGGCGATACTGCCGTGGTTGATGCCTATCTGTCACCGATATTGCGGCGTTATGTGGATCAGGTATCGAGTCAGATGCCTGGGGTACCGCTCTATTTCATGCAGTCATCCGGTGGCCTCACCGATGCCGGACAGTTTCAGGGCAAGGACGCCATATTATCGGGCCCTGCCGGCGGCATTGTGGGCATGGCCCGGACCGCTGAACTGGCCGGTTTCAAGCAGGTTATTGGCTTTGATATGGGCGGCACCTCGACCGATGTTTCGCATTATGCCGGCGAGTTTGAGCGTGAATTTGAAACCCAGGTCGCCGGGGTGCGAATGCGGGCACCGATGATGCGTATTCACACCGTGGCGGCCGGTGGTGGTTCGATATTGCAATATGATGGCGCCCGTTTCCGGGTCGGGCCGGAAAGTGCCGGTGCCAATCCGGGACCTGCCTGTTATCGCCGTGGCGGCCCGCTCACAGTGACCGACGCCAACCTGATGCTGGGCAAAATTCAGCCTGAGTTTTTTCCGCATGTGTTTGGACCCGATGCCGATCAGCCTGTGGATAAATCCGTTGTCGAACAGGCTTTCGCCGAGCTCGCGGAACAAACCGGGCTCGAAACTGAACAGGTGGCAGAAGGCTTTATCCGTATTGCGGTGCAGCAGATGGCCAATGCGATTAAAAAGATCTCGGTGGCGCGCGGCTACGATGTGACCCGTTATCTGATGCAGTGTTTCGGCGGCGCCGGTGCCCAGCATGCCTGCCTGGTGGCTGAAGCTTTGGGGATGACACAAGTCCTGATTCATCCTTTTGCCGGCGTGCTCAGTGCCTATGGCATGGGGCTTGCCGATCAGAGTCTGATCCGGGAAAAAAGCCTCGATCTTGAGCTGAATCAGTCGAATCTGGCTGAGATTGAATCGGAATTAGCCGCATTGAGCCAACAGGCGCAGCAGGATTTGAGCAAGCAGTACGCCGATGCCGGTGAATCTGTCGTTAATCAGCGACTGCATGTGCGTTATCAAGGCAGTGATACCGCGATGATTGTGCCAGCCGGATCACTGAAATCCATTACAGAGGCATTTAAACAGGCCTATCAGCAACGCTTTTCCTTTCTGCAGCCGGATAAAACACTGATACTGGAAGCGATTTCGGTAGAAGCTTTGTTGAAATCGACTGCACCCGAGGAAAAGGTTTCGATGCTTCAGCAGGGAAGAGAGATTCCCGTGACTGACACGATACGCTTTTTCAGTCAGGATAAGTGGCATCAGGCGTGCCTGATTAAACGTGATGCCTTGCAGGCCGGCGATATTATTCAGGGGCCGGCGATTCTGACCGAAGCGAACGCCACCACGGTGATAGAGCCTGGCTGGCAGGCCGAGGTCACAGAACGAGAACATCTTTTACTCAAGCAGAATCAGCAGCATAAAGAGCACGAAGAGATTGCCACACGGGCCGACCCGGTCATGCTGGAAGTGTTTAATAATCTGTTCATGAATATTGCCGAACAGATGGGCCTGCAACTGCAGAATACCGCTGTGTCGGTCAATATCAAGGAACGGCTGGATTTTTCCTGTGCCTTGTTTGATGCAAAAGGGAATCTGATAGCCAATGCACCACACGTGCCGGTGCATCTGGGCTCCATGGGCGAGAGTATTAAATCGGTGATCGATGCCAATCGCGACACGATCGAAGCCGGTGATATCTTTTTACTGAACGATCCCTATCATGGCGGTACCCACCTGCCGGATATGACTGTGATTACGCCGGTGTTTATTGAAGGCCACAATAAGCCGCTGTTTTACGTCGGCAGCCGCGGTCACCATGCCGATATCGGCGGGCTGACACCGGGCTCGATCCCGCCTTTTTCTGAACATATTGAAGAAGAAGGCATCTGTATCAGCAATTTTAAGCTGGTTTCAGGCGGCGAACTGCGAGAACAGGCGCTGGTCGCTTTGCTGCAGCAGGGACAATACCCGGCGCGTAATATCGAGCAGAATCTGGCCGATTTAAGGGCACAAATCGCGGCCAATGAAAAAGGCGTACAGGAACTGCAAAAGCTGAGCGCAGAGTATGGTCTGGAAGTGGTGCAGGCCTATATGCAGCATGTGCAGGACAATGCTGAACAGGCGGTGAGAAAGGTCATCGACCGGCTGCATGATGGTGAATTTACAGTTCACCTCGATAACGGCAGTCAGATTCAGGTTGCCATTCGTGTCGATAAACAACAGCGCAGCGCCGAGATCGATTTCAGTGGCTCCAGTGCACAGCAGAATAATAATTTCAATGCGCCCAAAGCGGTCGCCATTGCTGCGGTATTGTATGTTTTCCGAACGCTGGTGGATGATGATATTCCGCTCAATGCCGGTTGCCTGAAACCCCTGAGTCTGATTATTCCCGAAGGCTCGATGCTGAACCCGGTCTATCCGGCCTCGGTGGTCGCCGGTAATGTCGAGACATCGACTTGTATAACCAATACGCTCTACGGCGCACTGGGCGTGATGGCGGCAGCGCAGCCGACCATGAATAACCTCACTTTCGGTAACGCCCGGCATCAGTATTACGAAACCCTGGCGGGCGGCAGCGGTGCCGGCGGCATCTTCGATGAAGCGGGCGAACTGGTGGACGGTTTTGAGGGCAGCCCGGTGGTACAGAGCCTGATGACCAATTCCAGGCTGACCGATCCCGAGGTGCTGGAAAGCCGTTATCCGGTTCGGGTGATCAAACATGAAATTCGTAAAGATTCCGGTGGCAAGGGCCGCTGGCGTGGTGGCGATGGTGCGATAAGACGCCTGGCTTTCCTCGAGCCGGTGACAGTCAGCATTCTCTCCAATGGCCGCGACTTTCCGGCTTTTGGCCTGAATGGTGGCGAAGACGGCCAGTGCGGTGTTAACCGGCTTATCCGCGCTGATGGAAGTGAACAGGCCCTGGCGGCCTGTGATCAGGTCGACCTCATGGCCGGCGATCAGATTGAAATCTGCACGCCGGGCGGTGGGGGTTACGGCAAGCCCTACAAAGACTGAATATCGGCGAGGCTAATCGTTTTAATGCGTTTGATACTGGCTGCGCTGTCACGATCCAAGGCCGTGTTATAGCCCCAGTCAGCGAGGAACAGCCTGACCTTGTCGAGGCGGTCATCGGTGATGACATTAATCAGGGTAGGCAGCCGGTCTTCAATAAACAGAATCTCGTCTTCAGGCCGTTCCAGACTCAGATCAGTCAGGATCTGCTGTTTGCTCAGATTACGGTCCAGGCCATAAATTCGCTCCAGCGGAAAGGTAATCTGGTTGGCACTGAGGATATGATCGACAAAGCGTTCCTGTTTAGTGGTAATAATAAAGCTGTTATCAGTATCGATCTGCTTTAATTTGTCAGCAATACCGTCGAAAAGCGGATTCATCTCAATCCAGCTATCAAAGTCTTCGGCTATCCATTCGTCACGAGTAGTTCCAAAGATTTCCTTGAGTTCATCGACGTTGAGCTGATCTCGCAGCAGCAGAGCTTCGATCTGATGGTGGAACGCATCCATCAGACTTGCTGATGACATACCTTCATACAGCAGACGCATGATGAGGCTGGCTTCATAGCCGGTTTCCATCACTGGTCTCACAGCGCGAAACTGTGACATTAATGACGCCGGCATTTGCTCCGGCATATCCGGCCACAGCTTGCGCGCCACCAGCCAGCCGGCTGTACCAGTCTCGATGGCGCTGTCGCAAATCACGCCATCAAAATCAAAAGCATAGATCTTATGAGTCATCAGTTTTAAACAGGCAGTGTTTGGCGTAATCGGTCGCTTCGTTGGCGGTCCAGTCACCTTTCGGCTTGGCTTCCATATTCTGGCACCATTTGTCGCTGCCGACTTCAGGGCTGCAGGCGGTCACAAGCAGACTTGAGAGGGCAATTGCCAGGAGGCTCAGAAAGCGGGTTTTCAGCATCTCAGTGTCCTTTTAATCACGTTCATAAACCAGTCGGCCATGAAACAGCGTATGGCTGACCTGGTGGTTGAAAAGCCAACCGGCAAAGGGGCTGTTTTTACCCGCACTGACAAAGTTCAGTGGCTGGCATTCAAATTCCGAGTCCGGATCGACCAGACAGATATCGGCAATCGCGCCGGTTTTCAGCTGACCGGCATCAATACCGAGAATATCGGCCGGATTACAGGTCAGTGCGGCAATCGCCCGTTGCAGTTCGATTTCATCATCTTCCACCAGTTTCAAGGTCAGAGACAACAAGGTTTCAAGTCCGGAGATGCCGGGCTGGGTTTCAGCAAACGGGCCCAGCTTGTCATCGCGGTCCAACGGTTGATGATGGGATGAAATCGCAGCAATCACGCCTTCACGCACGCCCTGTTGCAGTTGCTCGCGGTCACGGATACTGCGCAGCGGCGGCAAAACATGACTCAAGGCATCGTAATTACCCAGATCATGTTCAGATAGATGCAGGTGATGGGCGCTGACATCAGCGGTCACCGGTAAACCGCGGTTCTGTGCGTCACGAATGAGTTTGACTGCTTTGCCGCTGGATAAATTATGAAAGTGAGCGCGTACTCCGGTTTGCTCAATCAGGATCAAATCACGACTGACGCCGATAATTTCGGCACTCTCCGGAATACCGCCCAGACCCAGTCTTGAGCTGACCGCGCCTTCGTGCACGCAGCCCTGTTTCTGCAGCCAGGGATCAGCGGCATTGAGAAACAGGGTCATATCCAGCGTCGCCGCATAGGCCATGGCCCGCTGCTGTATCACGCTGTTTTTAATCGCTGACAGGCCATTGCTGATACCGACGCAGCCGGCGGCTTTGAGACGGGCCATTTCCGCCAGCAACTCGCCGTCGAGATTCTGCGTCATTGCGCCCATACTCAATACCATGCTGCGGCCGGCCTTTTTAGCGCGGTCCTGAATCAGTTCCACCACGGCCGGGTTATCAATCACCGGATCGGTATCGGGTGGCACACACACCGTGGTGATACCACCGGCCGCAGCGGCCGCGGTTTCAGTCTGAATCGTGGCGGTATGTTCCTGGCCGGGTTCACGCAGTCTGACACTCAAGTCGACCAGTCCCGGGATCACCATCAGTCCGGTAGCATCGATAACACGATCGGCGCTGAAGTCATCAAGATAATCGCCGATGGCGACAATTTTGCCATCACTAATGAATACATCCTGGCGGGCATCAAGCTGACTGGCCGGATCGATGACACGGCCGTTTTTAATACGGATCTTCATGCAGATATCTCATGTTGTTCTGACTGCGCGCCCAGTGCCATCGACATCACCGCCATGCGAATGGCAATGCCATGGGTGACCTGTTCCAGAATCACTGACTGCGGTCCGTCGGCAACGCTGGAAGCAATCTCGACCCCCCGGTTAATCGGGCCCGGATGCATCACAATCGCATCCGGTTTGGCCAGCTTCAGCTTGTCTTCAGTCAGGCCGAAGCAGTGAAAATATTCACGGGCACTGGGTAATAAGGCGCCCTGCATACGTTCCAGTTGCAGACGCAGCATGATAATGACATCGACGCCTTCCAGCCCCGCTTCCATATCGTGATAGACATGCACGCCCAGAGTCTGGCAGTCGGCAGGCAGTAGTGTTTTGGGGCCGATGACCCGGATTTCGCCGACGCCGAGGGTTGCCAGCGCCTGGATCTGCGAGCGGGCCACCCGCGAATGCAGAATATCGCCGACAATCGCGACCCGAAGATGATGAAATTCCTGCTTGTGGCGCCGTATGGTAAACATATCAAGCATCGCCTGGGTGGGGTGGGCGTGGCAGCCGTCTCCGGCATTGATGACGCTGACATGGGGGGCGACATGCTGGGCGATAAACTCGGCGGCACCGCTCTGATTATGGCGTACCACAAACATATCGGTGTGCATTGATTCCAGGTTATGCAGGGTATCGAGCAGGCTTTCACCCTTGGAGGTGGCCGAGGTACTGATATTAAAATTCATGACATCAGCCGACAGGCGTTTGGCAGCCAGTTCAAAGGTGGAACGGGTACGGGTCGAGTTCTCGAAAAACAGGTTAACGATGGTTTTACCGCGCAGTATCGGCACTTTTTTGACCTGACGGTGGGTTATTCCGGAGAACTGTTCGGCCCGGTCCATAATTTCGGTCAGCAGGGGCTTTTTCAGCCCTTCAATGGTCAGGAAGTGTCGCAGCTGGCCGCTGTCGGTCAGTTGGTTATTCTTCATCCACCACTCCCTTGCTGCGGTATTCCAGTTGCAGACCGTCCTTGTTGACCAGTTTGATCTGCTGATCTTTGGCCAGTTCCAGCGATTCGCCAATGATATCGGGCTGTATCGGCAGTTCTCGGCCATTGCGTTCAATCAGTACCGCGAGGGTGACGCTGGCCGGGCGGCCATAGTCGAAGATTTCATTCAATGCAGCACGGGTAGTGCGGCCACTGTGCAGTACGTCATCAACCAGTAACAGATGCCGACCATCGACACTGAAAGGCAGGTCGGACGGTGTCACCTGAGGATGCATGCCGATACGGGTGAAATCATCACGGTAATAGGCGATATTCAGGGTGCCGAGAGAGGCATCGAAAAAATCCGGCCCCAGGATTTCCTGCAAGGCCTTGGCGATCCAGACCCCGCCGGTATGAATGCCTATCAGAAGCGGATGGCGATCGCCAAGCCGGTCACGGATCGCCGCTGCCATACTTTGCAGCAGTTCCTGAACCTGTGTTTGTGTGAGTGCGGTGGTCATTGTTGATTCAGCCATGATTGTAGGATGAGTTGTGCCGATAACTGATCGACGTCGCTGCGCTGACGTGAATCCATTTTACTGCGGATGCCGAGATGATCCAGTGCTTCATAAGTGCTGAGTCGTTCATCCTGCCATTCTACCGGCAGGTGAAAGCGCCCGTGCAGACGATTACCGAAACGACGCGCAGCGGCCGTCATTTCCTGCTCCGTACCGTCCATATTGAGCGGCAGCCCGACAATCAGCAAAGCCGGTTGCCAATCCTGCAGCAGCTTGCCAATCTGCTCCCAGTCAGGAATCCCGTCGCGGGCCCTGATCGCGGTCAGCGGATTGGCAGTGCGAGTCAGTTCCTGACCGACGGCAATGCCGATATTTTTCATACCGAAGTCAAAGCCTAAAACGGTTCTGGCTGCTGTCATGCGTGGCCGCTGCTGTTGGACATCAGGTTGATATCAATGCCCAGCAAGCGGGCGGATGCCTGCCAGCGCTGATCGGCCGGCGTGTCAAACAGTAAATCCTGATTGGCCGGTACAGTGAGCCAGTTGTTTTCAGCCAGTTCCTGCTCCAGCTGACCGGCACCCCAGCCGGCATAGCCCAGCGTCACGAGCGCATGTTCCGGACCCTGCTCGCTACCAATCGCTTCCAGAATATCGGTGGAGGTAGTCAGGAAAATGTTGTCAGACAGCTGCAGGCTCGATTTCCAGTCGGCATCGGCCTGGTCATGAATCACCATGCCTTGGCCTTTCTGCACCGGGCCGCCGAACAGGACCGGGGTGTTCTTGATAAAGTCGCTGTCATTGTCAATCTTGAGATGCGACAGCAGCTCCTCCAGCATCACCTTGGTGGGACGGTTGATAATCAAGCCCATGGCACCATTCTGGTCATGCTCGCAGAGATAGACGACCGAACGATAGAAGAAAGTATCATTCAGTGCCGGCATCGCCACCAGAAAGTGATTTTGCAGATTCGATTCCATCTCGCCTCTAGAAGAAAGTAAAGCCGACCTGGAACAGGCGTTCGACTTCTTTAATATAGCGCTTATTGACCAGGAACAGGATGACATGGTCCTCAGATTCAATGATCGTATCATGATGGGCGACGATGACTTCCTCACCACGGACGATGGCGCCAATGGTGGTGCCGGGTGGCAGGTCTATTTCATCAATCCGGCGGCCGACCACCATTGATGAGCTGCTGTCACCATGAGCAATGGCTTCCAGTGCCTCGGCGGCGCCGCGCCGCAGGGAATGCACGGCGACAATATCACCACGACGGATATGGGCAAGCAGACTACCGATGGTGGCCTGCTGCGGCGACAGGGCGATATCGATGCTGCCGCTTTCCACCAGATCCACATAGGCGGCACGGTTAATCAATGACAAGACCTTGGTGGCGCCCAGCCGTTTGGCCAGCATCGAGGACAGAATATTGGCCTCGTCATCATTGGTCAGGGCGCAGAACAGGTCGACCTTGTCGATTTCCTCTTCCAGCAGCAGCTCTTCATTAGCGACATCGCCCAGCAACACGATGGTATCTGCCAGCTCTTCCGACAGGTACTCGGCACGCTCCTGGTTCGCCTCAATCAACTTGATCTGATAATGCTTTTCCAGCGCCTTGGCGAGCCGGGCGCCGATATTGCCGCCACCGGCGAGCATGATGCGACGATAAGGCTTTTCCAGCCGGCACAGTTCGCCCATGACGGCCCGGATGTCCTTTCTGGCGGCAATGAAGAACACTTCATCGTCAGCCTGAATCACGGTATCGCCGGTCGGCGTAATCGGTCTGCCTTCACGGAAAATCGCAGCGACCCGGGTTTCAGTTTTGGGAATATGGCGCTTCAGATCACGCAGCGGGTGTCCCACCAGCGGACCGCCGTGCACTGCCTTGACCGCCACCAGCTGGACCCGGCCTTCGGAAAAGTCCAGCACCTGCAGTGCATTGGGGTGGCTGATCAGGCGCTGAATATATTCGGTGACGATCTGCTCCGGGCTGATCAGCATATCAATCGCGATCGCCTGTGGGTTTTCCTTATCAAAAATCTGTGGTGTCGACAGATAACCGGTATTGCGGATGCGGGCAATTTTAGTGGGCGTTTTATACAGCGTGTGGCAGATCTGGCAGGCGATCATATTGGTCTCATCGCTGTTGGTGACAGCCAGAATCAGATCGGCATCTTCGGCGCCGGCGCGGGCCAGTACATCGGGATGCGAGGCTTCGCCATGAATGGTCTGGATATCGTAGTGATCCTGCAACTTCAGCAGATTGCTGTTGTTGGTATCCACCAGCGTGACGTCATCGTCCTCGCGTGCCAGCGTGGCCGCGACCGATGCACCGACTTGTCCCGCACCCAGAATAAGAATTTTCATCGTGCCTTCCTAGATTTGCTTGGTATCGATGCCCAGAGAGCGTAATTTACGATAAAGGTGAGTCCGCTCCATACCGGCGAGTTTCGCCGCCTTACCGACATTGCCGTCGGTCTCCTGCAGTTTTCGCAGCAGATAAATGCGTTCGAACTGCTCACGGGCTTCACGCAGCGGCAGATCGAAATTGATAGTATCATCGCCTTCAGCGGCCGCTTCTGCTTCGGTTTCCAACGCCTGCTCGATGTCAGCGACATCGATATCATCGCCTTCACCCAGCACCAATAGGCGCTGAATGACATTTTTCAGTTCCAGTACATTGCCTGGCCAGTCATGGTTGCGCAGGCGGTTCTGGGCAGCGACGCTGAAGCGCCGGTAGGGCAGCCCGGCCTGCGTGGTCTGCAGATCGACAAAATGATGCACCAGCTCCGGGATATCTTCGATATGTTCGCGCAATGGCGGCACCAGCAAAGTGATACTGTTGAGCTGATACAGCAGACTATCGAGAAAGTCTTCATTATCGACCGCTTTCTGCAGCGAATACTGGGTCGCACAGACCAGCTGACATTCCCCCAGCTGCTTGCTTTCCAGAAGATGCAGTAACAAAGCCTGGGCTTCATCACTGAGCAGGGCCAGATCGTTGATATAGAGACAGTTACCCTTGGCCAGAGATTTGATCTTGAGGCTGTCGAGCGGGAAGCTTTCCGGGCTGACTTCAATAAATTTGCCATCGGCGAAATTACCCAGGCTGTGCAGGTAATGGGCAAAACAATGTTTGCCGGCCCCGGGTTCGCCCACCAGCAGGATCGGCATATCATGACGGGCAATACGCTCTATCTGTTCGCGCAGCAGACTGATCTGGCTGCTTTTGCCCACCGGCACCTGCGACAGTTCCCGCTGAATCGCGACCTGTTTGGCGCGGTTTTCCAGTGCCATTTCAACGCCGCGTAACAGCTTGGCCATCGACAAGGGCTTTTCGATAAAGTCAGCCGCGCCCAGACGGGTGGCCTCCACTGCAGTTTCAATGGTGCCATGGCCCGACATCATCACGATGGTGACCGCTTTATTCTGCTGTTTGAAGTCCTTGAGCAGGGTGATGCCATCAATATCAGGCATCCAGATATCAAGCAGCACCAGATCCGGCAGTTGCTGGTTAAATGCGGCCTTGGCCTCTTCGCCGTTGGCGGCAATTTGGACCTGATAATTTTCGTCTTCCAGAATGTCTTTGATCAGTTCCCGAATATCAGGCTCATCATCGACAACCAGAATCAGCGGTTTATCAGCACTCACGAGCGATGTTCCTCCAGAGGTAATCTGATAATTATACTTGTTCCTTCCGGACCATGATTCTCGGCCCAGACATCGCCACCGTGTTCTTCAATGATTTTTTTGACGATGGCCAGCCCCAGACCGGTGCCCTTGTGTTTGGTGGTGGCGTAGGGTTCAAACAGTTTATCAATGATAGCTTCGGGAATGCCGGGGCCATGATCACGGATATGTATCTCCAGCCACTCCCGCTGCTGACTTTCCACCGGATGATAGCTGATCACGATATCAACCGGTGAGGCTGCATCTTCGCAGGCTTCAATCGCATTTTTCAACAGGTTATGCATGACCTGACGGAAACGGTTGGCATCGACCCGAATCCGGATGTCTTCCCGGCTGTTCAGCAGGGCAAACTGATGACTGGGATTGCTCTGGTACATGGTCAGCACTTCCCGGATCAGCTGGCCTATAGAGTGCCATTGCAGTTGCAGGGCCGGCGTGCGGGCATATTCCGAGAATTCGTTGACCATTTCCTTCATTGCTTCGACTTGCTGGACGATGGTATCGGTCAGTTTGTTGAGGCCCTCGCTCTGATCATCTGGGACCAGCGAGCTATATTTTCGTTGCAGTCGTTCTGCCGACAGCTGTATCGGGGTCAGCGGATTTTTGATTTCGTGAGCCAGCCGCCGTGCCACTTCCCCCCAGGCAGCATGACGCTGTGCCTGCAGCAGCGCGGTAATATCCTCAAACACCACAACCCAGCCGGCTTCATTGGGCAGGCGGGTACCATGACAGATCAGGGTCTGATTGCCCTTGGTTTTCTGCATCTCGATCTGCTGTTCCCAGTTGAGCCCCTTGCCGGCACAGTTTTCAATCATCTGGCAGAAGGTCTGCATATTGCGGTTAAGGCCGGCCAGTTTGGACAGCGGACTGTCCAGTCGCTGCTGCAGATTGACGCCCAGAATCTTGCTACTGGCATTGTTGGCAGTATGCAGAAAGAGGCGTTTGTCGACGGTGACCACACCGCTGGAGAGGCTGCCGAGTACCGTTGTCAGATAACTGGTTTGCTGCTCCAAAAGGCGGTGACTGCGCTGGGAGGCGTTATGCGCCTGGGTCAGACGCTGGGTCATCTGGTTGAAGGATCGCACCAGAAAGCCGATTTCATCATGACCGGAGGCAGTAAGCTGCATATTGTAATTACCGGAGGCCACCGCCTGAGTGCCTTCGGCGAGGCCCTGCAGGGGTTCGACAATACGCCGAGAAATCCATACCGCAAACCAGATTGAAACCAGAATGGTCAGAAACACTATCAGGCTCAGGCTCAGGGTGAATACCGTGATCAGCGGTTTACGCAGATAGCTCAGCTCCTTGTAGTCGGTATAGGCAGCCTGTACCGTTTCCCCCAGATCGCTGAGCCGGTCGTTTATCGGGAACAGTACATTGAGCAGGCGCTCTTCAGCCAGGACCGACTGACGGGGAATACGCACTGTGGCGCGGAGCCGCAGATCACCGCTTTCGGTGGGATCCATGCCGATGTAGTCCTCACCCTGACGCAGCTGACTGATAATACTGTCATTGGGCCGGTCCGGCACCATGATGGTCGGGGTCTCGATGCTGGAAGCGACCGGTGTGCCATCCATACCCCAGATACTGACTTCCAGGGCACCGCTCAGATTATTCAGATCACGCAGGCTGTGGGACAGTTCAGAATCCGGTAATTCACTGAGCACACCGGCCATCATCCGGGTCTGTCTCAGCAGGGTACGCATCCTTATACCGAAAGAGGTCCGGCTCAATTCCAGCGAATCATTCAGTGCCTGCTCGATTTTGACATCAAACCAGCTGTTAATGCCCCGGTGCAGGAAATGCATCGAGAAACCGTAAACAATGGTGGTCGCAACCAGGATCAGCAAAACAAACAGACTGACCAACCGCACTGTCAGTCGGGAACCGGCTTCATGACGTTTGAAGTCGCGGTACAGCCGGTACAGGCTGCGGGCCAGAATCGCCGCCAGCAAAAGCAGGCATAACAGGCCGATACCGAAAATCATCAGGAACAGATCATTGAGTATGGAGCTGTCCTGGGTCGCGGCACTGAGCAGCCAGGCCATGGCCAGCAACAGCAAGGCCAGAGAGAAGTAGGGGGCGGTGCCCGAGCTGAGACGCTTGATGAGGGCTATGGCCATACCGCTCTGACCCAGGGGCTGGTTAACTGCCATTTACTGGAAATCATCGCACCCGGGCGCATCGGCGTCGGCAGAGCGCTCAAGTCCAGACCGCTTCGTATCAGCAATAACAAATCGTCTGTTTGCTGGGTAAATTCCGGCGGCAGGCTCAGATCCTGAATCCGGCCCAGTGCCTGGAGCGCCCCTTCCAGGTGCGGGAAATTCTGCTGGTCATCGGTTTCCAGCGCTATCAGGACATATTGCTCTGACAGGGCATGGTATCGCAGTTCATAGTGCAGGCGGGTCTGCCACAGCGTAGTTTCCCACTGCCAGAAGCGACCCAGAATTGGGAAGCTTTCCACCAGTTTCAGTTCCTGAAAGAAGGTGATGGGGACACCATTGTGCAGGGCTTCAATCACCCTTGGGGTGAGGGGATAGTCGATCTGGGCGCTGAGTACATAACCGTTGCCGATCTGGTGCACCCTGGGATTATTGACACTGAAAATGGTGGCATGCGCCAGGCTGCTGAAGCCCAGCAGAAGAACAGCAGTCAACCGCAGCCAGTGTTTAGCGGCGCTGCAGGCAGGCATAATAAAAGCCGTCCATAACATCGTCGCCGGGCAGGCGCTGGAAGCCGAACGGGCGTGATTGCGCTGGCGGCCTGTCAGGCCTGACTTCGCCGGCATCCGGATGTCGTTGCAGAAACGCTTCAATTTGCTGCTCGTTCTCTTGTTTGAAGGCAGAGCAGGTAGTGTAAACCATCAGACCGCCCGGTTTCAGCAATGGCCACAGATTATCCAGCAATTGCTGCTGGGTCTCTGCCAGCTGGGCAACATCGCCGGGTCTTCTATGTAGTTTGATATCGGGATGACGCCGAATCACACCGCTGCCGGTACAGGGGGCATCAATCAGAATGCGATCAAATGCTTCTCCGTCCCACCAGAGGCCAGTATCAGCGGCATCTGCAGCTGCCAGCGAAGCGGATAAATTCAGCCGTGACAGATTCTCAGCAATAGATTCCAGTCGTTTGTCGGAAATATCCAAGGCGATAACTTCGTTATCCGGGGCCTGTTCGAGGATATGACCGGTTTTACCCCCAGGGGCGGCGCAGGCATCAAGAATCCGCTGACCGGGCTGAATATCAAGCAGTCCGGCTACCAGCTGGGCGGCCCCATCCTGTACCGAGGCCTTGCCGTCAAAGAAGCCGGGCAGTTTATGCACATCACAGGGGCTTGCCAGCAGAATCGCCGCATCACCTGCATCCAGCGGCTCGGCTTCTATCGCTTCCGCAGCCAGCAACTGCAGATAATGTTCACGATCGTCCTGCTGCCGGTTGACCCGCAGCATCATTGGCGGTTGCTGATTATTGGCCTCACAGATCTGTTGCCAGTGCTCCGGCCAGTCACGCTGATAGTGTGCCAATAACCATTCAGGGTGGGCATAGGCTGCCTGCTGATCCGGTTCAATAGCGGCATCGATCTCGTTTTGCTGACGTTGATAATGACGCAGGCAGGCATTGAGCAGGCCGCCGGCCCATTGTTTACCCAGTTGTTTGGCGGCATTGACGGTTTCAGAGATAGCAGCATGCGGCGGCGTTTTTAATTCCCGCAGCTGATACAGACCGATTAACAGCAGGGCACGGATATCGGCATCTTTGTGCTTGAGCGGTTTTTTCAGTAGTTTGTCTGCTATCAGCGTCAGGCGGGGCTGCCAGCGAATTACGCCATAACAGAGTTGCTGACAGAAGCCGCGATCGCGTTCATCAACCTGTTTGAGATGTTCAGCCAGTACCGAAGTCAGCGAGCGCTGCTCTGCCATCACGACAGCCAGCACCCGGGCGGCAACACTGCGGGCGGACGCTTTAGCCAAGAATGTCACCCACGGTGACTTTATTGGCATTGAGAAAATCCTGCACCTGCATCGCGCGTTTGCCCGGCATCTGCAATTCAGTGATCCGGAGAATGCCATCCCCGGTCTGTACATCCAGTCCCTGTTTGCTGACAGCGATAATTTCACCGGGCTGACCTTGGCGGGTTCTTTCTCCCGGACTGGCTTTCCACAGCCGCATCGTATCACCGTGCCATTGCGTCTGTGCTATCGGCCAGGGATTGAAAGCATTGATTTGACGCAGGATCCGGGCAGCACTCTGTTGCCAGTCGATCGTCGCTTCCTGCTTATCCAGTTTTTTGGCATAGGTAGACAGGCTATCGTCCTGGGGACGGGCCTGTTTCAGTCTGGTTTCGATATCAGAGAGGCTTTGCAACAAAGTTTCTGCACCCAGCGCCGCCAGCCGGTCGTGTAAGTCCTGTGCCGTATCCGTATCATTGATCGGGCAGCGGGCCTCCAGCACTACCGGTCCGGTATCCAGTCCGGCTTCCATTTTCATGATGCCGACGCCGCTTTCGCTGTCACCCGCCAGTATGGCCCGTTGAATCGGTGCAGCGCCACGCCAGCGAGGCAATAATGAGGCATGCACATTAATGCAGCCGAATTTGGGGGTATCCAGAACCTGTTGCGGTAACAGCAGGCCATAAGCCACCACCACCATTAAATCGGCATCATAAGCAGCGAGGGTTTGCCGGCTGTCGCCGGTTTTGAAATTAAGCGGCTGTTCAACCGGTATGTCATGCTCCAGTGCCAGTTGCTTGACAGGACTGGGCGTCAGTTTACGGCCGCGGCCGGCAGGGCGATCCGGCTGGGTGTAAACAGCACAGATTTCATGTTCACTGTTGAGTAATGCTTTCAAACATTCAGCAGCAAAATCCGGCGTACCGGCGAAAATGATCCGCATGCTTGGTGGTGTGTCCTTATAGTTTTTGTTTCTGGTGCTTTTCCAGTTTTTTCCGGATCCGCTGGCGTTTCAGGTTGCTGAGGTAGTCAACGAACAGTTTGCCGTCCAGATGATCGATTTCATGCTGGATGCAGGTGGCGAGCAGGCCATCAGCATCGAATTCCATTTTGTCGCCGTCACGGTTGAGTGCTTTGACCTTGATGTGATCGGCACGGGTCACGGCTTCATAGGCTTCCGGCACCGACAGGCAACCTTCTTCAAATTCCCGTTCACCTTCAGCGGCAATCACTTCCGGATTAATCAGAATCAAAGGGTCACTTTTATCCTCTGAGATATCGATCACGATGAGACGCTTCTGCACATTGACCTGAATCGCGGCCAGACCGATACCGGGGGCCTCGTACATGGTTTCCAGCATGTCATCGGCGAGCTGACGAATCTCATCGGTGACCGCTTCCACCGGTGCCGCCTTGTTACGCAAACGCGGATCGGGATAATGCAAAATATTCAAGATAGCCATGTTAATACCTGTGTCTGCCCTGCTAATCAGAACATTATTAAGAGTCAGTCTATTTTAATCTGGTGGCAGCAACTTGGAAAATAAAGCCCCAACAAAAAGGCGGCCGAGGCCGCCAATAATGCGAACAGTCAGAGACAGTTTATTTGAGACTGGCGTAATAAGCGGCCAGGTTGGCAATGTCTTCATCCGACAGATTCGCTGCCATCGCATGCATCAAAGCAGCATTGCCACCCTGACGTTCCTTGCTGCGGTAGGCCTTCAGTGCTAAAACCAGATATTCTTCGTTCTGGCCAGCAAGATTGGGATAAATCGGCATCAAGGCAATACCATCAGCACCGTGGCAGCTGGCGCAGACGGCGGATTTGGCTTTACCTGCCTGGGGATCACCGGCAGCCAGGGTGACTGAGGCCGAAAACAGGGTTGCAAAGCCCAGCAAAGTTAAGGATAACGCTTTCATCTTTGACTCCGTGGTTAAAAACCGTGACAAGCTGCAGCCAGACAGATTCTGATGAATGACCGCGCAAAAAGCCTAAAGTTGCCTAATTGCTTGATTACTGACTACGCTTATAACACACTATGACCGTTGTTACTCAAATAATGGATCAGGGTAACGTTCATGCCATGAGGATAGCTCGATGATACGACGCATTGTCTTAAGCCTGTTTTTTGTATTAATAAGCCTGCCGCTGATAGCAAACGATGTCGAACTCAACCCTGATCACCCCCAACGCTACGTTGTTAAAAAAGGCGACACCCTGTGGGATATCTCTGGCATGTTTCTCAAGTATCCCTGGCACTGGCCTGATATCTGGTATGTCAATCCACAGATTGAAAATCCACATCTGATTTATCCCGGTGATGAACTGTCTCTGGTCTGGCGTGATGGTCGGCCTGTGCTGGAATTGAACCGTGGAGAACGCACCGTCAAACTGTCACCGCAAGTACGTGAAACCGTGCTGGATAAACCGATTCCGACTATCCCGCTGTCTGCCATCGGGCCGTTTCTGACCAAGCCCAAAGTGGTTGGTGCTGAGGTGCTGGATAATGCGCCCTACGTAGTGGCCAGTGCCGATGAACGCCTGATTTCCGGTTCCGGCGATTATGTCTACGCCCGCGGCGTTCAGAACGATGACGTCAACGATTACAGCGTATTCCGTGGCGGCAAGGTTTACACCGATCCGGATACCGGTGAAGTGCTGGGCTATGAAGCCATTTACACCGGTGACGCCACGGTGGTGACCCCGGGGGATCCGGCAAAAGTCGATCTTACCTATACCAACCGTGAAGTTCAGATCGGTGACCGTCTGCTGGAAGTGGAGGAGGATGATTACGACCTCAACTTCATTCCCCGCTCTCCGGCAGAAGCGATGAATGGTCGTATTATTTCGGTATTTGATGGTGTTTCTCAGGTCGGTCAGTATCAAATCGTGGTGCTTAACCTGGGCGCCCGTGACGGTCTGGAGACCGGTCATGTCTTGTCTGTCTATCAGGCTGGCGATACCATTCGCGATCAAGTGACGCAGCAGCCGGACGATGTCGTTACCCTGCCGGATGAACATGCCGGTGAAGCGATGGTGTTCAAGACGTATGACAAAGTCAGTTATGCCATCGTGATGAAGGCCACCCGTGCGATTCATTTGCTGGATAAGGTCAAAAGCGCACCCTGAGGTGTTGAGTTGATAAGCACCGACGAGCAGGACGCGCTCGCTTGTTGGATTGCCCTGCAGCGGGTGCCAGGTCTGGGACCGGTCACTTTTGCCCGGCTGCTTGAGCAATACGGCAGCCCTCAACAGATCCTGCGTCATCCCAAACAGCTCAGCGGGGTCAGTGAAAAAGTCCTGGACGGTATCCGTCATCCTGAATGGCATCAGGTCGAAGCCGATATGGCCTGGCTGGATCATGAACAGCGGTATTTGATCACGATTGAGGACAGCCGCTATCCGCCTTTACTCAGGGAAATTTCCGACCCGCCGGTGCTGCTTTATGTGCAGGGCGATGTTTCCTTATTAAGTCAGTGGCAACTGGCGGTCGTCGGCAGTCGCAGCTCGTCACCATCAGGCCGCAATACCGCCTATGATTTTTCCCGTTATCTGGCGGCAGGCGGTCTTAGCGTCACTTCCGGCCTGGCAACCGGCATTGATGCTGCGGCGCATCAGGGGGCACTGGCAGGTGGCGGTAAAACCATTGCAGTCGTTGCCACCGGTCTGGACCGGGTTTATCCCGCCCAGCACCGCGAACTGGCGCATCAGATTGTGCAACAGGGCGCCATGGTGTCGGAGTATCCGCTGGGCACATCGCCACGTCCCGAACTGTTCCCCAGACGGAATCGAATAATCAGTGGCCTGTCGCTGGGTACCTTGATTGTGGAGGCTGCACTTAAAAGCGGTTCTTTAATTACAGCCAGAATGGCGATGGAGCAGGCGCGCGAGGTATTTGCGATTCCGGGCTCGATTCATAATCCACTGTCCCGGGGCTGTCACCAGTTAATCCGGGAAGGTGCCAAACTGGTGGAAACGGCCGACGATATTCTGGAAGAACTGGGCGCACTGGCCGGGGTCAGCGTGGCGGAAATAGAATCGGATGAGGCTGAATCGCCTCCACATGAAAAAGACGGCGATTACCGGATTTTATTTGAACATCTGGGATTTGACCCCATTCCTATAGACAAGCTGATAGAAAACAGTGGATTGACGGCCGATGCGGTTTCATCCATGCTGTTATTACTGGAATTAGAAGGCGAGGTAGCGTCATTGCCGGGCGGACGATACGTACGAACGGGTTTGTGAAAAACCAGTCCCTCCTTCAATAGAGAATCGAATGAAAGAAAATATCCTTGATGTGTTGTTGTACCTGTTTGAGAACTACATCGACACCGAAGAGAGCCAAAAACCCGACAAAGATACCCTGGAACTGGAACTGGAACGCGTCGGCTTCCAGGAACTGGAAATTCACAAAGCCCTTGAATGGCTGGAAAACATGACCGTGGTCGCCGAACGACCGCTGAACCGCGATGCCAGCATGCGTGTTTTCAGCGATAAGGAAATAGAACGCCTAGATGTCGATTGCCGGGGTTACCTGCTGTTTCTGGAACAGGTCGGCGTTCTTGATGTCGAAACCCGCGAAGTCGTGATTGAGCGGGTGCTGGCTCTGGAAACCGAAGAAATCGACCTGGATCAACTCAAATGGGTGGTGCTGATGGTGCTGTTCTATCAGCCGGGCAGGGAAGTCGCTTTCGCCTGGATGGAGGATCTGGTGTTTGAGGACATGGAGGCGGTTATCCATTAAAACGGTGCCAAACAGAGAATCAACTCTTCTGCCCGCATATCAGCGGGCTTTGTTTTATGTGCTGCTATCACATTCAGCAGCATGGAGGCAGGAATCTAAGCTTGCATAAGCACGGGTGAATATGGGAAAGAAATTAGTTATCGTCGAATCGCCGGCCAAGGCGAAGACCATCAAAAAATACCTGGGTAAAGATGTCGAGGTGCTGGCTTCTTACGGCCACGTTCGCGATCTGTTACCCAAGGAAGGCGCGGTCGATCCGGCGAATAACTTTGCGATGAAATACCAGGTCATCGATCGCAACAGCAAGCATGTCGATGCCATCGCCAAGGCAATGAAAAAAGCCGATGCCCTCTATCTCGCGACGGATCCGGACCGTGAGGGGGAAGCGATTTCATGGCACCTGTACGAACTGTTAAAAAAACGGGGGGCGCTGAAAGATAAAGAAACCCACCGTGTTGTTTTCCATGAGATCACCAAGCAGGCAGTGAATGACGCGGTCGCCCATCCACGTGAGTTGTCTATGGATCTGGTCAATGCCCAGCAGGCAAGACGGGCGCTTGACTACCTGGTCGGTTTTACCCTGTCACCATTGTTGTGGAAAAAAGTCCGTCGCGGTCTGTCTGCCGGCCGGGTGCAGAGTCCGGCATTGCGGATGATTGTCGAGCGTGAGCTCGAGATTGAAGCTTTCAAAGCTCGCGAATACTGGACTATCGAAGCCGATGCAGCAGCCGAAGACAAGGACTTTCAGGCCAAACTGACTCATTATGCCGGTGACAAGCTGAGCCAGTTCAGCATCGACAACGAAAAACAGTCTTCCGACGTGGTCAGCAAGCTCAATAAAGCCGCTGAAGGCAAACTGCTGGTCACCAATGTCGAGAAGAAACAGCGTCGGCGTAATCCGGCTGCACCGTTCACCACCTCGACCCTGCAACAGGAAGCCTCGCGTAAGCTCGGTTTCGGTGCCCAGCGCACCATGAGTATTGCCCAGCAGCTCTATGAAGGGGTTGATACCGGCGACGGCGCGGTGGGTTTAATCACTTATATGCGTACCGACTCGGTATCGCTGGCCGATGAAGCCGTCAATGAAATCCGCGGCTTTATAGCCGAGAAATACGGCAAAAAAATGGTGCCGGGCAAAACGCAGGAATATAAAACCAAATCCAAAAATGCGCAGGAGGCGCACGAAGCCATCCGTCCGACCTCGGTGCTACGTACGCCCGAGGACATGAAAGCCTACCTGTCTGCCGATCAACTCAAGCTGTATACCCTGGTCTGGCAGCGCACCATGGCCTGTCAGATGGTGCATGCCACGCTCAATACCGTCGCGGTTGATCTGGGCTGTGGCAAAGGCAATACTTTCCGTGCCAATGGTTCTACGGTCGTCAATCCGGGCTTTATGAGCGTCTATCTCGAAGGCAAGGACGATACCGCCAAAACCGATAAGGATGAAAACCTGCTGCCGCCGATGGAAGTCGGTCAGGTGGTGGTGCTGAAAGCCATCCGTCCCGAACAGCATTTTACCGAGCCGCCACCGCGTTACAGTGAAGCCAGCCTGGTGAGGGCGCTGGAGGAGCATGATATCGGCCGGCCATCGACCTATGCCAGCATCATCTCAACCCTGCTGCAACGTGAATATGTGGAACTGGTGAACAAACGCTTCCACCCGACCGATGTCGGCCGCGTGGTGGGTAAATTCCTAGTGCAGCATTTCACCAAGTACGTGGACTACAACTTCACCGCCGAGCTGGAAGATGAGCTGGATGCGGTCGCTCGTGGTGAAGAGGAGTGGATACCGCTGCTGACCAAATTCTGGGGGCCTTTCAAGGAACAGGTGGAAACCAAGGATAAGGAAGTTCAGCGCAGTGATGTGACCCAGGAAGTGCTGGATGAGGACTGTCCGAAATGCGGCAAGAAACTGTCCAGCCGATTGGGACGCAGTGGCCGCTTTATCGGCTGTACCGGTTATCCTGAATGTGATTACACCCGCAACATTGACGGTGAGGAGACCAGTAACGAGCCGGAAGTGGTCGAGGGCCGCAAATGTCCCAAATGTGAGTCTGATCTATGGATCCGCACTGGTAAATACGGCAAATTTATCGGCTGTTCCAGCTACCCCAAGTGCAAGCACATCGAGTCACTGGAGCAACCCAAGAATACCGGTGTTCAATGCCCGCAGTGCGAAAAAGGGGAAATCCTGACCCGCAAATCACGAAGGGGTAAGGTGTTTTACTCCTGCTCGGAATACCCGGACTGTGACTACGCGCTGTGGAATGAACCGCTGAAAGAACCCTGCCCGAAATGTAACTGGCCGATCCTGACTTTGAAAACGACCAAAAGCCGGGGCACGGAAAAAGTCTGTCCACAGAAAGACTGTGACTTCAGCGAAAAAGTAGAGTAAATAAAAAGCCGGACGAGATAGCATCGCGTCCGGCTTCAGCTTTCAAACTGATTCAGTTTTTGTTGCGGTCGATATGGCCCAAATCCCGCTCCGGTGCAATCTGATCCCGCACTCGTTGCTTGAGCTCGGTAATTTCAGGGAAGCGGCCTTCCTGCTTTCGTGACCAGACCAGCGTGTCGTTAGCATAGACTTCAAAAATGCCGCCGGTGCCGGGTTTGAGGCTGAGCTCATCAAGCTCATCATCAAACGTCGTCAGCAGCTCCTGAGCCATCCAGCCGGCACGCAGCAGCCAGCGGCACTGGGTACAGTAGATAATGCTGACCTTATTACTCATCGTGCCGCTTATTCACCCTGCAAAGCGTCAAAGATACGGCTGGCCTGTTGTTTTGCGCTGTCGGTGTCGGCAGCCAGCACGTTAAAGTGGCCCATCTTGCGGCCGACCCTGGCTTCCTGCTTGCCGTACAGGTGCAGCTTGATGTTGGACTCAGCCAGCAGGCTGTCCCAGTTTGGTTCAGAGTTACCCCAGACATCGCCGAGGATATTGATCATCACCACCGGGCTCACCAGATCGCAGTCACCGGATGGCAGACCGCAGAGCATTCTGACCTGCTGTTCAAACTGTGAGGTATGACAGGCATCCAGCGTGTAATGCCCCGAGTTATGGGGGCGCGGTGCGATCTCGTTGGCTATGATTTCGCCATTGCTTGAGACGAAAAACTCGACCGCCATGGTGCCGATATAACCCAGACCGCGGGCAATCTCGTTGGCTTTCTGAATCGCGGACTGCGCCTGCTCAGCAGACACACTGGCCGGCACCGAGGTGGAATGCAATATACCGTTAACGTGGACATTCTCCGCGACCGGGAAAGTGGTAATACTACCGGTTTCGCTACGCGCTAGAACCACCGAGATTTCGCGTTCCAGCTGAATGCGTTGCTCCAGCACACATTCTTTTTCACCCAGCGAATCAAAGGCCTTGTAGACATCATCCAGACTGTCACAGGGGATCTGACCTTTGCCGTCGTAGCCGAAAGTCGCCACCTTCAGAATTGCCGGAAACTGAATTTTTTCTTCAGCGGCAGCGATGTCATCACGGCGCAGAATCGGCAGAAAAGGCGCGGTGGCAATGCCGAGGGAGGCAATAAACTGTTTTTCCACATTGCGGTTCTGGGTCTGTGCCAGTGCTTTGGAGGAAGGGCGCACCAGCGTGTGCTGCTCCAGAAAAGCCAGCGTTTGTGCCGGAATATTTTCAAACTCGGTAGTCACAGCGGCACAGAGATCGGCCATTTCTTTGAGTGCGACTTCATCATCGTAGGCAGCACAAATGTGTTGGTCGGCAATAATGCCGGCCGGGCTCTGGGTGTCGGGATCAAGCACCACTACTTTATAACCCATGGTTTGTGCAGCGGTTGTAAACATGCGGCCCAGTTGGCCGCCGCCAAGCATGCCTAAAGTTGCACCGGGTAAAATCTGAGAATTCATAATCAACCTCTTGCAATCGGCGCCGGTCGGCGCCGGCGTTCTTATCTGGACAACCGGGGACTTGCTGAAAGTTCAGAACCCGGCGAATTCGGTTTTATTGTGGGGGAAGTGTCATATCCAGCACTTGCTGATGTTGCGCCTGACGGAACTGTTCCAGTTTTTTGCTGAGAACCGGGTCATTGACAGCAAGCTGGGCAATGGCAAACAAGGCTGCATTGGCGGCACCGGCTTCTCCGATGGCGAAAGTGGCCACCGGAATGCCTTTGGGCATCTGCACAATCGACAGCAGCGAGTCCTGACCTTTGAGGTATTTTGAAGGGACCGGCACACCTAATACAGGCACCGTAGTGCCGGCTGCGAGCATGCCCGGCAGATGGGCAGCCCCCCCTGCGCCGGCAATAATGCAGGCGAGACCGCGCTGTTTCGCGGTGGCTGCATAGTCGGTCAGCAGATCGGGAGTCCGGTGCGCTGAGACCACTTTGGCCTCGTAAGCCACACCAAAGGCTTCCAGTTGCTCGACGGCTTTTTCCATGACGGGCCAGTCACTATTGCTGCCCATCACCACACCCACAAGTGGTTTTTCCATGATTGTTCCGTTACACAAATAGAAAAACAGTGCATTTTAGCTATTTTATTGAAAATAGGAAAATTTAACGCTGCAAAATCTGTCTCATCCGTGGATGGAACAATTGAACGAGACGGCATCGATCGCTATAATAGTCGATCCTTTCTGCCGTAATTGGTCAACGCCCCTCGTCGTCGAATCCAACACCGACGGACTTCCGCCGGGGGAGCAGTGACGGCGCTAAACTAAGAGAAGGTATGTGACGTGAGTCAGCCAACAGAAATGAATCAAGGTCTCTACAGACCGCAATTTGAAAAGGACAACTGTGGTTTCGGCTTAATCGCCCAAATGGATGACAAGGCCAGCCACTGGCTGGTGGAAACAGCGATTGAAGCTCTGGGTAATCTGACCCACCGTGGCGCGATTGGCGCCGACGGCAAAACCGGTGATGGTTGTGGTCTGTTGCTGAAAAAACCAGACAGTTTCTTCCAGGCCATTGCCCATGAACAGGGCTATAAACTGGCTTCTTTGTACGCCGTGGGTATGGTGTTCCTTTCCCATGATGAGTCCAAAGCCCAGTCTGCCCAGAATATCGTAGATGAAAAACTGGCCGCCAAAGGTCTGGAAGTGCTCGGTTGGCGTGATGTGCCGGTCGATCCGGAATCAGCCTGTGGTCAACAGGCACTGGAATCGCTACCAGTGATGCGTCAGGTGTTCGTCAATGCCGCTGAGGGTATGAGTGAAGCCGACTTCGAACGTCAGCTTTATATCGCACGCCGTCTGGCAGAAAAAGCCATTACCGATGATGAAGATTTCTACATCTCCAGCCTGTCTTCACACGTAGTCTCCTACAAAGGTCTGGTCATGCCTTCTTATCTGCCGGTCTTCTATAAAGACCTGAACGATAAACGCATGGAAACCTCGATCGTAATCTTCCACCAGCGTTTCTCCACCAACACCATGCCGCAGTGGCGTCTGGCGCAGCCATTCCGCATGCTGGCGCACAATGGTGAAATCAACACCGTACAGGGCAACCGTAACTGGGCGCTGGCACGGGGTGCCAAATTTGCGACCCCGCTGATTGAAGACATGGAAGAAATTCGTCCGCTGGTGGGTACTACCGGTTCCGATTCCTCCAGCATGGACAATATGCTGGAAGCGCTGCTGGCTGGCGGTGTCAGTCTGTTCCGTGCCATGCGTCTGGTGATTCCACCAGCCTGGCAGAACGATCCCACTATCGATGAAGATCTGCGCGCTTTCTACGACTACAACTCCATGCATATGGAGCCCTGGGATGGTCCGGCCGGCGTGGTGATGACCGATGGTCGCTACGCTGCCTGCACCCTGGATCGCAACGGTCTGCGTCCGGCACGTTATATCATCACCAAAGATCGTCACATTACTCTGGCTTCTGAAGTCGGCGTCTGGAACTACCAGCCGCAGGACGTGGTGGCCAAAGGTCGCCTGAAACCGGGTCAAATGCTGGCTGTGGATACCCACACCGGTGAACTCTTGATGCCGGAAGACATCGACAACAAACTGAAGTCAGCGCAGCCTTATCGTGAGTGGCTGGATAACAATCTGCAGCGCCTGAAAGTGGCTGAAGATGATGAAACCGGTCCGACCATCGAAGGCGACGAATACGACACCTACGAAAAACTGTTCAACATCACCTTTGAAGAGCGGGATCAGGTGATCCGCGTGCTGGGTGAAGCCGGACAGGAAGCGGTCGGTTCCATGGGTGACGACACGCCGTTCCCGGTGATGTCGAGCCAGATCCGTTCGCTGTATGACTATTTCCGTCAGCAGTTTGCGCAGGTCACTAATCCGCCTATCGACCCGCTGCGTGAAAACATCGTGATGTCATTGGAAACCTGTTTCGGTGAAGAACGCAATATGTTCGAGGAAGGTGAAGACCATGCCCAGCGCGTGGTGGTTGATTCACCGGTCCTGTCTGAAAGCCAGTTCCGTCAACTGCTGGCGATGGGCGAACATAACGAGGAATACCAGTCAGTCACCCTGTCACTGAACTACGATCCGGCTATCGGCCTGGAAGCGGCGGTTGATGCTTTATGTGACAAAGCCGAGAAAGCGGTCGCTAATGGCACCGTTGTAATCGTGCTGTCTGACCGTGATATCAAGAAAAATAAACTGCCGATTCATGCCTTGTTGGCAACCGGTGCTGTGCATCATCGTCTGATCAAAGCCGGTCTGCGTTGCGACGCCAACCTGATTGTGGAAACCGCCACCGCGCGTGATCCGCATCACTTCGGTGTGCTGCTGGGTTACGGTGCGACGGGTATCTATCCGTATCTCGCCTACGCCTGCCTCAACGACATGATTCACACCGGTGAAATTAAAGAGCTTGAGCGGGCCGAGCTGTGCCGTCGCTACCGCAAAGGTATTAACAAGGGTCTGTTCAAGATCACCTCGAAAATGGGGATTTCGACCATTGCCAGCTACCGTGGTGCGCAACTGTTCGAAATCGTCGGTCTGCATGATGATGTGGTCAACAAATGCTTTACTTCGACCACCAGCCGTATCAGCGGTACCGGCTTTGCCGAACTGCAGGCGGATGATGAAAAACTGGCGAAACTGGCCTGGAACCAGCGTAAGAAACGCGGTCAGGGTGGTTTGCTGAAATTCATCCACGGCGGTGAATATCACGCCTATAATCCGGATGTGATTGCGACCCTGCAAAAAGCGGTACAGGGCGGCAGCTATGACGATTACAAAGCTTATGCCTCACTGGTTAATGAGCGTGACCCGATGGTGCTGCGGGACCTGATGAAGGTCAAACTGGCCGACAAGCCACTGGCGATGGAGCAAGTGGAAGATGTCAGTGCCATTCTGCAGCGTTTCGACAGCGCCGGTATGTCTCTGGGCGCACTGTCACCGGAAGCGCACGAAGCCCTGGCGATTGCAATGAACCGTCTGGGTGGTCGCTCCAACTCGGGTGAGGGCGGTGAAGATCCGGATCGTTTCGGTAATGAGCGCGTCTCCAAAATCAAACAGATCGCCTCCGGCCGTTTCGGTGTTACCCCGCATTATCTGGTCAATGCCGAAGTGCTGCAGATCAAGATCGCCCAAGGCGCAAAACCGGGCGAAGGTGGTCAGCTGCCAGGCAAGAAAGTCAATCAGATGATTGCCAGCCTGCGTCACTCAGTGCCGGGCGTGACCTTGATTTCTCCGCCGCCACATCACGATATCTATTCGATTGAAGATCTGGCGCAGCTGATTTTCGACCTGAAACAGGTCAATCCGCAGGCGCTGGTCTCCGTCAAACTGGTATCACAGGCCGGTGTGGGTACCGTTGCAGCCGGTGTGGCCAAGGCTTATGCCGATTTGATTACCATTTCCGGTTACGACGGTGGTACCGGTGCCAGCCCACTGACTTCGGTCAAATATGCCGGTGGTCCTTGGGAGCTGGGTCTGTCAGAAGCACACCAGACGCTGCGAGCCAATGACTTGCGTGACAAAGTCCGTCTGCAGACAGACGGTGGTCTCAAAACCGGTCTGGACGTGGTTAAAGCCGCGATTCTGGGTGCGGAAAGCTTCGGCTTCGGTACCGGTCCTATGGTGGCGCTGGGTTGTAAATACCTGCGGATCTGTCACCTGAACAACTGTGCAACCGGTGTCGCCACTCAGAACGAAAAACTGCGTACCCAGCACTTTATCGGGCTGCCGCAAATGGTCATGAACTACTTCCAGTTCGTGGCCCGCGAAACGCAGGAATGGCTGGCCGCACTGGGCGTCTCCAGTCTGCAGGACCTGATTGGTCGTACTGACCTCCTGGAACTGCTGCCGGGTGAAACCAGCAAGCAGCAGAAACTGGATTTGTCGCCGCTGCTGTCGGATGCCGGCGTGCCGGCTGATAAGCCCAAGTTCTGCCTGGAGCCGAAGAACGAGCCTTACGACAAAGGTGAACTGGCCGAGCAGATGGTAGTGGATATTAAAGACACCATTGTCAATAAAACCGGCGGTGAATTCAGCTATGTGGTTCGTAACGTCAACCGCTCCATCGGTGCCCGTTTGTCCGGTGAGATCGCCAGAGTTCATGGCAACTACGGCATGGCCGACAAGCCGATTCGTCTGCGCCTGACAGGGTCAGCCGGTCAAAGCTTTGGTGTATTCAACGCCGGTGGCCTGGAAATGTACCTGGAAGGCGATGCCAACGACTATGTCGGTAAGAGCATGGCGGACGGCAAACTGGTGATTTATCCGTCACCGGAAAGTGAGTATCAGAGCCACGAAGCCAGCATTATCGGTAACACCTGTCTGTATGGTGCCACCGGTGGTGCCCTGTTCGCAGCCGGTCGAGCCGGTGAGCGTTTCGCGGTGCGTAACTCCGGGGCTTCCGCAGTGGTTGAAGGTATTGGTGACCACGGTTGCGAATACATGACCGGCGGTGTCGTCACCGTGCTGGGTGAGACCGGCCTTAACTTCGGTGCCGGTATGACAGGTGGTTTGGCCTTTGTTCTCGACAGTGATAACAGCTTTGCTGAGCGCTATAACGACGAACTGGTTGAACTGGTCCGAATTGATACCGCTGAGATGTCCGAGCTGGCGCTGTTCCTCAAAGGCATGATTGAAGATCATGTCCGTGAAACCGGCAGTGTCTGGGGCCATCAGATTCTGGACGCGTTTGAACAACGCCTGAAAGAATTCTGGATGGTCAAACCCAAAGCCGCTGCGATGGATGGTCTGCTCAAACTGGCAACCAAAGCAGCTTAAGGACTCAGCGTAGATAAGAAATCATGGCAAAAAATACGTTTCAATTTTTAGATGTAGGTCGTGTCGACCCGAAAAAACTGGACGCCAAAGTACGGGTTCAGGAGTTCGGTGAAATCTACGGCGATTTTGATGACCAGTCTTCGGCCGAACAGTCCGACCGCTGCCTGGAATGTGGTAACCCCTATTGTGAATGGAAATGTCCGGTTCACAACTACATTCCCAACTGGCTGAAACTGGTCAGTGAAGGTAACCTGGAGGAAGCGGCGGAACTGTCGCATGCGACCAACACGCTGCCGGAGATCTGTGGCCGCGTCTGTCCGCAGGACCGTCTTTGTGAAGGCGCCTGTACCCTCAATGATGGCTTCGGTGCGGTCACCATCGGCTCAGTGGAAAAATACATCACTGATACCGCCTTGGAGAGAGGCTGGCGCCCGGATCTGTCCAATGTCGTTTCTACCGGCAAACGTGTGGCTGTTATTGGTGCCGGTCCTGCCGGTCTCGGTGCGGCTGACGTACTGGTCCGTAACGGTGTGACACCGGTGGTTTATGACCGTTACCCTGAAATCGGCGGCTTGCTGACCTTCGGCATTCCCGAATTCAAACTGGAAAAAGCGGTCGTCAAACGCCGTCGCGAAGTGCTGGAAGGCATGGGCGTTGAATTCCGTCTGAATACGGAAGTCGGTAAAGACGTTGATTTCCAGACCCTGATTGATGAGTACGATGCCGTGTTCCTGGGCATGGGTACCTACACCTACATGAAAGGTGGGTTCCCGGGCGAAGATATGGACGGCGTGTATGAAGCGCTGCCATACCTTGTGGCCAACAATAAATACCTGCTGGATCTACCGTCAGATAACTACGTCAGCCTCAAAGGTAAAAATGTCGTGGTACTGGGTGGTGGTGATACCGCAATGGATTGTAACCGTACCGCGATCCGTCAGGGCGCAACCAGCGTGACCTGTGCCTATCGTCGTGATGAGGAAAACATGCCCGGTTCCCGCCGTGAAGTGAACAATGCCCGTGAAGAAGGTGTTCAGTTCCTGTGGAACCGTCAGCCGGTCGAGATCATTGGTGAAAACGGCAAAGTCACCGGCGTTAAAGTCGTGACGACAGCTTTGGGTGAACCGGATGAGCGTGGCCGTCGTCGTCCTGAACCGGTCGCCGGCAGTGAAGAAGTCATTCCGGCTGATGCCGTAGTGATTGCTTTCGGTTTCCGTCCGAGCCCGGCACCGTGGTTTGAGAAATTCAATGTCAGCATTGATGACGGTGGCCGTGTGGTGGCACCGGCAGATGGTGGTCATGCCTACCAGACTTCCAACCCGAAAATCTTCGCCGGTGGCGATATGGTTCGCGGTTCGGATCTGGTGGTGACTGCAGTCTGGGAAGGCCGTCAGGCAGCCGAAGGCATTCTCGATTACCTCGACGTCTGAACTTAAGCTTTAAGCAGGCTACTAAAGGCTTGTTCATACCGGGATGTTCAATCCTGTATGATCAAGCCTTTTTTGTATCTGTAGCCTTAACTCCGGGAATAAAACGTGGCGGAACTGAAAAACGATCGTTATCTGCGAGCCCTGATGAAACAAGCTGTGGACCGGACCCCGGTCTGGGTCATGCGCCAGGCGGGTCGCTATCTGCCGGAATACCGAGAAGTCAGGCAAAAAGCCGGTGACTTTATGACCCTCTGCAGTACACCGGAAATGGCCTGTGAAGTGACGCTGCAGCCGCTGCGCCGTTATGATCTCGATGCCGCCATTATCTTTTCCGATATTCTGACCGTACCTGATGCGATGGGGCTGGGCCTGCATTTTGTCAGTGGGGAAGGTCCGAAATTTTCCCGCACCATTCAATCAGCTGCCGATATTAAAAACCTGGCTGTACCGGATATGGAAGACAGTCTGGGCTATGTGATGGATGCTATCCGTCTGACCCGCCGCGAGATTGATGGCAAGGTGCCCCTGATTGGTTTCAGTGGCAGTCCCTGGACTCTGGCCTGTTACATGGTCGAAGGCGGTGGCAGTAAAGATTTTGCCAAGGTCAAAGGCATGCTGTTTGATGCCCCACAGCAGATGCACGCTTTACTGAACATTCTGGCTGACTCGGTCATTGCTTATCTGAATGCCCAGATCAATGCCGGTGCCCAGGCTATTATGCTGTTTGATACCTGGGGCGGGACTTTGAGTCCAGCCGTGTATAGAGAGTTCTCGCTCAATTACATGCAGAAGATTGTTTCCGGCTTGCAACGCGAAGCAGAAGGCCGCGAAGTGCCCGTGACAATGTTCACCAAAGGCGGTGGCCAGTGGCTGGAATGGATGGCTGAAACCGGTGTCAATGGTGTGGGCCTGGACTGGACCACGGATATCGGTGATGCGCGTCGTCGGGTGGGCGATAAAGTCACCCTGCAGGGCAATATGGACCCCTGCGTCTTATATGCATCACCGGACCGGGTCGAGCAGGAAGTGGCGACGATACTTGCAACCTATGGCAAAGGTAACACCGGCCATGTATTCAATCTGGGGCATGGCATTCATCCCACGGTCGATCCAGAAAACATGGCGAGACTGGTGGAGTCGGTTCACCGTCTCAGTGCCCCTTATCACGCAGAATAAATGCAGCAGACATAAAAAAGAGGGACAGGCCGAAACCTGTCCCCCTTCTTCTGAGTATGTAATTTTTTACTTACCGGAGTTGGTGAATTCAGGGTATGCTTCCATACCGCATTCAACATAATCAACACCTTCATACTCTTCTTCCTCGGTGACACGGATACCCATGACCACTTTGAGGATAGACCAGACGATGAAGCTGGCAACAAACACCCAGACAAAGATGGTAGCGGCACCGATCAGCTGACCGGAGAAGCTGACACCATCATTAGTCAGAGGCACTGCTAACAGACCCCAAAGACCGACAGTACCGTGGACTGAGATCGCACCGACCGGATCATCAATTTTGATTTTATCCAGCAGGACGATTGAGAACACCACGATCACACCACCTATGGCACCGATGATGGTCGCCATCAGCGGAGTCGGGGTGTCAGGACCGGCTGTAATAGCCACCAGACCAGCCAGCGCACCGTTCAGAATCATGGTGAGGTCAGCTTTACCAAACATCAGCTTGGCAACAATCAGGGCAGCAATCACACCACCTGCCGCAGCAGCATTGGTGTTCATGAAGACCACGGCAACGGCATTGGCACTTTCGACAGAGGCTGTCGCCAGCACCGAACCACCGTTGAAGCCGAACCAACCCAGCCACAGGATAAAGGTACCCAGAGTCGCCATTGGCAGGTTAGCACCTGGAATCGGGTGAATTTCACCATTAGGACCGTATTTACCTTTACGGGCACCCAGCAGAATCACACCAGCCAGGGCTGCAGCAGCACCTGCCATGTGAACGATACCGGAACCGGCAAAGTCAGCGAAGCCAAGGTCACCCAGGGTATAAAGACCAAACACAGCGTTGCCGCCCCAGGTCCAGGAGCCTTCCAGCGGGTAAATAAAGGCAGTCATGACCACAGCAAAGGCCGCAAAAGCCCACAGCTTCATACGCTCAGCGACCGCACCCGAGACGATAGACATGGCGGTTGCCACGAAAACGACCTGGAAGAAGAAGTCAGCAGAAGGTGCATAAGTGGCTGGTTCAGCAGCACCGGTGACACCGTCACCGACAATACCGTCCAGGAACAGTCCACCGCCATACATGATGTCATAACCAACAACGAGATAAGCAGTACACGCGATCGCAAACAGCATCACGTTCTTGGTTAAGATTTCAGTCGTGTTTTTGGAACGCACCAGACCGGCTTCCAGCATCGCGAAGCCGGCGGCCATCCACATAACAAAGGCACCACTAATCAGGAAGTAGAAGGTGTCCAATGCATATTGGAGTTGGAAGATTTCGTTTTCCATATTATCTACTCCTCAAGCTTACAGGGCATCAGGGCCGGTTTCGCCGGTGCGAATCCGAACCACTTGCTCTAACGGGTAAACGAAGATCTTGCCGTCACCAATCTTGCCGGTGTTGGCACCTTTAATGATGGCTTCGATCACTTGTTCGACGATGTCGTCATCAACGGCAATTTCCAGCTTCAGTTTCGGCAGGAAATCAACGACATACTCGGCACCACGATACAGCTCAGTGTGGCCTTTCTGACGTCCAAAACCTTTCACCTCTGAAACGGTCAAGCCTTGCACGCCGATTTCGGAGAGAGACTCCCGGACATCATCAAGCTTGAAGGGCTTGATAATCGCTACAACTTGTTTCATAAGCTAGTTTCCTTCTGTAGAAAAGAAGACCCGTTCAGCATCGAACGGGCCTTCAGAGAAGCGTTAGAATGATTTAGAAACTGAGAACAGGAAGGTTTCTTCAGCTCTGTCACCGTAGATATCTTCAGCATCGCTTTCGGTGTCCTGATAGGACAAATCAAAAGTGAAACCGGCCAGATCTTTAGATACACCCACCCAGTAGTGCGAATAGTCATCAATGCCGTCGGCAAAGGTGTTTTCATCAGCATCGTAGAGACCCACACCGCCATACAGATTCAGGCCCATAGGCAGGTCATAAGCCGCATCCAGCGAGTAGTAATAGCCATCTTCATCGGAGCCCAGGGTGTCACTTGAGTAAGCAACGCCCAGGTTGAAGATGCTGTAGCTCAGAGAGCCGTATACTTCGTTCCAGTTATAGTCTTCACCTGGGAACATATAACGCAGGACACCGACGTCATAACCGATACCAGACTCACCGAACGCACCAGAGAAACCGGCATAAACGTCAATTTCCGAGCTGGCTTCATCATCGAAGTCATAACTTGAAGCCCAGGTTCCTGCATAGAAACCACTGCTGTGGGCATAATCGAAGCTGCCTGAGATAGCAGGATCGCCATCTGTTTGTGAAATACCACGCCAGATGTATTCAGAAGAAAGGGCGACGCTGGCACTGGTTGAGTGTTGGCCGTCTTCGCTTTCCCAGGCCATTGCTGATGAAGCAGCGAACAGTGTGGTAGCTGCAAGGCAAAGTGCTGAAATCTTACTCAGTTTCATGGTTTAACTCCTCGGTTTAACATTTTATTGTTTAGTCGTTTGAATCCCGGCGTTGAATTTTTGCAACACTGTGTATTCAGACTGCAACAGTTTGAGCAGATAGCATGCCAAGTTTGTAAACCATTGAAAAAACAGTGAACTATTGCACATTTGCTTTATTCTGGTTCAGCTTACAGGATCATTTTGGTGCAGGCTATATCGGCCTCGTTCCAAACTGGTGCGGAAACGGGCCTTATTGTCTTAGATTTGCCTTCTTATAGTTGCTAAGATAGCGGCACATTCATTCAGAGAGATTGGCATGACCTACCCAGAAATCGACCCGGTGGCACTCAGTCTGGGACCTTTAGCAATACACTGGTATGGACTGATGTACCTGCTGGGTTTCGCGTTTGTCTGGTTGCTGGGCCGTTACCGGGCAGCACGTCACGACTGGCAGCACGGCCAACTGGAAGACCTGCTGTTTTACGGCGCGCTGGGCGTCATTCTGGGCGGGCGTCTGGGTTATGCTTTGTTTTATGACTTGGCAGCTAATCTCGACAATCCGCTCAACCTGTTGAAGATCTGGCAGGGTGGCATGTCTTTCCATGGCGGTCTTATCGGTGTGTTAATCGCCTTCTGGTATTTCGGTCGTAAAACGGGAAAGGGCTTTTTTGAAATCAGTGACTTTATCGCACCGATGGTGCCGATTGGTCTGATGCTGGGCCGGATTGGCAACTTTATCAACGGTGAACTCTGGGGCCGGGTCAGTGATGTGCCCTGGGCGACGGTATTCCCGGGTGCCGGGCCGCTGCCAAGACATCCCTCACAGCTCTACCAGGCGGCGCTGGAAGGACTGTTACTGTTTATTATTCTCTGGGTTTATTCCGCCAAACCGAGACCGCGGGCCGCTGTTTCCGGTCTGTTCCTGCTTGGCTATGGTGTGTTCCGCTTTATTGTGGAGTTCGTCCGCATTCCCGATCCGCAGTACGGTTACATTGCATTTGGCTGGCTGACCATGGGACAGATTTTGTGTCTGCCTATGATTATCGGTGGCGCAGCGATGATGATCTGGGCCTACCGCCGACAGGCTTAAGCCAGCAGAATAGTCAGCCAGGTCGCGGTGGCAATCAGGATCGTCATCAACACCGCGAAAGAGCCATAATCCTTGGCGCGGCCTGACAGCTTGTGCAGATCAGTACTGACGCGGTCCACAGTGGTTTCAATCGCTGAATTCAATATTTCCACCACCATCACCAGCATGACGGTGCTTATCATCAGCAGACGTTCCATTGCAGTGACATCAAGATAAAAACTCAATGCGGTGAGGGCTACAAAGCCGATAAATTCCTGACGGAAGGCTTCTTCATGTTTGAGAGCTGATCTCAGACCCTGCCAAGAATAAATCAAAGCAAAAAACAGACGTTTGAGGCCGCGGTTCTTTTCCATATTGTTCCTGAAACAGTGATTTAAATGTTTGAATATTAGGCAAACATTATTAACTGCATGTTAAAATTAGCATCTTTATTTTCAAGTTTGTTTGGTGCGCTATGAGTTACCAGGACCATTATGATGTCATTGTTGTCGGTGGCGGTCACGCCGGGACCGAGGCCGCGCTGGCTTCTGCCCGTCAGGGCGTCAAAACCCTGCTGCTGACCCAGAATATCGAAACCCTGGGACAGATGAGCTGTAACCCGGCCATCGGCGGTATCGGTAAAGGCCACCTGGTCAAGGAAATTGATGCGTTGGGCGGTATTATGGCGCAGGCCGCTGATCGGGGCGGTATTCAGTTCCGTACCCTGAACTCGAGCAAAGGTCCCGCCGTGCGGGCGACCCGTGCGCAGGCGGACCGGGTTCGTTATAAAGCGGCGGTGCGTGCCTATCTTGAAAACCAGCCTAACTTGTATATCTTCCAGCAGGCAGTTGATGACCTGGTGGTGGAAAATGATCGCGTCGTTGGCGTGGTGACGCAGGTCGGTCTGCGTTTCTCTGCCAAAGCGGTGGTTCTGACGGTAGGAACCTTTCTCGGCGGCCTGATTCATATCGGCCTGCAGAATCATCAGGGCGGGCGTGCCGGTGATCCTGCTTCTATAGCTTTGTCACAGCGATTGCGTGCTTTGCCGTTCCGGGTGGATCGGCTTAAAACCGGTACACCGCCGCGGATTGCCACCAATAGTATCGACTTTTCCCAGCTGACTGAGCAGCCCGGTGATGATCCGACGCCGGTGTTTTCCTTCCTGGGTAAGCGTGAGCATCATCCGGCGCAGATTTCCTGTTACATCACGCACACCAATGAACAGACGCATGATGTGATTCGTAATAACCTGGATCGCTCACCCATGTACAGCGGCGAGATTGAAGGCATCGGCCCGCGTTACTGTCCGTCGATTGAAGACAAGGTCGTGCGCTTTGCCGATCGCGCCTCACATCAGATCTTTCTGGAGCCGGAAGGCCTCGAATGCGGTGAAGTCTACCCTAACGGTATTTCCACCAGTCTGCCTTTCGATGTGCAGTATCAGATCGTGCGCTCCATGAAAGGCCTGGAAAACGCCCACATCACCCGGCCGGGTTATGCCATTGAATATGACTTCTTTGATCCACGCGATCTGAAACCGACACTGGAAACCAAGCATATGGACGGCCTGTATTTTGCGGGTCAAATCAACGGCACCACCGGTTACGAAGAAGCCGGTGCTCAGGGCCTGATTGCCGGTCTGAATGCCGGGCTGCAGGCGCGCGGTCTGGAAGGCTGGTATCCACGTCGTGATGAAGCCTATATCGGTGTGCTGATTGATGATTTGATTACCGCCGGTACCCGCGAGCCTTATCGCATGTTCACCAGCCGCGCCGAATACCGTCTGATGCTGCGGGAAGATAACGCTGATATGCGCCTGACACCGATTGGTCGCCAATTGGGCATTGTCGATGATGAACGCTGGGCCGTGTTCAATGCCAAGCTGGAAGCGGTGGAAAAAGAAAATGCCCACCTCGACAGCTTTAAGTTTGTGCCGGAAAAAATGGATCAGGCCAAAGCCGAAGCCATCCTGGGTGAAAAACTGACCAAGGTCACCACCGCCAAAGATCTGCTGCGTCGCCCCAAAGTCGATTATGCGGCGCTACTGGAACTGATGCAGCGTGAGCAGGATGTGTCTGATGAAGTCGCCGAACAGGTCGTTATTCAGGCCAAGTATTCCGGTTATATCAATCGTCAGCAGAACGAAATCGACCGCGTACAGCGTAATGAAAACACCGCCTTGCCGGTTGATATGGATTATAAAAACGTCCGTGGCCTCTCTAACGAAGTTCGTGAAAAACTGGAAAACGCCCGTCCGGCCAATCTCGGCCAGGCTGCCCGCATTTCCGGTGTCACACCAGCGGCTGTCTCCCTGCTGCTGGTGCATCTGAAACGCAGCGGTCTGAGTGAAGCCAGTTAATGGCTTCGGATTTAAAGGCGCAGCTCGACAGGGGCTGCGCTGCATTGTCGCTCGAACTCAATGAAACGCAAAAACAGCAACTGCTGGACTATGTCGCGCTGCTGGTGAAATGGAACAAGGTTTATAACCTGACCTCGGTACGGGAGCCGGCCCAGATGCTGTCCCGCCATATTCTCGATAGTCTCTCTGTATTACCTTATCTTGATGCCCCGAGTCTGCTTGATGTCGGTACCGGCGGTGGCCTGCCCGGCATTCCGGCAGCCATCGTCCGGCCTGATTGCGCGGTCACCCTGCTCGACAGCAATTCCAAAAAGACCCGTTTCCTGCAACAGGTCAAGGCCGAACTGGGCCTGCACAATGTCACGGTTGTGCATGGTCGAGTGGAACAGGTATCTTTACCCAAATTTGCTATTATCACTGCTCGCGCCTTTGCCACGATTGACGATATTATCAAGCTGGCAGGCCAGCACTGTGAGCAAAACGGCCGGCTGGTGCTGATGAAAGGCGTCTACCCGAACGAGGAATTGCAGTTTGATTCCGATGTGTTCCGGCTACAGGATGTAGTGTCGCTTGATGTGCCGGAGTGTGAAGGCGAGCGACATTTGGTGAGACTAATCAAAAACGAAGGTTGAGAATGGGAAACATATTCGCAGTGACCAACCAGAAGGGCGGGGTTGGCAAAACCACCACCACGGTGAATTTGGCAGCGTCACTGGCCGAGTATGGCAAGAAAGTCCTGATGATCGATCTCGACCCTCAGGGTAACGCCACCACCGGTTGCGGCCTCGATAAGAATGACATCAATAACAGCAGTTACGAAGTTATCATGGCGGAAGCCCGGGCAGCTGACACCATTATCAGTCCGGAAGGGCTGGGTTTTGATGTAATGCCCACCAATTCCGATCTGACGGCGGCCGAAGTGGAACTGCTGGAAATCAAACTGCGCGAGCATCGCCTGCGGATCGCGCTGGAATCGACCCGCGAGAAATACGATTACATTCTGATTGACTGCCCGCCTTCATTGAGTATGCTAACGGTAAACGCGCTGGTCGCATCACAGGGGATCCTGATCCCGATCCAATGCGAATACTACGCGCTGGAAGGCCTGTCATCACTGCTGCGAACGATTGAAAGGGTCAAGCAACGTGCCAATCCGCAACTGGAGATTACCGGGCTGCTGCGTACCATGTTTGATGCCCGTAACAATCTGGCCAACCAGGTCTCGCGTCAGTTGATCAATCACTTCCGCGACAAAGTATTTCATTCGATTATTCCGCGTAATGTCAGACTGGCAGAAGCGCCCAGCCACGGCATGCCGGTGCTGGCTTATGATCGAGGTTCGCGTGGCTCGATAGCCTATATGGCACTGGCCAGCGAGTTTATGCGACGAGAGAAAAAAGCAAATAGCGGATTAACAGGGTAAAGGCATGGCGACGAAGAAACGAGGACTGGGCAGAGGGCTGGATGCGCTGCTGGCAGATGTAAACCAGGAAGAAAAAACAAACCTGGACGACAGTCTGCAGCATTTTCCTCTGGACATGATCCAGCCCGGTAAATATCAGCCCCGTGTCGACATGTCACAGGAGTCGCTGGAAGAACTGGCTGACTCCATCCGTGCCCAGGGGCTGGTGCAGCCTATCGTAGTGCGCCCTATTGCCGAGGATCGTTACGAAATCGTCGCCGGCGAGCGTCGCTGGCGTGCTTCACGTATGGCCGGTCTGGTCGAAGTTCCGGTACTGGTGCGTGATGTGTCTGATCGCAGTGCCATCGCGATGGCGCTGATTGAAAACATCCAGCGTGAGAATCTGAACCCGATGGAAGAAGCCAATGCTTTATTCCGTCTGCGTGAAGAATTCGAGATGACCCATCAGCAGGCCGCAGAAGCGGTGGGCAAGTCACGCACCGCAGTCACCAACCTGTTACGGCTGCGTAACCTGAATGACGATGTCAAAAAACTGGTAGAGAATTGCGATCTGGAAATGGGACATGCCCGGGCCTTGCTGGCACTGGAAGCCGAATTACAGAGTGAGGTTGCTGGACAGATCGTCGAAAAAGGCCTGTCGGTCAGAGAGGCGGAGCAGTTGATTCGCCGGGTGCAGAACCCGAAAAAACCGGCGCAAAAACAATCACAAGACGACCTGGAAGAAATTCAGCAACTGGAACAGAGCATCAAGCAGAAGCTGGATTCCGCTTTCAGCATCAAGCACAACGCCAGCGGCAAAGGCAGACTGGTCATCAACTATCGCAACGTCGATGAATTGAAAAAACTCATCAAACGCATCAAGTAAAGACGAGAATTTCATTGACCGCTTCCGCGCGGTGTCTTTATAATGCCCTGATTTGCTTAAGGCAAATTCCACTTCCACAGGTAAAAATGGAACAGTTGGCCAGAACTGCGCCGCTAAAGCGCGTCTTAATGTGGCAAATTGTGATGCTGATTGCTATCGCCGTTTTTACCGCCTGGTGGGGTGTTGAGCCGGTTCTCGCTTCTATATTCGGGGCGCTGATCGCGATTTTCAATACCTTGCTGATGTTATGGCATATCAAACGCGCCGTTATCACGGCCCGCGCGGATGCCGAGAAAAATTTGAGTAGCGCATACAGATGTGTGGCTGAAAGATGGCTGGTGACGATAATGATGTTTGCCACCGGACTGGGAGCACTGGGGCTTGAAGCCCTGCCGTTGCTGCTGGCGTTCACGCTGACACAAATGATGTTGTTTTTAGGAAATTCAAACCGGGCTTGAAACCGAACATGGCTAGTGAAATTACTACATCAGAATACATCAAGCATCACCTTCAGAATCTGACTTTTGGTCAGAAACAAACAGAAATTGAGCCCGGCGTCTGGGCACCAACCGGCGAATGGGGCTTTGCAATGTCCCCGGCAGAGGCCGCCAACATGGGATTCTGGTCGATCAATGTCGACACCATGCTCATGTCGATTCTGCTCGGCGCATTGATGATGTGGTTCTTCCGCAGCGTCGCCAAAAAGGTCTCCACCGGTGTCCCTACCGGCAGTCAGAATTTTGCAGAAATGATCATCGACTTTATCGATGATACCGTGAGAGGTTCCTTCTCCGGTGGTAAAAACAAGCTTGTAGCTCCCTTAGCCCTGACCATCTTTGTCTGGGTCTTCCTGATGAACCTGATGGACCTGATTCCGGTCGATGTGATTCCACAAATCGTGATGCAGTCTGCAGCCGCGATTTTCGGTGTCGATCCGCATCATGTCTACTTCAAAATCGTACCGACGACCGATCCGAATGCGACCCTCGGTATGGCGATTTTCGTGTTCATGCTGATGCTGTATTACAGCTTCAAGATCAAAGGCACGGGCGGCTTCATCAGCGAGCTGACGCTGCAACCATTCGGTAAATGGGCACTGCCTATCAACACCGTGCTGGAAACCGTCACGCTGCTGTCAAAACCTTTCTCACTGGGCCTTCGACTGTTCGGTAACATGTACGCCGGTGAGATGGTCTTTATCCTGATCGCGACCATGTACGGCGCCGGTCTGGCTATGGGTTCTTTTGCCGGTCTGTTACAGATTGGCTGGGCGATTTTCCATATTCTGATTATCACGCTGCAAGCATTCATTTTCATGGTGCTGACAACGGTTTATCTGGATATGGCACATCAAGAACATCACTGATGTTTGTTGGGTTTTAAATTTTATTTTTAGTCTTTACTTTTTGTAGGAGAGAAAAATGGATATGGGTTTAGTTTACATTGCTGGTGCTCTGATGATCGGCCTGGGCGCACTGGGTGCGGCTATCGGTGTAGGTCTGCTGGGCGGTCGTTTCCTGGAAGCTGCAGCGCGTCAACCTGAACTGGTTCCAATGCTGCGTACTCAATTCTTCCTGGTTGCGGGTCTGGTTGACGCGGTACCTATGATCGCAGTTGGTTTGGCTATGTACGTACTGTTCGCGGTGGCTGGTTAATAATATTCCGTCCCCCATTGCGGTAAACATAGAGGTACAGGCATGAATATCAATGCAACCATCATAGGCCAGATTATCGCTTTCGCGGTTTTCGTCGCCTTCTGCATGAAATATGTATGGCCACCTATCATGCAAGCGCTGGAAGAGCGCAAAAAGAAAATTGCCGATGGTCTGGCTGCTGCAGAGCGTGGTCGTCACGAGCAGGAACTGGCGGAAAAACGTGCACAGCAAGTGATTCACGAAGCCAAAGAGCAAGCGAGTGAAATCGTTTCTCAGGCGCAAAAACGTGGTAACGAAATTGTGGACGAGTCCAAGAGCAATGCCCGTGTTGAAGGTGAGCGAATCCTGAATTCTGCCAAGGCAGAAATCGAACAGGAAGCAAACCGTGCCCGCGACGAGCTGAAAACTCAGGTCGGCGGTATAGCACTGGCTGGTGCCAGCAAAATTCTTGGCCGTGAAATTGATGAAAAGGCCCATACCGATTTGCTCGACGAATTGGTTAGCCGAATCTAGAGGAATTTAGGATGGCAGAAGCAATAACCATCGCTCGTCCCTATGCCAACGCGGTCTTTGCGATCGCGCAGGAAAAAGGCGAGTTGAAGGCGTGGTCTGACCTGCTTGCGGTTCTGGCGCAATGCGTTGCCGAACCAGAAATGCAATCCATAATCACTAGCCCGGCAGTAAGTGACGAGCAGGCTGTTCAGGTGCTGGCGGACATCGCCGGCGACCAGATGACAGCCGATGCCAAAAACTTCCTGTTGTTGCTGGCAGAAAACAACCGTCTGTTGCTTTTGACAGACATTACCGTTCTCTTCGAAGCACTGCGTGCAGAAGCAGAAAAATCGATGACCGCCGATGTGATTTCGGCGCGTGAGCTGACTCAGGCACAGGCAGACAAAATTTCTGCCGCGCTGAAGCAGCGTCTGGGTCGTGATGTCACGCTCAATACCAGCATCGATGAAAGCCTGCTCGGCGGTGCAATCATTCGTGCAGGAGACCTGGTAATCGATGGTTCTGCCTTGGGTAAACTGAACAGACTGGCCAACGCTATTAACTAAGCGGCCCGTTATAGAGGAAACAGAGATGCAACTGAATTCAGCAGAAATCAGTGACCTGATCAAAAAGCGTATCGAAAGCTTTGACGGGGCCACTGAAGCGCGCACAGAAGGTACCGTAGTCGGAGTCACCGACGGTATCGTTCGTATTCACGGCTTAGCCGATGTCATGTCAGGGGAAATGCTGGAGTTCCCTGGTAATACTTTCGGTATGGCTCTTAACCTGGAACGCGACTCTGTCGGTGCGGTTATTCTGGGTGACTACCAACACATTACAGAAGGCGACAAGGTTAAATGTACCGGTCGTATCCTGGAAGTCCCGACTGGCGAAGCCATGCTGGGTCGTGTTGTTAACTCACTGGGTGCCCCAATCGACGGTAAAGGCGACATCAAAGCCGAAAGCAATTCGCCAATCGAGAAAGTCGCACCTGGCGTTATCGCCCGTCAGTCAGTCGACCAGCCAATCCAGACCGGTCTGAAATCTATCGATGCGATGATTCCAGTAGGTCGTGGCCAGCGTGAGCTGATCATCGGTGACCGTCAGACCGGTAAAACCGCGATTGCGATCGACGCCATCATCAACCAGAAGAATACCGGCGTTAAATGTATTTACGTCGCGATTGGCCAGAAAGCCTCTTCTATCGCGAACGTGGTTCGCAAGCTGGAAGAGCACGGTGCCCTGGATCACACCATCATCGTTGCGGCTTCTGCTTCTGATTCTGCTGCTCTGCAGTACATCGCACCTTATGCCGGTTGCGCCATGGGCGAATACTTCCGTGACAAAGGTGAAGACGCTCTCATCATCTATGATGACCTGACCAAACAAGCCTGGGCTTACCGTCAGGTATCACTGCTGCTGCGTCGTCCACCAGGTCGTGAAGCTTATCCTGGTGACGTTTTCTACCTCCACTCTCGTCTGCTGGAACGTGCGGCCCGTGTTAACGCCGACTACGTTGAGAAAATCACCAACGGTGAAGTGAAAGGCAAAACCGGTTCTCTGACTGCACTGCCTATCATCGAAACCCAGGCGGGTGACGTATCTGCATTCGTACCGACCAACGTAATCTCGATTACTGACGGTCAGATCTTCCTCGAAACTGACCTGTTCAACTCAGGTATCCGTCCTGCGATTAACGCAGGTCTGTCGGTATCTCGTGTCGGTGGTTCAGCGCAGACCAAGATCATCAAGAAACTCGGTGGCGGTATTCGTCTTGACCTGGCTCAGTACCGTGAACTGGCAGCCTTTGCTCAGTTTGCTTCTGACCTGGATGAAGCCACACGTGCCCAGATCAACCGTGGCCAACGTGTTACCGAGCTGATGAAGCAGAAGCAATATCAACCTCTGTCAGTAGCTGAAATGGCGATTTCTCTGTTCGCAGCGAATGAAGGTTTCATTGATGATGTTGAAGTCGACAAAGTCGGTTCTTTCGAAGCGGCCCTGTTGTCCAACATGAAATCAAACCACGCTGACCTGATGGCGAAAATTAACGACACCGGTGACTTTAATGACGACATTGCTGGCCAGATGCGCACAGCAATCGAGAGCTTTAAAAAAACCGGTAGCTGGTAATCGGAGCATAAGTCATGGCTAGCGGTAAAGAGATACGGACTCAAATCGGCAGCATCAAAAACACGCAGAAGATCACCTCTGCGATGGAGATGGTTGCCGCGAGTAAAATGCGTAAGGCTCAAGATCGCATGGCAGCGACACGTCCTTATTCAGACAAGATTTATAACGTGATCCAGCATCTGGCCTTCGCGCATCCTGAGTACAAACATCCGTACCTGCAGGATCGCGAAGAAACCAAACGCGTGGGCTACATTATCATCTCATCTGATCGCGGACTGTGTGGCGGTCTGAACAACAACCTGTTCAAATCCGTTCTGAAAGACATCAGAGCGAAATCGGACAAGGGAATGGAAGTGGATGTCTGCACTATCGGACAGAAAGCTTCCAGCTTCTTCAAAAGACTGCCGGTCAACCTGGTCAGCCAAACCGCCCAGCTTGGTGATGCGCCCCGCGCTCACGATCTGGTCGGCACGGTCAAGGTCATGCTGGATGCGTACAACGAAGGACGCATTGACAGTCTGTACCTGGTATACAACGAATTCGTGAATACCATGACTCAGGAAGACAAAATCCTGCGTTTGCTGCCTGCCAAGCCTGAAAAGCCGAGCGAAGAGCTGTCTCATCACTGGGACTACATTTACGAACCGGATGCCAAAGAAGTACTGGACAACCTGCTGGTCCGTTACATCGAGTCACTGGTTTACCAGGGCGTGGTCGAGAATATTGCCTGTGAACAGGCTTCTCGAATGATCGCGATGAAAAACGCGACCGACAACGCCGGTGACCTTATCGATGACTTGCAACTGGTTTACAACAAAGCTCGACAAGCTGCGATTACGCAAGAGATCTCCGAGATTGTTGCAGGTGCCGCTGCGGTATAACTGAATAGATATTAAGAGGAAGCGAGATGAGCTCTGGAAAGATTGTACAAATTATCGGCGCGGTCGTTGACGTGGAGTTTCCACGCGACAGCCTGCCAAAAGTATACGACGCCCTGACCGTCGAAGAGACTGGTCTGACGCTGGAAGTTCAACAGCAACTGGGTGACGGCGTGGTTCGTGCTATCGCCATGGGTACCTCCGATGGTCTGAAACGTGACCTGGCCGTATCCAACACCGGTAAAGCGATCAGCGTACCGGTGGGTCAAAAAACACTGGGTCGTATCATGGACGTCCTGGGTAACCCTATCGACGAAAAAGGCGATATCGGTGAAGAAGAGCGTTGGGGTATCCACCGCAAAGCACCGAGCTTTGATGAACTGGCTGCCAGTAACGAACTGCTGGAAACCGGTATCAAGGTTATCGACCTGGTCTGTCCATTCGCCAAGGGTGGTAAAGTCGGTCTGTTCGGTGGTGCCGGTGTTGGTAAAACCGTTAACATGATGGAACTGATCCGTAACATCGCGATCGAGCACAGTGGTTACTCTGTATTCGCCGGTGTGGGTGAACGTACTCGTGAAGGTAACGACTTCTACCATGAAATGACTGACTCCAACGTTATCGACAAGGTATCGCTGGTTTACGGTCAGATGAATGAGCCACCTGGTAACCGTCTGCGTGTGGCGCTGACCGGCCTGACCATGGCCGAGTTCTTCCGTGACGAAGGTCGTGACGTACTGTTCTTCGTAGATAACATCTACCGTTACACCCTGGCCGGGACCGAAGTATCAGCGCTGTTGGGTCGTATGCCATCAGCGGTAGGTTACCAGCCGACCCTGGCGGAAGAGATGGGTGTACTGCAGGAACGTATCACCTCAACCAAAGTCGGTTCTATCACCTCTATCCAGGCGGTATACGTACCTGCGGATGACTTGACTGACCCGTCTCCAGCCACCACCTTCGCTCACTTGGACGCGACCGTTGTACTGTCACGTTCTATCGCCGAGCTGGGTATCTATCCTGCGATTGACCCGCTGGATTCGACTTCACGTCAGCTGGACCCACTGGTTGTTGGTAACGAGCACTATGATGTGGCGCGAGGCGTTCAGGGTACCCTGCAACGTTATAAAGAGCTGAAAGACATCATCGCGATCCTGGGTATGGACGAACTGTCTGAAGAAGATAAACTGACCGTATCCCGCGCGCGTAAGATTCAGCGCTTCCTGTCACAACCGTTCTTCGTAGCAGAAGTCTTTACCGGTGCACCTGGTAAATACGTCTCTCTGAAAGACACGATTGCTGGCTTCCAAGGCATCCTGAATGGTGACTATGACTCTCTGCCGGAACAAGCGTTCTACATGGTAGGCAGCATCGAAGAAGCCGTCGAGAAAGCCAAGAAGCTCTAATCCCCTGGGAGGTAAAGCATGGCCATGACTATTCATGTCGACATCGTAAGCGCTGAACAGGAGATCTTCTCAGGTCTGGCGGCAGCAGTTTTTGCCTCGGCAGCGGAAGGTGAAGTCGGTATTTACCCACGTCACACTCCCATGCTGACCAAGCTCAAGCCGGGCGAAGTCCGTGTGTTGAAAGACAACGGTGAAGAAGAGCAGTTTTATGTCTCAAGCGGCATGCTGGAAGTTCAGCCACACGTTGTGACTGTACTGGCTGATACTGCGCTGCGTGCAGCGGATGTCGATGAAGCGGCTGCCCTGCAGGCAAAACAGGAAGCAGAAAGAGCGCTCAGCGACAAAACTGATAAACGTGACTTTGCCGAAGCTCAACGCGAGCTGGTTGAAGCCATGGCGCAGTTACGTGCAATTGAGCGTGCCAGAAAAGGCAAGGGACGTTAATCCCAAGCCGCACCAAACAAAAAAGGCTGTCTTCGGACGGCCTTTTTTTTGCCATTAGATTCAGTAACCACAGAGGCACAGAGGGCACAGAGAAAAATAAAACCCTTTGTCAGACATTTAGCTTCATTGAGATTAGTGACGACGAAGCAATCTCTCCAGCTTAATCAGCGAGGCGAGTCTCTTTGATAACATCAACTCACTAACACCTGTCCAACTCTGTGTGCTCTGTGCCTCTGTGGTTCAATTAATACCTTATAGTCCAATCTGCTAAAATGCCTTTTTTGAATTAACAGTCAATCACCTATGTCACTATCCATCATCATTCTCGCTGCCGGTAAAGGCACCCGCATGAAATCCAGCAAACCCAAGGTTATGCATACCCTGGGTGGCAAAGCTTTACTCCAACACGTGGTCGACACCGCCAAACTGCTTAACCCGACCGAACTGGCTGTCGTCTGTGGCAATGGTGCTGATGAAGTGGTGCCTTATCTGGAAGCGCAGGGCGTTAATACCGCGATGCAGCATGAACAGAAAGGCACCGGTCATGCGGTCGAACAGGCCAAAGCCTTTTTCCAGAAATCCGATCAGGTGCTGGTGCTTTACGGTGATGTGCCGATGATTGAAGTCGAGACGCTGGAAGCGCTGATCCATGAAGGCGATAAAAACAGCCTTAAAGTCCTGACCGCGCTGCTGGATAACCCGACCGGCTATGGCCGTATCGTGCGTGACTTCGATGACAAAATGCTGCGGATCACCGAAGAAAAAGATGCCGATGAAGAAACTAAACTCATCAATGAAGTAAACACCGGCATCATGTGCATTCCGGCCAAATGGCTGGATGAAGCGCTGTCTAAGCTCGATAACAACAATGCCCAGGGCGAATATTACCTGACCGATCTGATTGCCCAGGCGGTGGAGCAGGGCATCGAGATTGATTCGGTAATCTGTGAAGATGAAATGGAAGTCGCCGGCGTCAATAACCGCGTGCAGTTAGCCGAGCTGGAAAGCTACTATCAACAGAAACGGGCCACGGATCTGATGATGTCGGGTGTCACTTTCCGCGATCCGGCCCGTGTGGATATCCGTGGCGAGCTCAATGCCGGGCAGGATATTACCATCGATATCAACGTGATCTTCGAAGGCAGCAACACCATCGCCGATAACGTCAGTATCGGTGCCAACTGCATCATTATTAACAGCGTGATTCACGAAGGCTCTGAAATCCTGCCCAACAGCATGATTGAAAATGCCGAAGTCGGTTCAGGCTGTGCCGTTGGTCCTTATGCCCGCCTGCGTCCGGGTTCTGTACTGGCAGCCAAAGCCAAGATCGGTAACTTTGTTGAAGTGAAAAATGCCAATATCGGTCTGGGTTCGAAGGTGAATCACCTGAGTTATATCGGTGATACCGATATGGGTGCGGATGTGAATATCGGGGCCGGCACCATTACCTGTAACTATGATGGCGCCAATAAGCACCGGACGATTATTGGTGATAGGGTGTTTGTGGGGTCGGATACGCAGCTTGTTGCGCCTGTTACGGTTGAAGATGGGGCTACTATTGGGGCTGGGTCTACGATTCGTAAGACCGCGCCGGGTGAAGCGCTGACTTTGACTGTGTCTAAGCAGAAGACGGTTGAGGGGTGGAAGAGGCCGGTAAAGAAGAAGTGAGCACCTACAGCTAAAATAGTAAGTTGCCCCGCTATGGAGACTGGGTATGGCACTTTCACATACTCTGAGCATTTATGAAGTGAGAGACTTCTCACTTCCACTGACTAGAGTGATGAGTTTCTCTAAGTTCAATGATCTTATAGAGAGTCAGTCTCTCTACTTTTCTCCGGCGTCACATTTTGATGACAAACTTGAGGGGAACTACACTAACCGTGATCACAAAAAGTCTGAAGAGCAATTAATCTCTTGCGGATTTAATGCTTCTGCACTTCAGATGTCAGCAAATGCGAAAATGTTGATAGCTGATCACAATCAACAAGCTGTAGTAATTAGTTGCTGGACAATGGCTAGCGAACTTTCTATCAGGATGTGGGATACCTACACTTCATCTGAAGACTCCCTTGCGATCCAGACTACTGTTGAAAAACTCAAAGACGCCCTAGGCAGTGATTTCTTGTTTATACCTGTCAGGTATCTAGATTTTGATAGAGATGAAATCCCACAAACTCACTCGTTGGAGCCATTCTTTTTTAAGCAGCAAACATACTCTTGGGAAAAAGAACTTCGAATAGTTGCCGAAATGGAAGCTGGAAAAAGAATAGGCTCTCCCAGAAAAGCTAGGGTTTCACTTGAATACTTCATTACGGGAATAAAATTTCACCCAAAAGCTTCTACAGACTTTATTACGAATGTAAAAAATTTAGTCAAAGACAAAATACCAACTGCCGATATAATTTCGGACTAAAGCCCGAGTTCATTTATTTTTCTTGCCAAAAATAAACGAACCAAACAAAAGGGCAGCCCACAGCTTGCCCTATCGGGTTCCCTGCGCTTCTCGATGTGACTGGGCACTCGCGAACTCGCTACGGTCAAACATGCGCTCGCGCTGATCCAGTCACCTCTGCGATGTTGATTCGCGACGTCCCTGTCGCTCACCCTTTGGGCGTCTCCGACGTCCAAATTTGTTCCTGACAAATTTGTCGGCTGCGCAAAGGGCGGCTTCACCCTCACCCCAACCCTCTCCCATCAAGGGAGAGGGGGCAAAACCACCTCAGCTTTGAGGCTCAGCCCATTATTCCCCGTTTGTGCTGACGAGTAGCGCAGGTTTGTTTGGATAACGGCTGGTTAGTGTCTGATTCGTGACATCCATGTCACTCACCCTTCGGGCGCCTCTGGCGTCCAAATTTGTTCCAGACAAATTTGTGAGCGCAGCGTATTTTAACCAGACGCCAGACAAAGCGAGCAACGCAGTGAAGCCGCAGGCCAGCACATTGGGGTGCCCTAGGGTTGTTAGGGAAATGGGCACGCATTTCCCTGACTCGCCCACAAGGCGAAATCAAAACGCAAAACAGCAACAGGGCTGAGCGAGTTAATCAAGCCTGAGCTAAAATATCCACCTTCCAAACTAAAACAGCAAACATCAATGAGCGATCTCCCCAACTGCCCCGCCTGTGGTTCTGAATATACCTATCAGGATCAGGCGATACTGATCTGCCCCGAGTGTGCCCATGAATGGCATGCAGGGGAGACTATAGCTGAAGACTCAGAAGACGTAGTACTCGATTCCAACGGTAATGTGTTGGAAGACGGCGACACCGTGACAGTGATTAAGGACCTGAAAGTAAAGGGCTCATCGGCGGTGGTGAAAGTCGGCACCAAGGTCAAAAATATCCGCCTGGTGGGCGGCGATCATGATATCGATTGCAAGATTGATGGTATCGGCGCTATGAAGTTGAAATCAGAGTTCGTAAAGAAAGCCTGATAAGGGCTGGATATATGTAGGTTGGGCTGAGCGTGCGAAGCCCAACATTTCAATACTGGCCCGGGTTTTGTTGGGCTTCATTGCATTCAGCCCAACCTACGAGCAGATGCTAAGAGAAGAAATGCGAGTGCTTTGACTCAGAGTCACTGTCGGGCAAATTTCCCGTTTAATTTTGTGTGCTGCTTGTTATGGTAGATGACTGGTTAATCTGCAACGGAGCAGTCGATGTCTGCCACCCATAAGCACACTCGCCGTCGCTCGGCTTTGTTTATCACGCTGATTCTGGCGACAACCTTCCTGACGACATTTCCCCCGGTATTTTTATGGGCCAATACCATTGATCCCCGCTGGCTGGGGCTGCCATTTGCAATGGTCTGGCATATTGGTCTTGCCTTGCTGGCTTCAGTCTTTTTTGCTGCCTGGTATCTGCTGGAAAGTCGCAGCGGGCTGCTGGATCTGCAGGTTGAGGTGGAGGCAGAGCGATGATTCCTGTTCTCTCCTTGCTGGCCTTTCTGGGGCTGATTCTCTTTATCAATCGTCGCCAACTGGGCGTGTCGACCATGGCCGACTATGCCACGGCCAATCACAGCATCGGTGTGCTGGGGATAACCTTCGGTTTTCTGGCGACCTGGTATGTGGGGGCAGGTTATACCGTGTTCTCCGGCTTTGCCGTCAGTTTCGGCATGATTGGCATGTATGTGATCCCTTACGGCATTGTCACCTTGCTGGTGATGTATCTGGTGGCCGAAAAAACCTTTATCTGGGGGAAGAAATATCAGCTGCGCACGCAATCTGAATTACTGGGTCTGCGGTATCGCAGTGATTTCATCCGGGTGCTGACCGGTTTTGCCGGTGTGGCGCTGTCGGTGCCGTGGCTGCTGATGGAGTGGTACACGATTGGGTATGTGTTCAACTATGCGACAGAAGGCTATATCAGCCCGCTGCTGGGCATGATTATCGGTATTTTTGTCGTGGTGTTTTATGTCGCGATGGGGGGTATGCGTAGCGTGGTCACCGCGAACATCGTACAGGGCCTGTATATGATGGTCGTCGGCTCAGCGGTACTCATCTATGTGCTTTTCAGTGAACTGGGGGGCCTGTCGGCAGCGATGGACAGGTTGTTTTATGAGGCGCCCAAGGCGATGACCTTCCCCGGTCCGGGCTGGGATGTCTCACCCAATTACTGGACGGCGATTATTATCACCAGTGGTCTCGGCGGTTTTATGTGGCCGTGGGTTTATAACAAACTGTTTGCGGCTGACAGTATCCGCACCATCAAGCAGTCGGTGCTGTTTGCGCCGGTGTTGGGCATTCTGTCATTTGCTTTGCTGTTTATCGTCTCGATGGCCTTGCATCCTTTACCCTTCGCACAGGAAAACCCGGAAGAGGCTTTGTTCTGGGCCCATGCTGAGGCCGGTGTCTGGCCGCTGGCTTTGTTTGCCGTGCTGGTAATGGCAGCCAGTCTCGGTACCGTCAGCGGTATTCTGAATGCGATGTCGACCGCCATTTCCGGTGATATCGCCCAGGTCATCAATCGCAAGATTAATGAGAAAACCGCCTTGCTGATTGCCCGCTGGTCGGTGGTGGTGATGAGCGTCGGCGCTTTGGTCGGAGCTTACCTGAAAGAAGGTCAATTGGTTTTTCTGGCACTGATGACTTATCAGGGCATGATCGTCTTGTCGCCGGTCGTGCTTCTGGGCCTGTACTGGCGACGCGCCAACAAATTCGGCGCCGTGGCCGGGTTCCTGCTGGGCATGGCGGTGTCGTTCGGGCTGACTTTAAGCGAGCCGGCATTTATCCAGGCCTATGGCTGGACGCCCGGTGTGTATGGCTTTTTAACCACGCTTGTCATTATGCTGGTGGCGGGTTATTTGCGTCCGGTGGAGAGTCATGTGGAACGACTCTGGGATGATATTGCTGATGCCAGGGGGCAGGCAGGAGAGACCGCTGTAGTGAGAGCAAGCTAGGGTTATTGCCTGCCATTGCTGTCGCAGCAATGCAATCCAGTGTCCGGCTCAGAAGAGAAGGGCAGATTGCCACGCGGGCAGAGCCGACTCGAGATGACGAAAAAGATAGGGATGTTGCGATATCAGCTCATTGTGAGCGGAGCGACGCAATCTATTCTAAGCTCAGAAGAGAGGCCGACTCGAGATGATGTGAAAAATGTCGCTTGGACTGAGCTTGCGAAGCCCAACATTTCAGGATCAAAAGTCGGGATTGTTGGGCTTCATTGCATTCAGCCCAAGCTACAATGAAAATTAAGCCTCAGCCAGCGTCATTGCCTGCAGGTAGTTTTCCAGCCCCATTTTTTTAATCAGCCCCAGTTGCTGCTCCAGCCAGTGGGTGTGATCCAGCTCGGTGTCCTCCAGTTGTTTTAGCAGCAACTGGCGGGTGTCATAGTCGCCTTCCTGTTCGCACAGGGCGATGCCGTCGCGCAGGTTTTTAACCACAGCGTATTCCAGGTCGAGGTCGTTCTGCAGCATCTCGATCACGGTGTGACCGACATTGAGTGGCTCGCGATGTGCCAGGTTGGGCATGCCTTCCAGAAACAGGATACGTTTGATCATCTGGTCGGCGTGGTCGGTCTCGTCCTGCATTTCATGAGCGATGCGGTTGTAGAGGCGGGTAAGGCCCCAGTCTTCATACATTCTAGAGTGAATGAAATACTGGTCCATTGCAGTCAGTTCTCCCGCGAGCAGCTTGTTGAGCAAATCAATAACTTTCTGACTACCTTTCATCGGAATACCCTGTTTGTTTCGTTGAAGAGATGAATACCGCTGCGTCTCAAACGACGCTCAGCTTAGCCTGCATTATCGCACTGGTCTTGTCAGCTGGCTAATATAAACGCCACTTCCGGAGTATTTACAGGGTCTGGACAGGGCTCTAAGCTAGGGCGGTAAAACTCAAACGCTAACCAGCAGGATGCAGACATGTTCTCGATTTCCCAGTGGCGCATTACCGGACTTGTGCTGATAGTCCTTGGCCTGATGTCAGCCAGCAGCTTTGTCTGGCTTGGTTTTAGTGAAGAAGCGATTCGCGCCATGGTCAGAGGGACGGCCCGGACTTCGATTTTCCTGTTCGTGCTGGCCTTTACCGCATCCAGTCTGTACCGGCTGCTTAAATCCGGCTGGGCAAGATACCTGTTGGATAACCGCCGTTATATCGGGCTGTCGTTTGCCCTGTCGCATTTTGTGCATCTGCTGTTTCTGATCCTGCTGATGACCCACTACCCGCAGGACTCACTGGCGAAGTTGAATCAGTTCGAGATTGTGGGGGCCAGCCTGACCTATGTGTTTATCCTGGCGATGACGATCACGTCTTTTGAGCCGCCACGGCGCTGGATCGGTCCCAAAAACTGGCATCGTCTGCATACCACCGGTATGTACCTGGTCTGGCTTATCTTTCTGGAAACCTACGGTAAGGGCACACTGCAAAACGGGCATTATCTGCCCCTGGTGTTACTGCTGCTGGTGGCGATGGGACTAAGACTGGCAGCCAGTGTCAAAACCGCGCGCTCGGTTCACTAGCTTTTATTGATGGGGGTATAAACCGGGCCGGGGAAAGTCGCGACCTTGCCATCAAATTCACTTATCTTTGCCTGACCTTTCTTGGTGACGGCATCGATCCGCAGCACCGCATGCATCGGGATATAGGTGCGATTCACATCGGCGAATTCATCTTTGAGCTTTTCATGAGTTGGGTCAACCACGACACTGGTATGTGTATCCCAGACAAAGTCGCCGATTTCGATAAAGCCGAACAGACTGCCCTGGCTAAGCTCACGGGCATAAAGCTCATAGCGCTGACCACCCTGGATAAATTCGATGCGATATAACAATGCTTTTTTAGTCATAATTAATCTGTCACAGCGTTTGTCAGCTGAGTAGTTTGTTTGGTTGCGCTCAAAATGGGGGCAGAGAAGCGAAATTCAATGTTAATGCAGATATAAAACTTCGGCTATCTGACACAACATTCAACAGCTAAAAACCGGCCTGCTCACTGTAGATGCGCTACCACCAGGAATAAATCAGTAAACCGAGCGGGGTACCCACGATATAACCGGCGACCCCAACCAGAATACCGGGCGTGACAAGCGTACCCCAGCCGCGGGCGACAGCGAGGGCCGGTGCCGTGGTGGCACCGAGTACGGCGGCGTTCGAAGCAATAATGAGTTCCGGTAATGACAGTTTGAGTGCCTGCTTTTTCAGCAGGCGGTTCAATAGCAGGCCCCCGATAAACACCACCAGCCAGTGCACCAGCAGTACGATAAACACAAACACCAGCAGGATCGGCGCATGGGCCAGTAAGGTCGCGACATTGGCTCCGGCGGCGATAGTGGCGAAGAAGACCAGGGCTAAAACAAAGCCCATGCTCTGACCACCGTTGAGCTTTTTCATCTGAACTGGCATCAGTGTGGCCGGAATAATCGAATACAAAGTGATAAACAGATAGCGTAGCAGGCTGAAGTCGATGCCAAGCGCTAATAGGTTGAGCAGATAGACGGTCAGATCCGACACAGCCACCACCAGCATGGCAAAGGTCAGGGCGGCAGCCAGAGACAAACCGCCGACCTGGTTCTCACCCTGTTCCAGGCTTTGTTCCTGGTCGGAGAAATAATTCCGTTGCACATAGCGTTGCATGAAAAAGCGTGATGCCGGCATCAGAATAATCACGACCAGAAACAGAATACCGAGTAGGTTATCGACGGCTGTCGCTGCGGCAATCATGCTGCTGTTATCAAATCCGGTGGATTGCATCACAGCAGCAAAATTAGCCGAGCCGCCGGTATAAGTGGCGGTGAACATACCAGCCAATATCGATTCAAACTCGCCCAGGTCGAGCAGGCTCGCACCGACTAAAACCCCCATGACTGTGCCGAAACAGGCGAGAATAAACCCCAAGCCGACCCGGCCGCTCTCTGCCAGTATTCGTCGCACATCGGCATGAATCAGAAACAGCGGCAGCAGCATCGGCACAAAATAACTGAAGACCACATCATAGGCGGGCGAAGATTGCGGCATGATGCCTAGGTTCGACAGCAGAATAGAAAGCAGAATCGCCCAGATTGCCCCGGTCAGGGTTTTACCCCAGGGTTTGCTTTCGGCCCAGAAGCCGAACCAGGCAATGGCAAACAAGGCAGCAAATACCGCCAGAATCTGGTCGGCTGGGATAAGCGAATTCATACCTGTATCCTGTTTCAATCTGTCAGCGTCACTAGAAGGCAGGATACCCCGAATAGGACCGCAATCAAAAACGAGGCTTGATATGTATAGCGACGACGATCTGGAACAGGCAGTCGATAAAGAGATTTTCAGCCGTGCTGCGGTGACCCGCTTCCGGGATTATATTGCCGAGCGCGATAATACCCGGGCCGTGGATGAAGAAGACTTTCGTCTTATCACCAGCTTCAACGACATTTTCGTGGTCATTGCCTGTCTGTTGCTACTGTTGTCGGCTGGCTGGGTGATTCAGGGGACAAGTACGGCATTGTCAGCCGCCGTTGTCGCCGCTTTATCCTGGGGACTGGCTGAATTTTTTGTGCTTAAACGCAAAATGGCCCTGCCGGCGATTGTGCTTTTAGTGACGTTTGTGGGCAATGTGTTCGCTGCGATAGTGCTTATCTTCGGTTTTCCGGATGAAAAAGCCTTTATGCTGGCCGGTCTCGGGGCGACTTTCGCTGCCTGGCTGCACTGGACCCGTTTCCATGTCCCCGTCACGGTGGCTGCCGGGGCTGCCACCGCAGTCGCGTTTGTGCTGGCCGCACTGATTTATATGATGCCGTCCCTGCGTGATTATCTGAACAGTCTGATGTTTGCCGGGGGGATTGCGATATTCCTGCTGGCCATGCGCTGGGACATGGCGGATCTGAAACGGGTCACCGGTCACTCGGATGTCGCTTTCTGGCTGCACCTGACGGCAGCACCTTTGATCGTGCATCCGGTGTTCAGCAATCTCGGCATTTTCGAGGGCACTCAGACCACATTGGATCTGGCCATCGTCTTGTTGTTGTATCTGGTGCTGACGGTGATTTCGCTGGTTATAGACCGGCGCGCCTTCATGGTCTCGTCATTGATTTATGTGCTGGCGGCGCTGACCGAACTGCTTGATACCTATGGCCTGGCCGGTGACAGCTTTGCTTATGTCGGCGTGGTGATTGGTTTCTCTTTACTGTTGCTTTCAGGCTTCTGGCACAAGGCCCGTCGCCTGTTGGTTCAGAACCTGCCCGCTGCCTGGCAGGGGCGGCTACCGGAAGTTGCTTAGCACGCTTCAAAATCAGCTAAACTGAGATCATGCTCCAATTCTGGGAGGGGCTTGATGAGACAAATCCTGTCCGATCTCTGGGAAACCGCCGTGGAAAGCCCATTTCCCGGCCTCACCACGCATGCTTACCTGTGGACGCGTGATGATGGCAATGTGTTGTTCTATAACACCAGCCAGCAGCAGGATATCCGGCAAATGGCTGACTTGGGCGGGGTTGCCTGTCAGCTACTCAGTCATCGAGATGAAGTGGGTCAGTCCCTTATTCAAATTCGTGATTTATATGCAGCCAGACTGGGTGTTCATCAGGCAGAACTGGAACATTTGGCCGAGGTTTGTCAGCCGGATATCATTTTTCAACACAGGCAATGCTTATTTGACGATCTGGAAGTGGTTCCGACACCCGGACATACGCCCGGCAGCTGCTGTTTTCTGGCAAGCCTGGCTGAAGGGCTCACAGCGCTTTTCAGTGGTGATACCCTGTACTGGAGTGACGCCGGTCTGAGGCCGGGTCTATTGCCTTTCAGTGATCGAGACCAGCTGATTGAAAGCCTGACCCTGCTGGAAAAAGTTTCACCTGATCTGGTCTGTTCGAGTGCCTTTTCCGGTGAATCCGGTTTCAAGGAAGTCAAAGCTGACTGGTCAGAACAGCTCGCTATTGCCAGATGGTTGCTGCAACAACAAAGTTAGGATGACATCCCTGTCACCCTGCCTGCCTACCGGTAATAACCATGATGGCGATAATCCCGATCATAGTGACGATCATGATGACGGTATGAATGCCGGTCATGACTGCGGTAATACCTGTCGTGATGTTTCCAGTGTTTTTTGTGGTGCTTCCAGTGCTTGTGGCCATGATAGTGATGACGGTGGCGATCATAGTCACGGTAGTGAATCACATAGCTATCGGGGTAATAGCTGTTGTGATAACCCGGATAGCCCAGATTGAAGCCAATACCGATACTGAGATCACCGGCCTTGGCCGGGCTCGTGGCGACGGCCAGCATCATGCCTGAAAACAGACTGATGGCTAAAAGTGTTGATTTGTTGAGATGTCGCATCGCGTTTACCTCGCTCTACACAAAAGGACACGCTTAATACATTAATCGCCTGCTCGGAAAGTTTGTGTTAAGCAATGTAAAAGTTTGTAAAACATGAAAAAACTGTCGATTAGTGCACAGGAAACAGTGCATTTCAGAGGCCAGCAGACGTGCTAAAGTGAAACCGTTAATTCAGCAATTGCATGGGACAGTGATGGAGACTTTGATTCAATTCGAACTGCCGAAATGGCTGCTGCGCTATCAGCAGTCTTATCAGACAAGCACAGACATTGAGGCGCAGATGGATTTTCTGATCGATGTGTCCCGTCTCAACATTCAATATGACACAGGCGGTCCCTTTGCTGCCGCGGTATTTGAAGTCGACAGTGGCAGGCTGGTGGCCCTGGGCTTGAACCTGGTGACCTCAAAAAATCTGTCGATTCTGCATGCTGAAATGGTGGCGCTGTCGCTGGCCCAGCAAAGCCGGCGTCATTATGATTTGGGTGCAACAAAGCCGGATTTATCTCTGGTCACCACCTGTGAACCCTGTGCCATGTGTTTCGGTGCCATACCCTGGTCCGGGGTACGGCAGGTAGTGTCCGGTGCCACCGATGCCGATGCCAGAGCCATCGGTTTTGATGAGGGCCCGAAGCCGGATGACTGGCAAAAAGCGCTGGAAGAAAGACAGATAAAAGTCATCAGCGGGGTTAACCGGGATAAAGCTGCGGCCGTGCTGCGGGCCTATGTGAATCAGGGGGGTATGCTCTATAACTCACGACAGGGATAGACGCAGATGAAAGCTAAAATCAGCATGATTACGCTTGGGGTCGAGGATTTGAAAGCGGCTACAGCTTTTTACCGTGATGGACTCGAACTGCCTCAGTTTCACTTCGCCAGTGAAGGGGTGAGCTTTTTTGAGCTGGCTGGCGCCTGGCTGGGTCTGTATCCCAGAAACGCGTTGGCAGAGGATATCGCTATTCCCATGGCTGAGTTGACGGCGCCCGGCAGCTTTACACTGGCACATATGTCAGCAGCCCGGAGGCGGTTGATGCCCTGCTGGAGCAGGCAGTCAATGCCGGTGCCAGGTTAATCAAACCCGGTCAGCCCGCTTTCTGGGGTGGCTATTCCGGTTACTTTCAGGATCCCGAAGGCTATTACTGGGAAGTCGCTTTCAACCCATTTATCGACCTCACCTGACCTGAGACACAAACGCCCCTGTCCGCCATGCAAGCGGACAGGGGCACAATAGTCATCAGCCGCTGTTACTGACCAGATCCCGGTAGGCATGCCAGGTGGCATGGCCCAGTAACGGGAAAATCACGATCATGCCAATCATGAAAGTAGCGATGCCGACAGCAGTAAACAACGCCAGTAAGCCAGTCCACAGCAGCATGGTCAGTATATTGTTGAGCACCACGCGAACGCTGATAAAGCCGGCGTCCAGCGCTTTGATATTACTGTCGATAATCGCCGGTACGGCGACCACCGACAAGGTAAAAACAATCACTGCCAGCACACCGCCGACAATGAGGTAAAGCGCAGTTTGCAGTGGTGATGCAAAGGCAAAGAAATCCCCCCACATCGTTCTGTCCAGTGGCGGTGCCACCTCACCTACGGCGACCATCAAAACCAGACCGGAAATCACAAACCAGAGCAGACTGAAGCCCACCAGAAATCCGGCAAAACGGAACAGGGCTGATTGATTACGGCTGAGACCACTTAAGGACTGATCAAAACTGACCGGCTGTCTGGTCTCAAGCCGGCGGGATATTTCACACAGTCCCGCAGCCATGACCGGCCCAATCAGCATAAACCCGGAGACCACCGCTGCCAACGCATAAACATGCATGCTCGTAACCAGCAGGGCAATCCAGAATGCGCCGGCGACGATAAGGCCATGCGCCAGGCTGACTTTCGGGTACTTACCCAGATCACGTCCACCTTTGATCAGCCAGCTGAATGGTCGCACAAAGGCCGTGTGCTTGATGGAAAATTGAGCAGGAATTGTATAGTGACTATGACTTTCTACACTCATTTTCTCCTCCCTTTATCGCTGTGGAAGTGAAAGCCAGTGTTGTTATGTTTCATTTCCAGTCTAACAGCCAGCGGCTCTCGGTCCTACACCATATATGACAACAGCGTTCGTCTAATGTTTACAACCTGAAGCTTGGAATTAATCCTCTCTTTCCATCTCCTGCCGATGACGGCTCATCTTGACAATGCTGACTTGCATACATAAGATCACGAACGCAAATCATTATCATTAAGTTATATGTAAAGGGAAAGCAATGCCATTATCCATCCAGCCGGCCAAAAATCTGACGCCGGCTTTTCGTCTGGCTTTGCTGCCATTGATGCTGCTTAGTAGTCTCAATGTGCAGGCCCAAACCGAGGCTGAACAGAAAGCGGTAGAACTGCCAAAAGTGGAAGTCACCACCGGTGAAATCGACAGGAACGGTTATATTGAACTGGAAAAGCAGCCACAAGTCGGCAAGCTGAATGTGCCGGTGCAGGATACGCCTTACTCCATTGAAATTATTGATAAGGACTTCATCAGAGACACTGGTGCCAAGACTATTCAGGATGCATTGCTTTACTCTTCAGGTGTTTACGCCGGTGCGTTTGGGCTTGATACCCGCGGAGACTCCGCCAAGATTCGAGGTATTGATCCTTCCCAATATGTAGATGGCCTGCGTCAACTGTATGGCTTCTACAATACGGTTCGTCCTAATGTCTATGCGCTGGAAAGCATTGAGGTACTGAAAGGGCCTTCTTCGGTATTGTATGGTCAGGGTGAGCTGGGTGGTATTGTGAACTCTGTGTCCAAGTTGCCTAAAGAACAGCAACAGGGGGAAATCTGGGCGCAGTATGGTTCTTTCCACCGCAAGCAACTGGCGTTTGATGTGACCGGCCCCGCGACGGAAGATGGTAAATTGCTCTACCGGGTTGTCGGTCTTCAACGCGACAGCCAGACCCAAGTTGATTATGTCGATGATGACGGCTTTTTTATCGCGCCATCTTTGACTTGGAGACCGACTGACGATACCAGCTTTACCGTGCTGTTTAATCGTCAGATGAATAAAGGCCAGGTGTCTGCGCAGTTCCTGCCACAGGCCGGAACACTTGACCGTGGCCCGCTGGGTTATGTCGGATCAGAGACCTTTGTTGGTGAGCCGGGTTGGGATAAATATGACCGTGAGAAAACCGAAGTGACGCTGATGTTTGATCACAGCTTCACGGATAATTGGTCTTTCTCCACTACGGCCCGTTATACCGAGTCCAGCACCTACACCAGAGAGCATTACACCACAGCCTATGCCCAGGTGGAGCCACAAGCAAATGGTGATATGAACCGTGTTATCACCACAGCCGATCGTCATACCCGAATTTTTAATCTGGATGCACGTCTGCAGGGTCAGTTTGACCTGGGCGTGACCAGCCACACGGTAGCAATTGGTGTTGATCGCCAGGACGCAGTGTGGGAAACAGAGAATTCCGGCTTTGCCGCCAGCACGCCGCTGAACCTGTATAACCCGGTCTATGGCAACTTTGATCCCAGTGTGCTGAACCCGACCAACCCCGATGATAATCAGATCAGGCAGGTTGGCTTCTATGTTGCTGATCATATGGAAATCGGTCCGGTAGTGATCTCTGCGGCATTGCGCCGTGATTGGGCCAAAAACACCTTGCTGGCTGAACTGGGCGATAACGTGACCAGTGACGAAAATGAAACAACCGGACGTATTGGTGTGATGTACCGCTTTGATAATGGTTTCTCACCTTATGCGAGTTATGCTGAAGCGTTCACCATGAACCTGGGCACCAGTGAAGCCAGTACTCTGAAGCCAACCACGGGTAAACAGCGTGAATATGGTTTCAAATATCTGTCAGATGACAACAGTCTGGCAATTACGGCGGCCTATTTCGATATCCTGCAGACCAACCGCGTTCAGGCCGGGAATATCCCGGATGGTGTCGAGCAGACCGGCGCCACCATTGATGGTTGGGAGCTTCAGGTCAACAAACGCTGGAAGCAGTTTGAAACCCAGTTCAGTTATACCGATCTGAATGCCGACAATGGTGAAACCGGTGAACGTTTGCCCTATGTGTCCGAGAAAGTCGCCTCCTGGTGGAATAAGTACTACCTGAACAGTAACTGGCGTATCGGTGCCGGTATTCGTTACATCGGTAACAGTGTGGGTTCAGATTATGGCAATGGTGCAGGACCCAAAGTACCTTCAGAGACGCTCTATGATGCAATGATCGGTTACAGTTATAAAAACTGGGACTTCACTGTTGATGCCAAGAACCTGACCGATGAGGAGTACGTCTCATGGTGTCGAGGGACAGGACGTGATTGTGGCTTTGGTGAAAGACGCAATGTCACCGCTAATGCCTACTACCACTTCTAAACTTTCTAAGGCCCCGTTTCCGGGGCCTTTTCTCTTCTGAAAGCTTCATTTCGAAATAGACATGCGCCGTCTGAACACTTAGGCTAGCCAGAACAATTTTTTACAAGGAATCTACCATGGCAAGTGCAGGCCTGCTGGCATTACTGGATGATATTGCGACGCTGCTGGATGATGTGTCGCTGATGACCAAAGTCGCAGCAAAGAAAACCGCCGGTGTGCTGGGTGATGATCTGGCACTGAACGCGCAGCAGGTGAGCGGCGTCAAGCCGAACCGGGAACTGCCGGTGGTATGGGCAGTGGCCAAGGGGTCGTTTATTAACAAATTGATCCTGGTGCCGCTGGCATTGTTAATCAGCGCCACCATGCCGATGCTGGTGACGGTGCTGTTGATGCTGGGCGGGCTCTATCTTTGCTATGAAGGGACTGAAAAGCTGGCGCATAAATGGCTTCACACCAAACCTGAGGACCAGGCACATCATCAGGAACTGGTGGAGGCGGTCAAAGATCCAGCCATTGATATCAAGGCTTTTGAAAAAGAAAAAATCAAAGGCGCCGTCCGCACAGACTTTATTCTGTCTGCTGAAATCATTGTGATTGCTTTGGGCGTGGCTCAGGCAACGGATATCAAAACTCAGGTGATGGTGGTTTCATTGATTGCACTGGCTATGACCATCGGGGTTTACGGCCTGGTGGCGGCGATTGTGAAATTCGATGATGCCGGACTGGCCCTGCTCAACAATGCCGGTAGTAATGCCTTTGAACGTTTCAAGCAGTCCTTGGGCCGGACGATTCTGTTTATTGCGCCGCGCTTTATGTCATTGCTTTCAGTGCTGGGCATGCTGGCGATGTTTCTTGTCGGTGGCGGCATTCTGGTTCATGGTCTGCCGTTTCTGCATCATTTGCTGGAGCCCCTGCTGCATGACTTCGGGACAATCATGCTTGTGCTGTTACCGATGTTGTTCAATGCCCTGGTGGGGCTCGTGGCGGGCAGCATCGTGCTTGCTGCAGTGACAGGCTTCAGAAAAGTTTTCTGAAGCCTGTCCTGTAGACTATCGGTTCAATCTCAGATAATCCCAAAGGCCAGCATCGCATTGGCCACCCGCCGGAAGCCGGCGATATTGGACCCAAGCACATAATCATGCGGTTTGCCGAACTCATCTGCTGTTTCGCAGCAAACGCGGTGGATCTGGTTCATGATTTCATGCAGCCGTTCTTCACTGTATTCAAAACCGGAGCCATGGGTCGCATTATGTTGCATTTCCAGTGCAGAGGAAGCGACACCCCCGGCGTTGGCGGCTTTGCCTGGCGCAAAGGCAATGCCGTTTTTCTTCAGCACTTCTATCGCCTCGGGGGTGCAGGGCATATTGGCCCCTTCACAAACAGCAATACAGCCATTGTCAGCCAGTGTCTGGGCGTCTTTTTCCTGCAGTTCATTCTGTGTCGCACAGGGCATCGCGATATCACAGGGGATGTCCCAGATATTGCCGTCATCGATGTATTCAGCATCATGATGAAAGTCGAGATAGGTTTTAATGCGGGCACGCTCCACTTCCTTGATATGAATCACAGTGTCCACATCAATGCCGTTACGGTCGATGATAACGCCGCTGGAATCGGAGCAGGCGATCACCCTGGCGCCCAGTACTCGCAGTTTTTCTATCGCATAGGTGGCGACATTACCGGAGCCTGAGACCACGGCAACTTTATCTTTGATGTCTTCGTCATGTACCGCATTGATCATGTTTTCACAGAAAAACACAGCGCCATAACCGGTGGCTTTCTGCCTGATCCAGGTGCCGCCCCATTGCGGGCTTTTACCGGTAATGACACCTGACTCATAGCGCTGGGTGATGCGTTTATACTGCCCGAACAGGTAACCGATTTCACGAGTGCCGACGCCGATATCGCCGGCCGGCACATCGGTGGTTTCGCCAAGGTGCCGGTAAAGACCAGTCATAAAGCTCTGGCAGAAACGCATGATTTCGTTTTCGGATTTATCCTTGGGATCAAAATCGGAACCGCCTTTGCCACTGCCGATAGGGAGGCCGGTCAGGGCGTTTTTAAAGGTCTGTTCAAAAGCCAGAAACTTAATGGTGCCCAGTGTGACGCTGGGGTGGAAGCGCAAACCGCCTTTATAGGGGCCAAGCGCACTGTTGAAGCCGACCCGGAAGCCGCGATTGATTTGCACTTCGCCGTTATCATCTTCCCAGGGTACACGGAAAATAATCTGTCGTTCCGGTTCGCATAGCCTCTCGATGATTTTATTTTTGGCATATTCCGGATGCTTTTCCATCACCGGTGACAGCGTTTCCAGTACTTCCAGCAGCGCCTGATGAAATTCCGGTTCACCCGGATTACGATCAACTACTTGCTGAAAGGTAGAGGAAATGGCCTTTTGCGTGTTCGACATATGCGCTCCTTTGTCGGATGATGCCTGGGCACCGTTGCCAGGGCTGTAGTCTGCAGATGTCAGCTTCAAGTCCAGCTTATAAGCTCCATCAGTCACCCGCAACAGCCCTGCTGATAAATAGGTTTCCAGCTTGTCTTAACTTTATTGGTTCACAGGAGAGCCTTATGTTCCCGATTCGCTGTGCCGGATTGTTAGTAGCACTGTTTTTATCGCCTGCTGCGCAAGCTTTTTATTGTTTCGAACCTTCGCCGACCTATCTGCAAATGGGGGAGTCCTATTTCACCGACACCAGCAGTCGAATTGTGGTTCAGGGTGATGAGCCGGCTCTCGACATTATGGAAAACCTGCAGGGAGAGTGGGAAGGCTTTTTATCCGAGATAATCTGTGAAGGTGATAAAGAAGCACCCGAGCCGATTTACCGGGAAGCGGAAGTCGAAGCGGATGTAAAAGATTCCAATACCGCGCTGTTTCTGATCTCCATGAGTAAAACCTACCGCGATAGCTTTGTCGAAAGTGAGTCTGTCTACCTGATGAATAAAGCGAGTATGTACTCACTCAGAATCAATGACAGCTTCATCAGTGCCAGTGAAAGGGAAAGAAGGAATTTGCAGGGCAAACAGACCGGCAATCGCTATGTCGAAGTGTTCTCGCAGATAGAAATTGAAAATGACGATCAGATCGTCGTCGATTGGCAGTTGTTCTCAAATGGGGTTTTTGTCTACAGCCAGCGGCTGACGCTGGACAGGGACTTGTAAAAAACACCACACTGCCTGATGACAGTGTGGTGTCTGGTTCTTTACTTCAGCAACAGGAACATGGCCTGACGGCCGCGGACAATGTTAAGCAGCAGCTGATTGGCATTTTGAACCATGGGTTTGAACGCTTCCAGGTTCTCAACTGGCTGTCGATTGACCGAGGTGATCAGGTCTTCGGCACGAAGGCCGGCATTCCAGGCCGGGCTACCGCGTTTGACTGAGTAGATCACAACCCCCTGAGCCCGCCCATAGTAGGGTGAGCTCTCTTCAATATCGCCGAAGGTGGCACCGGAGAGTTTGGGGTGAACTGTGCCGTTGGCTTCGGTCTGGCGGGTTTGTTTAACCTCGGCAGTCAGCGTTTGTTTATCACCGTCTCGAATAATCGACAGTTCAACTTTCTGACCCACGACCATCAGGCCAATGGTATTGCGCAAGCTGTCGGCATTGGCCAGACGGGCACCATCAACAGCAGTGATTATGTCACCAACCTGTAATCCGGCTTCATCGGCCGCAGAATTGGGAACGACATGGGTCACCACGGTACCTTCCTGCACATCGATTCCGAACGCATTGGCCAGTTCCGGTGTGATGTCCTGCATTTGCACGCCGAGATAGGCGCGGCGGACTTCACCGAATTCCAGCAATTGATCGCTGATCTGCTTAACCAGATTGCTGGGAATGGCAAAGCCGATACCGACATTGCCCGGGTTCTGACCCGGTGAAAAGATGGCGGTATTAATGCCGACCAGCTCACCGCGCAGATTGACCAGTGCGCCACCTGAGTTACCGGGGTTAATCGAAGCATCGGTTTGAATGAAGTTTTCATAGCCCTCAATACCGAGACCGCTTCGACCCAGAGCACTGACTATGCCGGAGGTGACGGTCTGGCCGAGACCGAAGGGGTTACCGATGGCTACTACAAAGTCACCTACCCGCAGAGATTCCGAGTCTGCCAGCGGCAGTGCTGACAGGTTTTCCGACGGAATTTTGATCAAGGCCACATCGGTGGCGGGATCGGTACCGACGATTTCGGCTTTGAAATCACGACCATCATTCAAAGACACTGTGATTTCATCAGCGCCCCGAATCACATGGTTATTGGTGATAACCAGGCCTTCTCTGGCGTCAATGATGACACCGGAGCCCAGACTTTGCCGTGGTCTGACTCGGGGCTGATCCGGCAGATTGAAAAAATGGCGGAAGAACGGGTCATTGAGCAGGGGATTATCCTGCACCCGCACGTGGCTTCGAGTGAATATGTTAACCACCGCCGGTTTGGTGCTATCCAGCATCGGTGCCAGTGTTGGCATTTTGCCTTCACTGGCAAACCAGTCCAGTGGCAGTGCGGCGCTGGCAACCTGCGCTATCAGCGTCAGGCCCGCCAGCCAGACTAAAAGGGATTTGAAATGTTTGGTCATCTAAACCTCCTTATCAGATTTGTCCCAGTGCCTCTCGCGGATTGAAGGCAAGTTCTTCCGCCATCTGCATATAAAGCTTCTTGGCTTTGTCGCTGTCGGCGGGTGGCGTCATGATTTGCAGCACGACAAACTCATCACCGGGCTCCTTGCCGGGCAGGCCGCGACCTTTGAGACGCATTTTCTGACCGCTGCGGGCACCGGCAGGAATGGTGAGGTTAATCTTGCCGGCCAGCGTTGGTACCGTGACTTTGGCTCCCAGCGCTGCCTCCCAGGGTGTCAGGGGCAGGTCCAGATAAATATCCTTACCTTCCAGCCGGTAATGTTTATGCGGTGCGATCTGTACTTCCAGAAACAAATCGCCCGGTTTGCTGCCCATTCCGGCCCTGCCCTGACCGTTAAGGCGGATCTTTTTGCCTGAGGCAATACCGGCCGGGATTTTCACGTTGATGGTGCCGCTCTGGCTGGCACCAGCAGGACGGCGGATAGTCTTGGTCGCGCCATTGAAGGCATCTTCCAGCGAAATCGTGATCTTGGCATTAACATCTTCACCCTTGGCAAAGAAATTATCGCCCATACCGGCACCACCCATGCCGCCCATGCCCCCAAACAGGTTTTCGAAGAAACTGCTGAAGTTGCCGCCGCCGAAACCGCCCATATTTTCCTCCCAGCCCGGCGGCGGGGTAAAGGACTGGCCATGACGGTAGTTACTACCGAACTGGTCGTATTGTGCGCGTTTTTGCGCATCACGCAGCACTTCATAAGCTTCGCCGACTTCTTTGAATTTGTCTTCGGCATCGGGCTCTTTGCTGACATCAGGGTGATATTTTCTGGCCAGCCGGCGATAGGCTTTTTTGATGTCATCCTGTGACGCATCACGGCTGACACCAAGGATTTTGTAATAGTCTTTGTATTCCATAAACGGACTTATACACCTGAAATTGATTTAGATCAGTAAGTGGGGTTTTCAGCACTGGATTTCAACATTTCCGGGAATTTTCCTGATGCCCGACCCTGGCAGGTATGAGAAAATTCCCGCCATTAAAAATCAATAACAAGAGAGATAAGCCATGTTTAAAAGAAGAACGATGTCATTGATGGTAGCCCTTGCGCTGGGCGCAGGTGCACAGACCGTCGTGGCTGAAGACAATCTGGCACTGGATGAACTGGTCGTGACCGGTACCCGTTCTGAAACGCCGTTGCTGGAGCAGGCGGGTAATACCGGCAAGATTTCCGAAGACGAAATCGATCTGGTGCGCCCGGACCACATAAGCGAAATTGCCAACCGGGTCAGTGGCGTCAATATTCAGCATGGTAATGGTCAGGAACATCTGACCTCGATTCGCTCCCCAGTGCTGACCGGTGGTGCCGGCGCCGGTTCATTCCTGTTCCTGGAAGACGGTATTCCGCTGCGTGCCGCCGGTTTCGCCAATGTGAACGGCCTGTTTGAGGTCAACTACGAACAGGCGGGCGGCATTGAAATCGTACGTGGTCCCGGTAGTGCCTTTTATGGTTCCAATGCCGTACATGGCCTGGTGAACGTGCTGTCACGGGCGCCGTCACTGGATCTGGAGCGCGAAATCGACTTATCGATTGGTCCCCATGATCTCTACACCGCCAAGGCGACCGTCAGTGATACCGTTGGCAATCATGGCTACCGGGTGAATGTGCTGGGTACTTCTGATGGGGGGTATGTCAGTGACTCCGGTTACGATCAGCAGAAAGTGACTTTGCGTCATGACTATTTTGGTGAGGTTGATAGTTTCAAAACCCTGTTCAGCTACACCAATCTGAATCAGGAAACGGCCGGTTATATTGTCGGTTATCAGGCTTATGAAGATGAAAGTCTGTCTCGCACCAATCCGAATCCGGAAGCTTATCGTGATGCGAAATCCTACCGGCTTTCCACAGAATGGATTCACGAGCTCACTGACAGCTCGCGTTTCACATTAACGCCCTATTTGCGCCACACAGAGATGGAGTTTCTGATGCATTTCCTGCCGGGCAAGCCGGTGGAGAATAATAAACACAGCAGTGTTGGGCTGCTGTCGTCTTATACCAAGGATCTCGAAGGCGGTCATAAAGTGATTGTAGGCACCGATTTTGAATATACTGAAGGCGAGTTATCTGAAGTTCAGAATAATCCGGACCCGTTTGGTAGCGGTCGTTTTATTCCCGGTGTTCACTATGACTATGAAGTAGATGCCACTGTCATTGCGCCATATATACACAGTGAATGGCAGGTGCTGGAAAAAACCCGTGTAACAGCCGGGTTGCGCTATGAATACACGCGTTATGATTACACCAACAATACTAACAGTCGTACTTTCGGCACCCGCTTCCTGAGACCAGACAGTGATGTCGATACATTCAGCAATCTGAGTCCCAAGCTGGGTCTGGTTCAGCAACTGACCGACGACACGGCAGCCTTTGTCAATTACTCACGAGGTAATCGTGCTCCTCAGACTACCGATTTGTACCGTGCTCAGATTGAGCCATCGCAAACCGGCACCGCCGACTCAGAAACCATCGACAGCATTGAGGTGGGCCTGCGTAAAGTGGGTGAAGGTCTGCAATATGAAATTGCCGCCTATCATATGAAAAAGCGGGATTATTTCTTCACCGACAGCAGTGATCAGAATGTGCCGGATGGTAAAACCGAGCATACCGGGCTGGAATTGGGCGTGTTCTATCCATTCAATTCATCATTCGATATCGCAGCCAATGTGGCTTTTGCCAAGCATGAGTATGACTTCGATAAGCCCAGCGCTAATATTGAAGATGGTGACTATCTGGTTACTGCGCCCAAACGCATTGGCAATGTGCGGCTGGGCTGGAACGTCAATCCGCAGACCCGGGCAGAACTGGAATGGGAGCATATCAGCGAGTATTACCTGAACGACGCCAATACCTTCAAATATGAAGGGCATGATGTCTTCAACCTCTACGCTTCGCATGATGTCACCACAAACTTTACGGTTTATGGCCGTATCAAAAACCTGTTCAACACCGAGTATGCCGAGCGGGCTGACTATAACGCCAATATCCCCGATTATCGTTACTTTGTCGGTGAAAAACGCTACCTTCATGTGGGTGCCAGTTACCGTTTTTAGTCGAAACGAAAAAAGGGGCCGCGGCCCCTTTTTTGTTAGAGATAAACTCCCTCAGCGACTGGCTGACTTTCTCTCCTCCAGCCGGCGCAGAAACTCACGCATGATATCGTCATACAGCGCCATACCAAGATAGGCATCCTCCACGCCGCTGTCGATACTGGGGTTGTCATTAATCTCGATAATCACAATGCGGTTGCCGCTCTGTTTAATATCGATGCCGTATAAACCATCACCAATCAGTCGCGCTGCCTTGGTGGCAATGCGAATGACTTTTTCCGGTACTTCGCTGACCGGAATTGCCGCGGATTTACCGCTGTCGGTGCCTTTTTTGGTGTTGTGATTATAAATCTGCCAGTGACCTTTACTCATAAAGTACTGGCAGGCGTATATCGGTTTGTTGTTAAAGACGCCAATCCGCCAGTCATAGTCGGTGTACATATATTCCTGCAGCAGAATAATCGCAGACTGCTGGAAGAAGGCTGGTGCTTCACGGCGCAGTTCGTCGGCATTGTTGACCTTGATCACACCGCGGGAAAAGGCGCCGTCAGGGATTTTCATCACCAGCGGGAAAGTCGCGGTTTCACAGAGTGCATCCAGGCCTGCATTATCATTGCGATACAAAAGATGCGATTCCGGCATCGGCAGATCATTGGCGGCTAGCAGTTCCTTCAGATAGATCTTGTTGGTGCAGCGGATGATCGACGTCGGATCATCTATCACCACCAAACCTTCGCTTTCCGCGCGGCGGGCGAATTTATAGGTGTGGTTGTGGGTGGCTGTAGTCTCGCGGATAAACAGCGCGTCATATTCAGCCAGACGAATATATTCGCGCGGTGTAATCAGATCGACATCAATGCCGATGCGACGGCCACTGCTGATGAATTTTTTCAGCGCGGCCATATTGCTCGGCGGCATTTCTTCCTTGGGATTGTGCAAAATCGCCATATCATAGCGGTACTGACGACGTTTGGACGGCTTGCGCCACAGGCGGTGACTGAAGTTGTCCAGTGCTTCGGCAAAGAAATCCTGTTCCTGCTCAGTCAGTTTATTGATCGCACTGGCCTTGATGCGGGTAATGGTCCAGTGACCGTTAAAACTGAACTCGACATCGAGAATCGGGCAGGGGAATTGTTCGAAAATCTGCCGCGCCAGTTTCTGCAGTGACGTGACCGGCGTCTGGCCGAAATAGATCTTCAGTACAAAGCGCTCTGACTGGTCGGTAGAGGCCAGCTGCTTGTCCAGTTGCGCCGACAGATCGGACAAGTCATAGGCATAGAGGCTTTTACGCGAGAGATCATTAATGGTACGCAGCCCCGGCAGCACACGGTGGCCGCGCGCTTCGGCCACCATAGAGCAATAATAACCGCGGCTCAGGTACTCAAGACTGCGACAGAGGTTGAGGATCTGCGCGCGACTGTCGCTGCGCGGCGGTGCCGATTGCAGGTAATCATCAACGGCGATGACCTGCTCACTGGGGAAATAGGGACTCCAGTCATCAATATTTTCGACTATTATCAAATGCTTAGTCATAGTGTGCTGTTGCTTCCTCCTGCGCCAGCGTGATGTTTAAAAATGAATGATAAAGTCAATTCAATCTGCATGTGTTAAAAATTTTTACGTGAGATTTTATTTGCTGGTCAAATTGAGCAAACTCACATATCCTTCGCGAAAAAATTATGCACAGGAGGCCCGTTGCCATGTATGCAGATGCCGTTTTGAGTGTTTTTTCCCAGCGTTATGCGGGAGCTCGCGACAAATTCATCAGCCATGTCGAAACCAGTTCCATTGTGGAAAAGCTGTCCAATTTGCCGCACCCTCTTAAGGGGCCTAAAAACGAAAAGCTGTTCTGCGACATCGCCTGGGCCGGTAACCTCAAAGCCGACAAAGTGCTGGTATTGGTCTCCGGCATCCACGGTGTTGAAGGTGGCGTGGGCTCGGCTATCCAGTCTGATTTCGTCTCCCGTCACCGTCGTCTGCCTTCCGATGTCTGTGTGGTGCTGGTGCATGCTTTAAACCCCTGGGGTTTTGCCTGGGCCAGTCGTAATGACGAGCAGGGCATTGATGTCAATCGCAACTTTGTTGACTTTAACAGCACCCTGCCAGTTTCTGAAGCGACCGATATCTGGGCTGAATTACAGCAGGGCAAAACAGACATTGCGACGATTGCCGAGAACCGCCAGCAATTTGACCTGTTATCCCAGGGTCAGTATGAAAAGCCGGATATGCCCTATTATGGCGGCAAAGAAGCCAGCTGGTCACGTCAAGTGGTGGAACAGCTTGTTGCGCAGCTTAAACCGACCAACCGCAAGCAAATTATTGTCATTGATATCCACAGTGGTCTCGGCCCTTATGGTTATGGTGAGCTGATCTGCGATCACCCGGTCGACAGTAAAGCCCATGATTATGCCGTCGATCTGTTTGGTGCTACGGTGACAGAACCTTCCTTGGGCAATTCCAGCTCCGGTACCAAGCTGGGTCTGCATGATTATTTCTGGCACAGTCAGGGGGAACATGTCTGCTACCTGACCCTCGAGTTCGGTACCTTTGGTAATCAGCAGATGCTCAAGGTACTGTCAGATGATCAGAAGCTTCAACAGTCGGGCAAAATGGACTGGTCGGATGACAAAACCCTCGATGTCAAACATGCGATGCAGGACTTTTTCTGCCCCGATGAACAACAATGGCAGGAACTGGTGCTGTTCCGCGGCCGTCAGGTGATAGAGATGGCACTGGACGGATTAACTGAGAATGCAAACCACAACAACGGACGCTGACATCGACATTCGCGAAGCCACGCTGGATGATGTCGATGCACTGAACAAGCTGGAAAACGCCTGTTTCGATAGCGACAGGATTTCTCGCCGCAGCTTTCGCTGGATGATTGAAAAAGGTCACAGCCTGTTGCTGGTGGCTTTTATCGACCAGCAACTGGTGGGTTACGTCTTGCTGCTGTATTCACAGGGCACATCGCTGGGCCGGGTTTATTCGCTGGCGGTGGATGCCCGTTTCCGCAAGGCCGGTATCGCTGCCAGACTGATGCAGGAAGCCGAAACCCGGGCACTGGAAGAGGGGCGCAGTTTTCTGCGGCTGGAAGTGCGTCCTGATAATCATGGCGCTATCCGGCTCTATGAAAAGCTGGACTACCAGCCTTTCGATATTGTCACTGATTTCTATGAGGATCATGCTGACGCCCTCAGAATGATGAAGGTGCTGCATCACCAGCCTGAAATCACCCATCCTGAAGTCGCGCACTATTCCCAGACCACTGATTTCACCTGTGGCCCGGCCTGTCTGATGATGGCGATGAAAACCTATGACGCACCACTGGCCCTGGACCGTCGCCTGGAATTCCAGCTCTGGCGTGAAGCGACCACCATTTTTATGACTTCCGGTCATGGTGGTTGCAGTCCACAGGGGCTGGCGCTTGCTGCCTACCGACGCGGCCTGAATACCACACTGGTGATTAACTCCGATTTGATCCCCTTTGTCGGCGGTGTCCGCAGTGAAGACAAAAAGGCGGTCATTGAATGTGTCCATCAGGACTTTGTCGAACAGATCAGCAGCTCAGAAATTAAACAGCAGCATAATACCGTCGACACTGCCTTACTTAAACACTACCTGGACCAGGGGGCGCTGGCGCTGGTGTTGATCAGCTCCTACCGGCTTAACCAGAGTAAATCACCGCACTGGGTGCTGGTGGTGTCGGTGTCAGATACCTTTGTTTATTTCCATGACCCGGATGTCGATCTGGACGACAATAAAAGTCTCACCGACAGCGGATATATTCCGGTAACCCACAAGGAGTTCAACCGCATGCTCGGTTACGGTAAGCCACGATATCAGGCAGCAGTGATTGTCTCGGACAGGGTACTCAAGTGATCTTGCTTATCTGATAATAATAATCCTTATCATTTGCATTAAGTGTTTATTTTGATAGTATCCATCTCCATTCACGCAGATGGAGCTAATCAATGTCTTTCACTAAAACTGTTATTGCCACCTCACTAGGGCTGATCACGCTTCAGCCTGCTCTCGCCGATACTTCAACATCACAAGACAGCAAAACAGCGGTCTCTCTACCCAAAATGGGTGTTTCTGCTGAATGGTATGGTGCGTCAGAGCACACCGGTGAATACCAGGTAAAACAGATGAACACGGCGACCCGTTTAGGCTTGTCGGCAAAAGAAACACCTCAGTCGGTGTCGGTAATTACCCGACAGATCATCGACGACTTTGAGCTGCAAACCATTACCGATGTGGTGAAACTCGCGCCGGGTATTACAGCCAAGGAAAATGACAGTTCCCGCTTTAACTACTCTGCGCGGGGTTTTGATATCAACAACCTGCAGATCGACGGCGTGCCCACAACCTGGGAAAGTGGTTATTCTGCAGGCGAAACGATGACCGATACCGTGTTGTATGACCGTGTGGAAATCGTGCGCGGGGCTACCGGGTTGATTACAGGGGCGGGAGAGCCCTCTGCTGCTATCAATCTGGTGCGCAAGCGGGCTGACAGTCGTGAGTTTATCGGGCAAGCGACGGTTTCGGCAGGCTCATGGGACGCCTATCAGGGCACCGTAGATGTTTCCACCCCATTAAATGACGCCGGTACGGTCCGTGGCAGATTGGTTGGCAGCTATCGTGAAGCTGATTCCTATGTAGACTTGCTGGGTGATGAGCGCCAGGTTTTTCTGGGCACGTTGGCCGCTGATTTGACTGAACGCACGCTGTTGAATGTGGGGGTGAGTTACCAGGATCATAATCCAACTTCATCCACATGGGGCGGTTTACCGGTCTGGTTCAGCGATGGTTCCAGAACAGACTGGAACCGTTCCAAAACCACCGCTGCCGACTGGACCCGCTGGGGCTCCGAGGTTACGAACTATTACGCTAATCTTGAGCACACCTTCGATTCCGGTGCCATGATTTATGCGGCATTCAGCAAAAGCGTAAATGAGGGGGATTTACGTCTGCTTTATCTCAGTGGATCGCCAGATCCGAGCACGGGTTTGGGAATGAACTCAAGCCCGTCCTGGTATGACAATGAACGGGAGCAGGATAATATCGACATCTACGGCAATATTCCTTTTTCATTGTTCGGGCAAGAACATGAAATCACACTGGGATTGATGCACAGTGAGCAGGATTTTATTGCGAAACGTCGCCATGCTTTGAACACCCCTGCAGTAGGTAATTTTTTTGAATGGGATGGTAATTATCCTGAGCCAAACTGGGGAGCAAAACGCACTTACGTGACCCGCGATACCAAGCAGACAGGTCTCTATGCCGTTACACGCTTGACACTGGCCGAGCCGCTGAAGCTCATTCTGGGCAGTCGTGTTACAGACTGGGAAGTGGAGGGAATGAACTGGGATGGCAGTTTCTACAAATTCGAGCATGACGACGAAGTCACGCCATACGCTGGCCTGATTTACGATTTGAACGATACCTATTCTGCCTATGCCAGTTACACCGAGATATTCCAACCCCAGAATTTGCAGGATAAAAATGGTGATTTTCTGGAGCCAATTGATGGGGATAGTTATGAAACAGGGCTCAAAGCGGCCTATCTTGGCGGTCGTCTGAACACCAGCTTGTCAGTTTTTCGTATTGAACAGGACAATCTTGGGCAGATAGATCCGAATAATCTGGTGCCTGGGTCCACTAATCAGGCCTATGAGCCTGCTGAAGGTGCAACAAGCAAAGGCTTTGAAATTACAATCAACGGTGCAGTGACTGATAACTGGAACGTGCTGTTGGGCTGGTCCCAGTTCCGGGCCGAAGATGCTAACGGTGAAGCTGTAAATACAGAGCATCCCCGTCGCACAGCGACACTCTATACGACATACCGCCTGAATGATTTGACAGTGGGCGGTGGCGTAAACTGGGAAAGCAGTAACTACACCATTGCCAATAATCCTCAGGGCAATCCTGAAAAACTCAAGCAGGATAGTTTTGCCATTGTTAATTTGATGGCCAGATACCGGCTTTCTCCGCAACTACAGGCTCAGCTCAACGTCAACAACGTATTCGATGAAGAGTATTACAGCCAGATTGGCTTTTATAGCCAGCTTGCTTATGGTGCACCGCGTAATGTGACTGCCAGCCTGCGTTACGATTTCTGATCAATAGCGCCGGGTATAGGCAGCCAACCTTAATCACAGCATTGGCTTGGTTAACTGGCCCGGATTGCTCCTGATCCGGGCCAGCGATTATCTTTATCTGCTGGCGCTGCTCAGCGCCGCGAGTCAGAACTTTTTGTGTCCCGGGCGGTCGCTGATGAGTAGGAGTGAATATGATTGAAAAACTAAAACAGATGCTCGGCAATACCTTTGGTGATGACAGTCAGTCGCTGATGTCAGATCAGGCACACACCAAGCTGCTGGCGGCCGTGGCGCTGATGATCGAAATTATTGCGGTCGATGATGAGCGGCATGATGCCGAAATAGCGATGCTCAAGCAGCTTGTCAGAGAACGCTTTGATTTATCCACAGATAAGGCGGAAGCCCTGATTGAGCAGGCTGAAGCGGCTTTGCAGCAGTCCACGGATTTTTATCGTTTTACTTCAGCCATCAATCGTGAGTTCGATCATGATGAGAAAATCGAACTGATTGAATCTTTATGGCAACTCGCCTATGCCGATGAGCAGATTGATGCCATTGAGCAGCATGTTATCCGCAAGCTGGCCAGCCTGCTGCATGTCTCGCATAAAGATTTTATTGCGACTAAGCTGCGGGTGGTTGGCGAATAACAGAATCAGGCTTTTTCGTCGCCTGACTGGACATAGCTCATCCATTCCTCGATCGGCATGGTGCCGCCGGACTCTTCAACTTTCTGGCGGTCTTTATCGTTCAGGACATCGTTGACTTCATCCACCCGTTTCCAGGCAGCGACAGGCGTCTCACAGTCTGCTTTGGGTACATAATGTGAGTCCTTCACTTTCTGATAGCGGTGGATATAACGCGGGCAGTTCTGCCACAGTTCACTGACTGTGACCCGGACCACCAGTTCCGCTTCTTTCCAGGTAGAGAGCAGGGGATCATCGGCAGATACGCTGGCCTTGCCCTGAACCCGAATGCGATGCGGCTTTTCAAAATCAATAAACAGCATGCCGACTTCAGCATGACCATCAATATTGCCCATCGAAAAATACATACCGTTGCCGTCAAAGCTGGGGAAGGCCAAAGTGTGTTCGTCTACTACCCGAACAAAAGCGCCGGCTTCACCACCTTTGTAAGAGACAGTCGGTCTGCCCTGGTGATCAACGGTGGATAAAAAGAACATGTCCCGCTGTTCAATAAAGGCCGCTGCTTCTTCGCTGATTTCGGTAACGACAGCGAGTTCTTCGACCCGGTCGGCCATCTTTCTGCTGTCGAACTGATCCTGCCGTGCACGGTGTTGTTCGCCGTAGAGTCTGCTCATAAAACTGCCTTCAAATTGATTTGCTGCAAAAATTAACATGCGGGCCCAGCACTGTACAGCGATGAGGGCTACAGCAGGAAATTTGCCCGAATCGGCACAAGCACTGCGGCAGCAGGTTCAATACAGGTAAATTTCTGATATGCAAATATTGCCAAAACGAAGCGTAAACGATAATGTATCGCATTATTAATGAGCTATTCTGTTGATACATTCTGTCGCAGTGTTCAGCGGCAGCGTTGAGAAAAATTTTCTGACAGGATGCCTTTCAAATCTGAATTATCGGCGGATTTCGATATGCAGTAACAAGCTGCAAGCAGAAAGGCCCAAAACCAGACTCTTACCATGGTGACTGAATGATTTCGCAAGCTGCTTTGCAGACGACTAACCGCGTTATTGCGGCAATACTGGGAGGCTATGCCTTCACCTGGGGCTTCAGCGTGCTGGGTATTGCCACTATGGTCGCTCTGGGCATTGATTTTCATGAGGCCGAAACCGCTATCTCACTTGTCGCCTTTCTGGTCTTTCTGGGGTTGTTTCTATGGACATTTGCCGCCAACAGCATGATCCGTGTCTGGCTGGTGCTGGCTGGCGGTGCCGGTGTGATGATGTCGGTTGGCCTGATGTTACAAAACAGCCTGTTGAGTTAGGAGCGCACTGATGTTGAATTCTTTACGCATGTCGATGGGCTGGGTCCACACCTGGATGGGGCTGGTGCTCGGCTTTGTACTGATGATCTGCTTTTTCTTCGGCGCGCTTTCCGTGTTTGACCGTGAAATCGATCGCTGGGCCATTCCTGATACCCGGTTTGAGCCCCAGCCGATGCCCTCCTTTGACAAGGTGCTCAAACCGGTTTTTGAGCAGCTTCAGCCGGACCCGGTGGATATGGCTGCCACCGAGCGGCGGGTAGTCGGCTCATTGCCAGATCCGGAAACGCTGAAACTGGAGTCGCTGTTTGCCTACAACACGCACCGGGATCCGGTGCTGCTGATTGGCGGTGAGTTTGCCATTCCCAATGAGCCCATCGACCCGGCTGATGATCACCAGCATGTGCATGGCCGGGCCACCGTCAACCCTGCCACCGGCGAGCTGCTGAACGACGATGCCCTCAAGATTGGCAGCGACTGGTTTTACCCGATGCATTTCAGCCTGAATCTTAATTGGATGATGCTGGGTTACTGGATTGTCGGTCTGGCTGCACTGGTGATGCTGGCAGGTCTGGTCAGCGGCGTCATCATTCACCGCAAAATTTTCCGCGAATTCTTTACCTTTCGACCCTGGAAAAATCTATTCCGCAGCAGTCTCGATTTGCACAATATGACCGGGGTGGTGGCGCTGCCATTTCACTTTTTCTTTGCATTTACCGCGCTGGTCATTTTTGCCAGCAATATTTATCTGCCGGTGACCCATACCACGCTGAAGCCCTTACACGAGCATCATGAGATGCTGGAGGCCGCACGAACCGGGCTACCTCATGAACCATCGGGTGTCGCGGCACCATTGGCCTCCGTCGATGCCATGGTCGCTGAAGCCAAGCGTCGCTGGGCTGAGCGTGATATGGCTGGTGACGTCGGGTTTTTGACCATCAACCATCTGGGCGACGAAAATGCTTATGTGAGTATTTACCGCGCCGGCAGTGACCGGGTGGCGCTGGTGGGCGAGGGCATACATTTCGACGCCAGTACCGGTGAAGTCATTCGTGAAGAACCGCCGCGGAGCGTCGTGTCATCGATTGATGAATTCCTGACCGGTCTGCATTTGCAACATTTTGAACACTGGATGCTGCGTTGGTTATATGTCTTTGGCGGTTTGCTGGGGGCAATCTGTATTGCCACGGGCTTTGTCTTGTTTGTTGAGAAACGCAAAGCCAGACATGCCAGAAATGGCAGCCAGGGCAGCCGTATCGTCGATGCTTTAGCCGTGACTACGGTGACCGGTATGGTGCTGGCAGCCGTCGGCATGCTGGTGGCAAATCGCCTGTTGCCCGCAGATCTCGCCGGCAAGGGGCAATGGGAGCAGACCGCCTTCTGGTCAGTCTGGGGTCTGGCCTTTTTACATGCTGCCTTGCGCAGTTCGCCAGTTGCCAAGGCCAGGCATAATCCGGCCTGGCGTGAACAGTCTCTGTTGGTGGGGCTGATGAGTCTCAGTGCGGTGGGGCTCAACTGGGTGACCACGGGGGATCATCTGATCAAGACAGTCTTTACTGACACTTACTGGGCGGTAGCAGGTGTGGATCTGAGCTTGATAGTGACGGCCTTGGTCGCTTTTTATGCCGCCGCCAAACTGCGGGCGCCGGTCGCAGCACAGCAAAAAGAGCAAGCGGTGAGTCGTAATAAACAGGTGAATGCCTATGACTGAAGCAATCTGGTTAGTCGCCGCTGCTATGGCTGCGGTGTTGAGCATGAGCTGGCTGGCACTGGCTTATGAAAATCACTGGCAACAGGTGTTTCCGCAAACAGGCACGCTACCCAACCGTAGTCGCCTGAAGCTGACCGGCTGGGCTTTCTTATTGCTGTCAGCGGTGTTCTGTCTTAATGCCGACCATCCCTCGATGGCGGTATTGGTCTGGGTTATGCTGCTGACTGTCGCAGCTTTCAGTGTCGCAATGATGCTGAGTCACCGTCCGGGCTTACTGAAAATGATCTGTCCGCCGCTATTTGCAGCGAGAGCCTGAGTTTATTTCAGGTCACAAATATAGGGGCTCGTGATCAATCTCATCAGCCCCTTTTTTATTAAAAATCAGGCAGGTGTAAGAAAGCCGGCTTTGATAATTTCGCACCAGTCATTCAGTCGCTGTTCGGTCAAACCCGGCTGGCAGTCTTCGTCCAAAGCCAGGCCGACAAAGTGCTGTTTGTCTTCAGTTAAAGCCTTGGACTCGTCAAATTCGTAACCTGCCACCGGCCAGTAGCCAATGAGGGTCGCCCCCCGTGCTTTGACCTTATCGTGCAGCATACCCATGGCGTCCTGGAACCACTCGGCGTAAGCGAACTGATCGCCCATACCCAGGAAGGCCACAGTTTTATCATTGAAATCGACTTCATCAATGTCTTCCCAGACATCCTGCCAGTCTGTCTGCACCTCGCCATAATCCCAGGTGGGAATCGCAAAAATAATATTGTTGAAGTATTCCAGCGCGTCGAGACCGACATCTTTCACATCAAACAGCTCGACCTGGTCCTCACCCAGAATAGCCTGAATTTTAAGCGCGGCATCCGAGGTATTACCGGTGGTGGAGCCGTAAATCACTGCAATCATGCATTTGACCCTAATTAATCTTTAAAACAATAATGATAATTATTATCAAATGAGATTTCAATAGATTTGCATCCGGTCACTTATGTGTTTAAAACTCCGTATTGAGGGTCAAGCCTGTATAGGAAACAGGTCAGTCAAGGTCAAACAAAAAATGGCACTGACATTTGAAGGTGTGGGCCCGAGCCGGAGCGGCCCGGGCCAGACACAGACTTTATCACTCAGTCTGCACTGATACCGGCCTCTGCTTCTGCGTCGGCTCCGGCTTTGATATCTGTTTGCTGACCTTGTTTGACCGTTTCTCCGACGGTTTCTTCACCGTCTTTTATCGCTTCACGGGCTTTGTCCTGGTATTGCTGCTGCATTTCCTGACTGTGTTCCATACCCGCTTCGGCGTCTTCCCGGACATCAGTCTTTACCTCCTCACCGGTTGAGTATGCATTGTCGTTTTCCGGTTGCGCGCTTTTATCGGCTTGATTATTGTCATCAACACCTAATGTCTGTTTGATGTTGTTCCAGGTCTTGCCAATAAAGCCAGTCTCAGCTTCAGCTTCGACCTCAGTCTTGGTTGCTGCCTGCGCTGAGGTGTCGTCTGCAAAAGCGGGGCCGGACACTGACAGCGCGAACAGAAACAGAATGGAAGAATGTGATTTCATAGCTTGTCTCCTTAGTCTTAGCGGAGGGCAATTATGACAAGCCTGGCCAATATGAAATGTGACCGGTTTCCCTGAATCGAGATGACAGAAAAACAGGGTGTGCAGGGCAGGCTGATGCGACCGGTTGAAAATAAAAAGCCGGATCAAGCTTTTGGCTTGCCCGGCTGTTTTTACAATCATTATTCTGGCTTAAGTTATCTATACTCAAGCACGGCCTGAACGCGCCCTTTTTATCGCTGCGCGTACCTGTTCCGGTGCGGTTCCGCCAAGGTGGTTACGGGAGGCGACCGAGCCTTCCAGGGTCAAGACATCAAACACATCAGCCTCAATGCGGTCGGAGAATTGCTGCAGCTCTTCAAGGCTCATCGCCGACAGATCTTTTTTGTGTTTGAGGCCATAAGCGACAGACAGACCCACCACCTCATGGGCGTCACGGAAAGGCGTGCCTTTACGCACCAGATAATCGGCCAGATCGGTGGCGGTGGCGTAACCACGTAAAGCCGATTCACGCATATTGTCTGCTTTGACGCTGATAGCAACCATCATATCGGCATAGACCCGCAGGGAACCCAGCAGTGTGTCGATGGTATCGAACAGCGGTTCCTTGTCTTCCTGATTATCCTTGTTATAGGCCAGCGGCTGATTTTTCATCAGGGTCAGCAGATTGAACATATTACCGTAGACGCGGCTGGTCTTTCCGCGGATGAGTTCCGGCACGTCCGGGTTTTTCTTCTGCGGCATGATGGAAGAACCGGTGCAGAAAGCATCCCCCAGATCGACATAATCAAACTGGGCCGAAGACCAGATAATCAGTTCTTCCGAGAAGCGTGACAGGTGCATCATCAGGATTGAGGCAAAACTGTTGAATTCGATGGCAAAGTCACGATCACTGACGGCATCCAGCGAATTCTGGCAAATGCGATCAAACCCAAGCAGATTCGCCGTCATGTTTCGGTCAATCGGGAAAGTGGTGCCGGCCAGAGCGGCTGCGCCCAGTGGCATGGTATTAACGCGTTTTTCGCAGTCATCCAGACGTTCAGCGTCACGCACCAGCATTTCATACCAGGCCAGCATATGGTGGCCGAAAGTCACCGGCTGGGCGGTCTGCAGATGAGTAAAGCCGGGCATGATGGTGTCAGCTTCACGCTCGGCGACATCGAGCAGCGCGTCCTGCAGCCGGTTAAGCTCACTGCGGATGGGGTCAATCATATCGCGCAGATAAAGACGAACGTCGGTCGCCACCTGATCGTTACGGGAACGGCCGGTGTGCAGTTTCTTGCCGACTTCGCCAATCAACGCAATCAGGCGCGCTTCGATGTTCATGTGCACATCTTCCTGTGCAATTGACCATTCAAACTCGCCGTTTTCGATTTCCTGCTCAATCTGCTGCAGGCCCGCAATGATTTGGTCACGTTCCTCAGCCGACAAAACACCCACTTCACTGAGCATGGTGGCATGCGCGATGGAGCCGCGAATGTCCTGACGGAACAGGCGCTGATCAAAGCTGACCGAAGCGGTGAATTCCTCGACAAATTTATCGGTGGGCTGGGTCAGGCGTGCTGAGGAGAGTTTCTTGTTGGCTGTGCTCATGATAAATCTTGATCGCGTTTGGGAAACAGGGCGACATTATAACGTGCTTATTCGGGCGGGATGATGTCAAAGTGCTAGAATCAGCAGTGATTTTGTATAGAAAAGCGTGAAAGACGAGATTAATGACGAAAAGAACAGTAAGAATAGCGACCCGCAACAGTCCGCTTGCGGTCTGGCAGGCTGAACATGTCAAAGCCGAACTGATGGCGCTGAATCCCGAGTTGGAAGTGGAGCTGATCGGTATGAAAACCCAGGGCGATATTATTCTGGATACGCCGCTGGCCAAAGTGGGTGGCAAAGGCCTGTTTGTCAAAGAACTGGAACAGGGCATGCTCGATGGCCGTGCCGATATTGCCGTGCATTCGATGAAAGATGTGCCGGTGGATTTCCCCGAAGGATTGCACCTGCCAGTTATCTGCAAACGTGAAAATCCCTATGATGCGTTTGTTTCCAACCACTACGACAGCATCGACGAGCTGCCACAAGGCGCTCGACTGGGCACCTCCAGCCTGCGCCGCGAATGTCAGGCACGGACCCGGCGTCCTGACCTTGAGGTGCTGCCACTGCGCGGTAACGTCAACACTCGTCTGCGTAAACTCGATGAAGGTCAGTTTGATGCCATTATTCTGGCGATGGCCGGTCTTGAGCGTCTCGGTTTCCATGACCGGATCCGCAATGCGATGACGCCGGAGCAGAGTCTGCCGGCCATCGGCCAGGGCGCTTTGGGCATCGAAACCCGAATTGATGATGAAGAAATGAACGCACTGATTGCGCCGCTGCATGACAGGCTGACCGCGATTACCGTGACTGCCGAACGAGCCCTCAACCGCCGTCTTGCCGGCGGCTGTCAGGTGCCGATTGCCGGTTATGCGATGCTGGAAGGTGACGAAGTCTGGCTGCGCGGTCTGGTAGGCAGACCGGATGGTACCCGGACGCTTTATGCCGAAAAACGTGGTCCTGCTACGGAAGCCGATGCGATTGGTGTCGCTGTTGCAGAAATGCTGCTGGCGCAGGGCGCAGATAAGATTCTCAGCGACGTTTATGGTGACTGATAAGCCGCTGGCCGGCCAGAGAATTCTGGTGACACGGCCGCAAGCACAATCGGACAATCTGACAGACCTGATTCAAAAAGCAGGGGGCGAAGCGATCAGTTTTCCCGTGATCAGCATTCAGCCTTTGCCAGCGGAAAGTTGGGGGCCGGTGAATCTGGAGCAAAACGACTGGCTGATTTTTGTCAGCCGTAATGCCGTTAATACATTTATTGATGGCTGGCAGCAAAAATTACCATCACAGCTGCAGCTGGCTGCCGTCGGTGACGGCACTGCCAGTGCGATGCGGGAAGCCGGTTTATCAGTAGATTGTCAGCCTGACATCTCAAATGGTAGTGAAGGTCTACTGCAAATGCCGGCCATGCAGGCGATGCAAGGCAAACGGGTACTGATAGCCAGAGGGGTTGGCGGTCGGGAACTGCTTGCTGATACCCTGACAGACAGAGGTGCTACTATTAGTTATGTGGAAGTTTATCGCAGAACGCTGGCACAACATGGGCGAGAAGCCTGCGTCACAGCCATGCATACAGACAAATTGGTGTGCACCAGCGTGGCCGGTGTAGATAACCTGTGTCGGATTCTGGCCGAGTTTCGTGCCGAGTTGTTCTGCAAGCCGCTGGTCGTAGTCAGCGAGCGGATCAGGGACCATGCCCGTACACTGGGTTTCAGATGGGTCGAAGTCAGTGCCGATGCCAGTGATACGGCGGTGTTAAACACATTGATTGAAATGGATAAGCAGCATGGCAAACAATGAAAACAAGCAGCAAATCGACGACAACGTTCAGGATGCTGAACTGCTAACTGATAAAAAGACGGCGGCCAGCGTACTGAAACCGGTCTGGATAGCACTGGCCATTGTGCTGTTGATAGGGCTTGCCGCAGGCGGCTGGCTTTATCAGCAAATCAACAGTCAACAGCAACAACAGGCTCAGCACTTCAGCAGTATTGAAGATGAGCTGAGCGGCCTGCAATCGAACAGCAGTCAGCGGCAACGCCAGTTGCAGCAGCTGAAAGAGCAGTTACAGGCCCAGTCCGATAAGCTTGACGAATTTATTTCCCGTGAAACCCTGACCAGTGAAGAGCTGAAAAGAACCTGGGCATTACAGGAAATTGAATACCTGCTGAATGTGGCCAATCAGCGGGCCTTGCTGGCGCATGATGTTGAAGGTGCCATTCGCGCGCTGGAAATGGCCGACAAACAGATTCAGGCTATGTCGGATTACCGCTTGCACCCACTGCGGGCCCTGATTGCCGAAGAGATCATGAAGCTCGAAGCACTGGCCGATATCGATACTGCCGGTATCGCCATAAAACTGCAGACCGCGGCTAATCACGTACAGACCCTGCGGGTGAAAAAAGGTCCGCAAGTGGAGTTTGATGAATCGCAGCCCATGCCCACTGCTGCAGAGACAGAGGCAGCCTGGAAACAGGCTTTGGACGATATTTGGCAACAGCTGCGGTCACTGGTGGTGATTCGTCATGATCAAACCGGCGAAGCGGCAGTACTGGTGCCGGAACAGCGTTATTTCCTGTATCAGAATCTGCGTCTGCAACTCGAAAGTGCCAGACTGGCCTTGTTAAACGCAGACAATGAAAACTATCAGCACAGTCTGCAGACCGCGATTGACTGGCTGCAGCAGTATTTCACCGGTAACCAGCGTGATGCGCTGCTCAACACCCTCAAAAAGCTGCAGGATGCACAAATCAATATCAGTATTCCGGATATTTCCGGTTCCCTGAATTGGCTTGAGGAGTACCAGCAATGAAGATTCTGCTCGTCGTTGCCCTCGCGCTTGCCTTTGGTGCCGCCGTGATCTGGGCGGCGGATTTCGAGCCCGGCTTTGTATTGCTGCAGTATGGCAGCTGGAGTCTGGAAACTTCACTGGTCGTGTTCTCGGCAGCTTTCATCCTGCTGCTGGTGGCAGCTTACCTGTTGCTGCGCAGTCTGGTGCTGGTTAAACAGTCCCCCGGCAAGCTTGCCCACTGGAAAGAAAACCAGCGTCACAAACGGGCCAACCGGGCATTGACCCGCGGCCTGATTACGCTAGAAGAAGGCCGCTGGGCTGAAGCCGAGCGCATACTCATTCGTCATGCCGGTAACAGCGAAACGCCGCTGTTGCATTACCTGGCAGGCGCCCGCGCTGCGCAGAAACAGAATGCTGCCGACCGGCGTGATAATTACCTGCGGCTGGCGCATGAAACCACAGAAGGTGCCGATATTGCGGTTGGCGTGGTGCAGGCGGAACTGCAGATTTCAGCCGGTCAGAAAGAGCAGGCATTGGCCACATTGCAGCACTTAAGAGACATGGCACCAAAGCATCCTTATGTATTACAACTGCTGCAGTCGCTGTATCAGGATATGGATCAATGGCAGGACGTGCAGTCGGTTTTGCCCGACTTACGCAAGCGTCATGTGCTGGAAAATAATGAAGTGCAGGCCCTGAGCCTGGATGCGGCGGTGGGACAACTGGAAGCCGCGCTGCAACGTCAGGACTGGCGCAAGATGGAAGACGTCTGGCACAAAGCGCCTGCTCGTCAGCGTCAGACGGAGGCCATGCTCAAGCTTTATGTAGAAGGTCTGGTCAGACAGGGTGAGATTGAAGAAGCACTCAAGCTGATTGAGCAGTTTCTGCGTAAAGACTGGAGCGATGCGCTGGTCTATCAATATGGCCGGCTTGAACAGGGTGATTTGCTGAAACGTCTGGCGCTGGCGGAAAAATGGCTCAAGCATCACCGTGATAATCCCTGGCTATTATTGACGCTGGGCCGGCTGGCAAAAGCCAATGCCTTGTGGACCAAGGCCGAGGAATACCTGGCCCAGAGCCTTCGCCATGGCCCGCGTGGTGAAACCTATCAGGTACTGGCCGAAGTGCAGACAGCCCAGGGCAAACCGGATAACGCTGCTGAAACCTATAAAAGCGGCCTCGACCTGATGCTGGATCAGGCTGGCAGTACCATCCGATAGGAGCTCGGTCGAGTGCAAGAGGCAGGCGGACATTATCTGATTGATATTCTGGCGCTGTTATTGGCGACAGTCGTCATTATCCCGTTTTTTCACAAAATCCGGCTCGGTGCGATACTGGGCTATCTGACCGCCGGCGTGGTACTGGGCCCATGGGGCTTCGGGGTGATTACCGAAGTTGAAGATATTCGCCACTTAGCCGAATTTGGCGTCATTTTCCTGCTTTTTCTACTGGGTATCGAGCTCAAACCCGACAAACTGTGGCAGATGCGCAAAATGGTCATCGGACTGGGACTGGGACAGGTACTCATCACGGCCGGTCTGATTTACGGCATTGCACTCTGGCTTGGTGTCTCCAATCAGAGCGCGATTATTATCGGTTTCGGCCTCGCTTTATCCTCCACTGCATTCTGCCTCAAACTGCTTTCTGAGCGTGGCGGGATTTCCACCGTGATGGGGCGAATGTCGTTCTCGGTGTTGCTGCTGCAGGATATTGCGGTGGTGCCGCTACTGGCGCTGGTGTCTTATTTTGCCGCAGGCGGCAGTACCGAGGTGATGGAGCCGAGCCTGAAGCCGCTCTATGCCGTGCTGGTGATTATTGCTTTGCTGTTTGCCGGCCGTTACCTGCTGAATCCGATTCTGGAGCGGATTGTCGCCAGTCAGGATCCGGAAGTCTTTATCGCAGTAGCTGTGCTGCTGGTGCTCGGCGTAGCCTGGATCATGGAAGCTGTCGGCTTTTCGATGGCGCTGGGGGCTTTTCTCGCGGGTGTGATGCTGGCCGAGTCTCATTACCGACACCAGATCGAGGCAGATATTCTGCCGTTTCGCGGTATTTTGCTGGGACTGTTCTTTATGACCGTAGGCATGGGCATTGATTTCAGCCTGCTGTGGGAACAACTTGGCAATATTATTGCGATGACGGTGGGTCTGATGCTGTTGAAAGCTTCTGTGGTCTATCTGCTGTGCAGAATCTCCGGTGCCCGCCATGATATCTCCTTGCAGACCGGTACGCTGCTGTCGCAAAGCGGTGAGTTCGGTTTTGTGTTGTTTGGCTTTGCTGCCGTTTCCGGAGTACTGGAAAAAGCCATCGGCGATATCCTGACCCTGGTGATTGCGCTGACTATGGTGTTGACACCGTTTGTCGTCAAACTCACTAACAGTCTGTTAATCCGCTTTTACACACCGGCTCCCACTGAGGATGAAGACTATGCCGAGTTTGTCGAAGCCAGTGAAGAGCATGTGATTCTGGCCGGTTTCGGTCGTGTGGGCGCGCGGGTGGGTACCTTGCTGGGTGCCGCCGGGGTGCCTTATATCGCACTTGATATGAAGCAGCACCGGGTGAAAGATGCCCGTGCACAGGGCTTTCCGGTGTTTTTTGGCGATGCCAGTAAAGTCAAAGTCCTGCAAGCGGCCGGTGCCGATCATGCCAAGATGATCGTGGTCACACTGGATGATCCGGGTCAGGTTGACCGCCTGGTCTCGCAGGTACGGCAGTTTTATCCGAATATGCCCATCCATGCCCGTGCCCGCGATCGCCGCCACTGTGCAGACTTGATTACGCTCGGTGCCAGCACGACCGTATCGGAAACACTGGAAACCAGTCTGCGGCTGACTGAGGAAGTGTTACTGGGTAGCGGCGTGGAGCAGGAGAAAGCGACCCACGTGATTAATGAGTTCCGTGATGACTACTACTCCAACGTGGTCAAGAAAGTCACAGAGAACAAAGTGGTACTGGGTGAGCTGAAACATTAACCCCCGGTCAATGCCTGGAACACAAACAGGGTATCTTCTTCAGCAACATAATCCCTGAGCTGCTTTCGGTCGATAATGACCTTGTCATTGATGGCCATATGTACGTGTCTGCGAAGGGCGCCCTGTTCATCAATCAGGTAATCACTGAAGCCAGGTGCGATCTGGTTGACCGCAGCTACGACCTCAGCCACTGAACCGGCTGATACTGTGACCCTGCGGTTTTCCAATTGCGGGAAGAAGCGGTACAGGTGCCGTGTCATCTCAACAACGGCCATGGTCAGCCAAAGCGCACCGAATAAACCGGTGGCAGATTATTGGCCAGACATTGCCAGCTTTCACCGCGGTCTTCTGACAAATAAACATTCCCGGTGCTGCTGCCGAAACATAAGCAGTCATCAGCGATATCGAGACCATGGCGTAAAACCAGATCGTAGCAGTGTTCCTGTGGCAGTCCCTGACGGAAAGTCTGCCAGCTCTGGCCGCCATCGCTGGTTCTGGCGACACAGAGACCAGTATCTAAAGCCATGCGTTCTGCATCGGCCCGGGTCGGAATGACCCAGGCAGACTGACCGTCACGATTATCCACAGCAATGGGAAAGCCGAAATGTACACCGGCATCGGGCTGGCTGACTTTCTGCCAGTGCTGCGCCCCGTCATTACTATAGAACACCCCGCAATGGTTCTGCTGCCAGAGGTGCCCGGGCTGCGCCGGACAGAGAGCCACATAATGCGGATCATGGCCCCATTCAGCTTCGGCATCGGGGAGATAATCCATCAGCATGCCGCGATTGCGACCGACCCAGCTCTCACCGCCATCAACGCTCTCAAGCACACCGGCAGTTGAAACTGCCACATAGAGGTGATTGGCGTCATCTGGATCGACCATGATGGAATGGATGCCGGGTTCGAAAATACCGTAATCAATGCTTGCCGGGGTACCGTTCCACAGGTACTGGCTGCTTGCGTCACCGGCAAACAGATCGCCGCCGCGGCTCTTATGATTCCACAGCGGCTGGTTGAGGAACCAGCTGTCACCGCCGTCATCGCTGACAAACAGACCGCCGGGTATGGTGCCGGCATAGAGCTTGCCGGGTTGATCGCTATGGCCGAAGGCGAGATACCAGATTTTGTAAACGATGGCATCGGCGTAGTTGAGCTCAGCAGCTGGTGCAAAGGGATCAAAATCCGGTGTCGGCACCACACTGACGATGTGGCGGGCACCCGGGGGATATTTGAGGGAACTCAGATCTTCCCATGTCTTGCCGTCATCGCGTGAGCGTGACAGCTTGGGACCCCAGTGGCCGTGATCGAGTGAGGACCAGAGTGTGCCATCACGCGGATCCCGTGTGGCATAACAGACAGCAATGCCGGCATGGACAATAGGACGGGGTCGCCAGCCGGATGGCTGGCGATCAAAAATGACAGTGCCTTTGCGTGTACCCAGCAATATCATACCAGCCATATGTTATGCCCCCCGAATGGTGACATCATTACTGAGAAATAGAGCTGTACGGTTCAAATACATAGGTAACAGATCAATTCAACTACATGGGTTACACTCGAATAGTCCAGTAACTGATATTACCACCGCCCACTTTTCGCTGATCAAATCCGCCTAATCGGACTGGTCCGAA